>Ga0315899_10002511_pt1 | contig 20294 bp, 19 predicted proteins | sample LakEriMetagenome_2_FD_203518 | JGI IMG/M metagenome (GOLD analysis project Ga0315899, IMG submission 203518) | Freshwater fungal communities from buoy surface, Lake Erie, Ohio, United States - Buoy 4 MA112 | ecosystem: Environmental > Aquatic > Freshwater > Lake | place: USA: Lake Erie, Ohio... | reverse complement strand
TTTGACACATACTAGGTCTCTTTTGACACATACTAGGTCTCTTTTGACCACTTTGGTCAACCTTTGTCAGGCATCGCCTTTACCAGCCTCTTTAGAGACATACTAGGTCTCTTTTGACACATACTAGGTCTCTTTTGACACATACTAGGTCTCTTTTGACCACTTTGGTCAACCTTTGTCAGGCATCGCCTTTACCAGCCTCTTTAGAGACCCGGTCTTCCTGGAAACGTCAGGCAAGTTTGCGGTTGACGTCATCTCTCAGCAGCAGGTGATGGTTTTTTTTCGATGTTTTTTGTTTTTTAGTTAGGGACCCAGTTTTTCTGGATACGTCAGGCAAGTTTGCGGTTGACGTCACCTCTCTCTCTTTCTCTCTACACACACACACACACACACACACACACACACACTTATATACATATACATACACACACATGTAAACATATATGATTACATACATACATGCATGTAAATTCCTAAATACATACATACATACATACATACATACATACACACATACATGCATACATACATACATACATACATACAAAAAGGTAATGGAACAGGCGACGAAGTTACTGACGGCCAGTGCATACATACATACATACATACATACAAAAAGGTAATGGAACAGGCGACGAAGTTACTGACGGCCAGTGCATACATACATACATACATACATACAAAAAGGTAATGGAACAGGCGACGAAGTTACTGACGGCCAGTGTCCACGAGATTCTTGAAGATCCCATAGTGATTGCACACGCAAATCGTCTCTTCAAGCAGATTTTGCAGGTTTTTTTGTTTTACTTTTTATTTTTTATTTGTTATTTGTTTGAAGATCCTATTCGATGGCTCCCGCAAATCGGATCTTCAAGCAGATTTTTTGCAGGTGTATGTGTGTGTGTGTGTGTGCGTGCGTGCGCGCGCGAATTTGCCCGTTCAAGCAGATGTTGCATGTGTGTGTGTGTGTGTGTGTGTGTGTGTGTGTGTGTGTGTGTGTTTGTGTGTGTGTAATGTGTGTGTGTGTGTGTGTGTGTGTATGTGTGTGTATGTGTGTTTGTGTGTGTGTGTACATATATGTTATTTATATATACATAGGATCCGGGGTTGCGCAAGGAGACAGCTAACGCACTATGGGGGGTGGTCACGGCCCTAATAACGTTGGGGTACGTGACTCCTGGCAAATGGATGTCCGGGAACCTTCCACCTACAGACTCAGACAGGTGTGAGCGAGTGAGTGAGTGAGTGGGGGAGGGAGAGTTAGTATATACATATATTTGTGTGTGTGTGTGTGTCTGGGAGAGTATGTATATACCAGTATTTGTGTCTGTGTGTCTGTGTTCGTGTGTGTGTGTGTGTATGTGTGTGTGCCATTATGTGACAACACAGAGATGCCCCTCAAACTCGCGCGCCCACGGTTTTGGTCAAGAAACTGGACAAGATATTTTTTGCACCAGAAATTTCTGTGTACGGGGGAGGCGCGCGCGCGGGGGGGGGGATGGGGGGGAGGGGCGAGGATTTGAACAAGAATGCGCACACACCAATGGGGGGAGGCGGAAAAAGTGTAACTGCCGATGCTGCGCGTTGTGATGAGGGTGTTGACGGGGCGGAGGGCGCGGAGGGCGGGGCAGACCTGTTTCCTGTAGGCGCTGGCGCCGAGGCAAAGGTCCCGTGTGTGCCTGGGGGGGGGGGGTTGCTCACGGGGCTTACGTGGAACGGACTTGTTCACATATACACATACACAAACGCGTGCACACGTGCACACACGCGTGTGGTGTATGTGTTCATGGGTGCGTATTTCGCAGACGGTGCTCGTGCGTACGCACTTGTGACGTCACGCGCTTGTCACGTTTGATATATATATGTATAAATATTATCACATATATGTATATATACATACGTATTGCGTACGCACTTGTGTGACGTCACGCGCTTGTCACGTTTGCAGGCGTAGCTCTCTCTCTCGCACGCACGCACGCACGCATACCAACACGAACGCAAATTCGTACACGCTGATACCCCTGCTGACCCTTGCTCCATACACACACACACACGCACATACACACACACCAGGCGCTGCTGAGACTAGTGAGTAGAATCAGCAATCCTGAGGAGGATATGCCTCCTGAGCTACCTCAAGAGCCCGATACACCTCCTCCTTCACCTCAGCAGATACGAAAGTTCGTGACCTTAGCTGCAAAGGACCCGTCAGCCCCACGCGCAGTGGCTGCAAAGGGGCCTGAGGGGGGGGAGAGACAGGGTGGAAGGTGGCAGTTTTCAAACTGGTTGCCCTCCATCAATTTTGATATTCGATGGAGATCTTCGAAATGATTGAGTACGGGAGCGAGGTAAACTCAGTGGAAGTAGCAGGGTGGGGTGGGAGGACGGATAGTGAGGTGGGAGGAAGGATTTGAGGTAGAGGGGGCAGTAAGCGGAGAAGGAGGAAACACCGGCGTGAACACGAGCGCGGAGAAGGTAGGGGGACAGAAGATGTGGACTCCTGCTTCGCGAGCTTCGTTGGCGCCAGCTTCGTTCAAACTCTCATATTTACTTTATTACACTCTGCATCTTTCAAAGTTGGTGTTTTCATCTTTGCACCATCGTCCAATGTCCTTCTGGAATTGAGCGCAGCGATTTCCCCAGGCGCAAATGTGTGACAAAATGTCCCGAAGGCCGGAAGGTCGCGCTGCGCCCTTTGACATGGACCAAACTATATACAAGCATCAACGCTCGCACAGAGACACACGCACATGTGCCTCAATACTTGCTGGAAAGAATCGCAACTCCGCGCAATGTCCACTTCACAACCGCCTGGGATCAGATCAGGAGCGGGGTGAGGAGAAGGAGATGGCGCCGACTGAGTCAAAGCGAGCAGGAATAGAGGCTTTCAAGGTGATGGCCACCGTGGTGACAAAGCAGATGACGAAGCAGATTTAGAGCAAGCACCAGAGTGGCAAAGAAATTGCGCAGAAGCACTGCTGAAGCGAGAGTAGAAACCAATACCTGCGGGTTTTCGGTGACAATGGGCACGTCGAATATGTGGTTCTTGGACGTGCGAATGGAACTCGAGTAGCAGGGACAATGATATACGACACCTGAAATGAGTCGGTATCGATAGTGACGGAGGTGCAAGAGGAAAGCAGCGGAAGAGCAGCACATTTAGTTTCATATTGGAAAAAGAGCGATGCTTTAGAGCTGATCTGCACTGCATAGACTCGTGCTCTGAACGGGTCTGCCCACTGCTGACACTGCAACGATCATTGGAGAAACGGCCACAAACCGCTTACCGTGAGAGTCCTTGATCAGACCACGGGGCAAAATTTTCATTGCCGCTTGGCTTGTCTTCTCTCCCTGCACACGTGCCGGAATAACTTAATTATGGCTCGCAAATCCAAACAACCATCCATCCACATCACGTGTCCACCCATTTTCAGACCTGTGCGTTCTGCCTGCCTGCCTCCTCCTCAGGAATCTCATGGTAGACAGTGACCGTGAGCTTGGGAAATTCAGAATATGTGCTTTTTGGTCCAACCTGCGCAAACATCGCCCATTTAAATCACGCCAAGTATCGCAAAATGTACTAATGCGCTTCAACGGGAGGCAACGTGGCATTTTAGACCCACCTCCACCAATCGATGGTCTTTGGGTGACCAGCTCGCTCCATCCAAATAGAATCCGGTGATCAAGATACTGTCCTCCAAATCTTTATCTGCATCTTTGTGTTTTTCCTCACTGGCTGGTGTCCGTGTGGAAAACCTTGATACAACCTTGGCCTCATGCAAGGCAGGCTTAGTCTCATTGGCGCCTGTCGAAATTGCAAGGGCCAGCTGCTCCATACACCAACCGTGCTTTTCGTTTCGACGAAACGCATCTTGCTTTAATGCTGTCGAAAACGAAGGAGTGAAGGAAGGGAGTCGAAATTGGGTGAAGGAAGAGGAGAGGCAAGCGGTCACATAACAGTGAAATAGACCAGGAGCCTGCACCTTGCATGTCTTGCAAATGTATCGCTCGATCGCTCGAACGTTGTCCAAAAAGCCCTACATCTACGCGTGTGTGCTGCACTAGATCTGTACATATACCTATTAACAGTGCGGCGGGATTGAAAAGGCCAGTCATCCATATGCTTTTAGGGCGCGCATGAATCCAGCGCGACAGCTGCTCGTGGCGTTGCATAAGACCAGCGATCCACTCTCCCAATGACGACACATTCCATGAGCACGCAATCCATGACTCGGGCACTATAGCGTCAAACAGCGCATTCATCACCTATTCGTGCGTGTGCATGCGCGCGCGTATCAACTTGTGTGTCTGATTGTGCGTGCGTGTGTCAGACATTGAGCCGTCAACCGGCCTATGCAGCATTGCAATACCAGGTAAAAACAGCGAGGGCAACGGCGAGTGGGCAGCATTTCACTACCCAGAGCTCATGCACGCATCACATCACAAATTGCAAATCAATCCACAAAAGGCATTACACTTGCTGTACATCTGCATCAACAAAGCTCACCTTCGATGCCTTTTCGTTAAACGGCACGGCCCCTGAAATCGTGAGAAGCAAGTTTTGGAGCGTGCTACGAACCGTCCGCAGCTGTGACAGGGCCCCAAAATCACTCAGCGTGTCACAAGACATGATCAACTGAAACCTTTTCAACATGCTTCAACACTAGAGCATGCCAGCTACTCCTTCAGCCGGCAACTAACCAGCACAACTGCCTTGACTGCTCTGACACGTTGACAAAAACTTACAATTTCTTGCATGTGCTCGACTTCTTGGAGCATAAGCGCATGCATTGCAGTCTTGCTGTTGGCCTTGCTTTTGCCTCCTTTCAGTTGCTCCGGATTCCAGGGAGATGGGATCTTTGCGAGCATGTTTGTCGCTATTTCCGTGACCACCTCCTCCATCTCAGAGCCCTCCGCCTGCATAAATGCACGCGACCATTGCACACGAGCAAATATTAGAGCTGCAGTGTCGAGCATCTTGTATTTATGCGCACGTTTTCAAACGCTGTAGTGTGCATGCCGATAGTTTGCATGCCGCTTACCGGCACAGTGACATTCGGCACAATCTCCGAAAGGCACGCGATGATTTGCTGGCACGACTCAACGCGATGCAAGTGATCAGCATTAATGCTCAGTCCCAGTAATGCCGAGTGGTCCGGCTCGGGAATTTCTTGGATTGACGCGACGAAACAGTGGTAAGAAGCCTCCTCGGGCATACGACACCCGGGTATGAGCTCATCGAGGCTTCTATCTGAGGACAGCGAGCTCTCTACCATTATTGCCTCCAGTAAAGTCTTCAAGATGTTCTTGTCCCATCTGTCGTCGATCAAGCCGCCGAGTAGAATCTCTCCGAGCATGAAGCGGCCCGCCTACTCAGTACAAGTCAACAAAAAGAGTCTCTGTATGTCGCACATATGCGGCGAGCCAGCCCGCAGGTGGCACGCGGGTGCGCACGGAGCGCGGAGTCACATTGCACTGGGGGGGCACAGGGCGCGAAAGTGCAAGGTTCAGGGAGGGTAGGTGCAAGGCGAATGACAACGCTCTCTCCTCAAATTGATCGTCAGTCACCTTGATTATTGCGGAGTTGATTGCCAGTAAAGAGGAGTCACAGGTGAGGCTCGTCATGTATTGCGTGCTTGTTATCCAATCCGTGATATCAAGATCAAACGATGACGACCACCCGCACGCTCCGTACTTGCGCCGCTGCAGCATCACACTGTATAGCAGCGACACGGTGTAGAGCTGTCGCGCCGCTAATTTGTCGTTCCGGATGCTATCTGGCAACACATGCTCGTTGTACAGCTTCAACATGGTCTGGGGCAGTCTCACATGTCAGATTTTAAGCCCGCACGCATACATCCGCGCTCACACATTTAGATCTCTGCAATATTTGCTCGTCAGAAAGTCTCACCTCGCGTACACTGATTGGGGGCTGGTACATAGCGCAGACAGAACGTAGAATCAAGGTTGTGGGACAATCCCCCCAAGCTCGAGCCGTAATCCAAATCCGGAAGCTGTCATGATGCCTGTCATGATGGTAGAGGTCACTAATTATACTGTCAAAAGAGACCTACTATACTGGCAAAAGGGACCTACCGCGAAGATGGATGCCACCTACTGCTAGTCACGGCCGGCTTCTGCTTGTCAGCCTCAATGACGAGCTCACTGAATGCGGCAAGTAGCTTATCGACAACTGCTGGCGAATCAAGGTTGGCATTTTGAAGTACAACCCAACAGCCCATTGTAATCGCATTTTGCACCACAGTTTGTGGCGGCGAATTTTCCTCCAAATCCGTGCCCTCACCTATCGAGATAAACTTGCACTGCACTGACTTTTTGCGGGCAAACGCAAGAATCGCGTCCGAAGGGTCGACGTTACTAGCAGTGTGCAGAATGATGGGTCGAATCGGAGTACTCCACTTCCACACGCTGTTGATGTCAAACACACTCTGCCCCGAGAAGCCTTCACCTAGTACCTGCATGAAGAAGTCACGGGCTGCTGCGATAAGGCGATCTTCTCGCATAGCTCTGATGAGCAGTAGCTTCAGAACGGGATCAAGATTTTCGTGGTCAGGAACGGGCTCTATCTCTGGCATTTCTTTCTCATACCAGGCTTTCCATGCCGCCTCCCTCTTCACCATAGAATCAATAAAGGAGCGACAGCCTCCGAATTTGTCCACGATACACACCAAGTTTAGCCAGACGGTGTCGGGAATCCAATCCTTGGGTTTGCGCTGGACCAGGCTGCTCAGGAAAGCGACATTGTGTCAGAATTGAAGACGACAAAAGTTCCGCAAATTTAGCAGCACGCAGGAGAGACTTTGATACCTTATCTCTAAGCCACTACCACACTTTGACAGGCAGTGAAGGTAGTCAGGACTAGGACTGTTCAGCCCTTGTTCTGAGAGTCCCAAACGGAGAGCCACACAAATTTCAAACACAATCTGATGCTGCCGCGCGTAGCAAAGCGGGTAGAATTTGAGCACCGCCCTCGTCACTTTTCTCGTCATCATTGAGATTCTGTCTTCATAGCCAGCTGGACCTGGAGAGTTGGGCCCTCCCGTGTTGTTGATTGCCTTTTCAACTATTGCATCAAACATCGCCATAGACACTTGATACATTTTGTTGAGTCGTGCCATGTCCAATACCGCGAAATACAACAGCGAGCCACGCGTCGCAACCGGCCGATACTGCTCATATGAACGCAGGATATCAGCCTCTGACTCCTCCACCGCGAGCAGCTTCTCATCGACCTCAGTGAGCTTAGCCTTAATATCTGTCAGTCGTTTCATGAGTGCATCGTTGTCCAGAAGATTGCCTTCACTCTCTGATAGTTCCGTCAGCATAGACTTATCCAGATCATCCATCTCCTTGCGAAGCCCATTGAGCTCGATAAGCAGTTTGATCCGTGACTGCTTCAACTTTGGATCCTCAATTTGCACTACCATGTTCAAAACCTGGTCCTCCATTCCACGCTGCGACATTGTCGCGTCGATAATTGTAGTTCTCCCCGAGAGGTCTGCATCGAAGTGCGGATTTGGCAGAGTGCACGTCATAAATACTCGAAACGCAGGATGCATCTCGATCTCTTTGCCAGCCCAGAAAATGCGAGTCGGTGACTCGCCATGGGACCCATCCGTGCGCCTGTTGACTGAAAAAGTCTGATCAAAGAGCAGCTCCAGCTCACTCTTGATCGTGTTTTCGATCCCCTCGTAGACCAAGACTCGACCATTAGTGATGCAGTCGGCAACCGTGGAAGTAAAGACTTGATTGCTAGTCGAGTCGCGAACAATGCGTGGATTTTCGCGCGCCTTGATCCAGCGTAAAAGCTGCTCTTGAGGGTCGATAAGCAGGGGATATCGTTGGCAATAGAGCGCGAGCATGCCGTTTTGAATAGAAAACTCGTCACACGGCAGCTCTTGCACGAACCATGAGCTGATTTCGTTCTGTGTCGTGAAAAACTTTGGGACGTGCAGCTCATGTGAAAATCCAATTTCCATCTCATGGCATAATGCTGATAGGGACTGCAACAATTCAGCACGTGCGATACCATCGAAGGGCCCAAGGTACACCATCATAGCGCTCGCAATTCCACTGTCGCCGGGAAGTCGGGTAGTCTCCTCTCTGCTTTCTTCTGTCTCTTCGATCCACCGTGTTCGCTCTTCTTGCAGTCCCGTCAGAAGCAATGTCGATGACGCGAGTTTCGACTTTGCGTATTCGGCGTCGATCTTATACTGCTGCCTTTGAGCCATGACCACCTCGAAAGTCTCGTGCATTGCATTCAAGGATGCTTGCCGCTCGTCAAACTCTTGCTGCTGCTGAGCAAGGGCTTCATACTCCTCTTCCAAGTCAGCCTCTTGATCATCCACCGCATCCTGAATATATAGAGTATGTGTGTGTGTGTGTGTGTGTGTGTATGTTCCAACGTATGGAGTACGTTCCAACGCATGGAGTACGTTCGAACGTATGGAGTACGTTCCAACGTATGGAGTATGTTCCAAAAGATGGAGTATGTTACTGCATACGTTGGAACGTACTCCATACGTTGGAACAAACTCCATGCGTTGGAACGTACTCCATACGTTGGAACATATCTATATATCTATATATGTAATATGCTAATACCATTTTCGGGATAATGATACTGGTGGCATCATAGTATCTTGCCATAGCCTGAATCCACACAGCAAGGTTGGCCGCTTGCACGGACACGGAATTCAGTTTCTGTGGATTGAAGTCCTTGAGGCTGAAATATGGCGCCAAAAGTTCGGCCGTTTCGCCGTTCATCGAGTTGCACTCCACCTCTTGTAACCGCTCATAGCAGTCAGGCGCAGACAAGACCTCGATTGCAAATATAAACGAGTCACGGTATGAGCGTGCATCCTGCATTTCGATGGGTCGAACTTTGTGTCTTAGAACAATGAGTACTAAATCAAGCACGTGTCTGACCAATAGCGTTTGGCTTTTCTGACTGCCAAGATATAGCAGGTCTTCTCTGGACACCAACGCGCGTGCGCTCTGCGCTTCCAACAAGAGTGGTTTTGCAGATTCGAGATCTAGTTCCAGGGTGGATCGCTCATGCTGGATCTCGTGCGCGCGCTCCGAGATTTTCTTTTTGGCTGCCAGAACTTCAACCTTCTTGCGCTCTGCATGCATCGTGCTGGTGTTGGTGGAGGTGCGGTAAGACATCAATGCCAAGTCAGTATATTTTTTTTGCCAAAAAACTTCGAACGCAGATCATGTCATCATCTGCTCGCATGCGCATCAACGTAACAAACATTTAAGTTTGTATGCATGCACACACAACCACCTGATACTTATTTTCTTAAGAAGTTCAGCCGTGTCGTAGATAGCATTCTGCAGAACCCCTTCTCGTTGTAGGAGATCGCTTTTCATTTCTGAGACCTGGTACCCTGCGTCTCGCAGCTTCTTCAGCGCCGTCTGGATCCGTTGCAATCGATCCTCCAAAACTTTAGATTGAGTTTCATAAATGCTCTTGAAGGCATTTATGAATGCCACAAATGTGCGGGGTGTAATGTAAATTTGACTTTTCTGCCCTGCAGTGTACTCGTCGATCTTCTCTTGGATGAGTGTGTGCACACGAGCAGCATACTCGCTGAGCTCGTGCACTTCGATGGAGAGGGAAACCGAAAAATCCGAGAAGTGGATGCCTGCGACGTCATTAAGTGTGCCACCTGCCCAGGGCAGCATCCAGATCGTCTGACAAGATGAGAGAATTACTGGGAAGCGTTGCATCGTTGTGCGGAAGGCGGACTCTTCTGGTCTACAGCACGCCACGATGTGTAAATTGTTCCAGGCACGTCGCTCAAAGGTTGCAAAAATCTGCCGATCTGATAGCAGGGTGGATACTCCATCTTGCAATGATGAGCGCATGTCATCTACAATAGTATCCAGCTCCTTCTTCTGTATAGCACCAGGCAAGTAGCCTGTGAGCAGGAAGTGGTTGACTTTGTCAAATAGTGAATCATCCTTTGTCTTGTCTATAAACAGCACTACTGTCACGGGCTTGTTATCTATCCCTGCGATCCAATACGCGTTGCGCAAGCAATCCATGTGACTGCCTCCTCCTCGCATTTCAAGATCACTGGGGTCAAAACAGATAGAATTTGCAACCTCCGAGGCAAGCTGTACAATCGGCCCTCTTCCAGAGTTTAATGTTCCTACCAGGATGACCGACCCACGCTTCATGCACAACACTCTGGCTACGCGCACGATTTGCTCAATCGCTTCGTCGTAGAGCGGAAAATTTGTGGTGGCCTTCCTGGCCTGTAGCTCCTCGAGATTGTCTGCAATGGTGTCCATGTCTGGCAGCACACCATAGGCAGTGTTTTGTTCTTGTGAGCCTCCATCGCGGAAAAATTTGCCGAAACGTTCGATTTGAGCCTCGAGACATGCACCCCTGTTGATCTCATCGAAGGATTTGTGCTGTAATATATGCTGGATACTCTCCAGCACTACCATTCTGTGGTCGACAGACACGAGCTTGTCACCAAATACTCGCTCACAATCATGTCGCCACAGCCGCAACACCAACTCTGGCGTTGTCATCTCTACTGAGCGGCAGTGCAAGACGCTGGTTAGCACGCGCATAACATCATGAAGATTGAATGTGTAGTGGATCTTCGAGTCATTTGTGACCAGTGCCTGTCTCAAACTCTTGCACAGTGCAATAGTAGCTTCCGGCAGCATCTTAGCGAACTTGATCACCGATGCAGGAGCCTTGCTGCGATTAAAGTGCTTGTCAAAAACTTTCGTCAGTGCGGCATTCATACTGTTCTCTGACGGCATGGTGAGATTGAAGGCGCACAACTGCCCCTTCAGCCGCATGGGAATATCCCGATGCGTGCTGAGCGGGTGCGTCATTACACATGCATAGTGCAGGCCCATGATCGATGTCCACTCGGTGGGCTTTTGCAGGTCATAGTATCCGCCCTCATTGATGAGCTGTCGCAGAACCTCGCAGTTAGCTTGGTCACCCCACTTGTCGGCCGGTGTCAGACTGATGTCCTCCACAACAATCACACACGACTTCCCGGGATCTGGACCATATGTACGCCCCTGGCGCTTGTGGATGACATTGAGAATGTGGTCGAGGAGCGCATGGGTCGTCGATGCCTGCGACAAGGGCACGGTAGTTGCCACGTGCTTTTCTGTGTCTAGGGATGAGATAAACTGACGCAGATTATGAGACTTGCAGGACGCAGTTGCGCCGGTCATTAGGAAGTTCAGGCGTTGAGACGACAGTAGACGCAAGATGAACTCGGTGCGGCACGTGTCCTCTGTGCTCACAAATATCGACGTAGGATCGAATTGTTTCGGGTATTTCCAATCTTGAATGCGCGTGCGCCAGTGCTCCCAGTCGAGCACATTGTCATCGGGATAAAAATCAAAGAGAGTTACATCATTCTTCATGTTCGGCAGGAGATCGGTCAGAGTGTACATAAACTGCGAAAGTTTGATCCTGTCCATGTTCTCCAGAAGCCCACCGAACGACCAGCACAGGCAAAAGATGAAGATCTTTTCCAGGAATACCTCGCCGGACGCATCCCATCTGAAATCCATAAACTTTGACGCGCATTCGAACATTCGCGTAAGCATCCACGGTACATAGGTCGCCGGTGTTTGCACAACTGGAGAGCACTGCATCTTTTGAAAGTGCAAAAGCTGGTCCATATAGCGATCAAAAAGTGAGCGCAGAATCACGCGCTCTTCGCTTCCGCGGCCCTCGATCCACTTGTTGACAAATGAACGCCACGGCAACGCCGTGGAGGGAACCCAGACTACACCCACTCTTGCCATTGTAGCCGGGGATGCGTTGTCGCTCTTGTCGCTTTCGAAGATGATGCGCGAGAGGGTCTTCATTCCGATGCGATCGCCGTTGGCAAGGGTTAGCAGCTTTTGGTCATCCAGCAACGTATTCAAGTTTTCTGCCCATATAGGGTCAATTGGGCCGTCGAGCACAATCCAATTGGTAATGCCTGGCTGACTTTGGGCGCGTCGCAAGAGAAATGAAAATGTTCCATCGTGCCACTGGTCTGCAGAGGCCGACCGCCAGCCGAACATCTGTTGCACCGGCAGGCTTTTGGGGTTCATTTTGTTGAGCAAGTATGTGTGCGTGTCAGCATTCAGTCGTTGTTGCGCTTGCTGCAGGATAGTTATGATTGAGCTCTTGCCCAATGCGGCGGCGCCCAAAACCATAATACCGTGATTCGATTCCATGATAGCGTGAAGCTGGAGAGTCTTCTCCATCCAAGTTGCGTGTTTGTCCATCTTCTGCTTTCTCAGCAACGTGCTGATCGCGTCACTGAGATCCTGCTCCGTGACCGTCGGAGCCTGCCGCTGCTGCGTGCCCAACCCCCGCGGCTCCCCCTGCAGCTGGGCCAGCACCGGCGCCTGCACGCCGGCGAAAATATCGCCGAGCGTCGCACTAAAAATGCCCTTATCAACTGCAGTCATACGCGGGATATTGACAGTTCGGATCGCGCGCACGACCATGTCCATTTCCGAGATCTTGTTTTCCCCAAAGAACGCCTCGCTTTCAACTTTAGCCTTGCTGGCGAGCTGAAGAACAGCCATAAGGTTACGCATTCCCAGCGCTGTGATTCGCTTGCTTCCAGACAGCTGCACTGAGGTACATTCGTACAATGTCTTGAGCTTCCGAGCTATTTTAGGATACTCCTTGAAACCTGCGGCTGCCAGCTTGACGCTGACAATCAGCTCAGTTTCAAGTTTGGGCATGGAAAATGTGCGGTAGAGCCCGCGCATGCTGTCAAGTTTGTGCATATCCTGACGACAATCAGTGCTGTCATTGGTGAATGTCAAGAAAAGACCCAGCCTAAGATCCTGGGCTGAGGTGAGATTCGGGCTGCGCAGGATGTCTTGGAAAGCCGACATGTTGCGCCTTTCGCGAACAGACGCCAACACCTGCAACACTCGTGAATTAGCATGCGTATGCGTCGATTCAGTGTCAGCACATGGGTGTTTTTGACGGAAAACGCAAGACACTCACATACAAGTATGCCATGGACCAGCGCACATTCACAAAATTGTAATTAAATCACCTGGTTCAGCTGCTGCGCGATCGCGGACAAGACAGGGTAGGTAAGCCGATTCAACTCATCGAAGCATCCAAAGCAACCACATGCCGGCAGACCCATAAAGCACTTTTCGAAGTATGCCATGTCAAGATGCTGGTGACAATTTACAATGAACACGAATCTCCCCACTAATATACTGATTTCCTTCACAGTTGCGCTCTTGCCCACATCCGCCGGACCAACAAGGGCTCCGCACACGCATGCTGCGAGAGCATGGAGGAAGGAGATCGTGCAACGGTCAGTGGTGGGTGTGACAACAGAGCGCTGGCTCAATCCTTCGTAGTCATAGCCGTAATTGACCTCGACACCTGCGCATCGAATACAAATGGAACGCGTGTCTTTGTCGACCTCATGACGCGCCGATTTGGTGTAATCAAAATCCTGCACACATGCCACAGGTGGGCATTCAAATTCTTGACATTTTTTGAATGCACTTAGACTTTCCCTATCTTCTGCTCTTTTGCGCGCCAAAAATGTCTGCGAGTTTCCGCTGGAAAAAGTGGAAAGTCGGAGGCATGATGTGGCGATAAAACAGAAGGAGATAGGTAACGTGTGACACCATTCATGAACGTGTCCCCTCGTGTAAGTTAAAAGCTAGATCTTGCGCAAGTTCGTTTTTTTTGGTTCAGTTACACAAGCTCACTCACGAATGCGCCTCCGCATACATGCCTCCATTGGTTACCTGTTCATTGATGATATGTTTCTTGACGATTTCATCAAAGACGTCACGAAGGTGCATCTGAACAATAATCATATTCTGAACTGAAAAACGTTGGTGAGGCTTAGATTTGTCGTGGCTCTCCAAAATCAAGACCATCTCGGCGATCACTTGTGAATTACGCTTGTTGGCAGTGACCATGGCGTTGGCCTCATTTGGTGCCTTCTTCAAAGCACGTGCGCTTTCCATTGCCCAATTCAGGTGCAAGATCAGGACACCGACCTGGGCGGGGTACTGCGTAATCATTGTTTCCAGTACGAGATTGTGGCCGTGGCTGATCGCATCCTGAGTGAGAGATTTGATTGTCGCCTGCGTTTGCACGTCAACCTTGCCCAGCCACACGTCAATACCCCCTTCGGTGTCCGGAGGGCTGTCCAAGGGCAGTTCTTCAATAGCAGTGCCTCGGAATGCGAGGGTGTGAGTCACCTGCAGCAAACATGAATCACAAGACGCTCGGAATCTAAGAACAGCATGGCAAACCTACTGGGTTGTGGATTTGTAAAAATCTTGGTCCAGAGACTATTGAGCAGGCATTATTATCATAATTGGTTTGCTCACCAGTGGAAACTCCTGTTCGTCTTCGCCAAGCTCGGATTCCTCGTGATGCTTGATACGGAGGCCGGCAATACCAGAGAATATTGCGCTGAGATGACCCTGGAGCTCAGTTGCAGCGGCGTTGGTGGTGCGAGTAAGAAAATCGAGCAGAACGTGGTCTGACACGAAATAAAAGCGCGGGAAACTTGCGCGTTTCCCCTGGAGGTAGCTTGCCAGAGAACGTTCGCACTGTTCCAGTTGCTCCATAAGGTGCGGCAACAGGCTTTTCAGCTGATGGTCACTGTTGCAGCAGTTTATGACGTGGCGATTGTGCGAGGCCCGAGAAATAAGCTTCATATAGTTGGTGTCTACCTTCGAGAAGCGTTTAGCGTCTTGAGGCATCTGTTCTGACAGGTTGGGGTCAGAGAAAATGGTCTCCATAAATGTCCACTTGGTCTGTACAACACTCCAGCTTTCAATGACCTCAGATACCGCCGAGAGCTTTGCCATCCATGAATCTACTTCCTCCGATAGGGCTTCGGCAATTGTGGTACTTGAGATCGCCGTCAAATCTGTAATGGACTCGTCGAGGCTCTTGATGATTTCATAAATACTGGTGGGGTCCAGAATTGCCCCCGGTCTGTTCTTATAGTCGACGAACTGAAATTGCCTATCTGTCCACTGCTCGCCTAAACCCTGCACCTTGGCTTCAATTTCGAGCTCCTTTTTAGCTGTCCTGCAAATTTCGTCGATTTCCACGCGAATATTGACGGGCTTGAGCGCCAAAAGGTGCTTCAGTTTGAATGTGTCTGGGTCGATATTGAAGGTGGCCGTCTGCTGTCCGGCTGCGCTGACCACTTGCATCCAATGCCGCCGCCTGATGCCTGGGTGGCACAAATTGGAAACGACGGGAAGTACAGATATGAAATCTGTTATGATATGTGCAAGATCGTCGTAAGCAGGCCACTCACGTAGTACTCGCGGCAGCGCGTGTAAGTCAGCCTGCAGATCCGTGAAGGTTTTCGACATCATATGGACAGATGGCGGTATCATGGTCCAAAGTCGCTCAGAAAAGCTTGAGACACTTGACTCGACGCGACTATGGAGGTTGTACAGCAGCGTCAGTAAGCCGAGCTCAGATTGCACACGGGAAAGATCTTCGTACTCGGTGACCACAAGACCAAAAAGCAACTCTCGCTCTTGCAGAGCCTTCATAGTCTCTCTCTTCGTCCCAAAAAGAGCTAAATACTTGTTCAGCCGGTCCTTAGCTTCCATGGGCGCTAGTCCCGCAACCATAGGCCCATTCATATCAAAGTCGTTGCAGAACTGCATCACTTCGAGCGAAAATGACTTGACCGCGCGCACAACTTCTCGTCTGAATCCTGCTTGCAGATGCGACAGCTTCGAGCTTCGCTCTTGGCCCAGCGCCAGCAGTTCCTTCCACATTAGGCGAAGTCTGAAGAGCATGTCAGTCTCTTCTTTCGGCAGCCGCACATCGTAGTGGCGCATTACGTAGTACATGCCTTCAATTGGCGATATTTGTTGCTCGAGATCCGCTTCGCGCGTACGCAGATCGCGGAGCCATTTGAGGGTGTTGCCAACGTCGTCGACGTGAGATACCTGCACCGGCAGACAGGTGTCACTCATGCACAGACATCCACGCGTGCGCACACGCATACACACAAAGCTCTCTTGCGAACCTCCTTGCTCAGCCGCTGCGTGCTGGTCTGGAGATATTCCACCAGCTCATACATCTGAGACTGGGCTTGCTTGTGCATTCTTTTAGAATATTGGGCCTTCCATGCAGTGACCTCCGCCTTGAGGGAATACTTGAGAGACTGTGTTCGTAGCGACATACAACTCAAATTATACACCTCGTCAATTTTCATGATCTGATTCTCGAGTTCAGAGAAACGCGCGAGTTCGAACTCATAGTCATGAATGGTTGGTTGTTTCTTCAAAAATGCGTTGAAAGCTGTGTTTTTGTCATCGCGCCACAGGAATTCAAATTTCTGAAAGGTGTCAAGATATTCCAACATAGCGCGCCTTGTACCGTCCACGGAACCAGTAAGCATCAGGCACACAGCTACAATGTTGTGTTCGTTTGTGATGCGGTCATAGTAGCTAAGAGTTTTTCTGGAAATAGGCTCCTGGAAATAGGCCCCCCCGCCTAAGAGAGGAACTTCTCTGATGCTTTTCAGCACATGGAGTGCTGTTTCGCAGATGGCCTCTTGGACATCATCCAAGGAGGGCTGTAATTGAATTTTCGGCACAACGAGGAGAATTTCTATGTCGAAAAAGGGTTGGTCAATCAACGTGAAACGCGATGCTGTGCGCGAAGTGAGGCGCTTTTTGATGGCCGCGAATGAATTCTTGACAGCACCTAGGAGTGCTGCGTAAAACAAATCGCCGTAGGTGTTCTTGAGAGTGTAAACGTCCTTTGGGTCGAGGATCACTCGCTCGCCGAACTCAAGCGTGTAACTCTGGATGGCTTCTAGGATCTGGTCAATGCCCTCCTCAATCTGATTGCGGAGCTCAATAAGCTCGCGGCTCTTGCTTGCAATGACTTCTTTCTCCATGAACACGAACTCGTCAAGCATAAACTGCCCCTCGGCAGGAAAGTGTACCAGGCTCATTCTCCGCACCGCAATCAGATGATTGTCAATTGTGTTTTGCATCTTTTCGCGCACCTGGCCTACTAGCCCTTGCAGGTTGCTCAAAGAGGCATTAATTTGATGGACATAGCCATCGATGTTCATCGATTCCCATGTCAGCGTCAGGATCCCCGGACGAACCAAACGATCGAGATCTGTGACATGTGACACAAGCATCGCCTTGAATCTTGAGGGCGTAGTTGAATCCAACTCATTGAATTCACTCAGGAAACTTTCAAGTTGATCGCGGTACGTTTTGAAACGACCCTCATGCTCTAAAATATTCTGCGCTGTTGCTGGCAAGGGAAGCCCGATGCGGCTGAGAACTTTTGCTTCGCGAATCAGCTGCATTACTTCTGGATCAAAATTTACACAATATTGCTTAGGATTTTCTGGGTTTCTGACGAGCAACGTGGCCTGCAATCCGGATTTGGTTGCCTCAACAGAATCGCACCACGCCTGATACCACAAAGTTTCATATTCTATGAGCGTGCGGGCAACACGATTGAATAGACGGATAATTTTCTTAGATTCGGTGGCGGCGAGTATGACATGGTTTGATTGAAAGCGCTGCATGGGTTCTTCGATCTTAGTGAGCAGGTGCCGTGCCCACAAAATGCTTCCAGACACCTGTACGTTTGTGTGTGTGTGTGTGTGTGTGTGTGTGTGTGTGTGTGTGTGTGTGTGTGTGTGTGTATGTGTGAGTGTGAGTGTGTGTGTGTGTGTGTGTTGGGACCAAACAAGTATGCACTGCGGTGTAGAGGTTAATGAATTAAGTATCTGCGCCTCCTCTTACTTATGTGTTCTCACCGCCTCCTCTTACTAATGTGTTCTCACTGCGGCGCAGAGGTTACTGAATTACCAACAAACAACACTCTCCCAGGAATGAAGGGGGGGAAACGAACCCAGATTGGTCACAAAACTATATATATAATATATATATATATCTATATCTATATATCTATATATCTATATAATATATATACAACGCACCAAGAGTGGTCACAAAACAAACAAAATAGAGGGCCATGATAACAGAATCCAGCCCTCGTTGTACCGCCCCCCTCCCCCCCCATGCTGCCATGTGGTCTGCGCATTTTTTTCCAATTAGCACACAAATAACAAGGGCGCCAATGAGAGAAAAGGGTTCAGGGTTTAGGTTAGTTTAGATTAGTGGCTAGTCTTTTTCCTCTTAGAGTACTTATCAAGGGCGCCAATGAGAGAAAAGGAACTCAGAAACATGAGTTCTGAGTTTAGTTTAGGGTTTAGGGTTTAGGGTTTAGAGTTTGGGGGAGGCACCTTTGGAGTACTTATCAAGGGCGCCAATGAGAGAAAAGGAACTCAGAAACATGAAAGCCTTTTGTGTGTCATCCGCTATTGGCCCATAGGACGCCAGCAGTTCCTATACATATGAGGAGGAGGATACATGCTAGGTCACCTATTGGCCCATAAGACGCCAGCAGTTCCTATACATATGAGGAGGAGGATACATGCTAGGTCACCTATTGGCCCATAAGACGCCAGCAGTTCCTAAGTAAGTGAGCATGTGTTTAGTTCAACTAACTACTACTGTTGGCCCATAAGACGCCAGCAGTTCCTATACATATGAGGAGGAGGATACATGCTAGGTCACCTATTGGCCCATAGGACGCCAGCAGTTCCTATACATATGAGGAGGAGGATACATGCTAGGTCACCTATTGGCCCATAAGACGCCAGCAGTTCCTAAGTAAGCGAGCATGTGTTTAGTTCAACTAACTACTACTGTTGGCCCATAAGACGCCAGCAGTTCCTACACACATATACATACATATTTGTGTGTGTGTGTGTGTGTGTGTGTGTGTGTGTGTGTGTATACATATATCTATATATATATGTATGTATATGTATATATATGAATATATATATATGTGTATATATATACATACATACACATACACATACACATACACATACACGGACACGGACACGGACACGGACACGCACACGGACATTGAGACATTGTATAAAGGTAAGCAACATTGTATGAAGGGTATTTACATATGAGGAGGAGGATACATGCTAGGTCACCTATTGGCCTATAGGTAAGCAACATTGTATAAAGGGTATTTACATCGTATAAAGGGTATTTACATTGTATAAAGGTAAGCAACATACCTTGTCGGATTGGTTGGCGTAAAAGTAGAGGTGCAGCAGTGCCACCCCCCCAAGGAGCCCCTGACAAAAGATGAAGGACTGCGTGCGGCAGACATGCAATTATTATTTACATAGGAAATTATTATTTACTCAGTCAGCCCCTGACAAAAGATGAAGGACTGCGTGCGGCAGACATGCAATTATTATTTACATAGGAAATTATTATTTACTCAGTCAGCCCCTGACAAAAGATGAAGGACTGCGTGCGGCAGACATGTAAGCGCAAACTTGTGATATTCTTGTTATAAACAAATCTAAACTAACCTACACCCTTATAAACACATGTAAGCGCAAACTTGTGATATTCTTGTATTTTCATAAGGTGAGCACCTATGTGCTCTTGTTATAAACTAATCTAAACTAACCTAAACCCTTATGAACAAGAGCACAGAGGGGGCGCATAGGATCATAAGGGTTTGGGTTAGTTTAGATTAGTTTATAACAAGAGCACAGAGGGGGCGCATAGGATCAACGCCCATGATCAACGCCGAATAGGATGTGCGATGAGAAACTAATCTAAACTAACCTAAACCCTTATAAACAAGAGCACAGAGGGGGCGCATACGACTAGGATGTTGTTGCTAATGTGTTGCTAATGTGTTGCTAATGTGTTGCTAATGTGTTGCTAATGTGTTGCTAATGTGTTGCTAATGTGTTGCTAATGTGTTGCTAATGTGTTGCTAATGTGTTGCTTACGGCTAGGAAGTGCCCCCAACAATCGATGAGACTAGCCACTACATCGAGGAAGCTTTTGAGGTAGTCGTCGTCTCCGGGTTTAGGTGAGTTTAGATTTGTACCGAGGCGATGAGGCTAGCCAATACATCGAGGAAGCTTTTGAGGTAGTCGTCGTCTCTGGCTGCATGCGTGTCCACCCGACTTGCTAGGGTTTAGGTTAGTTTAGATTAGTGGCTAGTCTTTTTACTCTTGGAATACTTATCAAGGGCGCCAATGAGAGAAAAGGGTTCAGGGTTTAGGTTAGCTTAGATTAGTGGCTATTGCGATGCGTACATGACGTCATCCACCGGTGTGCAGACTGTGTGTGGTTTAGGTTAGTTTAGATTAGTGGCTAGTCTT
>Ga0315899_10002509_pt1 | contig 20306 bp, 17 predicted proteins | sample LakEriMetagenome_2_FD_203518 | JGI IMG/M metagenome (GOLD analysis project Ga0315899, IMG submission 203518) | Freshwater fungal communities from buoy surface, Lake Erie, Ohio, United States - Buoy 4 MA112 | ecosystem: Environmental > Aquatic > Freshwater > Lake | place: USA: Lake Erie, Ohio... | reverse complement strand
GATCGCATCGACCAAGCGGATCTCCCCCTGAACAACTCGTACGGCTACGACGCCGACGGAACGGGCGTCACGGTGTATGTGGTGGACACGGGTATCCGTCGCACACACGTGGAGTTCGGTGCGCGGGTGGCGGCCGGTTACGTGGTGCCGGCCACGGGAGAGTCCACCACCGACGATTGTCGCGGACACGGCACCCATGTGGCCGGAACGATCGGTGGAAGTGACTTCGGCGTTGCAAAGAACGTCACCATCGTTCCTGTTCGCGTCTTCGACTGCGATGGAGCCTCGAGTTCGAACATGCTCATCGCGGGACTTCAATGGATCATCGATGCACACGTCTCGGGCCCTGCAGTGGCCAACCTGAGTTTGGGAGCGAGTGAGTACATCAAGGAGATCGACACGAAAGTTCGTGCACTTGTCGCCGACGGTGTGACCGTGGTGGTTGCGGCCGGAAATGACGCGAGCCGTCTCGTTCCGCCGTCGATACCCAATGGCTCCGCCGCACAGAATCCGAACAGTCCGTCACCGTCGTGCGTGGACGAAGCGATTGTCGTTGCGGCATCAGAGATCGACGACGAGGAATGGCCCGACTCGAACTATGGATCGTGTGTCGACATCTATGCACCGGGATTGCAGATTCGCAGTGCGTGGCCTGTGGATGCGAACGACAACCCTTCGGACACCAGCGAAGCCACGTCCACCGGAACCTCGATGGCCGCACCACATGTGGCGGGTGCCGCGGCGCTGATTCTGCAGGACCAGCCAACATTGAGCCCTGCCGATGTCAAACAAGTGTTGTTGGGTGCGGCCAGCGCCAACAAGATCAGCCAACGCACCCGCACGGCGGGTCACACTCTGTCGCCGAATCTCTTGTTGTACACGTGCTCCACCAGTTGTCCGCCGAGTGCTCCACGCAATGTTGGGGTGTCACGCAACGGCTCGGGGAGTCTGAACCTGTCGTGGACGGCACCTGCCACCAACGGTGGAAGTGATGTGACTGGCTACACGGCAACACTGACCCCGGGTGGGCAGTCGTGCACCACAACGGCCCTGTCGTGCACGATTTCCGGCTTGACCGATGGCACGTCGTACAGCGTCTCGCTGGTTGCAACCAATGCGATCGGAACGAGCGGTGCGTCGACCCCCGTGAGCATCGCGCCAGGTACGGCGCCGGCAACGCCCGGCGCACCCACAGCGGTTGCCGGCGACATGAGTGTCACGGTGTCGTGGAATGCGCCGAGCAATGGTGGACTTGCCGTCACCGGGTACACAGTGACTTCCACGCCTGCGGGTCTCTCGTGCAACACCACCGGTGCAACCACGTGCGATGTCGAAGGTCTCGCAAACGGAACCTCGTACACCTTCACCGTTGTTGCATCGAATGCCGCGGGAGCCAGCGCCGCCTCGCCTGCGTCAGTTGCAGTTGTGCCGGCTGCAACGTGGACGGTGAGCCCGACCATCACACGAACCGCGGCAGGAAACAAGAAGGTGACTGTGTCGTGGTCGGCCGCGCAACTCAGCAGCGGAGTGCCGCTGCGCTACGTGGTGAAGGATGCGACGGGTCAGGTGGTGTGCACGGCTGGTTCCGATGAACGATCCTGCGCGGTGACCAAGTTGAAGAACGGAACGACGGTGACGTACACGGTGCAAGCGGTCAGCGTGGCCAACGAGTCGCCCGGTGCCGCCACGCCCCGAACCGTGGTGGGGGGATTGGTCCAGAAGGCCAACGCGCTGTCCCGCGGGAAGACGTACAAGTTGTCGTCGATCGCCACGACGCGCTCGAAGGGCAGGGTCACGTGGTCACGGGTATCGGGGTCGTGCACGATCTCTGGCCTCTATATAAAGGCTCCAGCCACGAGGGGGGCCTGCAAAATCAGGGTTTCGGCCACCAAATCGGCCCCCTATCCGGCCCAAAAGCTGGTCATCGAGCTGAAAATCACCTGAAATCTCGTCTGAGCGTGACGGTTGTACTGCCCAGTAACCGCGCCTAGCCTTGTCTTCACCACCAAACCACACCGGTCGTCCCACACGGGGGCCGGACAAAGGGGAGAAACACATGAAGAAGACCCGTCTTGTGCGTGCAATCGCACTCGCGACGAGCCTTGCCTTCGTTGCTGCCGCATGCAGCGACGACGACGAGACCACAACCGCTGATACCACGGCAACCGAAGAGACCACGGCAACCGGTGACACCACCGCAGCCGGCGGCGAGACCGAAGCACCTGCTGGCGATGCCACATGTGCAGAGGGCACCTCGATTGCATTCTTCGGCGCGCTTTCCGGTGACGCAGGAAACCTCGGAAAGAACATCCGTAACGGCGCCCAGGTTGCCGTCGACCAGTTCAACGCTGCCAATGCTGGCTGCCAGGTGAGCCTTGTCGACTTCGACTCGCAGGGTGACCCCGCTCAGGCTCCGGCACTTGCCACCAAGGCCATCGAAGATGCCAACATTCTCGGCATCGTCGGACCGGCATTCTCTGGTGAGTCCAAGGCTGCCAACCCGTTGTTCGACGAGGCTGGCCTTGCCATCATCACCCCTTCGGCCACCAACGCCGAACTGAACGACAACGGCTGGAAGGTTTTCCACCGCGCGCTCGCAGGTGACGACAAGCAGGGACCCGGCATTGCCGCTTACATGCAGAACACCTTGAAGGCTGAGACCGTGGGCGTCATCGACGATGCCTCCGAGTACGGCAAGGGCCTTGCTGACATCGTCCGCGAGACCTTGGGTGACGCTGTTGTCGCTTCCGACACCGTTGACCCCACCGCTGCCGACTTCTCGGCTGCTGTCTCCAAGATGAAGGACGCTGCCCCGGCAGCAATCTTCTACGGCGGCTACTACGCAGAGGCTGGCAAGCTTGCCAAGCAGCTCCGTGACGCCGGCGTCGAGTCCATCCTCGTCTTCGGTGACGGAGTCAAGGACCAGGGCTTCATCGACGCCGCCGGCCCCGCTGCCGAGGGTTCGATCATCACCTGCACCTGTGCAGATGGTGCGTCCAACGCTGACTTCGCCGCTGCTTACGGTGAAGTGTTCGCTGGCGAGACCCCGCAGACCTACGGTGCAGAGGCATATGACGCAGCTCAGGCATTCCTCGCAGCAATCGCTTCGGGTGCCGCTGACCGCGCCGCCGTCCTCGAGTTCCTCAAGACCTACGAGGCAGAGGGTGTCACCAAGACCATCAAGTGGGACGAGACCGGTGAAGTCGCTGGCAACGCCGTCTACTCCTACAAGGTCGCCGAAGGTGCCATCGTTGTCGAGGGCTTGATCAGCTGATCATCGAAACATCACGTCAATGTGATGTTCGCGTAATGCAAACTGCCGGGGATGTGAATCCCCGGCAGTTTTGCGTTGTGCGCAGAACTGATATACAACACTGAAGAACTTTTACGTTTCGAACGACACTCATTGAGCAACGGGGACTCATGCAAGATTGGCTCATTTACAGAACCTTCTGGGATCTCACCGTCACCGGTGTCGCCCTCGGTTCCATCTACGCGTTGGTGGCTCTCGGCTACACGCTGGTGTACGGCGTGTTGCGCCTCATCAACTTTGCGCACTCTGAAATCTTCATGGTCGGTACGTTCGCGTCACTGATCACCGCCACAAACTTCCTCGGCATTCCGCTCCTCGAAGATGGCCAGTACCCGTACCGAACGGGTGTCGCCCTGGTGGGCATTCTCCTCGCCGCACTCCTCGGTGCGATGGTCGTCTCGGGTGCCGGCGCAGTGCTGCTCGAGCGCGTGGCCTACCGGCCGTTGCGCGGCTCTGGTGAGCCTGTTGGTGCCATCGTGCTGGCCTTCGTCACGGCTTTCACCGCCAGTTTGATCTTCGTCGACACGTTGCGCAGCAGCGTGATCTTCGGTCTCATCTTCACCGCTCCCGTTGCCTACGGATACCTGCGAATCTTCCGCCGAGGACGTCAGGCACCGCGACTCGCCTTCTTGATTTCGGCCATCGGTGCATCCACGGCCATTGCCGAGGCTGTGGCCATTTGGGGCCCGAAAGAGCGCGAGCAGTACCAAACCCCCCGCGTTCTCGAAAAGAAGGTGCTGTTCGAGTTCTTGGGAACCGAAGTTCGCATCGACTACGTGCTGGTGATCGTGGGGGCCTTCCTCATGATGACCGCCCTGCTGTTGTTCGTGAACCGCACGCGTCTCGGCCGCGGAGTGCGTGCCGTGGCCCAAGATGTGGAGACGGCAAAGATCCTGGGCGTCAATGTCGACTTCGTCATCCTCATCACCTTCCTTCTCGGCGGCGTGATGGCGGGCGCAGCGGCATTCATGTTCACCTTGGTCTACGACCAGACGCGTTTCAACATCGGCTTCCTTCTGGGAGTCAAGAGCTTCACCGCCGCAGTGCTGGGTGGTATCGGCAACTTGAAGGGCGCCCTCATGGGAGGCATAGTTCTCGGCTTGGCCGAGAACTACGGTGCGGCCATCTTTGGCGGCGAATGGAAAGACGTGATTGCCTTCGTTCTGTTGCTCGTTGTGCTCATGTTCCGACCCACCGGCATTCTCGGTGAGTCTCTTGCAAAGGCGCGTGTATGAGTCTGTCCGAATCCCTCATGTCGCTGACCAAAGGTGCCCAGAGCATCGGCGGTTTCACGGAGAAGGTTGCCGATCAACCGCGCCACGTGCGCTGGTCATTGGGTGGCATCTTCATCATCGCGCTGTACCTGTTGCCGTGGTGGCCCGACGTGCCCGTGTTGGGTTGGGTTGTCGACACTCCGGGAACCAGTTTCACCAGCGTCATCACTGACAAAGTGGTGATCTACGTTCTCGTTGCGTTGGGGCTCAACGTGGTGGTGGGTCTGGCTGGACTGCTCGACCTCGGCTACGTGGGTTTTTACGCGGTGGGTGCCTACACGGTGGCCATCTTGTCCAGCCAACACGCCAACCTGCCGTGGTTGTTGTGCCTTCCCATCGCGGTAGCGGTCTCCATGCTGGCCGGTGTGATTCTGGGAACCCCCACGTTGCGTCTGCGCGGCGATTATCTCGCCATCGTCACCCTGGGGTTCGGCGAGATCATCCGCATCACCGCCAACAACTCCGAGTGGTTGGGTGGCAGCCGTGGCATCAGCAACATCGCCAAGCCACCCAGTATCGGACCGCTCAAGTTCGGCGTTCTCGATGCCAAGCCCTACTTCTTCCTGGGACTCACCATCATTCTCATTGTCGTCTTCTTCCTTCGTCGGTTGGAGAACAGCCGCGTCGGTCGCGCGTGGAATGCAGTGCGCGAAGACGAAGATGCCGCCGAGCTCATGGGAGTGCCCACGTTCAAGTTCAAGTTGTGGGCTTTCGCCATCGGTGCTGCCGTTGGCGGACTGGCCGGAACGTTGTATGCCGGCAAGGTGGGCTTCATCAACCCCAGCAACTTCCCGTTGCAGTTGTCGATTCTGTTCCTCGCCGCGGTGGTGTTGGGCGGAACCGGAAACATGTGGGGAGCCATCATCGGTGGCGTTGTCGTGGCCTGGATGCCCGAGCGCTTCCGCGGTTTTGCCGACAAGCGAGTCTTCGTGTTCGGCATTGCGCTCGTGTTGGTGATGGTGTTTCGTCCTCAGGGTCTGATCCCGCGCAAGATCCGCAAGGAGCGCTGGTTGGCCAACTGGAAGTCGTCTTCCGGGAACTCTCTCTCCGAAAAGGAGGCGGGCAATGTCTGAGCCGATTCTCAAGATCGATCACGTCACCATGCAGTTCGGTGGCGTCACCGCACTCAACGACGTCAACTTCCACATCGACAAGGGCGAGATCCTGGGTCTCATCGGCCCCAACGGTGCGGGAAAGACCACGTGCTTCAATGTGATGACCGGCGTGTACACGGCCACCAGCGGAGCCGTTACCTTCGACGGACAGTCGCTGGCCGGCCTGAAGCGATTCCAGATCACCAAGCGCGGCATCGCTCGTACGTTCCAGAACATCCGGCTTTTCCCCGACATGACAGCGGTGGAGAACGTGATGGTGGGTGCCGATGCCAATCACCAGACCAGCGTGCTGGGTGCGTTGGTGGGTTCGCGTCGCCACCACGCCGAAGAGCGTCGCGGTCGCGAACGGGCCATGGAGTTGCTGTCGTTCATGGGCATCGCAGATCGTGCCGGAGATGCGGCGCGCAACCTTCCCTACGGCTACCAGCGCCGGTTGGAGATTGCGCGTGCATTGGCAACTGATCCGAAGCTGCTGTGTCTCGACGAGCCTGCCGCCGGATTCACGCCGGCGGAAAAAGTGGAGCTCATGGATCTCATCCGCAAGATCCGTGCGCAGGGTTACACCGTGCTTCTCATCGAACACGACATGAGCCTGGTGATGGGAGTCACCGACCGCATCGTGGTGCTCGATTTCGGCAAGGTCATTGCCATGGGCAGCCCCGCCGAAGTGCAGAACAACCCCGACGTGATCGCCGCTTATCTAGGAGTACCCGACGATGCTGCTTGAGGTAAATGATCTCCGCGTGGCCTACGGCAAGATCGAGGCGCTGAAGGGCGTTTCGTTCACCGTGAACGAGGGCGAAGTGGTGACCCTTGTGGGTGCAAACGGCGCCGGCAAAACCACCACGATGCGCACCATTTCGGGACTGCGCACCGTCATTGGCGGCTCCATCAAGTTCGAGGGCAAAGACATCACCAACATGGCCTCGCACGACCGTGTGAAGTTGGGTATCTGTCAGTCACCCGAAGGCCGTGGCATCTTCCCGGGCATGACCGTGCGCGAGAACCTGGAAATGGGCACGTACGTGCGCACCGACGCCAAGTCTGCGGCCAAGAACGAAGACATGGAACGCGTGATGCATCTGTTCCCGCGACTCCGCGAGCGCATCTCGCAGTTCGGTGGAACGTTGTCCGGTGGTGAGCAGCAGATGCTGGCCATTGGTCGTGCGCTCATGGCTCGTCCGCGACTGTTGTTGCTCGACGAACCCTCGATGGGTCTCGCCCCGAAGTTGATTGCACAGATCTTCAGCATCATCACCGAGATCAACCAGCAGGGAACCACCGTGTTGTTGGTCGAGCAGAATGCGGCCCAGGCTCTGAAGCGTGCGCATCGGGCCTACGTTCTGGAAACAGGCAACGTGGTGAAGACCGGTGCGGGGATCGAACTCCTCGACGACCCTGCGGTGCGCGCGGCGTACCTCGGCGGCCATTAGCAACACGCGCGAATGGCGATTCCTGCAGACATCGACATCGCGCGCACGGCGCGTCTTGCGCCGATCACCGACATCGCAGCCCAGCTGGGAATAGCCGGCGATCTCCTCGAGCCCTACGGCTCGTCGGTAGCCAAGATTCGCCTCGAGGCCATGGCGGGCCTCGAGCGGCGTCCTGTGGGCAAATACGTGGTTGTTACGGCCATTACGCCCACACCTCTGGGCGAAGGCAAGACCACCACCACCGTGGGTCTCGGGCAAGCCATGGCCAAGATCGGAAAGAACGCCGTGCTGTCCTTGCGTCAGCCATCGATGGGTCCGACATTCGGGATCAAGGGCGGAGCCGCCGGCGGCGGGTACAGCCAGGTGGTGCCCATGGAGACCTTGAACCTGCACCTCACCGGCGATTTCCATGCGGTGACTGCCGCCCACAATCTTCTGGCGGCCATGGTTGACAATCATCTCTTCCGCGGCAACGACTTGGGCCTCGACCTCGATGCGGTCACGTGGCGACGTGTGCTCGACGTGAACGACAGATCGTTGCGCAACATCGAGATCGGTCGTGGCGGAAAGATGGACGGTGTCGAGCGACCGAGTGGCTTCGACATCACCGCTGCTTCCGAAGTGATGGCACTGCTGGGGCTGTCCACCTCGCTTGCTGATCTTCGCCAACGCCTCGGCCGCATCGTGGTGGGTTACACGTCGGCAGGCCAAGCGGTGACTGCCGAACAGCTTCGTGCCGCGGGTGCGATGGCGGTGATCCTGAAGGATGCGATCAAGCCGAATCTCATGCAGACGCTCGAAAACACGCCGGTCATCGTGCACACAGGGCCCTTCGGCAACATTGCAACGGGCAACTCTTCTGTGATCGGCGACCTCATCGGTATTCGTTGTGCCGACTATCTGATCACCGAAGCCGGATTCGGAGCCGACATGGGTGCCGAGCGTTTCTTCAACATCAAGTGTCGGGCCTCGGGTCTTGCACCGGACGCAGCAGTGTTGGTGGCCACAGTGCGCGCGCTGAAGGCGCACAGCAATCGCTACCGCATCGTGGCGGGCAAGCCATTGCCCGCAGAGTTGCTGGCCGAGAATCCCGACGACGTGATGGCCGGTGCGGCGAACCTGCGCAAGCAGATCGAGAACGTGTCGGTGCACGGTGTGTCGCCGGTTGTGGCAATCAACGCCTTTCCCACAGACCATCCCAGCGAGCACGCCGCCATCCGTGAGATCGCCGAGGCGATGGGTGCCCGTGTGGCCATATGCACGCATTTTGCCGACGGGGGAGCCGGAGCAGTCGACCTGGCCCGTGCCGTGGTGGAGGCCTGCAACGAGCCCAGCGCCTTTCGCCCGTTGTACCCCGACAACATGGCGCTGCGCGACAAGATCCGCACCGTGGCCACCACCATCTACGGTGCTGCCACCGTGGAGTACTCGGCCACGGCCGAGGCCCAGCTGGATCGGTACGAGCGTCTCGGGATGGGAACCATGCCAGTGTGCATCGCCAAGACCCATCTCAGCATCTCGGGGGATCCCACGCTGAAAGGCGCCCCCACGGGCCACACGCTCAGCGTCCGCGAAGTTCGGGCATCCGTGGGCGCCGGTTTCGTGTATCCCATCTGTGGCGACATGAGCACGATGCCGGGCCTCGGGTCTGCCCCTGCAGCCGAATCGATCGACCTCGACGGAGACGGGAACATCATCGGGCTGTTCTAGGCTCGGGGTATGACGACTCTCGAAACCCGTCCTTCCGACGCTTTCACCAACGACCGCAAGCACGTCTTCCACTCATGGTCGGCGCAGAGCATGATCAATCCCATCGTTGTTGCCGGTGGGGAGGGTGCCTGGTTCTGGGACGACTCGGGCCGCAAGTACCTCGACTTCTCCAGCCAGTTGGTCAACGTCAACATCGGCCACCAGCACCCCAAGTTGATCGCCGCCATCAAAGAGCAGGCCGACCGCTTGTGCACCATTGCCCCCATTCATGCCAACGATGCGCGCAGCGAGGCCGCACGCCTGATTGCCGAGTTGGCTCCGGGCGATTTGAACATGGTCTTCTTCACCAACGGCGGTGCAGAGGCCACGGAAAATGCCATGCGCATGGCACGCATCCACACCGGACGCCACAAGATCCTCACCACCTATCGCAGCTACCACGGCGGTACAGCAGGGGCGATTCAGGCAACAGGCGACCCGCGTCGCTGGCCGAGCGAGCCGTCGATGCCCGGTGTCATCAAGTTCTGGGGTCCTTACACGTACCGCTCGCAGTTCTATTCGCAGAACGACATCGAAGAGGGCCAGCGCGCGTTGCAGCACCTCGAAGACGTGATCATGGTCGAGGGTGCCAAGAACGTGGCGGCCATCATGATCGAAACCGTTGTGGGAACGAATGGCATTCTGGTCCCGCCCCCCGGTTACCTGCAGGGTGTGCGCGATCTCTGTGATCGCAATGGCATCGTGCTGATCTGCGACGAAGTCATGGCCGGTTTCGGTCGTTGCGGTGAATGGTTTGCTGTCGATCGTTGGAACGTCACCCCGGATCTCATCTGTTTCGCCAAGGGCGTGAACTCGGGCTATCTGCCTCTCGGTGGTGTCATCATCTCCGACCGGGTGGCCGACTCGTTCCGTGAAAAAGCCTTTCCGGGTGGTCTCACCTACAGCGGACATCCGCTTGCCTGTGCCTCGGCGGTTGCTTCGATCAACATCTTCAAGGAAGAAAAGATCATCGAGCACGCCCGTCACCTGGGCAACGACATCATCGGGCCAGAGCTGGAGAAGTTGAAGGCCAAGCACCCCAGCGTGGGCGATGTCCGTGGACTCGGTGTGTTCTGGGCCATCGAGTTGGTGCGTGACCGCGAGACGCGCGAGCCACTGGTGCCGTTCAATGCAGCCGGCGCCGACGCCAAGCCGATGATGGACGTGGTGGCGGCGTGCAAGGCCAAGAACCTGTGGCCGTTCACCCACTTCAACCGAGTTCACGTCGTACCACCGTTGGTGATCACCGATCAAGAGATGCGCGACGGCCTGGCAATCATCGACGAAGCCCTCACGGTGGCCGACGCGTTCTACACCGGCAAGTAAGTCGTCTCGCAGGAATGAAAAAGGCCGGGCCCGAAGGCCCGGCCTTTTTACTGTTCCGAACTTGTCGGAGCAGTCAACTGATCAGTTGCCACCCTCGTTGAGTGTGACTTCGATCGGTGCGTAGGCGTCGCCCTTGATGTCGACTCCGGCGGCCTCGAGCAGTGCGTGGGCCTCGGAAACGATGTCGTTGGTGTAAGCGCCGTCAGACGGTGCCGCGGCGAGGACGGACTTGCCCTCGAGGTTCTTGGTCTCCTGCGAGATCTTCACCGTGCGGTCCCATGCGGCCGAGTCGATGTAACCAACTCCGCTGGCTGCGGGCCAGATGAGCTTGTTGACTTCGTTCATCTGCCACAGCTGATGGCTGGCACCCAACTTCGAGCCCTTCGAGACAACGATGTCACGGCAGGCTTCGACGTTGTCACGGCAGTACGCCCAACCCTGGAGCGAGGCGGCAACGAACTTGACAGCGGTGGCCTTGTAGGCCTCGTCGCTGGCGAGTTTTGCACCGTTTGCCCAGATGGCGTCCTGCAACATGCCCACGCCCTCGTCTTCGTACGAAACGACGTTGAGGTCATCTGCTGTGTACAGCTCGCCGGTCTCGGGGTTCTTCGCCTCGAGGACCTGTGCATACTCGTTGTAGGTCATCGCTTCGGCGGCATCGATGTCGCCGGCGAGAAGCGCGGCCATGTCGAATTGCTGCTGAACGAGCTCGACGTCCTTGGCGGGATCGAGTCCGGCCTGGGTGAGTGCTGCGAAGATTTCGTACTCGTTGCCGAAGCCCCAGTTACCGATCTTCTTTCCTGCAAAGTCAGCAGCCGAGGTGATTCCCTTGTCCTTGAACGACACCTGGAGGGTGCCTGAACGCTGGAAAACCTGGGCGATGTTGACGATGTCGGCGCCGGCCTCACGGCTGGCGAGTGCCTTGGGCACCCAGGACAGTGCGAAGTCGACCGCGCCGTCAGCGAGTTGCTGCTGCGGGACGATGTCAACGCCACCTTCCACGATCTCGACGTCGAGACACTGTGCTTCGTAGAAGCCCTGGTCTTGAGCCGCGAAGTAGCCGGCGAACTGTGCCTGGATGAACCACTGCAGTTGCAGCTTCACCGAGGTGGGCTCGGTGCATTCTTCGGCAGGAGCCGCAGTGTCGGCGGTTGTGTCGCCGGTTGCGGTGGTCTCCTCGGTTGCCGTTGTGTCGGCGGTGGTGTCGCCCGAGCTGTCGGAGTCGTCGCTGCAAGCTGCAGCCACGAACGACAGCGCGATGGCACCGGCCGCCAGTCTCTTTACTAGACGGTGCTTCATGTGTGCTGTATTCCTCCCTGCGGGGGTTGCCCGCTGTGTTGTGTGCTCGGTTTGCTCATGCCGAGCGTCCCGAATCTCGTTTGACGCCGCCGGGTGTAGCGACGTTCTCCACGATGATGGAGATCAGGTAGAACGCGAGACCGAGGAGACACGCTCCAAGGACATAGGCCCATGCGGCCGCGTTCTTCGAATTGGCGATGTTGCTGGTGATTCGGCTGCCGAGGCCGTTTTGCGAGCCACCGAAGTACTCGGAGACGAAGGCGGTGATCACAGCCGCCGGAGCGGCGATCTTGAGGGCAGTGAAGAGATAGGGAACAGCGTTGGGGATGCGCACTTTGCGGAGAATCTCGGTGTCGGAAGCGGCATACGAGCGCATGAGTTCGACATGCGTGCCGCTGACTTGGGTGAGACCCTTGGCCACGTTGACCAACACGATGAAGTAGACGACGAGAGTGACCATCAGCCGGCGCGGAATCTCGCTGGTGATGCTGTACATGTTGTTGAACACGGCAACCAGCACGAAGATCGGGATGGCATTGAGGGCGATGGCGAGGGGAGTGACAATCTCGCCGAGAATCTTGTAGCGACTCAGGATGAAACTCATCGACGCTCCGAGAATGGTGCCAACCACCAGGCCCACCAGCGCGTTTGTTCCCGACACCTTCATGGCATCCCAGATCAGGCTGGTGTTTTCGGTGAACTGTCCCCAGATCTTCGACGGAGGTGACAGGAAGTACGGCTTCAAGTCGAAGATCTTGACGGCCGCTTCCCACCATGCGAGAAAGAGCACGCCAAAGACAAGTGGAGGCAGAACGAGGCGAAGCCGTCGGTTCATCGATCTTCCAGTCCTGCGCCGGCGCTCGGCCCGCCGTGCGAGCCGCGCAGTGCCTCGCGAACCTGGGTGATGGCCGAAAAGAACGCCGATTGCTCGCGGGTGTCGTCGTTGCGTGCGCCATTGAGATTGACCGGCACGATTTCGGTGATGCGGCCGGGACGCGGCGACATGACCACAACGCGATGCGAGAGATACACCGCTTCGGGGATGGAGTGGGTCACGAAGACCACGGTGGTGCCCGTTGCCGCGCAGATGTTCAGCAACTCCGCCTGCATGTGCTCACGGGTCATCTCGTCGAGTGCGCCGAAGGGCTCGTCCATCAGGAGAAGTGGCGGGTGCGAGGCAAGTGCGCGGGCAATGGCGATGCGCTGCTGCATGCCGCCCGACAACTGCCACGGAAAGTGACCGGCGAATTCGGGAAGCTTCACCAAGTCGAGCATTTCCTGGGCTCGTGCGGCGCGCTTGGCTTTGTCCCAGCCCTTCAGTTCCAGAGGCAACTCGATGTTCTTGGCAACAGTGCGCCAGTCGAACAGGCCAGCTTGTTGGAAGGCCATGCCGTAGTCCTGGTCGAGTCGGGCTTGCTTGGCCGACTTGCCTGCCACTTCGATGTCGCCGCTGGTGGGTTCGAGCAGATTGGCGATGAGTCGCAGCAGAGTGGATTTGCCGCAACCCGAGGGTCCGATGAGCGAGACGAACTCACCTTGTTCGATCGTCAGAGAGACGTCGACAAGAGCGTCGACCTGGTTGGCCTTGCCCTTGTTGAAGATCTTGTTGAGGTTGTTGACGCTGACGGTTGACATCGGGGACTTTCTTTACGAGAGAGATTCTTTGGGTCGATTGCGCATGAGATAGAGATCCAGCAACGCGATGAAGCCGGCCATGGCCAGGCCCAGCCCGGCCGCACCGAACACGGCCGTGAACACCTTTGCCGGGTCTGCGGTGGCTTCGCGTGCGTATTCGATGATGAGTCGGCCGATGCCGCCCTTCAGGCCGGTGGAGATTTCGGCCACCACCACTCCGATCACCGACGACGACGCAGCCAACTTGAGTGCGGGCACCATGTGGGGAATCGCAGCAGGGAAGCGGAGACGAACGAGGGTTTGGGTCCACGATGCGGCGTACGAATCCATCAACTCGAGCGATGCGGCGTGGGGAGACGACAAGCCCTTCAATGTGCCGATGGCCACGGGGAAGAAAGCCAGGAAAGCGCCGAGGACCGATGCCGACAGCCATCGTGGCCACGACCACCCGAAGACTTCCACCTTGCCGCCCCACGAGACCACGAGTGGTGCGAGAGCGATGAGTGGCACTGTCTGGGAGACCACGAGATAGGGCAGCAAGCCGCGCTCGACCACCTTGAAGCGAGCCATCAGTACGGCAAGTGCGATGCCGACCGTGCCGCCGATGACGAAACCCACGAGCGACAACCTGAACGAGAACCACGCACCAGCCAGAACCACACGCCAGATTTCGCGTTCGGATCCGCGGATCTCTGGCCGGCCGTAACGCGACAACATATCCCACACGTGGGGCATGGCCATGTCGTTGGCGCGGGGGAGGATGTCGATGCCCAGCAACGACCCGCCCTTGTCGGGACCGACAAGCTTGTAGAGCTCCCACAATGCGGCCACCGACACCAATGCGAAGACGAACATCGCGGTTCGGCGCAGACCACGTTGCAGCAGTGGCGTCATTGCTTGGCTTTCACGGCCTGTGCGAGCGCCGGCATGATGGTCTCGCCGTAGGCCTCGAGGGTTGCATCCTTGCCGTCGTGTTGCAGGTACACGGCGAACTGATCCACACCCAGCGACTCGAGCTCGCGCAGGCGCTCGATGTGTTGCTCGGGCGTGCCGAGGATGCAGAAACGATCCACGATCTCGTCGGGAACGAACGACGTGTGGCTGTTGCCGGCACGACCGTGTTCGTTGTAGTCGTAGCCCTCGCGACCCTTGATGTAGTCGGTGAGTGCCTTGGGTACGGCGGAAGATTCGCCGTAGCGGGCGACGATGTCTGCCACGTGGTTGCCCACCATGCCACCGAACCAGCGACACTGATCGCGCATGTGGGCGATGTCGTTGCCTACGTACGCGGGGGCGGCAACGCAGATCTTGACCGAGTGGGGATCTCGACCCGCAGCCTTTGCTGCGTCGCGCACTGCCTTGATTGTCCACTCGGTGATGCTGGGATCAGCCAACTGCAGAATGAAACCGTCGCCCACTTCGCCGGTGAGTTGCAGTGCCTTCGGGCCGTAGGCGGCCACCCACACTTCGGCGCGGCTTTTTGTGGCCCAGGGAAAGCGGATCTCCGAGCCGTTGTATTCCACGCCACGCCCGTTGGCCAGTTCGCGAATCACATGGATGCTCTCGCGCAGCGTGGCGAGCGTTGTGGGCTTGCCGTTGGTGACGCGCACAGCCGAATCCCCGCGGCCGATACCGATGACGGTGCGGTTGCCGTACATCTCGTTCAGCGTGGCGAAGAGGCTGGCGGTGACGGTCCAATCCCGCGTGGCGGGATTGGTGACCATGGGCCCGACGATCACGTTGTTGGTGGTGTCGAGAATCTTCGAATAGATCGGAAACGGCTCTTCCCAGAGGATGTGGCTGTCGAATGTCCACACGTACGAAAAGCCGAAAGCTTCCGCTCGCTTGGCGAGTTCGATGACCCTCGCCGCTGGTGGCGTGGTTTGGAGAACGACCCCGAGTTCCATCTGACTATCGGTTCTGCGGGAAGCCGAGGTCGACCTTCGACGTGCGCGGGTCGGGCCAACGCGAGGTGACCACCTTGCTGCGCGAGAAGAAGTTGATTCCCTCGGGGCCGTACATGTGCTGGTCGCCGAAGAGCGAAGCCTTCCAGCCGCCGAACGAGTAGTACGACACCGGAACGGGAATCGGCACGTTGATGCCCACCATGCCGACGTTGATGTCGAACTGGAACTGACGTGCCACACCACCGTCGCGGGTGAAGATGGCCGTGCCGTTCCCGTACTGGTTGTCGTTGATCAGTGCCACGCCCTCGTCGTAGCTGGCAACGCGAACCACCGAGAGAACCGGCCCGAAGATTTCGTCGTCGTAACAGGCCATGCCGGGCTTCACGTTGTCGATGAGGCTGGGCTTCAGGAAGAAGCCCTCGGCCGGGGCGCCATCGCGTCCGTCGACAACCACTGTTGCGCCGTCTTTCGATGCCGTGGCCACGTAGCTCGCCACCTTGTCGCGGTGTTCGCCGGTGATGAGCGGACCCATCTCGTTGCCCGGCTCGTCGCCGGGGCCGACCTTGATTGCAGGGATGCGCTCTGTGATCTTGGCGATCAGGTCGTCGGCCACCGTCTCGTGTGCCAGCAGAACCGAGATGGCCATGCAACGCTCGCCTGCAGAGCCGTAGGCCGCACTCACGGCGGCGTCGGCAGCCATGTTGAGATCGGCGTCAGGCAGCACCAGCATGTGGTTCTTGGCGCCACCAAGGGCCTGGACGCGCTTGCCGTTGCGTGTCCCGGTCTCGTAGATGTACTTGGCGATGGGAGTGGAACCCACGAAAGAGACGGCGGCAATGTCGGGGTGTTCGAGGAGGCGGTCCACGGCCAGTTTGTCGCCGTGAATGATGTTGTAACAGCCGTCGGGAAGGCCGGCCTGCTTCAACAACTCCGCAATGAACATGGTGACCGACGGGTCTTTTTCGCTGGGCTTCAACACGAACGTGTTGCCGCAGGCAAGCGCCGTGGCAAACATCCACATCGGAACCATCGCCGGGAAGTTGAACGGTGTGATACCGGCAACGACACCGAGCGGCTGGCGGATGTTGTACACGTCGACGCCCGACGATGCCTGTTCGCTGTACGAACCCTTGAGCAGGTGGGGGATGCCGCAGGCGAACTCGATGTTTTCGAGTCCGCGCGCTACTTCACCGAGTGCATCGGAGATGACCTTGCCGTGCTCGTTGGAGAGAAGTGTGGCGATTTCCTTGCGGTTGGCATCGACCAGTTCGCGCAGGTTGAACATGATCTCGGCGCGGCGCGACAGGTTGGTGGCGCGCCATGCGGGAAGAGCGGCCTTGGCCGTGGCAACGGCCTTGTCGACTTCCGAGAGATCGGCGAAGTCGACTTCGGCTTGCACTTCGCCCGTGGCGGGGTTGTACACCTTGCCGTTGCGGCCCGACGTGCCTTCGTAGACCTTGCCGTCGATCCAGTGGGAGATGCGCTTCATGAATGTCTCTTTTCGTTCTCGTTGTGTTGCGTTGCGTTGATTGGTTTGGCTTGTAGTGGTGCGTTGGGCGATCAGTGCAGGTACTGACACAGACCGCGCTTGATGTACTTGCCGTGGCCTTTGCGTCCGGTGAACGTGTCGTTCTCCATGACCACCATGCCGCGTGACATCACAGTGTCCACCTTGCCGTCGATCACGGTGCCCTCCCAGGCGCTGTGATCGGTGTTCATGTGGTGCTTGTCGTTGATGCCGATCTTGGTTTTCTTGTTCGGATCCCAGATCACGATGTCGGCGTCGGACCCCTGGGCGATGATGCCCTTCTTCGGGTACATGCCGAACATGCGTGCCGGAGTTGTGCAACATGTCTCCACCCAGCGCTCGAGTGAGATCTCGCCCAGAACCACACCTTGGTAGATGAGTTCCATGCGATGCTCGACGCCGGCGATGCCGTTGGGGATCTTGGAGAAGTCGCCCATGCCGAGTTCCTTCTGATCTTTCATGCAGAAGGGGCAGTGGTCGGTGCTGACCACTGCGAGTTCGTTCATCCGCAAGCCCTTCCACAAGTCCTTGTGGTGATGGCGATGGTCGTGCTTCGAGCGAATGGGCGGGCTGCACACGTACTTTGCGCCTTCGAAGCCAGGCTGGGCCAGATGATCTTCGAGCGTCATGTACAGGTACTGCGGGCACGTTTCGGCGAAGACGTTCATTCCTTCGTGTTGGGCCTGAGCCACTTCGTCGAGTGCCTCGGCTGCCGACATGTGCACGATGTACAACGGCACGTTGCCGGCAACTTTCGACAGGACGATGGCGCGGTGCGTGGCTTCTCCCTCGAGCTCGCTCGGCCTGCTGATGGAGTGGTACTTCGGGTCGGTTTCGCGACGAGCGAGGTGCTGTGCAACAAGTACGTCGATGGCGATGCCGTTTTCGGCGTGCATCATGATGACGGCACCGTTGTCGCTGGCGGTTTGCATGGCACGCAGAATCTGTCCGTCATCGCTGTAGAAGACGCCCGGGTAGGCCATGAACAACTTGAACGACGTGACGCCCTCGTGCTCGACGAGGTAGGTCATGTCTTTCAACGACTGCTCATCGACTCCGCCCATGATCTGGTGGAACGCGTAGTCGATGGAGCAGTTGCCCTCGGCCTTGCGGTGCCACGTTGCCAAGCCGTCCTGCACGTTCTCGCCGTAGCGCTGGAGAGCCATGTCGACGATGGTGGTGATGCCACCCCATGCGGCTGCATTGGTGCCGGTCTCGAACGTGTCCGAGGCCTCGGTGCCACCGAAGGGGAGCTCCATGTGTGTGTGCACATCGATGCCGCCGGGGATGACGTACTTGCCCTTGGCGTCGATGGTGCGATCGGCAGTGATGCCCATTGCGGCGGCCTGTCCGGGGGCGAGAATCGCGGCGATGGTTTCGCCATCGACTAGGATGTCGCCTTCCGTGCGTCCGCTGGGGCTGATGATGCTGCCGTTGATGATGAGTGTGCGTGCCATGGTGTTTCTCCGATTCCGTCTTGTCAGCCGCCGAGTTGATTTTCCGTCAGGTCGCCGTATGCGTCGGGGCGGCGGTCGCGATAGAACGCCCAGCGATCGCGTACTTGCTTGATTTTGTCCATGTCGAGATCGCGCACGATCAGCTCGGGCTTGTAGGGGTCGCCCACCTCGCCGACGAACTTGCCCTCGGGATCCACGAAGTACGACTGGCCGTAGAAGTCGTTCTCACCGAGTGGTTCGATGCCGACGCGGTTGATGGCTCCGACGTAATACATGTTGGCCACTGCGGATGCGGGCTGTTCGATGCGCCAGAGGTACTCGGAGAGACCGCGGTGCGTGGCCGACGGATTGAAGACGATCTCCGCACCGTTCACGCCGAGAGCACGCCAACCTTCGGGGAAGTGGCGGTCATAACAGATGTACACGCCCACTTTGCCGACAGCAGTTTCGAAGACCGGATAACCGCCGTTTCCTGGCTTGAAGTAGAACTTCTCCCAGAAACCCTTGACCTGCGGGATGTGCTGCTTGCGGTACTTGCCGAGGTAGGTGCCGTCGGCGTCGATGACGGCCGCGGTGTTGTAGTACACGCCGGGTTGGACGATTTCGTACATCGGCAACACCAGAACCATGCCGAGTTCTTTTGCAATCGACTGGAATCTCTTCGTTGTGGGGCCATCGGGGATGTACTCGGTGTAGTCGTAGTACTCGGGATCTTGCACCTGGCAGAAGTACGGGCCATAGAAGAGTTCCTGGAAGCACATGACCTGCGCGCCTTGCTTGGCGGCGTCGCGTGCAGCGGCCTCGTGTTTGTCGATCATGGCCTCTTTGGTGCCGGGCCAATCCGTTTGCAGCAACGCTGCTTTCACAATGTTCGCCATAGCGCGTCCTCTTGTCTCCCTGTCGTGCGGGCTTTACGAAATGTTCAGCCCGTCACACGCCATAGTAGTGAGGGGAAAAAGGGGGGGCGAAAAGGCGTCATGGAAGCTCACAAGAACGCAAATCTGCCGAAACAATCCGACGGGATGCGCCTCTCGGAAAATGCCGAGCGCATCCTTGGAGAAGCGGTCACCGGCACGTTGTGCATTGCCGACGCCACCGGAATGCCGAACGCGACACCGGTGTGGTTCCTGTGGAAAGAAGGCCGGATCTGGGTGAGCACCCATGCGGGGCGTCAGAAGCACGTCAATGCCGTTCGGGCGGGGGAAGGATCGTTCAGCCTCATCGACCCGGTCAACCCCTCCCATTACGTGGAGTTGCGTGGCGAGCTACGGGTGATCGACGATCCCGACATGGCCGTGAGAGACGAAGTCGTCCGCAAACACGGATATCCCGATGGTTCGGCATTTGATCCGGCCACGGCGAAGCGCGTGGCGATTATTCTCGTGCCGAATCGCGTGTTGGGCCGCAACTGAGCGGCGAAACCTACTTTTTCTTGTTCTTCTGCCCGGCTTTGCGCTCTTTGCGGGCTGCGCGCTTGGCGGCCTGAGCCTCTTCGTCGATGACGCGAAGTTGAGCCATGGGGCTCTGCGAGACCGGAAGTGCGAAACGTTCGTCGGCTTGGATGAGTTTTTTGAAACCCACGAGCGACAGGGAGTACTGGATCACCATCAACTTGACCACGGGTAGCCCGAACTTCTCGATGATCTCCGGAAGAATGGCGTTCAGATCGTCGAGCGATGGATCGTCGGAGGTGGATCCCAGGATCTCGATGGAGTGTTGGGTGCATGGTTCGCACAGCACCACACCAACGTCACCGGCACAACGCCGACGCTTGGCCCCGTCGCGAATCTTCTCGCACAGCGTGGCCTCGTCGTCGAAAGCGTCGGACGAAAGACCCGCCACCTGGGCAAGCACATCGCGAAGGTCGTCGTCGAGGGCAAGGGCGGCGGCAGTGATGTCGGCGTCGTTCATTGCGGCAAGTGCATTGACGAAGCGGCGCTCAAGAATGATCGAATCGCGGGAGGAAGTCACGGCGCAACTATACGTTCACTGCAGTTCGATCACTGTAAGTTGAGATCGTGAGTGTGCAGATCGACCCGAAAGATCTGGCCGGTGCCGTGCTTCGGCGGCCGTTCGCTTACGTGGCCAGCGCAGGTTCCGACGGAGTGGCACACCTCAGGGCGGTGGTCTGCGAGGCAACTGCGACGGGCTTTCGTTTTCGCATCGGACAGCGCACTGCCACCAACGTGGAGCGAACGGGCCGTATAACGCTCGTGTGGCCGCCGCTCTCGATGCACGAAGCATCAGAGAGTTACGACGACCACAGCGTG
>Ga0315899_10002508_pt1 | contig 20322 bp, 19 predicted proteins | sample LakEriMetagenome_2_FD_203518 | JGI IMG/M metagenome (GOLD analysis project Ga0315899, IMG submission 203518) | Freshwater fungal communities from buoy surface, Lake Erie, Ohio, United States - Buoy 4 MA112 | ecosystem: Environmental > Aquatic > Freshwater > Lake | place: USA: Lake Erie, Ohio... | reverse complement strand
TTATTCGTTTTAGCTTACGATTTAGTTCGTTCAGGCAGAACGGTCAATCACAGCATCGCATAGCGAGAATAACGCTGCTGTTGCTGGACTAAGCGGCAGGGGACCAAGAGCTGCTCTGGCTTGCTTGGCAACCTGGCTTAACTGCTCACGCGCTTGGTTTAAACCATCATGGCCACGGAGAGTTCGCAATACTTGCTGAACAATTTCTTCATCGTGAATTGGTGCACTTAAAAGGCGTTGCAGTTCGGCATCTTCATTTTTGCCAGATGCCATCACATTAAGCGTTACAAGCGTTGGAACCCCCTCACGTAAATCTGTGCCTGGAGTCTTTCCTGATTGATTTGATTCGCTCGCAATATCAATCACATCATCGGCTAGCTGAAATGCAATTCCAATCTGCTCACCAAATTTAGTAAGCGTCTCGGTTGTCTCGCGAGGTGCGCCAGAAAGCAATCCTCCAAAACGAGCGCTAGTCGCAATTAGCGAGCCGGTCTTATCCCCCACTACACGCAAGTAATGAGCAAGTGGATCTTCGCCATTTTGTGGTCCTTGCGTCTCCATGATCTGGCCAATTACTAAACGTTCAAAGGTGCGGGCCTGTAAACGAACCGCTTCTGGTCCAAGATCTGCGAGTAAATCAGAAGCTTTCGAGAATAAGTAATCGCCAGTCAAAATTGCGATTGTATTTCCCCAACGATTATTGGCGCTTTCGACGCCGCGGCGCAGTGGTGCTTCATCCATTACATCATCGTGATAGAGCGTTGCTAAATGTGTAAGTTCGCAAACTACCGCTGCCGGAATTATCTCTTTGCGTGTGCTGTCACCGAAATGTGAAGAAATCAAAGTTAAAAGTGGGCGTAAACGTTTACCGCCAGCGGCAACTAAATGTCTTGAAGTCTCTTCAACCAGTGGATATTCGCCCTTGATATGTTCCCGCAATAATTCTTCTACGCCCTTCATGCCCAGAGCTAAATCAGCCTCTAAAGAGGGATCTAGATCAGGAATGCCGAATGATGACATTAGCGAAGGAAACTGGCTGTGCTTTGAATGAAGTCAATCAAAGGTGTTGGATAAACACCAATGGCAATCGTCACAACCGCAGAAACAATGATTGTGATTTGCGTATTGATTGATGGAATAACCACGCTAGTTCCATCTTCAATTGGATCTTTAAAGAACATTAAGACTATTACGCGTATGTAGAAGAATGCGGCGATTGCTGATGAAAGAACGCCGGTGATCAAGATCGCGGTAGATCCACTTTCGTATGCAGCGGAAAAGATCGAAAACTTTCCGATAAATCCGCTGGTTAGAGGAATACCAGCAAAGGCTAGTAAAAATCCCGCAAAAGCGGTTGCTACCCAAGGTGAGCGCTTGCCAAGTCCGCTCCAACGATTTAAGTCAGTAACTTCTCCCGCTGAATCTCGTACCAAGGTCACAACGCCGAAAGCGCCGACTGTGGCAACGCCATAAGCGAAGAGATAGAAGATTGAGGCATCTAAACCTGATTTATTGAGCGCGATAACTCCAGATAGTAAGAAACCTGCGTGCGCAATAGAAGAGTAAGCAAGCAGGCGCTTTACATCGCGTTGCGCGATTGCAACAAGTGAACCAAAGACCATTGTCACAAGCGCAATTGCAATTAGCGCTGGACGCCATTCCCAATAAGCCTCAGCGAATGAGACATAGAAGATGCGGAGCATTGCGCCAAATGCTGCAATTTTTGTAGCAGCTGCCATAAGTCCTGTAACCGCAGTAGGTGCACCTTGGTAAACATCTGGAGACCAGGCGTGGAAAGGAACCGCACCAACTTTGAAGAGCAATCCGACAGAAAGGAATGCGATTCCGAGAAGTAGATAAACATCGTTACCAGTGCCACCGACTACTGCTGCATGAATTCCAGCAAATGTGGTTGATGCTGAATATCCATAGAGATAGGCGATACCCATTAGGAAGAAGGCAGAAGAGAAAGCGCCGAGCAAGAAGTACTTAAGCGCTGCTTCTTGGGACATCAAGCGGCGACGGCGAGAAAGCCCTGCCAGTAAATAGAGAGGTAGCGATAGAACTTCTAGCGCAACGAAAAGTGTAATTAGATCAGTTGATACTGGGAAGAGCATCATTCCGGCTACTGCGAAGAGTGTAAGTGGATAGATCTCAGTGACTCTTAGCTCTTTCTGCAGCGCGGTGCGCTCTTCTTCAGAACCAGGAAGCGCAGAAGGTAGCGCGGTGAAGTTCTCTTGATCAGCCAATAACAGCACAGCGATTATCGCGATAACCAAGATCGATGCCTGAAGCAACATACCTGCGCCATCAAAAGTCACAGACTCCATTGCCGCAGTTGTCGATGCACTACCACGCACACGAATTAACGCAGCAAGTGAGAGAACAAGTGCGGTTAAGGTGATGAAAAGTTGTGAACCTGCACGAGCTGAGCGAGGCGCAAATGCTTCGATCAGCACACCAATTAGAGCGCCTGCCAGAACTATGAGCATTGGTGCAAGAAGTGAGTACTCAAGAGTTGGCGATACGAAATTAATCATTACTTGCCCTCACTAACTGTCGGAGCTGGATCGATAAATCCTTGCTGAGTCATCACAGTCTCTGACGCTGGATTAATAATGTTCAGAAGCGGTGAAGGATAGAAACCGAGCGCGATTATCACTGCCATCACTGGAGCGACCGCTACCTTCTCGCGCAAATTGAGATCAGGTAAATTCTCATTTCCAGGTGTCGTTGGACCATGTAGCGCGCGTTGAACTGGGATCAAAATGTAGAGAGCGGCCAAGACGATTCCGAAGGTTGCAATAACCGCAGCTACTGGATAGCGAGTAAAGGTTCCGACAAGAACTAAGAACTCGCTTACGAAACTGGAGAGGCCCGGAAGCGCCAAGCTCGACATTCCTGCAATAAAAAATGACCAGGCCATAACTGGAGTAACTCGCTGTAGCCCACCGAAGTCGGAAATCGTTGAAGATTTACGGCGCGAGATCATAAAGCCGGCTACCAAGAACAGTGCAGCGGTTGAGAATGCGTGGTTAAACATATAAAGAGTTGAACCAGATAGCCCTTGCGTTGTCATTGCAAAGATTCCCATTGTGATGAACCCAAAGTGTGAAATCGAGGTATATGCAATTAGGCGCTTAATATCTTTCGCTCCGATCGCCAAAAATGCACCGTAAAGAATTGAAATCACGGCAAGAGTGATGATCAGCGGTGTAAATGTTTTGCTCGCCTCTGGAAATAGCGTTAAGCAGTAACGGATCATTCCGAATGTTCCGACTTTATCGAGAACACCCAATAACAAGACTGAAGTTCCTGGAGTGGCTGACTTTGCCGCATCTGGTAGCCAAGTATGTAAAGGCCACAACGGAGCCTTGATAGCGAAGGCGATAAAGAAGCCGAGGAATAGTACGTTCTCCATCATTGGTGTAAGCACCGTATGTAACTGCGACAAAGTAGTGATATCGAAAGTACGGTTGCCGTAACGAGTTGCCATTACGAAAATGCCAATAATCGATGCCAACATTAAAAGACCACCGAAGAGGCTGTAGAGCAAGAACTTAACCGCTGCAGCAGCGCGTTCGCCTGACCCATAACCGCCGATTAAGAAGTAAACCGGCACCAACATCGCTTCGAAGAAAACGTAGAACAAGAAGACATCGGTTGAAGCAAATACACCAATCATCATTGTTTCGAGAACAAGAATTAACGAGTAGAAAGTCTTTGTGCTCCAACGCCCGCCTTCCGATTCGTGCCAGCCTGCGACAACAACAATCGGCGTTAAGAGAACAGACATAAGAATTAGAACTAGCGCAATTCCATCTACGCCGAGTGCATAGTTGATTCCAAAAGCGGGAATCCATGGACGCGATTCCACAAACTGGAACCCAGGCTTACTGAAATCAAATTCAGCGACCATCACAACGCCTACCAGAGCGACCAAAATTGTTGTGGCTAAAGCAACCTGCTTAGTCAACAAGACATTGGTCTTTGGAACCAAAGCTAGCGCTGCAGCACCGAGAAGAGGCAGCAACATAGAAAGCGTCAACAAGTTCATATCCGCTAGGTTCATTCCGAGAAAGTTCATTTTGTGACCACCCAAATCGCTGCGAGCAGAGTTGCGGCGCCGATCAGAATTAATACTGCGTAGCTACGGACAAATCCAGTTTGAGATTTGCGAAGTGCAGAACCAGAACCAACTGCCATCTGACCGATTCCACGAACTGTTCCATCAATAACACTTTCATCTGCTTTAACAAGAGCGGAAGTAAGCGCTTGTCCTGGGCGCATAAACAAAGCTTCGTTAACATCATCTTGCAACAAATCGCGACGTGCGATGCGAGTAAAGACTGAAACATTCTCTGGAGCGACTGCATCGATATCTGAAAGCTGGTATTTGATAACGGCAATAGAAACACCGATGGCAACCATCAAGAGCGCCAGCCCAGAAACAACGATTGGTGGCAACAACTCAGTGTGCTCACCATGCTTTTCAAAGAGCGGTTCTAGCCAATGCTTTAGCGCCTCTCCGCTATAGAGCAGATATCCGGATATCACAGAACCAATGGCAAGGAGCGACATTGGAATCCACATTAAAGCTGGAGATTCGTGCGGGTGTTGATTCTCATCCCAACGCTTTGAGCTTGTGAAGGTCAGAATCATTAAACGCGTCATATAGAAAGCGGTGATCGCGGCACCTAAGAGCGTGATGCTGCCCAAGATAATTCCCTTTGCGCCTCCTGCATTCAGCGCAGTTTCAATAATCTTATCTTTAGAGAAATAACCAGCGAATGGAGGAACTCCAATAATCGCTAGGTAACCAAGACCGAAAGTTACAAAAGTAATCGGCATAAACTTTCGTAGTCCGCCGTACTTGCGCATGTTTACTTCATCGTTCATTCCGTGCATCACCGAACCCGCACCAAGGAACATTCCTGCCTTGAAGAAACCGTGGGTGATTAAATGCATAATTGCATAGGCATAACCAGCAGGACCGAGGCCAGCGCCTAAGACCATGTAACCGATCTGCGACATTGTGGAAGCGGCGAGTGCTTTCTTAATATCATCTTTAGCGGTACCGATTATCGCACCGAAGAGCAAAGTGATTGCGCCAACAATGACGACTAGAAGCTGTGCATTTGGTGCGGCATCGAAGATGAAGTTTGAGCGAACAATTAAGTAAACGCCGGCGGTAACCATTGTCGCTGCGTGAATCAGCGCTGATACCGGAGTTGGGCCTGCCATTGCATCGCCCAGCCAAGCTTGCAATGGGAACTGCGCAGATTTACCAACTGCGGCGATTAATAACATGATTCCGATCGCAGTCATTATGCCTTCCGATGCAAACTCCGCCTTCTCCTTGACGCCGCTAAAGGAGACAGTGCCGAGGCTGGCAAAGGCGATCATGATTGCAAAGGAAAGGCCCATATCGCCGATACGGTTCATAACAAAGGCTTTTTTCGAGGCTGTGGCATAAGCCGGTTTCTTATTCCAGAATCCGATCAATAGGTATGAAGCAAGACCCACGCCTTCCCAACCAACATAAAGATTTAGGTAAGAATCGCCAAGCACCAAGAGCAACATTGCGGCGATGAAGAGATTTAGATAGGCAAAGAAGCGGCGGCGATCAGGATCGTGCGACATATAAGAAATTGAATAAATGTGGATCAGTGTTCCAACACCAGTGATTAGAAGAACAAAACAAATTGAGAGCTGATCAAGCAAGAGCGAAGCATCAACGTTAAATGAACCGACGCTAATCCAAGTAAATAACTTCTGGGTTACTGGGCGTGCTTCAGCGTCGCGACCGAGCATTTCTGACAGCTGGAAAAGCCCAACTGCAAATGAACCGGCTGAAAGCATAGTTGCAAGCAAGTGTCCCCACTTATCAGCGCGGCGGCCTAAGAGCAGTAGTGAAACCGCGCCAAATAATGGGAGCGCGATTAAGTAAACAAGACCGCTGTTGGTAGCCATTTTATCGCTTCAACAAACTAGCATCATCAATAGATGCTGATCGACGTGATCGATAAATAGTGACAATGATTGCTAGCCCCACAACAACTTCACAAGCGGCAACAACCATTGTAAAGAAGGCAACAACTTGGCCATCAAGTGTTCCGTTGATTCTGGCAAAAGTTACTAGCGATAAATTAGCGGCGTTTAACATTAGCTCGATACACATAAAGACAACAATCGCATTTCGGCGAACGACTACACCGACTGCGCCAATCGTGAACAAGATCGCAGATAAGTAAAGGTAATTATTGATATCCATTACTTCTCCTCCGCAACCGTGGTGTCGACGTTATCGAGCTGGAATTGGCCAGAGTCAATTACATCTCCACGCGCTTTTAGCGTTGCTGAAATAGAAGATGGTGCAGGTGTGCCATCTGGAAGAAGTGCAGGAACATCAACTGCATTGTGTCGAGCGAATACTCCGGGACCAGGTAGTCCAGCAGCGCCAGCAAGTGAGCCGCTGCGGAAGCGCTTTACCGCTTGTTCGCGCTGACTTGGGCGAGTATTTGTGCGTTGGTGATGCGCCAGCACCATTGCGCCAATGGCAGCGGTGATTAAGAGCGCAGATACAACTTCAAATGGCCAAACATATTTGGAAAAAAGTAGTACAGCCAGTCCTTGCACATTTCCTGATGCATTGGCCGCTGTCAGTCCAACTGGTTCGCGTCCTAAAGTTGCGTGGCCCAAAAGTGAAACCAAGAGCCCACCGAAACCAAGTGCAGCAATGATTGCGATCGGACGCAGTCCTTTGATTGTTTCAGTCAACGAATCTGATGAATCCACGCCAACCAACATAAGAATAAAGAGGAAGAGCATCATTACCGCGCCGGTGTAAACAATGATCTGAACAACTCCCAGGAACACTGCATCTTGGGCGATGTAGAAAATTGCCAAAGTAATCATTACCCAAGCGAGCAACAAAGCAGAGTGAACTGCTTTCTTTACAAGCAACATTCCCAAAGCTGCAATCACAGAAAGTGGCGCTAAAAACCAGAAGAGAGTTGCCTCAGGTCCTTGAATAGTCATTAGCGGTTCCATTATTTAGTCTCCTGTGAAGGATGGGCCTCTTTAACATCGCCGTTGTAATAATTTGTATCGGTCATTCCTGGATACATTGGATGTGGCGGTGGAATCATTCCGGCGCGCAATGGGCCAAGCAGATCATCCTTTTCAAAGATTAACTTCCCGCGAGTTGAATCTGCGAGTTCGTACTCATTAGTCATTGTCAGCGCGCGAGTTGGGCAAGCTTCAATACAAAGTCCGCAGAAAACACAGCGCAAGTAATTAATTTGATAAACCTTGCCGTAACGCTCTCCTGGTGACATTTGATGATCCGGAGTGTTATCAGCGCCTTCAACATAGATCGCATCTGCCGGGCAGGCCCAAGCACAAAGTTCGCAGCCGATACATTTCTCGAGACCATCTGGGTGGCGATTTAATTGATGGCGACCGTGGAAACGTTCCGCAGTTGGCTCCTTAACTTCTGGGTACTCAACTGTGTTCGGCTTCTTAAACATAGTCACGAAGGTGACCCAAAAGCCCTGCAATTGTGCGAAGAAGCTCTTCGCGCCAGGTTGGTCTACCTTTTCGTAGGCAATGGCAGTGATATCTACATCTTTTGATTCATGCGGTTGCAGTGAATTACTTTCGTTCTGTTCAGCCACGATCGCCTCCCTGGTTAGAAACGTTGATGGTTGTAATTTCTGATGGAAGCGATGGAACCGCAAAATCTGGTGCAGCCGCCTCTGGATGTTCGAAGGATTCGCGCTTCTTCTTTGCGTTTTCAAATGCGGTTGAAGCGAATAGAACGAGAAGGACTACGACTCCAGCAAATCCGAATGTGACCACACGTGATTGGCTGGTTGTAGAAATCAAACGCAATGTAGCGACAACAAGAATCCACACAAGTGAGACAGGAATCAATACTTTCCAACCAAATTGCATGAACTGGTCATAACGCAGACGAGGCAAAGTTCCACGTAGCCAGACGAATACAAAGAAGAAGAAAAGAACTTTTATAAAGAACCAGAAGAGCGTAAACCAGCCGCCCAGCCATTGTTCTGTAAAGCCAAGTCCAGGGAAGGCGTGGTAACCGCCAAGGAATAACGTGGTTGCAAGTGCTGAAACAGCGATGATGTTTACATATTCAGCAAGGAAGAAGAGCGCGAACTTCAGTGATGAGTATTCAGTATGGAATCCACCGACCAGCTCGCCTTCAGCTTCAGCTAAATCAAATGGTGCGCGGTTTGTCTCACCAACCATTGAAATTGCATAGATAACAAATGAAGGGAAGAGAACTAGCCCGTACCACCACGTTTCTTGCTGTGCTTGCACGATACTTGAAGTAGACATTGATCCTGAGTAGATAAATACTGAGACTAAGGAAAGTCCCATAGCAATTTCATATGAAATAACTTGGGCGCTAGAACGCAATCCACCAAGCAGTGGGTAGGTTGATCCGGAAGACCAGCCTGCCAAAACAATTCCGTACACACCGAAAGATGCGGTGGCTAGCACATATAAAACGCCAACTGGAATATCAGTTAACTGCATTACCGTTTCTTCGCCGAAGAAATTAACTGGACCAGTCATTGGCATAACCGCAAAGGCCATAAATGCAGCGGTGGCGCTGATAATCGGTGCGATAACGAAAACGACTTTATCTGCCGCCGCAGGAATCAAATCTTCCTTAAGTGCCAGCTTTACGCCATCAGCGAGAGCCTGAATTAGACCAAACTTTCCAACACGGTTTGGGCCAACGCGCATCTGCATACGAGCCACAATGCGACGCTCTCCCCAAACAGACATAATCGTCAAAACAACGCATACTGCGAAGACGATTACCGCTTTGATGGTGATGATCCAACCTGGATCGTCTAGTAATAGTTCTGCATTATTCATGCCTTCACCACCGTTACTACATCGCCGTGTACTGCATTTAATGAGATCAAGGTTTGAGTTCCAAATGAATTACGCGGTACCCAGACAGCATCATCGTGAATATCTTCAACAAGTGCAGGCAACGAAATCGCACCATAGTTGTTGGATACGCGAAGAATGTCGCCATCTTTAACGCCTAGAGTTTCGGCACGCTTTGGAGAGATAACTGCAACTGATTTGCGCGCAGTACCTGCCAGGTTTGCTTCTCCCTTTTGCATTGTGCCGAGATCTAACAGTCGGCGCCACGAAGTAAGCAACGCTTCATTTCCAGAAATCTTCTTTGCTCCACTTGATTTAACAGGCGTTAGCGTTGAACCTGCACCGTCCCACTTTCCAAGTGAGGCAATTTCGCGAGTGGCTTGAGTTACGGTGCCGAGCATTATTGATTCTCCCATTTGATCTGCAAGTGCAGAAAGAATGCGGAGGTCAGAACGATTTAACGAATCAGAGACCGCTGTATCAAAGGCGCGTGGGCGACCTTCCCAGTTAAGGAATGAACCAGACTTTTCAGTTATCGCTGCAACTGGAAGAACAACATCTGCCAAATCCGTTACAGCAGAAGGTGCGATTTCTAATGAAACCACGAAAGATTTCTTAAGCGCAGCAAGAACTTCAGCGCTATCTGCCATATCTAGTGGATCAACACCACCAACAACTACAGCATCAAGTTCAGAGCGATTTAAAGCTGAAACTATCTCGGAAACTGTGCGTCCAGTTGTTGCAGGAAGAGATGGAACTCCCCAAAGAGTTGCAATATCTACACGTGCGGCAGCATCGCTGACCGGACGGCCACCAGGAAGAAGTGCGCCTAGCGCTCCAGCTTCAAGAGCGCCACGTTCTCCGGCGCGACGTGGAATCCAAGCAATCTTCGCTGATGACTTTTCACTTAGCTGTGCAATAGCAGTTAATAAGCCTGCTGATTCACAAGCCCGCTCGCCGACGAGAATTACAGATTTGGCGGTTAAAGAAAGGCTTTCTACAGCTGCAGCTTCTGCACCTGGTGCGACTTTAACAAAGTCAGCTTTTAACTTATCGACACCGATAGAAAGCTTTGTGGCGATGGCGCTTACCTTTAGCGCACGCTTACGGACTTGCTTATTGATACGTAAGAAAACAATTGGTGACTCTTCTTCTGGTTCGAAACCAACCAGAACAACGTGGTCTGCCACATCGATATCGCGATAAGTTGTTTTCGATCCAACAACCTTTGCGGCAAGGAAATCACGCTCTTCATCCGTTGTTACGCGCGCGCGGAAATCAATATCATTTGTGCCCAGTGCAATACGTGCAAACTTGCTGTAACCATACGCATCTTCTGTTGTTGCACGACCTCCGACAAGAACTGCAGCGCGCTTACCTTTTAACCCTGCAGCTGCTGCAGCTAGCGCTTCTGGCCAAGATGCAGGTGCAAGTACTCCATCAGCACCACGTACAAGCGGAGTTGTTAAACGATCAATCGCTGTTACATATTTAAATGCCCAGCGACCCTTATCGCAGTTCCATTCTTCGTTTACTGCTGCATCATCTCCGGCGAGGCGACGTAACGTCTTGCCGCGACGAACATCGGTACGCATATCGCAACCTGATGCACAGTGCTCGCAAGCAGATGGCGTTGAAACTAAATCAAATGGACGTGCGCGGAAACGGTAAGTGGCTCCAGTTAAAGCGCCTACTGGACAGATCTGAACAGTGTTTCCAGAGAAATAAGATTCAAATGGTTGGTTCTCGTAAATACCAACTTGTTGTAGCGCACCACGCTCGTTGAGAGTGATAAATGGATCTCCTGCGATTTGATCAGAGAAACGTGTGCAACGTGCGCAAAGTACACAACGCTCGCGATCTAGAAGCACTTGTGAAGAGATAGCAACTGGCTTCTCAAAGGTGCGCTTTACGCCTTCGAAACGAGTTTCTCCATTACCTGTGCTCATCGCCTGGTTCTGCAATGGGCATTCGCCACCCTTGTCGCAAACTGGACAATCAAGTGGGTGGTTTACCAGGAGAAGTTCCATCACGCCGCGTTGTGCTTTTTCAGCAACCGCAGAAGTTAACTGGGTCTTAACAATCATGTTTGGTTCGACTGGAATTGTGCAAGATGCTTGTGGCTTAGGGAATGCGCGGCCGTTGATTTCAATATCAACTAAACATTGGCGACAAGCACCGACTGGATCCAAAAGTGGGTGATCACAGAAACGTGGAATTTGAATTCCAAGTTTTTCTGCCGCGCGAATAACTAAAGTTCCTTTAGGAACGCTAACTTCAAAACCATCAATGACAACGGTGATGAGTTCTACCGCTTGTGTTGTTGGATTTTCTTGAGTCGTTGTCATTATGCGTTCACTCCAGAAAACAGCGTGGATTTAACCGGATCGAATGGACAACCACCATTTGTTAGGTGAGCAATATATTCATCGCGGAAATATTTGATTGAAGATGTAATTGGGCTTGTGGCTCCATCACCAAGTGCGCAGAATGAACGGCCCATGATGTTGTCGCAGAGATCGAGCAACTTAGCTAGATCTTCTTCGGTACCGACGCCATTTTCTAGATCACGCAGAATTTGCACCAACCACCAAGTGCCTTCACGGCAAGGTGTGCACTTTCCGCAAGATTCGTGCTTATAAAATTCGGTCCAACGCAAAACTGCGCGAACAACGCAAGTTGTCTCATCAAATATTTGCAGAGCTTTAGTTCCGAGCATCGAACCAGCTGCTGATACGCCTTCATAATCCAGAGGCACATCTAAATGTTCATCAGTGAACAACGGCGTTGATGACCCACCTGGAGTCCAGAACTTTAATTTATGGCCAGCGCGGATTCCGCCAGATAGTTCCAGAATCTCACGCAAAGTGATTCCCAGCGGAGCCTCAAACTGTCCTGGGTTCTTTACGTGGCCAGATAGCGAATAAAGAGTTGTTCCCTTTGATTTCTCAGTGCCCATTGCTTGGTACCACTCAGCGCCATTTGCAATGATCGCAGGCACCGATGAAATTGATTCAACATTATTTACAACAGTTGGTCTGGCATAAAGACCGGCTATCGCAGGAAATGGTGGACGCAAGCGTGGTTGTCCGCGGAATCCTTCAAGTGAATCTAATAACGCTGTTTCTTCCCCGCAGATATATGCGCCTGCTCCAACGTGCAGAACAACATCGATACCTTTACCGAGGTGACCAGCTTTGTAAGCATCTTCAATCGCTTGATTTAAACGACGCACCACGTGGGTTACTTCACCGCGGATATAAATAAATGCGTGCTTGGCGCGAATTGCGTGACAAGCGATGATGCAACCTTCGATTAAAACGTGTGGGTTAGCCATCAAGAGCGGCGTATCTTTGCAAGTGCCTGGCTCTGACTCATCCGCATTTACAACTAGGTAATGATCTTTTTCGTCGCCTTGTGGAATAAATCCCCACTTCATTCCAGTTGGGAATCCTGCTCCCCCGCGGCCGCGCAAACCTGAATCTTTTACGAGTTGAATAACTGCATCTGGATCCATGGCAAGTGCTTTTGCTGATGCCTTATATCCACCATGACGGGTGTATGCCGCAATTGTGAAAGAATCTTTCTCATCCCAATGTGCAGAAAGTACCGGAGCTAGTTTTGTCATTACTTGCCCTCTTTCGAAAGTTTTAGGCCAAGAAGAGTCGGCTCTCCAGCTTGCAATCCTTCATTAGCTTTTCCATCGTTAATTCCTGCAAGAACTGCAGATGCTTCTTTCCAAGTAACAAGTGAATTAGGTCCACGAGTTGGTGGCTTAGGTGTTCCTTTGCGCATTGAATCAACTAGCTCTTTAGCAGATGAGACATCTTGGTTATCATAAAATTCCCAGTTAGCCATTACTACTGGTGCATAATCACAAGCAGCGTTGCATTCGATATGTTCTAGCGAAACTTTTCCATCAGCTGTTACGCCATCATTTTCAACGCCGAGGTGATCCTTAAGCGCTGCAAATATCGCATCTCCGCCCATTACTGCACACAAGGTATTTGTGCAGACGCCGACGTGATATTCACCGACTGGCTTGCGCTTGTACTGGGTGTAGAAAGTTGCAACCGCAGAAACTTCGGCAGTTTCTAACTCAAGAAGCTTGGCAATTAATTCAATACCTTCATTTGTTACATAACCTGCAATTGATTGCACGTAGTGAAGTAAAGGCATGATTGCCGAACGGCTGCGCGGATAACGCTTGATGATCGCATCCATAACCTGTAATTGATCTGGTGTGTAAGCCATTAGCGGTCAACGCCTCCCATCACAGGATCGATTGAAGCTACAGCGCCGATAATGTCAGCGACCATTGAGCCTTCGCACATTGCAGAAGTTGATTGCAGGTTATTAAATGATGGTTCGCGGAAGTGAACACGATATGGACGTGTACCGCCATCAGAGACAACGTGTGCGCCTAGCTCACCGCGTGGTGATTCAACTGCTGAATAAACTTGTCCGGCAGGAACGCGGAAACCTTCAGTAACTAACTTGAAGTGGTGGATCAAAGATTCCATTGATGTGCCCATAATTTCGCGGATATGGTTTAGTGAATTACCCATTCCATCAGCGCCGATAGCAAGTTGTGCAGGCCAAGCTATCTTCTTATCAGCAACCATTACTGGCGCGCCTTCAAGAGATTTCAACTTCTCGGCACATTGTTCAATGATTCGAAGTGACTGTTCTAGTTCATTGATACGAATCAAGAATCGACCGTAAACATCGCAAGTATCAGCGGTTACGACATCAAACTTGTAATTTTCATATCCTGAGTAAGGCTGGATCTTGCGCAAATCAAGTGGCAGACCAGTTGCACGGATGACTGGACCTGTGACTCCGAGAGTTGTTGCGCCAGCAAGATCTAAGTAACCAATTCCTTGGGTGCGTTTCATCCAGATGCTGTTACCGACTAGCAACTTCTCATTATCTTTAAAGCTATGGCGCAGGTCTTTAACTGTTGCCAAAATCTTGTCGACCGTACCGGCAGGAAGATCCTGGGCTACCCCACCTGGGCGGATATAGGCCATATTCATACGTAGACCAGAGATAAATTCAAAGATATCTAAAACTTTTTCACGTTCGCGGAAGCAGAAGATCATTGGTGAAAGCGCACCGAGTTCTAGCGCACCTGTGCCAAGTGCCACCATATGTGAAGAAATTCGGTTGAACTCCATCATCATTACGCGAATGACGCTTGCTTTCTCTGGAACATCATTTGTGATTCCGAGAAGTTTTTCAACGCCTAAGCAGTAAGCCGCCTCATTAAATAGTGGAGATAAATAATCCATACGGGTTACGAAGGTTGTGGCCTGAGTCCAGTTGCGGAATTCAATGTTCTTTTCGATTCCGGTGTGCAAATAACCAATTCCGCAACGAACTTCAGTAACGGTTTCGCCTTCAAGTTCTAGCACCAAACGAAGCACACCGTGAGTTGATGGGTGCTGTGGCCCCATATTTACAACAACGCGTTCTTCTTTCGCTTGTCCGATTTCAGTGACTAGTGAATCCCAATCGCCGCCGGTAACTGAAAAGACAGTACCTTCGGTGGTCTCACGTGATGACGCATATGGATCTGCATAAGTACTCACTTGTATGACCTCCGATCTGATGGAGGTGGTGTAACAGCGCCTTTATATTCCACGCCAATTCCACCAAGTGCGTAATCCTTACGTTGTGGATGTCCTTGCCAATCATCTGGCATCAAGATTCTTGTTAAACCAGGATGTCCGTCAAAGATGATTCCGAACATGTCATAAGTTTCGCGTTCATTCCAGTTTGATCCGCCCCACACTTCAACAAGTGAAGGAATATGCGGATCTGTATCAGGCACTGAAACTTCAAGACGGATACGTTGATTATTTGTCACAGAGAGCAAGTGATAAACAGCGTGCAATTCGCGATTCTTATCTTCTGGATAGTGAACACCAGATACGCCCATAGACATTTCAAATTTCAATTTATCGCGCAGGATTAGCGCAACTTCAACTAACCGCTCGCGCTTAATGTGAAGTGTTAGCTCACCGCGGTCTACAACTACTCTTTCAATAGCATCAGCAAAATCTGGATATGCGCGCTCTAGATCATCGGCTACTTGGTCGAAATAACTACCAAATGGGCGCTGGGAAGAGCCCACATTTACTTGGCTGCGAACCAATCCGCCGTAACCTGAGGTGTCTCCGGTTCCGTGCGCGCCAAACATACCTTGCTGATTTTCAGTCATTTAAGCCAACAACCCCTTTAACTGGTGGGTTGGAAGAGCGGCCATTGCTGCAGCTTCAACTTCTTTAATAACTTTTTCGCGGTTAGGGCCGAGTTTTTCATCGTAGATCTGATCGTGCAATTTAAGAATTGCATCCATCAACATTTCAGGACGTGGTGGGCATCCTGGAAGATAAATATCAACTGGCACAATGTGATCAACGCCTTGCACGATTGCGTAATTATTAAACATTCCGCCTGATGATGCACACGCACCCATTGCAATAACCCACTTTGGCGCTGCCATTTGATCATAAATCTGGCGAAGTACTGGAGCCATCTTGTTTGAAACGCGACCGGCAACGATCATTAGATCTGCCTGACGGGGGGATGCACGGAAAACTTCCATTCCGAAACGAGCGAGATCGTAACGACCTGCACCCGCCGCCATCATCTCAATTGCACAACATGCCAAACCAAAAGTTGCTGGCCACAATGAGTTCTTGCGCATGTAACCCGCGAGTTTTTCAACAGAGGTTAAAACAATTCCGCTTGGTAACTTCTCTTCTAATCCCATTCAAGGCCTCCGCGACGCCATACATATGCAAATGCAATACCGATTGTTGAGATGAAGATCGCCATTTCAACCAAACCAAATAGTCCGAGTTGATCAAAGGTGACAGCCCATGGATAAAGGAAGACAATTTCAATATCAAAGATAATAAAGAGCATTGCTGTTAAAAAATATTTAACAGGGAAGCGGCCACCTTGTGCAGCTTGAGGTGATGGTTCAATTCCGCACTCGTATGCTTCTAACTTCGCGCGGTTATAACGCGCTGGGCCGGTAAGTGCCGCTGCCAGAATAGAAAAAACGGCGAACCCAAAGCCAACTGCGGCGATTGCCAGAATTGGAACATATGGATTTGAACTCACAGGCGAAATCCTAAGGTGGGCATGGGGGTGTTGGTGACCGTTACGCCTTGACAGCCATGTGAACTGCAACAACACCAAAGGTTAAATTGGTCCATCCGACTTGAGACCAGCCAGCGGCGGTGATCTTGGCCGCGAGCGCTCTCTGATTTGGCCAGGCGCGGATCGATTCCGCCAGATATATATAGGCATCTGGGTTTGATGAGGTTTTTTTAGCGATCGCCGGTAGGGCGCGCATCAGATAATTGGTGTAAATCTTTCGGAAAGGAGCCCAGGTTGGGCTGGAAAATTCGGCTACGACTATTCGGCCGCCCGTTTTAGTGACGCGAAGGGCCTCCTTGAGGGCTTTATCGGTATCTGAGGTGTTTCGCAGCCCAAAAGAGATGGTCACCACATCGAATTCACCATCAGCAAAAGGCAGATTTAAGGCATCGGCAAAGGTAAAGGGCAGGTGCGGGCGGGCTTTGCGGCCTGCGGCGAGCATTCCTTCCGAGAAATCAGCGGGAATTACATCTGCGCCGGCGGCGGCAAGAGGTTCTGAGCTAGACCCGGTTCCTGCGGCGAGATCGAGGATCTTCATTCCTGGCTTTGGAGCAATAATCGCGGTGGTGGCGCGGCGCCACCTCTTTGTCTGGCCCAGGCTTAATAAATCGTTGACCAGGTCGTAGCGCTTGGCCACGCCATCGAACATTGCGGCGACCTCATCTGGGTTCTTATCCATATTTGCGCGCGACATAGGGCAAGTCTCTCGCAAGAGTAGGCTCATCCACAACTTAAAGGCGATTTAGGGAGAACTCGATGTCGATCTCAACTGGCTCACTGCGCGCGACGGTATTTCCGCGCAGCACCGCGCTAACCCACGCCACTTTTATAGTTGGCGGCACCTTTTTTATTGCCGCGCTCGCCCAGATCGCAATCCCAGTTCCGGGATCACCGGTGCCTGTTACTGGACAAACATTGGCAGTTTATTTAATCGGTACGACTTACGGTGCGCGACTTGGTTTTGCAACATTTTCTACTTATCTATTGGCCGGTATCGCGGGCGCTCCAGTCTTTGCACCAGCTGCCACGCAAGGTTTAGCTCGACTAACCGGTGCAACAGGTGGTTACTTAATCGGAATGTTAATTGCGGTGTTGGTACTTGGTGCGCTCGCAGATCGCAAAGCAGATCAAAAGTTTAAAACTTCTTTTCCTGCTTTGATTTTCGGGAGCGTAATCGTCTTTGCTTTTGGTTTGATCTGGCTAAATGTTTCACTCAATTTAACCTGGGCACAGACCATAAGCGCCGGTTTAACACCATTCATCTTTGGTGAAGTAATTAAAATTGCAATCACTGCTACTTCACTTCCTCTTATTTGGCGAAAAATTTCAAAGAAACTATCTAGCTAAAGTAATTTCTTATGCCTTCCCTTATTCCTGTAACTTCTGCGCGCCTTGGCGATCATCTTCCATTATTGGATCTTTTGCCAGATAGCGCACCATTATCTTGGGTCCGTGGTGGTGATGGCTTAGTCGGTTGGGGTGTTTATGCATCTACAGTTGTAAAAGGCGCAAATCGTTTTGCTGATGCGCGCACTTGGTGGCATCAACAGTTAGAAAAATTTGCAGTGGCAGATTCAGTTCATGCCAGTGGAACAGGGCCAATTCTCTTTACTTCTTTCTCATTTGATCCAGATGAAGATTCAGTGCTCTTGATCCCCCAAATCATTGTTGGAATGCGTAACGGCAGCTCATGGATCACCTGGATCGGTGATCAACCACAGCCGAAACTTCTGCAAGAAAAACCTGTACTTGCGGATGCGGAATTTAATTGGGGCGATGGCTCATTATCTCCAGCAGAGTGGCAAATACGTGTTGCTCAAGCGATCAAAGAGATTGAAAGCACAGACCTTGAAAAAGTTGTACTCGCTCGTGATTTAAAGATTAACTCTCATCGCCCAATTGATGCACGAAAAATTCTGCGTAATCTAAGTGCGGAGTACCCTTCTACTTGGATATTTTCAGTGGCCGGTTTAATCGGTGCCACTCCCGAACTCTTACTGCGGCTATCTCGCGGAATGGTTACTTCACGCGTTCTCGCTGGAACAATCAGTAAAACAGGAGACGACGAAAAAGATTTAGCACTCGCCGCATCCCTTGCCAGATCTTCTAAAGATTTAGAAGAACACGAATACGCAGTCCGCTCCGTCGCTGATGCACTTGATCCTTTCTGTACATCAACTAATGTTCCCGAATCACCCTTTGTTCTGCACTTAGCAAATGTTATGCACCTCGCAACCGACGTGACTGGTGCATTGATTGAAAGTAAGAAGAATATTGATGCCTTTACTATTTTAGAGAAGTTGCACCCATCAGCCGCAGTTTGCGGAACTCCAACTGATGTCGCCGCCGATCTAATTAAGCGAATCGAGGGAATGTCGCGCGGGCGTTACGCCGGCCCAGTCGGTTGGTTAGATGCACGAGGTGATGGCGAGTTGGGGATTGCTCTGCGCTGTGGTCAAATCATCGAAAATAACATTCGAATCTTTGCTGGATGCGGAATCGTCGCAGGGTCTAACCCAGAGAAAGAGTTAAGCGAGAGCAGTGCAAAATTTGCGCCGATGCGCAGCGCTTTAAGTTAAATCGAATCCATTTTCGCGTAAAGGCCTTTAATTAAATCTGCATTTGCTTCTCTATTTGGCACATCGCAGACAACCAGACTTAGCCCAGTTACAGGCTTTTTAATCTCTTCGCGCAGCTGATCAACTGCAGAAATTCGTTTCGCATCTATACCCATAGATTGGGCGATAGCGGCAGGATCTAAACCGTGTGGAGTTCCAAATACCTGCTCAAAACCATTGGTTCCGCGCTGCGGCAAAGTAGAAAAAATTCCTCCACCATCGTTGTTAATCACAAAGATCCTTAGGTTTATCTCTTCACGTTGAATCAATCCGGTTATGTCGTGTAAAAAAGCCAAATCTCCAAGAATTGCAAAAGTTTTCGTATGGGCAGTAGCTATTCCGAGAGCAGTTGAGATATTGCCATCTATTCCTGCCAAGCCGCGATTAGCAAAAGTCTTGACGCCATTTCGGGCGGCAGCAAAAGCTTCGATATCGCGTATCGGGCGTGATGATGAAATGAATAAAGCAGCGCCATCTGGCAAGTTATTTGCTATTTCACGAGCGATTAGCGGCTCAGACCAAGTCGAAATCTCATTTACAACTTTGGCGGTTCTCTCAGAATACTTTGCCCATTTTGCCAACCATTCAGGATCTGCAGGTGCGGTATATAGCTCTGGAATTTCAGTAAATTTCTTCTCAGCCATTCGATCGGAATCAACCGTTGCAATACGCGGATCAATCACAAAAGTGGCACGAGCCATTTTTATGAGCGCATTGACTGAACGAGACAAAGTAGTGCGGCCAATAACAATGACTGTATCTGGAGCAAGATCTTTGGCGATAGCAGATGAAGTTAAGAAGAGACTTGCGTGCGCATTGGCTCCAGCAAAAGTTAGTGGGTCTTCACTTAGAATTGGCCAACCTAGTTGATCTGCAAATTTTTTAACAGCAGATTCACTCAAACCACCACGATCGTGCCCAATAACCAAGAGTCCGCGCGTGGACTTACTGGCTAAGGTTCCAGCTTTCTTTCGGTCAAATTTACGTGGCGGGTTAACTTTGATTTCACTTAACCAAGTTGTATCTACATCGCCAATTAAAGGTTCTTCAAATTGCACATTTAAATGAACTGGTCCAGTTTGAAGAGCATTTAGCGGAAGTTCTAGTGGATAAGCAGCACCTGATATATCTGCGAAATATCGAACTGCTTTGCCGAATATTCTTGCTTGCTCAGTTGTTTGATTAGCGCCGGTGCGGCGTAATTCTGCTGGGCGATCTGCGGTAATAACAAAGAGCGGAATATTTGAGTGCGAAGCCTCAAGCACTGCTGGGTGATAGTTAGCCACTGCTGTTCCACTGGTACAAACAACAGGGACGGGGCGGTTAGTTGCTTTAGCTAAGCCGAGCGCGTAGAAAGCTGCAGTTCGCTCATCAATTCGGATATGTAATTTAATCAAACCTAAATCTTGCGCAGTTACTAGAGCTAGCGAAAGTGGCGCATTTCTTGATCCCGGTGAGATCACCGCATCAGTAATTCCCGCTTCGATAATCTGGCGCACAATTACCCGAGCAAGTTTCGTTGCATTACTCATTTAAGTAACGCTCCAACTCTCATAATCCGATTCTTCCACCATTCGAAGCGATCTGATGACAC
>Ga0315899_10002507_pt1 | contig 20326 bp, 17 predicted proteins | sample LakEriMetagenome_2_FD_203518 | JGI IMG/M metagenome (GOLD analysis project Ga0315899, IMG submission 203518) | Freshwater fungal communities from buoy surface, Lake Erie, Ohio, United States - Buoy 4 MA112 | ecosystem: Environmental > Aquatic > Freshwater > Lake | place: USA: Lake Erie, Ohio... | reverse complement strand
TTTTGGGCTCGCAATCGACCTTTCAGCTTGCCCTGCGCCATTTGAAGGGCGAGGCTTTTGAGCGTCCAATCGTTCTCACCAATGAAGACTACCGCTTCCTTGTCGCTGAGCAATTGGCGCAAGTGGAAATGGATGCCGAGATCGTGCTTGAGCCCGTGCGGCGCGACTCAGCGGCCGCCGTTGCTGTCGCTGTTGAGCTGGCTCTCAAGCAGGCGCCTGACACGATTGTTGGTGTCTTTGCAGCCGATCATGTGATTACGCGGCCCGATGTGTTGAATACGCTGTGTGTCAAAGCAGCGCGTGCTGCGCATGAAGGCTATATCGTCACGCTTGGTGTGACGCCGGATCAGCCTGCCACCGGCTATGGTTATATTCGCAAGGGTGAGACACTGCCGGGTCTTGAAGGTGTCTCGCGTGTAGCAGCCTTTGTTGAAAAACCCGATGAAGACGTTGCGCGCCGCTATGTTGCGGAAGGCTATCTCTGGAATTCAGGAAACTTCATCTTCCGTGCCGATGTGATGAAGGGCGAGTTGATGGCTCATGCCGAGGCGGTGTCCCAGGCTGCGTCTGCTGCGGTTGCAGGTGCCAAGCGAGACCTGCAGTTTCAGCTTCTCGACCGCGATGCCCTGTCTCAGGCACCACGCATTTCAATTGACTACGCGGTGATGGAGCATACGGAACTTGCTGCGGTCACGCCTGCTGATATGGGCTGGTCAGATGTCGGTTCATGGTCTGCCGTGCATGAGCTGTCGCAGAAAGACGCCGATGGCAATGTGATTGAGGGTGATGGCTTTGCCATTGCCTCGCGCAATGTGCTTGTGCGTTCGCCGGAGCAATTAACGGCGGTTGTTGGAATGCAGGATGTGGTTGTCATCACCACACGCGATGCTGTGCTGGTCCTGAACGCGAAAGAGGCTGGTCGTGTCAAGGATCTTGTTGAAGAGCTGAAGAAGCGCGGGCGCTCGGAAGCGCAGGAACATAAGCGTGTTTATCGTCCCTGGGGCTATTATCAGAGCATTGATGACGGGCTTCGCTATCAGGTCAAGCGCATCGTGGTGAAGCCGCATGGCAAATTGTCATTGCAAAAACATTTGCACCGCGCCGAACATTGGGTCGTGGTGAAAGGGACGGCGCTTGTCAGCAAGGACGGCGAGGAGAAGCTGGTGCACGAAAATGAATCCATCTATCTGCCGATTGGATGTATTCATCGCCTCACCAATCCCGGCAAGATCGACCTTGAACTGATCGAAGTGCAAACGGGCAGCTATCTTGGAGAGGATGACATTGTGCGCCTCGATGATGTGTATCACCGTAGCTGAGTTGTAGCTTGCGTGACACTTGACCTCACAAGGCGCTCTATCGCATCGTGATGCGGGGCGCTGTGAGGATGATTATGTTGAAGCAATCAGCACTCTCGATCGCCTTGTTTCTGTCCTTCGCGCCGATGGCTTTGGCGCAACCTGTCACCCCATCCGAAAAGCGCTATCTCCCCTATAGTGGGGCCATGCCACTGTGTGAGGATTTGAAAGTGCTCGAAAAGATTCAAATCCGTTTTGCAAAGAGCGAGCGAAAATATTGGGGCTCTGGCTTGCATATCGTGGCTTTTCATAAAATTCGCGAGACAGGATATCGGCTGGCCGGTGTTGATACGATCCCGCGCCGCTCCTGCACGGCCAAAGTCTGGATGAATTCGGGGGAAGAGCGCTCGCTCATCTATACGATCGGTGAGGATACTGGCCCTGCAGGTGGCGAATTTCTTGGGTTGCTCTTTGGTGGCGTCAATCTTTTTCAACATTGGGGCGTGACTTTTTGCATTGCCGGGCTTGACCGCAACCTCAGTTATGGGCGCAACTGCCGAGCAGCACGGTCGTGACTGTTGGGGGTTGAGGGTGGTGAAATTCAGCTTGCGGGTCTTGGCGCTCGTCGCCTGTCTTTCTCCTGCTATTGCACAGGAGCGTGGTACCGCGCGGCCTTTTGATTTTTATGTCCTGTCCCTGTCCTGGTCTGCAGCCTATTGCGCATCAGGAGGGGCGGAGCGCGGGCGCGATCAATGCCAGCCGGGTTTGGGGCTTGGCTTTGTGGTGCATGGGCTTTGGCCGCAATATGAGAAGGGCTATCCCAGCGACTGTGATGCGCAGGGCCGTCCTGTTCCACGTGCAGCGCTTGAGTTGGCGAAGGGCCTCTTCCCAACGGAAGGGTTGGCGCGCCATGAATGGCGGCGTCATGGCTCCTGTTCTGGGAAATCGCCGCAGGAATATTTTGCTGATGTGCGTCGTGCGCGCGAGGCCGTGGTCATTCCGCCCGAATATGATCGGCTTGGTCAGGAGCGTGAAGCAGCCCCGCTGGATGTGCAGCGAGCGTTCCAGCGTGTGAATCCGCATTTGCGGCCTGGCATGATGGCGGTGCAATGTTCGCGTGGTTTTCTGCAGGAGGTTCGCATTTGCATGACGCATGATCTGCGCGAGTTTCGGCCCTGTCCTGATGTTGTGCGTAATGCCTGCAAGGCGCAGAGCATGAAAATTCCGCCGAGCCTGTAGATGAATTATCGCCACGCTTATCACGCGGGCAATTTTGCCGATGTGTTCAAACATGCGCTGTTGATGCGCATTCTGACCTATCTCATGCGTAAGGATACGCCGCTGCGTTATCTCGAAACGCATGGAGGTATCGGTCTTTATGATCTCTCAAGCGAAGAGGCGCAAAAGACCGGCGAATGGCGCGAGGGGATTGCGCGACTGTGGCAAGCTCAGCTCAGTGGCGAGGCGGCACAGTTGCTCGCGCCCTATCTTGCGCTGACGCAGCAATTTGAAGGGCGCTATCCGGGCTCTCCTATGATCGCAAAATCACTGTTGCGGGCGCAGGATCGGCTGACCATTTGCGAATTGCATCCCCATGACGAGCGCCGACTTGTGAAAAATCTGGGGCGAGATTCGCGCGTCAAAGTGTTGGCGATGGATGGCTATCAGGCTTTGAAAGCCGGCGTTCCGCCAGCTGAGCGCCGTGGTCTTGTCCTGATTGATCCGCCTTTTGAACAGCGCGATGAATTCAGCACTTTGGAGAAAGCCATAGCATTGGCTCATGGCAAATGGGCAAACGGATGTTTCGCGATCTGGTATCCTCTCAAGGCCACGCCTGAGGTTGATGCTTTCCGTGCGCGCATGGGCAAGGGCGATATTCGTCGCGTCCTTTGTCTTGAAATGCAGATTGATCACTTGCAATCGGAAGGTCCGTTGAAAGGCTGTGGCCTCATCGTCATCAATCCTCCCTTTGCTTTGGAAGCGGAAGCGCGACAGCTATTGCCTCTATTCACATCATTGTTGGCGCAAGGCCGAGATGCAGCCTGGCGGATCAGCTGGCTTGCAGGTGAATGAATGTTCCGCCGTTGTAACTTGCACAACATGCCCCATCTTTTGAGCGGGGCTGAGCAAAGTGCAAGCAAGGACGTTCGCTTTCGGGGACGAGCGGGCGGTGGAAAGGATGCCAGCCATGGCACAGACGGGTGTGGTGAAATTCTTCAATACCGAAAAAGGCTACGGCTTCATCAAGCCGGATGGCGGAGGTAATGACATCTTCGTGCATATCACAGCCGTTGAGCAGGCTGGCCTGCGCTCATTGAGCGAGGGGCAGAAGATTAGCTTCGAAATCGAGCCTGACAAAAAGGGTAAAGGCCCCAAGGCTGTTAATCTGCGCCTTGGTTAAGCAAAAAAGGCCCGGCTTGTGCCGGGCCTTTCCTGTTCTGCTGAATGCGTTAGATCAGAAGCGATAGTTCACGCCCATGCGCACGCCATTTTGCGTGGCGCCGGTCTTCAGCGCGCCGCCGCTGCCATTGCCCAGGTCCGTATAAAGATATTCGGCCTTGCCAGTCACGCTGCGCGTGAAGGCATATTCAAGGCCAGCGCCGAGCGCATAGCCATGATGCCAATCACTGCTGGAGGTTGTGCCGTTATCGCGCTTGATATTGGCGCCAGCATAGCCACCCGTTGCGTACAGCAGGGTCGAGGCATCAACCGCAAGGCCAGCGCGTGCGCGCAGAGTGGCCGCATTGCGCAGCTCAGACTTGTTGCCTGCACGATTGTTGTCGGCATTGGACCAGCCCATGTCGCCTTCGACGCCAGCCACAACCTGACCCCACTGCATGTTGTAGCCGCCGGTGACGCCCAGCAGGCCGCCATCAAGCGAACCATAGGTGCTGTCAGCGGCGCCCTTCTGGCTCGTCCAGTTATAGCCACCGACAACGCCGGCATAGAAACCGGTCCATGTGCCGGCAGGCTGGGCAGCCTTGAAGGAGGCGGGGCTTGTAGCGCCGGTGCGGCGGGGAAGGTCAGCCGCCGAAGCTGTGCCAGCAAAAGCAAGCGCCGAAAGGGCGGCGAGAACGGAAATACGGGTGCTCATATCTCTAACTCCACAAGCCGCGAGATGCGGCAAACCTGACCTCGGGCTTAGGCAGAAAAAGTTTCCAATTTCTGAATCTCCCGACACAGGTGAAGTATTACTGGCGAATAATGGCATAGCTATGGCATAACTATACTTAAATATACTTATGAATATTTCGGTTAAAAATCAATTAATTAGCAACAATACGTAAGTTTAACATGAATTAATTGGCGAGTAACGTGCCTAACGAATTCTTAAAGCTTAGCTATACTTTGCGGCTGAATGGTGGCGTTTGTGGCACTTGATTGCGGCAAGCGTCGCAGCAGATAAGGGAGGAGCGAGGTTTTGATGGAAAAAGCAGATCTGCGTTGCGCTCTTGTCACGGGTGCTTCTCGTCGTATCGGGCGGGCCATTGCGGAAGCTCTGGTGGGGCGCGGCTTTGCGGTTGCCCTTCATGCCAGCGAGCGGTCACGACCGGAGGCTGAGGCATTTTGCGCCGAGCTTGTTCAAAAGGGCGCGCGGGCGTACGTGCTGTCGGGCGATCTCGCCCGGACGGAGGATGTCGCCAGACTCGTTGCAGCTGCGCGGGGTGCACTCGGTGATCTGACGTTGCTCGTGAATAACGCCTCCCTGTTTGAAAATGACAGTGCCGAGGCTTTTGATCTGGACCTGTTTGATCGTCACATGGCGATCAATCTGCGTGCCCCCCTGCAATTGGCGGGTGACTTTGCAGCGCAAGTGCCGGCTGATCGTGAAGCTGTCATCGTCAATATCATTGATCAGCGTGTTTGGAGGCTCAACCCGCTATTCTTTTCCTACACGCTGTCAAAATCAGCCCTGTGGAGTGCAACACAGACTATGGCGCAGGCGTTTGCGCCACGCATTCGGGTGAATGCAGTCGGGCCTGGACCAACACTTGCCAATCACATGCAAGGTGCGGAAGGGTTTACGCGCGAGGCTCTCGCCACACCTTTGGCGCGCCCAATTGATCCGCGCGAAATCGCCCATGCCGTCTGCTTCCTTGTTGAAGCGCGCGGGGTCACGGGTCAGATGATTGCGGTGGATGGTGGCCAGCATCTTGCCTGGAAGACGCCGGATGTTGAGATCTAATCTGCGGTTGGCAAGCGGCGGATGGTGAATTCAATCTGCCCGTCCGCAAGTTCGCGCCAAGATTCGATCTCGGTCATATAAGCAGCTTTTGGATAACGATCGAACCATTCGCGCGCTTTTTCGCGCGCTTCAAGGCGCGGCATGGTGAAGGTTTCGCGCCGCCATGTGCTCATGGCCACGCTCTTCGCCTTGGCATGACGGCGGCTGCGCTCGCCAAGCGAACGCGCCACATCGCGGGGACTTTTACGCTCAAAACCCATCACGCACTCCAACGCTCTCTATGTAGCGCGTTGGGGCGTTGAGGGGGAGTCTCTTCAGCTGTCGCCCATCGCCTTCCTCAGAAGGCGGTTAAGAGCGGCGGGATCGCGCGGAAAACCTGCGCGAATCCAATCAGCTTGCAGGGCTTTGAGCATCTGGCCCACTTGCGGGCCGGGGGCGAGACCTTGCGCGACAAGGTCAGCGCCAGTGAATGGAAGTTGCGGCTCTGCTGCTTCGCGCAGGAAGTTTAACGAGCTGAGCCATTGTGGATCATCGGGGGCCGCATGGCTTTCGGCCTGTGCGAGGGTGAAAGCATCAAGACAGGCCTGTCGGCCATGCTCATACAAAAAGACGAGGCTTTCCTCCGCTTTGGGCGGTGCTTCGCAGCCATGCAGCTTTTCAGCCAATCGTGTCGCGCGGGTCATGCGCTCGGTCTCTGCATTGGAGAGCCGCAACTCCTGCCGCAGCCGTTCGGCATCTTCGCGTACCAGAACGCACAAGGACATCAAACGCAAGACAGCATCGGGCTTGGCACTGCGCGCCGTTTCAATCGCTGCCACTCTTGCAAGACGCGCGGGCGTCGTAATACCAGCCAGGACAGGGATCAACATGCCCGCGCCACACATTTGCGCAACAACAGATGCGGCCTTGCGTGCGATGACGAGTTTCAGCAGTTCCGCACGAATGCGTTCGCGTGAAAGATTGTGCATACCATCGCGCTCGACGATGGCGGCGTGGAAAGCCTCCTGATCAAGCGCCCCCTCGCCATAGGCCGCGTGGAAGCGGAAGAAACGCAGAATGCGCAGATAATCCTCGCGCACGCGGTCAATTGCATTGCCAATGAAACGCACGTGCCGGCTTTCGATGTCGGCAATGCCGCCGACATAATCGAAGATCTGGCCATCGGCGCGGCAACTCAGCGCATTCATGGTAAAATCGCGACGTAAGGCATCATGTTCAAAGTTTCGCCCATAACGGACTTTCGCACGTCGTCCATCTGTCTCGACGTCTTCGCGCAGGGTCGTGATCTCAAAGGGCGTGCCTTCAATGATGATGGTTACGGTGCCATGGTCGATTCCTGTTGGCACACAACGCAAACCAGCTTGTTGCGCGCGTGCCATGATCACTTGCGGCAAAGCGGTTGAAGCGAAATCAATCTCGTGAACCGGCTCACCCAAAAGTGCATTGCGGATCGCGCCGCCTACCACGCGCAATTCCTCGCCGGCACCGTCGACCACGTTGAAGAGGTGCTTCACTTTTGCGTCTTGCAGGAAGCTCAGTCGCAATAGAGCCTCTCATAAAGATTCTTCAACATGCCCGCTGTTGCACCCCAGATGTAGCGGTTCTCATAAGGCATGGCATGGAAGTAACGCGTCACGCCATTGGTGGCTTCGCGCGTGTGGCGTTGATGATTGGCAGGATCCATCAGGAAGCGCATGGGCACTTCAAACACATCATCCACCTCGCCACGATTGAGCGTCAATTCGAAGGGCGGCTGGATGATCGCTACCACGGGGAAAATGCGAAAGCCGGTCCCTGTTGCATAAGTGTCGAGATAGCCGAGCGGCTCCACATGATGTGTCTGAAGGCCGATCTCCTCATGGGCCTCACGCAAGGCGCAGGCAATGGGGGATGTGTCGCAGGGGTCGATTTTGCCGCCGGGGAAGGCGATTTGGCCCGAATGCTGTGGCAGGCCTTCGGAGCGTTTCGTCAAAAGCACCGTCGCGCCCTCTTCGCGCGCCACGACGGGGACGAGGACGGCAGCGGGACGTTTGGGGGCGAGCCCCTGCGGAAAGGCATGGGGTGACGTCAGGTGATCACCTGCTCCAATCGGGCCGCCCAAAAGATCGCCACCCAGCTCGGCGGTCAGCCGGGCCAAAGCGCGCAGACGCACATCCTCTACAGAAAATAGCTCGATCAGTCCGCTCTGTTGCACGCCGCAAGTCCAGTTCCGTCTGTCCCGTCCAGAGGGAAGAACATAGCGTTGGACCACAGGCCCGTGGAAGGCCCGTGTTGAACGGCTAGGTCCACGAGGTCAAAAGCGAGGGGGCGCGACAGCAGCGCCCATAGCCCCTTGCGTACAAGGACATAGGGCTTGAAGCCTTGGCCGCCGGTGGCAAAGCGCAGGGGATGGTCAGGGCCGACCTCCACCCACTCATCAAGAGTGGTGCGAAAGGCGAGGCTCTGGGCCTCACCCTCGCCCCGCCGCATCAGCTCGACCGCCAGAAAAGGCGCATCCTCGACCTCAATCGAGACCTTTTCCACCGGGGTCACAAGCACATAGCCCTCAGGATCCTTTCGCAGGATGCTGCCGAAGAGCCGCACCAGCGGCGCGCGTGTAATCTGCGAGCCCTGATAGAACCAGCGGCCCTCCCGGTCGATTTTGAGCCCTATATCCCCGCAATGGGGCGGGTTCCAGGACTGGACCGGCGGCAGCGCTTTCCCGGTGGCGCCGCTCGCATGGCGCATCAGGCTTTCCAGTCCTTTGGGCACGTCTGCCATGTTTTCGCACCAAAGCCGCGTGAACATAACTTCAATTGTGATGGCGCCATGGGATCGACAAGCGCCGTCTGGGGCCTAAACTAGCTTCGTTTACCGCATGCGCCTACCGTGGCGCTCTCTTTTGAAATGCGCGCCCCAGCGCAGTTGATGAGATCGCAAGGAGTGATGATGAGCGCCAGCCACGACACCAATGCCACATCTCTGGAAAGCGCCATCGCGCGGAGCGCGGAACTGGCGCTTGAGCGTGTGGCTGCTGCGCGCAGCGCCATCGGCTCCGTCATCTTCGGTCAGGAGCGCGTGGTGGAAGAGGTGCTTGTCACCTTGATGGCGGGTGGACATGGTCTGCTGGTCGGCGTGCCGGGTTTGGCAAAAACCAAACTCGTCGAGACGCTCGGCACCGTACTGGGTCTTGATGCGCGGCGCGTGCAATTCACGCCCGATCTGATGCCGGCTGATATTCTGGGCTCGGAAATCATGGAAGAAGGCGAAAATGGACGCCGCGCCTTTCGTTTTGTGCGCGGCCCCATCTTCGCGCAGCTTCTGATGGCAGATGAGATCAATCGTGCCAGCCCGCGCACGCAATCTGCTTTGCTGCAATCCATGCAGGAATATCATGTGACGGTGGCAGGTGAGCGTCATGACCTGCCGCGGCCCTTCCATGTGCTTGCCACGCAAAACCCTCTTGAACAGGAAGGCACTTACCCACTGCCCGAAGCGCAGCTTGATCGCTTCCTGATGCAGATTGATGTCACCTATCCTGATCGCGATGCCGAGCGGCGCATTCTGATCGAGACAACGGGCGAAAGCGAAACGCGCCTGCGCGCCGCCATGACGGCGGATGATTTGATGAGTGTGCAGCGCTTGGTACGCCGTCTGCCGGTGGGCGAGAGCGTCGTGGAAGCCATTCTTGACGCGGTGCGCCATGCGCGCCCCGGCGAAGGCGATCCGGCTGTCACACGCCACATCTCTTGGGGTCCGGGTCCACGCGCGGCGCAAGCATTGATGTTGGCCACCCGTGCACGCGCGCTTGTTGATGGGCGTCTTGCGCCTTCACTGGATGATGTGCGCGCCTTGGCTGAGCCCATCCTCAAACATCGTATGGCGCTCACCTTCGCAGCGCGTGCAGAGGGTGAAACGATTTCTGGTCTCATTGCTCGTCTGACGGAGCGCCTTGGCTGATGGTGGAGACGCGCCTCCTCACGCCAGATCAACGCGCCCCCGGCCTGCGCCACCAGCAAGGCGGGCTTGAACTGGCGCGGCGTCTGCCAGCCTTGCTGGTTGCGGCGAAAGAGGTTGCAGCCACGGTGATGCATGGCGTGCATGGGCGCAGACGCGCGGGCGTGGGTGAAACTTTCTGGCAGTTTCGTCCCTTCCTCTTTGGTGAATCAACGACCTGCATTGATTGGCGACGCTCGGCCCGTGATGATCGCGTCTATGTGCGCGAACGCGAGTGGGAGGCAGCACATACGGTCTGGGTTTGGATGGATCGTTCCGCCTCCATGGCATTTGAATCGCAATTGGCGCTTCAGTCCAAGCTCGACCGCGCCTTGGTGCTGGGTCTTGCGGTGAGCGATTTGCTGGTGCGCGGGGGTGAGCGGGTAGGAATGCCCGGTCTGACACGTGCATTGGCCACCCGCAATATCGCAGAGCGCTTTGCGCAAGTGCTGGCAGAAGATGAGAAGCGCGGGCAGGGCCGTGAATTACCACCAGCCGATCCGCTCGGCGCGCGCACACAGGCCGTACTCATCAGCGATTTCTTGAGCGATGTGGACGATATTAGCGCCACCATTCATGGCATGGCGGCGCAAGGGGCGCTTGGTCATGTGGTGATGATTGCTGATCCGGTTGAAGAGACTTTCCCCTTCGCCGGCCACACCGAGTTTGTGGATGTTGATTCAGATGCTCGGCTGCGTGTGGGCGATGCGCAAAGTTTCAAGGTCGATTATGTCGCGCGGCTCGCGCAACATCGCGATGCCATTCGTGAGATCTGTACGTCCCGCGGGTGGAGCTTTGCCATCCACCGCACGGACCGCCCTGCAGCAGATGCCTTGCTCAATTTGCGTGTGCGGCTTGAGGCCGGGCAGGGGGTGGCGTGATGCTGGGCTTGCCGCTGGCTTTCTCTGCACCGCTTGTTCTGGCAGCGCTGGCCTTGCTGCCCGTGCTTTACGTGCTGTTGCGCATCACGCCGCCACGTCCGCAACAGGTGGCTTTTCCCCCGCTGCGCCTTATCCTCGACTTGCGCGCGCAAGAAGAGACGCCCGCCCGCACGCCGTGGTGGTTGCTGCTGATGCGCCTCGCGCTCGCGGCTTTCATCATTTTCGCCATGGCCGGACCCATCTGGAACCCGCCGCCTGTCAGCGAAGGGCAGCGCGGTACGCTGCTTGTCATCATGGATGATGGCTGGCCGGCAGCGCCTACATGGTCGCAGCGTGTGGCTTCCGTGACCGAGCGTATGCAGGCGGCAGCACGCGATGGGCGAACCATCGCGCTTTTGCCGATCTCGGATGGCGGCCGCGATGTTTTGAAGGTTGAAGCGGGGCGTGCGCTGGAACGGTTGCGCGCGATGAAGCCTGTGCCGCATCTGCCTGACCGGATGCTCGCTTTGCCCGCCGTTCAGCGTTTTCTGTCGGCCAATGCCGAGGCGGAAGTGGTGTGGATCGCGGATGATCTCGAAAATGGTCAGGGCCGTGCTTTTGCTTCTGCCCTGAGCGAAGCGACCAAGGGCAAGGGTCTGCAAGTCATTGTGCAGGACCGCCCCGCGCTTGCAGTCGCAGGTGCGGAAAATGGTGCTGGCTCTCTCGATGTGCGCGTGATGCGGGCGCGTGCAACAGGGGCATCGCAAGGCACATTGCGCGCGCTTGATCTCAAAGGTTTGCCGATTGGCGAGACCCGCTTTGATCTTGGCGCTGCGCTTGAGACCAAGGCGCGCTTTGAATTGCCGATCGAGTTGCGCAATGAGATTGCGCGTATCGAAATTGCTGATGAACATTCGGCGGGTGCCGTAACGCTGCTCGATGAGCGGTGGAAGCGTCGGCGGATTGGCGTCGTGTCTGGTGCGAGCGTCGATACGTCTCAGCCCTTGCTCTCGCCTGCCTATTATCTCGTGCGCGCCCTCAACCCCTATGCCGATGTGCGCGAGCCTCGTCCCGGACGAGGTGATCCGGTGATCGCCATGCTCGAAGATCGTGTATCGGTGCTCGCACTGGCCGATGTTGGTGTGGTTGCTGGACCCGCACGGGATCGCCTCGTGCAATTTGTGGAAGACGGTGGCGTTCTGCTTCGCTTTGCCGGCACGCGCCTTGCTGGTTCGACAGATGATCTTGTGCCAGTGCGTTTACGGCGTGGTGGTCGTGTGCTGGGTGGCTCCTTGTCATGGGATATGCCAAAACGCCTTGCGCCTTTTGAGCGCGAGAGTCCGTTCTATGGTCTCAACATTTCGGAGGAGATCACCGTCACGCGGCAGGTACTCGCAGAACCAGAAGCAGGACTGCCGGGCAAGACCTGGGCGGCGCTGGCGGATGGAACGCCGCTCATCACCGCCGCGCGTCGTGGCAAGGGGCTCATCGTGCTGGTACATGTGACAGCCGATACGACCTGGTCCAATCTGCCCCTCTCAGGTCTCTTCGTGGAATTGCTGCGCAAGGTTGTCTCATTGTCAGCTGATGCTTTGACCGCTGGCGCGAGTGAGGCCAATGGCACTCAGGCAGGACGTGTGGAAGCCATTGCGCCCAATCGTACGCTGGATGGCTTTGGAATGCTCGGCACGCCGCCTGTCACGGCAAAACCTGTTGCGATGAACTATCAGGGCGGTGCAACAGCCGATCATCCTCCGGGATTTTATGGTCCCTCGGATGCCCTGATGGCGATCAACACATTAGATGCCAAGGTCCAACTTCAGCCGCTCAATTTGTCGGGACTGAATGTCATGATTGAATCTTTGCGCAAGGCTGACCCCATGGATTTGCGCCCCGCACTGGTCGTGCTCGCGCTGCTTGTCTTCATGGCTGATGCTATTGCTTCAATCTGGCTGGCGGGCGGTTTCAAGCGCGGTTTGCGCCGCCCGGCGGCTGCAGCCTTTGTTCTGGCCGCACTGGTGACGATCTTCGTGTTGCCTTCGGATCTGCGCGCGCAGGAGCTTACCCCGCGCGAGCGTGATGCTGCCATGCGCACGCATCTGGCTTATATCGTCACGGGTGATCCGCGCGTTGATGAAACCAGCCAGCTTGGTCTTGCGACCTTGTCCCGCGCGCTCAATGCACGCACTTCGCTCAACCCCGGTGAGCCTATGGGGCTTGATCCCGCCCGTGATGAGCTCGCTTTCCACTCGCTCATCTATTGGCCGATCGTGCCGGACCGTCCCTTGCCCTCTGCGCAGGCCATCACGCGTATTGCTGCCTATATGAAACAAGGCGGCACGATCCTTTTCGATACGCGCGATGCCTTGAACCAGCGTCCCGGTGGCGCGCCCACGCCTGAGCAATTGTGGTTGCGGCGTTTGCTGGCAAATGTCGATGTGCCGGAGCTTGAGCAGGTGCCGCGTGATCACGTCGTGACAAAGACATTCTACCTGCTTGATAACTTTGTGGGGCGCACCACGATTGGGCAGACTTGGATCGAGGCGCTGCCGCCCGATACGGGGGACCGTACCAATCGTCCAGTCCGCTCTGGCGATAATGTGTCGCCGATCATTATCAGCTCAAATGATCTGGCGGGCGCCTGGGCCGTCTCCCGCAATGGCGATGCGCTTTATCCGCTGGTGCCGGGCACAGGTCGCCAGCGTGAAATGGCCATTCGCGCAGGTATCAATATCGTCATGTATACGTTGACCGGCAATTACAAATCCGATCAGGTTCATGTGCGCGATCTTCTGGAGCGGTTGGGACATTGACCTCGTTCAACCTCGCTTTCTCTCCACTCATTCCAGTGCCGCTTTTGCTGGCGCTGTGTGTAGCCGCGCTCGTGATCGTGGCTTTGGGCTTTTGGCTGCGTCGGCGCGGTTCATGGTTGCGGCTCTTGGGTTTTGCGCTGGTTCTCCTCGCATTGGGTGATCCCTCACTGGTGAGCGAAGAACGCAATCCGCTGAAAGATGTCGTGGCGGTGGTGCTCGATCGCAGCGCCAGTCAAAGCATCGGTGAGCGCAAGGCGCAGACGGATGCTGCGAGGGCCGAGATTGAGAAGGCCATGGAGCAATTGGGCTCAATAGAATTGCGCATCGTCGATGGTGGTGCGGTTGATACGGGGCAGGACGGGACGCGCCTCTTCAACGCGCTTTCAAATGCCTTGTCGGATGTTCCTCCTGAGCGAGTGGGCGGCGCCATTCTTGTCACCGATGGCGTTGTGCATGACGTGCCTGCCTCTGCCGAGTCGCTTGGCTTCCGCGCACCCTTGCATGTTTTTGTGACCGGCAGGGACGGCGAACGTGATCGCCGGATCGAATTGGTCGAAGCACCGCGTTTCGGCATTGTCGGCAAGGATCAGATGATCTCCGTGCGCGTCATTGATACAGGTGCCGCTGCTGTGCCGGTGAATGTGGCGGTGCGGCGTGATGGGGTTGATCTGGCGACGCTGCGCAGCCTGCCCGGTCAGGTGTTGCGTGTGCCGGTGCGGATTGATCATGGCGGCCCCAACGTGATCGAACTCGAAGTCGCGCCCTTGAATGATGAGCTGACATTGCTCAACAACAAGGCTGTGGTGACGGTTGAGGGCGTGCGTGACAAGCTCAAAGTGCTGCTCGTTTCCGGTGAGCCTCATGCGGGCGAGCGCACTTGGCGCAATTTGTTAAAGTCGGACGCCAATGTTGATCTCGTGCATTTCACCATCCTGCGCCCGCCGGAAAAGCAGGATGGCACGCCCATTAGCGAACTCTCCTTGATTGCCTTCCCGACGGCTGATCTTTTCGGGCGGCGCATCAAGGATTTTGATCTCATCATCTTTGATCGCTATTCGAGCCAGACGGTGCTGCCGCCGGTCTATTTCGAAAATATCGTACGCTATGTGCGCGAAGGCGGTGCCTTGCTGATGGCGACGGGGCCCGATTATTCGGGCCGTGAGGGTTTGTATTTCTCGCCCATCGGCAAGATCGCGCCGGCGCGCCCGCAAGGCAATCTGATCGAGCGCGCCTTCCGTGCCGAGATCACGGATGAAGGTAAAAAGCATCCCGTCACGCGCAATCTGCCGGGCTCCGATCAATCGCCACCTGCGTGGAGTGAATGGTTCCGTCAGGTGGCCAGTGAGCGAATGCGGGGCGTTTCGGTAATGTCGGGCGCTGACAAGATGCCACTCTTGCTGCTGTCGCGTGAAGAGAAGGGCCGCGTAGGTCTATTGTTGTCTGACCAGATCTGGCTCTGGGCGCGCGGCTTTCAGGGGGGTGGTCCGCATCTCGATCTGATGCGCCGTCTGGCGCATTGGCTGATGAAAGAGCCTGAGCTTGAGGAAGAAGCGCTGCGCGCCACAGCACGCGGGCGCGAAATGTCGATCACGCGTCAATCGCTGAAGGATGAGACGCCACCCGTCACAGTCACTTCGCCAACCGGCAAGGTTCAGATCGTGAAGTTGGAAGGTCAGGAGCCCGGCCTGTCACGCGCTCAACTGAGCGTCGATGAATTTGGCCTCTTCCGGTTGAGCGATGGCGAATTGTCCACGCTGGTGAATGTAGGTCCGGAAAATCCGCGCGAGTTTCAGGATGTCATCTCCACCACGCAGCGTTTGCAGCCGCTAGCAGCTGCCACAGGGGGCACAGTGCGGCGCATCGGTCAGGGTGAGAGCGTGACCATGCCGCGCTTTGTCGCGATGCGTGAAAGCCCGATCTATGGCGGGTCGGATTATGTCGGCATTAAACGCACAGGCGCGAGTGTGGTCACGGGCGTGGGAGTTGCGCCGCTCGCCATTGGCTTTGTTGGCCTGCTGGTCTTGCTCAGCTCCGTGCTGGCTGGCTGGCTTTATGAAGGACGTCGGCGCCGCGCGTGATCAGATGCGCGCGATGGCGCCGCTCACACCTTCGAAAGCACCTTCGACCAATTCACAATAAAGCAGACGCGCCGGATCTACAGGTCCTGGCAGGGTCAAGCGGCCCATGGGCACGCGCTTGAAGCCTATGCGCTTGTAATAAGGCTCATCGCCCACCAGAATCACGAGCTTGAGGCCATGCGCGCGCGCAGCCTCCATCGACTTCTGCATCAGTGCTTCACCAATGCCGCGGGAGCGAAAGGGCGGGTCAACTGTGAGTGGCCCCAGTAATAAAGCAGGCTGGCCGCCACAGGTGATGGGCGTCATGCGATTGGCCCCGACAAGCAGCGTACCAACATGAGCGACGAAGGAGAGCTGCGGATCCGGCTCCACGCCTTCGCGCAGACGATAGGCAGTGCGCGCAAAGCGACCGGGGCCAAAAGCGCGTTCATCGAGCTTCTCGATGGCAGGCAGATCGGCAGGGGTGAGCGGCGTGAGGTTCAAGGACAAGTCGGTCATGGATGATCATCCGGCAAGACAGGACGCGCAGGCGAGGCGCTGGGAAGCGCTGGCAATCACGCGGGGCGTCGTCGCAGTCGGCGTTGGATCATCATCATCATGCGGCCCCTTTAGCATGCATGGGGCAAGACGCAAACTTTAGCGCCGCGGTCTGACAGAACCCGTAATGTCACCGTGTGGCAGGAGTCGGTTGTCGTTGCGCAGGGTGCTGGCCGTGGCGCGCTGTGGGGGCTGGGGAATGGGCGGGCTCAGGGAGAGTGGCATCTGAGCTGCCGGGGGTTGCGGCGCCGGCAGAACAGGCGCCAGTGATGCGTTTTGAATTGTTGAGCTTGACGCGCGCATGGGGGGCGCTGCGGGCACGCCAAAGTTGAGCGTGCCCATGGCCATGGCCTTGCGTGAGGGCAGTCCGCCAGCTTGGGCAATATCTATGTCGTCATCAATATCGGGGGCGGGTGGCAGATTGTCCTTCTTGCGCGGTGCGGGCATCAGCTGCGGCGCAGGCGCAGGCTTGCAGATGCGGCGCGGCCCGGTCGATGTCTGCCCATGCATGGCAAGATCAAGATGGATGTGGTTGTAGTGGAAAGGGTCAGAGCCCGGAGCCAGCACGGTGGTGAAGATATTGCAGGCGCCCGCCTGAATTTCGCGCAGAAAAGCCTTTTCCTGCTCATCACCCTTGGTCCAGCCGCGCATGACCGTGATGTTGCGCCCATTAGCGAGACGGAAGCCCCCAATATCGACCGCATTGCCGAATGAGTGTTCAGAGAGGCGATTGCCCCGCTGATTGTCGATCGGCCGGCACGCATAGGTGCCCATGGAATCAATCTGCGCCACCGGCTGACCGAATCGCGCCATCGCAATCGGCTGCACAATGTCTCGCACCCATTCTTCCATGGCCTCGATCATCGGACAGTTGAGCGTGCTCATCGTGTTGAGGGAGACCGTGGCGTCATGCAGGGCAGTGACCTTGAAAGGCTCCTCCAATCCGCAAATTCCCGGCCCATCGATGGTGCTGGCGGGCTGCACATAGGCGCTTAGCTGAACTGCCTTGCGTGCCATGCAGGCTTTGTTGGCCGCCTCGCGCCAGGCGGGACGCTGCGGCCGCTCAAACAGGCCGCAGCCTGCGAGTAGTCCCGCAAGTCCGATGCTGAAGCTGAATAGGAGAAACCGCCGCGCCATGGCTTGTCATGGCAGGACAAGCCTTAAATCCAGCTCAAGACTTGTGGTTAATGGCCAATGAATTGTTGCGAATGCGGTGATAATTTCCAACCCCCCCCAATCAAGGGGGGTGCAGCAGGAGACATCCCCCGCTGACCTTGGGTAAACCTAAACCTATGAAATAACTAACGAAGATCTAATCGCGGAGAGTTTTCATTATAGGTTACTAATGTTGTCGATTCAGAAATTATATATTGCATTATAGAAACATTATGCTTAAGCTCCAGACGTTGCTGACAAGTTGTTCCATTGGAACTTTTCACTGTGTTTTTCATGCCCATGTGGCCGGTCTGACGGAACGCGTTCTTCGTCAGACCGGTCTTTGGCTTTCTGGGCCCTGCCATGCTGCGGCCCAGTATTTCCCGCAAAACTGGTCACGATGACGTGAGAATGGCCTTCTTATGTGGGGTTCTGCGGATTGTGCTTAAAACAAAAGCAGGGCCTCCCTATATCATGAGCATGCGGGCGCCTTGCCCGCCTCGATAGGGTGAAACATGTCATCGAAGCTTTTCTCCCGGAATGGCATCCTTGCACTCGGCCTTGCCGCCGTCGTGGCGCTTGCGCCTGCAATCGCGAATGCGCGCGCGGGCAGCGGCTCCAGCACTGGTAGCCGTGGGTCCAAGACTTTTTCTGCTCCGCCTGCGACCAATACGGCGCCGAAGGCTGCCCCGATGGAGCGCTCTGCGACGCCGCAGCCCGCGCCCGGTGTTCAGCGTCCTCAAACAGCGCCCCAGCCTGCGGCAGCCCAGCCTAATCGTGGCCTCTTTGGCGGCCTTGGTGGCGGCTTCCTCGCCGGTCTGCTCGGTGCGGGCTTGATCGGCATGTTGCTGGGTCACGGCTTGACCGGTGGGCTCGGTGGCCTTGCCTCGATCCTCGGCCTGATCCTGCAAGTGGGTCTGGTGGTGATCCTCGCCCGTCTTGCCTTTGTCTGGTGGTCGAACCGCAATCGTCCTGCTGCTGCAACTGCAGGCACATCTGAGCGCGCTTATGAGCCGCAGCAGCAGCCGGTCGCAACTGGCATGGGCGGTTTCGGCGGCGGCATGTCGCAGCCTGAGCCCCAGCCTGTGATGGCGCCTCTGCAACTCACCGAGGCGGACTTCAACTCCTTTGAGCGTTTGCTGGGTGACATTCAGAGCGCCTATAGCAATGAGGATCGTGAAGCTCTGGCCCGTTTGGCGACCAGCGAAATGGTCGCTTATTTCGGTCATGACATCACCGATCATCAGCGCAACGGCATCATCAACAAGATCTCGCAGGTCAAGCTTCTGCAGGGCGATCTCTCGGAGAGCTGGAGCGAGGATGGTGAAGATTATGCCACCGTCGCGATGCGCTTCTCGATGATTGATGTGACGCAGGAGCGCGCCACGGGTCGCATCATCTCTGGCGATGCCCAGCATCCCGTTGAGGCGACTGAGATCTGGACCTTCCTGCGCCGTGCGGGCACTGGCCCGGATGGATGGCAGCTCTCAGCCATTCAGCAGGCTGAATAAACAAAGAACGGGCGAGGCTAAAAGCCTCGCCCTTTTTCTATGCGACGTCAGGCATCATGCAGGCCGACGCCAGCGCGATGCTCCAAAGCCACCGCCGGTGGGTGTGATGACGGTGATGGCTTCGCCCGGCTCCAGCACGCTTTGTGCGCAGCCCGGCAAGTCTTCGATCACGCCTGAATTTCGCCGCACGAGATTACGCCCCAACTCGCCATCACTACCGCCCGCACGACCGGGTGCGGCAATCTTGCGGCGACTCGACAGGATCGCGAGATCCATGCGTTCGCGGAAGCGAATGGTGCGCGACACGCCATCGCCTGCACAGAATTGCCCCTTGCCGCCAGATCCCCGCCTGATGTGGAAATCTTCGAGCACGACGGGAAAGCGGAATTCCAAAATCTCAGGGTCGGTCAGGCGCGAATTCGTCATATGCGTATGCACCGCGCTTGCACCATGAAAGTTAGGTCCTGCAGGCGCGCCGGAACAGATCGTCTCGTAATATTGAGTCAGTGCATTGCCGAAAGTGAGATTGTTCATGGAGCCCTGTGCGCTGCCAAGTGCACCCAGCGCACCAAAAAGCGTATCGGTTACGCTTTGGCTCGTCTCCACATTTCCCGCCACAACAGCTGCCGGATAGACTGGTGACAGCATCGAGCCTTTGGGGATGATGATGTCGAGTGGGCGCAAGCAACCGGCATTCATCGGGATGTCATCTTCAACCAGCACGCGGAAGACATAAAGAACCGCAGCCCGTGTCACGGGCTCGGGCGCATTGAAATTATTGTCTTGCTGCGGGGATGAGCCTGAGAAATCAATCGTGGCGCGGCGATGTTTGCGATCCACGCGAATGGCGACATGGATCCTGCTGCCCTGATCGGTGACGGTTTCAAATTCGCAGTCATGCAGGCGCAAAATCAACCGCGCGACACTCTCTGCTGCATTGTCTTGCACATGGCCCATATAGGCCCGCACGGTGGCAAGTGAGAAATCATCGACCATCTTCCGCAATAGCGCTGCACCCTTTTCATTGGCAGCGATTTGCGCCTTGAGATCTGCGATATTCTGATCAGGGTTGCGGGCTGGATATTTTGCACCCGTCAAAAGCGCGCGCACATCTTCTTCCATGAAGCGGCCGCGATCGACGATACGGACATTGTCGAAATAAACGCCTTCTTCTTCGATATGGGTAGCACGTGGGGTCATGGAGCCCGGCGCGAGACCGCCTATGTCAGCATGATGGCCGCGCGCTGCGACCCAGAACAAAATCTGCTTCTCTCTTTCATCAAAGACAGGCGTGCAAACCGTCACATCCGGCAAATGAGTGCCGCCATTATAAGGGGCATTCAGGGCGAAGACATCGCCGGGTCGGATGCCGCCTTTGTTGAGACGGATGATAGCTTCGACGGACCGGTCCATCGAGCCCAAATGCACCGGCATATGCGGTGCATTGGCGACGAGACGGCCCTGCGCATCAAAGACGGCGCAGGAAAAATCAAGCCGCTCCTTGATATTGACCGAGGAGGCTGTGTTTTGCAGTGCGACGCCCATCTGTTCGGCAATCGACATGAAGAGATTGTTGAAAATTTCGAGCATGACCGGATCGGCCTTGGTGCCAACCGGACTTACACGCTGCAACGGCTTGATGCGTGACAGCGCAATGTGATTGCGCTGCGTGATTTCGGCACGCCAACCCGTTTCCAGGACGATGGTTTGATGTGGTTCTATGATGAGGGCCGGGCCATTGACCTTGTGGCCAATACCAAGTTGCTCACGTTTGAAGACGCGTGCCCGATGCCATTCGCCTTGCGAATAGAAGCGAATTTTTTCCACTGGGCGCGGAAGTGACATGCGGATTTTTGCCCGCTTGCTTTCAGTGAGTTTTGCGCCTCCCCCCACCGCTTCAACCGAGAGTGCCT
>Ga0315899_10002506_pt1 | contig 20326 bp, 16 predicted proteins | sample LakEriMetagenome_2_FD_203518 | JGI IMG/M metagenome (GOLD analysis project Ga0315899, IMG submission 203518) | Freshwater fungal communities from buoy surface, Lake Erie, Ohio, United States - Buoy 4 MA112 | ecosystem: Environmental > Aquatic > Freshwater > Lake | place: USA: Lake Erie, Ohio... | reverse complement strand
GGGGTCCGGGTACGCCGCCCCGGCTTTTGGCGCACGCGGAATGAGTTCTGTACGGTATGGAACTCGGCTCGGTGACCTCAAAGAGAATTGGTTTCTTTGTTTTCCAATTAAACACTCAACACACACTCAGGCTTGTGCTTGTCACACTGGCACGGGGACCGGCGCACACACTTGCCAGGCGCACGAGTAATGTACACAATTAGCTGCTGCGTCCTGCGGCAAATATTTTGAACTTGCGGGATACTCAGACTAAATAGTCACAGTTTGACTCTGTCGCTTGGAACGCCCAGCAACGTCCTGACCGCTTTCATGCCCGCCGTCGCGCGCTCTCACTGCATTTTGCGCGCCGAGAAATTTCGAGAATGGGCGCTTTTTTCTGACCCGTGCCGTCGGTCCCCCAGTGTATTTTACCACGTTCCATTGAGCAGTAAAAGTTGTGGTAAATAAATCGTTGCTAATCGAAAAGTTGCGAAAACACTGAGTGCCCTTCACTTTTCGGCTGTGAAGGCCGAAAAATGAATGTTTCATGGGTTGGTTTTTCCCGAGGGACGAATCGATGTATTCGATATTTTGACAAAATTACCGTGTGGGGACCGTGTGGGGCCACACGGTAATTTGAAATAACTGGTCAAGAAATGAAAGTGTTCTTTTTGGTTCTCAGTTCAAAATATTGTTCCGCCGGCTGGGGGCGGACATGCATGGTCCACGGAACCCTCTCTGAACACAACACGACATGCATGGTCCACGGAACCCACTCTGAACACGGAACCCTCTCTCTGATCATACGGTGAACTCAGGTTCCGGAGGCGCGAGGTGACAGCATGGGGCGTCCAGTGGCGTCCGAGTACAATAAGCAGCTCGGCGTTGCATTTGCGAAAGCGGTGGGAATTGCTGGGTGCCCACTCTCTCATTTCGCGATTCGCGCAGGACAGGCTGGGGACTCGGTGATGACAGGTTGGTTGGATGTCCTGGGCAGGTCACCGTTGCCTGCGATGATTCCACGCAGGTCGTCGCGCGATCTGGGCATTTGAGCATTTTCGCTGCACTGGAGGAGTGCTGTCCTGGATGCGTTCGGAACGAGTCTCCCACAGGCAGGCGTGGTCTGACGAGGATTGAATTCAACAAGGCGCTAGAGCGCCAGGCGGGCTTTGAGAAAATGCGTGATCGGCGTGCTGATGCTGCCACGTGCGAGGAAGACCCGGCCGGAGGTGACGGGCCCCCCCTGTGCTGCGCACATTCCCACTGCACTGGGAGGTGACTTCGCCCGGTCCCACCGCAGTGCGGGACGTGAGACGTTGGTGAGGAGCCGTCTTTGGGTGATACGTTCCTGTGGTATGGCTGCGTTTGTGTTCAAGTGCTGTTGATGCGGTGCTGAACAACTTTGCTTGGCTTGCAGCCGGTCTGTGTCTGTTCAGCTTCTTGCAATGGAGATCCACGGAAAACGAAGCCCAGAAAGTCGAGCTTTTCAAGGCGTGGGAGCGGCTGGACAAGCAGTTTCCCATCTTTGGCCAAGAGTGCGATTATCACAAGTTCGAAGCCGTCGTCTCGAAATTCCACCGAAACTGGCGCGAGTTTTCTGGGTGTGGTCGCAAAATGGTCCGGGTAGTCGTGGCAGATAAAGGCCGCAAGGCCCCCCAGTCGTCGAGAGCAGGTGCGAGGGCGAATGTGTCCGATGAGGACAAGTTGCGTGGGGAGAGCACGCCGCCGACGCGAGGCCAGAGCCCCGAAACCACGGACGTGGGCGTGCGGCAAGAGGCAGACGCGCAAATTACAGCACTCCTCAAGGCTGCCAGAGTCGTGGAATCCGAAACGGCTCACTGCACCACCTCGTCACCAGACCCCGAAACCTCTGCACGGAGGCCCACCGGTACGTTTAATGTTTCGCACTTCCTGTCACCTGCCCGGACAGCCGAGACGGAGGCGAGCGAAGGCGCGTGGCACCATAAAGCCCGGCAAGCAGCGGCTGCGGCGCTCTGCGACATCACGCTTGTGCATCCCGCGCAAGAGGGGCGCGCTGAGGACAAGAGCGCGCGTGCGGTGACTCGCGCGCCATACGTGCGAAAGCGCCCGGCACTGTCGTGCGAAACGGGGCGCCCCATGGTAAGTAAGAAGGCCAGGGCGAGCGACTACGCCCTCGGCACCCACACCGACAACCCCGGAAAGAATGGGGAGGTTCAGGACCGTTTGCACGCGCTCCTCGACGCGCTTTCCCAGTGAGAGAGAAAGTGAGAGAGTGCACTCTAGGGGGGGGGTTGTGGGGAGGAGGGAGGTTTATTGGAGGAATGAAGGTTTCAGAAAGGTTTTATAAGGTTTATTCAGCAATATTCAAATTAAAACGCGCGTTCTTGTACCCCGTAGCCCACTGTCCTTGTACGCCGTGCCCATACGCACCCTCGCCCGCGTCTATGTAGCGCTTGTCAGTGTAGATCTTGTAGTCCGACTGCGCCTTGCGGTTCCCGTGCACGCGCTCACCCGGCACCTCAGCCATCGGGAGCGTCTTGTCGCGATTGATCAAGTTTAATGCAAACCCCCGGAGTAACAAGGGGGAGCGGTTGAAAGACTACTCGCTAGACTGACCGAAAGCAAAGAAGCTCGCAAAGAAAGCCAAGGCCAGGAACCAGGTGCACTCAAGAATCGCGAGTGTGTTGAGATGTGTGACTAAAGCACTCCTGGTGGTGACTTGCAGCAGAACAGCTTGCTTCTTTCTTTAGTCATTTAGCCCGCAACGAGGTCAACGTGCACAGACAGATGTCAAACACAGATGCCTGCGTGGTTAGGTTGTACTGATAGTTGTGTGGACTTACTTTACTACACAACGCAGGCGCTAAATGCGGCTCTGCTGTGAGGCACACTTTGTGGCTGACACGAGCACACGAGCACACGACAGCACGTCAACGCACACTGCCATGGGCGCTACATCAAATGTAGCGCCACAAGGAGTTGGCCTTGGCGTCACCGGAGCGCTTGCGGCTGTCATTGGTAAGCCCTTGGAAGAGCGAGCCCGTCACCTCGGCTACATCCTTCCCCACCACAGAGCCGTCGAGGATAGCCTTGTCGGCGTCGTGGTCCACCATACGCCAGGCGCTCGGCTGCTTCAGAGTCTCACGCCGTACCACGCCCTTGCGATGGAACACGGCGTGGTCAGTCAGCCGTGCGTGCGTGCGCTTGCTGAGCTGGAGGATCTTGGGCGCCTCCATGGCCTCCGCCTTGGCAACTGGGACGCGATCGTGCTTGAAGAGCGCCGCGATGAGCCCGTTGTCCTTGTGCACGTTGCCGAGCCCTGGGATGTAGTGCTTGCCGTGCGCCGCCTTCTCGGCAGGCGGCGCGCTGCTCTCGAAGATGTCCCCCTTCTGGTCGAACTTGAGGTGCAGCGTGTGCTCGATGCGCTTGGCCGCGCGCATGGCGTTGCTCACGGCGTTGGCGCGCTTCTCCCTGGGCGCCTCGGCAAACACCCTGTCCGCAGATGCGAGCCCACTCCACACCTGGCGAGCCTCGGAGCTCTGCGCCTCATCAAACTGCGCAAGCTTCCTCTCGTTCTTGCTGATGGCGGCCTTGAGCATATTGTCATACTGCTTCACGTCCACGCGCTGTGTGGCGTCAACCAGAGCCGAGATGTCGGTCTTGAGCGCCTGGTCCTCGTCCGCCTTGCCCTCCTTGCTCAGCACATCGGGACTATCAGGGTGTTTCGACAACAGGCTGGCGTCGCCCGCCAATCTCCGAGCCCTCTTCCACTCCGCCTCCCCCTGGCGCTCGGCCCGCTCCCCGTCCCGCGCGCGCACGTGCGCGCCGACCTGCCCGTCCTTGGGCAGGAGCACGGCACGCGCGTGGAGCGGCTCCACGTAGTCGCCGCTATCCTCGAGCGCCGCCGCGGTCTTGCGCAGCAGACTACGGGTACGCAGCAGCTGCTGTCTGCCCTTGGTGGCGACAGGCGCGTCGGTACGAGTCTCCGCACTGTCGCGCAGCTCTTGCATCACATGACCGAACTCGCTTCCAAATGATACAGGATCAAGTCCTTCAGCCCCCCCCGTGCTCTCCCCCAGAAGCTTGTCGGCGTGCGCGGCGGCGGCGTCAACAAGCTGATGCAGTCTCTGGTGATGCAAGTGCTCGTCGCTCTCCTTGCCGTCCAGCACCACGTGCAGCGCCCGGTCCCTGAGCACGTTGGCGATCGCCTCCAGGTCCTTGTCCACCTTGGCTACTTCGGCAAGCGCAGACGCGGTGCGGTGCCGGTTGTTCAAGATGCCGTGCGCCATTGTGCGCGCCTCGTGCAACAAAACCTCTGCTCGTGCGAGCTTGCGTGCATACTCAACCTTGGCCTCCGACGCCAGCTCCGGGGCATGCGCCGAGACAGTGTGGAGCTCCGCCAGCTCTTGCATGGCCGCCTCGTGCAGCGCCGCCGTCGACGCGGCGTCCTCGTGTGCAAGCCCGAGACCGGCGGCACTGACAACACCGTTGGCGTAGATCTTGGAAGATGAAATCTTGGGCAGATTCTTGCGCAGCTCGTGGATCTTGGCGAGTAGCAGGGCGTGCTCTCGCTCCAGCTGGATCCTCTTCTGCTCATCCTGTGATAGGTGCCGCAGACGCGCCTGACGTTCCCTGCGCCGCGCTGCTGCCGCCCTACGCCGCGCCTGCCACCACATTCCGCGTCAGATTACAGCCGTGGCGTGCATGTTGATGGCACGCAACGCGGCACAGCATCACTACATCACTGCATCGCGTCATTCCACCACATGCGCGCCCCACGCCAAGCCCAATGATCTAGGCCGATTTCTGCATGGGGTTTCGCGCAAGAGTCTAGAGGTGGCTGCTGCTGCATAGAGCGTAGAGAGAGAGATTTTGCGTTGGCAAAGCTAAAGACCATCGCATGCACTGCCAAGACCATCGACCATCGCATCCATTGAGATCAACAGTCCTTGAAACAAAATACAAAATGATAGATATTCCTTAGTTCTATTTGAAATTTACCTTGGCAGCCTCGAGGACCTTGAGCTTGGCCTCGTCATCCTGGATCATGCGGGTCATGCTCGTGTCGGCCCGCTTGAGACCGCGTTTGGTCTTGTGCGATAACCTTTGCTCGAGCTTCTCGTCAAGCTTGAGCAGCTTCTCTTTGTGCGACAGCACATGCGACAAGGCATCCTTCTCCAGCATCTCTTCGGCCTCCTTCCTCTTGCGCTCCTCCTCCCTGGCAAGCAGCCGCGCACGCAAGCGAGCAGCCTGTGACTGCAGGCGCCTCAGCACAGGATCCCGTGACAGTCGCCGCCTTGCGTTCGCCCCGCCCGATACCACACGTCGCCTCTCACCCACGGCAGCTGCGTGCTGCGGCGCCTCGCTTGGTGCTGCCGTCTTGACCGCGTGCGTCTCGTCGTTTTCATTATCCTTCCATTCAGCAATTATCGCCGCCGCAGAGCTAGTCCCCTTGCGCTCTCCACTGTGCGTCACACCTGTCTTGACTGGCAGCTCGGGGCTTGCGGGCTTGGCAGCGGCAGCAGGCTTGCTCTCCTCCGAGATGAGGCGGCTTGCCTCGCGGTACAAGTGCGCAAGCTTCGCCGCAATGGGCGAGCCTTTGACCTTTTCAGGCGGCTCAATGAGAATGGCTTTTTCCTCCATCGCCTTCTCCTCCTCCACTGTCTGCTGCACGAGGGCCTCGTCCAAGAGCATCGTCGGCGTTCCCCTCTTCTCCTCACTCTTGCCCTCCTCCGCCTTGCCCTTGCCGCCCTTGCTCTTGCTACCCACCTTGCCCACCGAGCTCGCCTTCCCTGCCTGCCCCGCAGGCTCACTCTTGCCCGCATGACCGGAAAAGTCGAGGATGCTGGAATAGCCCTTGAGCTCCTTGCTCGCTTGCTGCGGGTGCTGGAGCGCATTGAGTTGCCGCTGACCGGGGAACCCCAGTATGGAGTCATAGTTCGTGAGCTCCTTCGAGACCGCCTCTGGCTGCAGTGTGCGCGCGGCGTGTGGCGAGGCCGGTGACGTGTCCTTGGCGCGCGCCTCCTCATCGGGGGTGGCGGAAAAATCAAGAATGTTCTTGTGCGCTTGGCGCTCCGCCTTGAGAGCTGATTCATCAAGCACCTTGTGCGCAGCCTCGCGCTGCGAGATACTATCTGCGTCGCCCTCGTCTCCGGGGAAGGTGAGGATGCTGCTGTGGGCCGCATGCTCAGATGCGACCGATGCCGGGTCCAGATTACGTGAATTTCTTTCGCGCTCTGCTATGTGCCGGGTATCGTCGGCGCTCCCCGGGAAAGACAAGACGTCCTTGTGCGAGCGCACCTTTGTCTTTGTCTTTTTGAAGACAGGCAGCGGCGTGCTGAAATCCAGGATCGAGCTGTAGCTGTTGAGCTCGGCCTTGGAGGATTTGATTGCCTTGCCCGCCGGGCCCTGGATGGCCTGCGCTGGCAGCTTGTCGTTGAAGGCCAGCACGTTGTTGTACGCTGTCAGCTCTTTGTCATGCGCGGCAGCGTCGTAAAGCTGTGCCTTTGTGCCCCCATGGAGAATGAAGGCATCATACAGGCGCCGTTTCTTCTCCGCAGCAGGGTCAGCCGCCGGCATGCGCGCGCCGTGGGGCGCGCCTAGCACCGTGGAGTAGCCCCTGAGGATGGACTGCCCCTGTACGACCGCCGGCGCCTTAGCCTCGCCCTTCAGCAGCACCTGGTACCCGCCGAGCTCCCGCCGCACCGCCGAGTAGGCGGCAGGCGTGCGCTTCCAGACGCCCTGCCATGCCTGGTCGATGTTGGCGTCCCCGACCACACTGGTGCGTGACTGGTCGGGGGCGCCGCCGAGCGCAAGCGACTGCTGCTCAACCTGCGCGCCCACACCGTCAGCACGCACGCTGATGAATACAAGCAAGGGAAGGGGAGTGTAACCGGAGAGGGCAGTAGGTGGCTCACGTAGACGACCCCCACACACGCGGCGCACGCGACAGCCAGGAGCAGTGCCCAGCGGGCACGGCTCCCCATCTCTTCGAAGGCCTCCACCCTCTCAGTGACTGTGTCGCTTCAGCTCTTGACACGAACACGAAGTTCGTTAGATTTTCTTTTTTAGATTTTCAGTAGATTAATGACAGAAGCAGCGCGGCACAAGTGATCCCAAGTGATCCCGGGAAAGAGCAGAGCCAGAGCCCGCCGCGGCCGGCGGCGCGAGCGGAATCTCCGGCGATTCCTCGCTGCCCGCCCGGCGTGGCCCGCCTGCCGCGCCCGGGGCGCTGTGGGCTCCAAGTTTGTGCAGCTTGACCGCGGTCCCGCGGGTGGAGCGTGGCAGGGAGCGAAGACATGGGGGGCGGGGAAGGGGGCTGCTACACGGAGCGAGACGATACCGCCAGACAGCTGGCTGCTCGGCGGCCACACATCGATAAGGTGTGCTGCCATGCCCATTGCTCTCCCTGGCGATTCCTTGCTGATTTCAGCTGTAAACCGCGCGTGCAGGCGAGGGAGCCACCGTACCAGATGGACAAGGTTCAAGAACCGAACAACGACCTCGCGGTGTGTGCCAGTTCCCCCTCGTCCACGCTGCTGGCGCGTGCAGGGTCTCGCAGGCTGTCAGGCGCGGTTGCCTCAGTCTCACGCTTGGTCGTGTGGGGGGCTGGCGCGGGGCATTGTCTTCAGGAATCATGTACTGCTGTAGCGCAGATCGCGGTGGCACGTAGGGCAACGCTGGCCCGTTTCTACGAGTGCGGTTGGCGTCTGCTCTCCCGAGCCCGATGGCGCGTGTGCCCACGGCGGGATGGGTGGGGCTGGATACTGGCTCCGCATGTTTGATTTCAACCGAGAGTGCTGACCATGAAATTGTTCTCCGGCTCGCTCACGCAGGGTTCCGTCATAGTGCAGCCACCCACGCGCAAAGCCTGGTTCCACAGCGTGACCGGTTAGCACTCATTTGAAACTCATCGCTGTTTCTCCCCCATGAACCACCTGTTGTGGTTGACGCCGATCTCGCCTCCAAACTTGAGGCTGGCTGCTGAGATACTGCTGAGATTGGGCTTGCATGCAAACTTAATTGTGCGGCTGCCTGGCGCATGTGGGGGAGTTTGATCTGACTCTGCCCATTTCACTTGTCATCAGAGATGCTGCTGCTCTGCAACGAAGCTGCTCGGAGGAGCAGCAAGCGTGGCACGGTGGTGCACAAGAAAGATGCAAACGGAGTGCAGTCAAAGCCGCTGGGGCTGGAGTACATGGTGGACAGGATCGATTTGGATGACCCTTTGACTGGTTACATGGTGCGCACCGAAAAGGAGGGCTGGCTGCAGGGCTTCATCACAGTGACCAACTTTATGACCTGGCATCGCGACTTCGAGTGGAATTCGCTCGTCAAGGAGAACGGCATCAGCGACGACGACAGGCTTAATCGAGCTTGGGACTCGGACGGCGCGCTTGCAAAAGGGCTCATGGCCTTGCCGCGCCAACCCCACCCAACTCGCAGAAACGCCTTCGTCTCCCCGAGAGTGGCCGAGATTTCGCTGCTGGGTGGATTGGGATGCGGTGCAAAGCTGATGCAGCTCGTTCTGGATGACCTGGAGCAGCAGGATGAGTACGACTTCGTGGTGCTGCAGGCGACGGACAATGCTGTGGGCTTTTATGAAAGGATGGGATTTGTTCGCGTGGGCGCCGTTGCCAAAGGACACCGCGAAGGCAGCAAGAGACCAGGGAGCAGTGGCCGTGAAAAGGAGACGATGCGAAGGGCCGACGAGAAGAGCACCAAGAAGGCCAAGCGTGAGCACAAGGGCATTGGCGGCAAGAGGAGCTCGAAGCAGCAAAATGAAGGGTGGCGCAAATGGTGCGAAATGATGATGGAGAGTGTGTGGGCAATGCCGGAAGCTGAGCAGCTCATGCACGCACGAGCACGAGAACCCCTCATGCTCGAGCACCAGCGATGCGTAGATTTGGCCGGTGTCGCTGATGCCTTGCGAGTGCTCCGTGAGGACGAGGAGCACCTGTACCAGTGTTCCTTTCGTAAGGCTCTGGACGTGGACGCTGACAACAGCACGGATCCCACAGCATGGGTGAAGCAAATGCGACTGCCGCGATACCAAAGCGCTCAAGAGTTCTGTTACGACTTCCGCCTGGTGCTTGAGGCAATGGTTCGCGACCCCAATGTGGCCCTCAAGGTCAAGGAGGCGTCTGTGGCTGTGTTTCAAGCGTTCCGGCACGCCTGGTTACGCTTGGGCGCAATAGAGCCCGTCATCAGCATTGGCCAAAATCCATCGGAACAAGCTGCAGCTCCCGGGGAAACATTATGCAGCAACGATTCCTCGAAATTTTACATGCGTGTCGACGTGTCGTGGCTGCACTACCAGGGATACCAGTTGCTCCAAGTCTTTGACGAGGAAGGCGAGCCTGGCAAAGGCAGCAGCCCCTTTGTCAAGATTTGCGAGTGGACCATTGCTAATGAGCTTGCGCCGTTTGGATTTTCTAGTCCTGATGATGTCCAATTTGTTTCCCGCCAGCCGATTCCTGTGGAGGTGGAGTGGAAGCAGCAGGTTGACGGCTACAACTTGCCGTGCGACTCATTCGTTGCTGTATCGACACACACTGCGTCGACGATGGTCGGAGATAGCAGAAAACCTGTTCAGTTCTTGCGGGTGCACAATCTGTGTGAATGTAGAAATGCGGCCTACACGAAGCTGCTTGCAGTGCGTACCTTAGACTATGGTTCGGTAAAGCCCCCAATCGCTGGCCCAAAGCAAGTCGTTCCTGTTGCACCACGCTCTGCGGCTACTCATTCATCATCGCTCCCGGGTCCCGCCACGCCGACCAAGACAGGCCGATATGGCCCGCGAGACAGGCCATATCGTTGCGGCGTTTGCGGACTGCCCAAGGTCGGACATACGTGTCCGGGCAAGCGGGTTGTATTTGAGGCCTGCCAGGCGGCTCCCAACTCGAATGCTAGCCGAGATATGCTGGCTGTTCAGGAGAGGCAAGCGGTGCTCTTGTTAGAAGCACCTCCGCTGCCGGGGACATGCATACTGCCATCCACGCCAACATCAAATTCAGCAGCCATCCTGGCTGGGGCCCACTCACTCTCACTCTTGTCTGATAGTAAACCCTTAGCATCTTGGACAAACGCATCTGCACCTGCAGTGCGGGCAGAGCAATCAGTGGGCAGGATGAGCGTCTGCGGGAATATTCAGGTCTGCTTCAGATTCGAAGCAGGAGCAGCTTCCGCGGAAATCTGCAGCGACAAGGACAAGTGTGGTATGCACGGCGAATCGCTGCATGTCAGAAGCGGTGCACTCGACGACGGGCAGGGCAGCCGATTGGGGGACAGGATGGAAAGGGAGACTGAAGAGATGCAGCAGGACCAACGCCAACATATGCGTCCAGAGACGGCCGAGCAGGAGCTGCACAAGGACTCGCTGTTGGGGGCAGAGAAGGCAAGGATGGTGGTGGCTGAAACGGAAAGTGAAAGGCGCCAGGAGAAGACGGTGCCTGAGAGGAAGAGACAAGATGCAGAAGACGCTGCGTATGCGGCAATGCAGGCACCGGGAAAGCCTCACGACAAGCAAGGCGTGGTGGAGTTGAGTGCAAATGAGTCGGAGAAGGACGAGGACAAGTCGATGCCAAGCAACGACACGGAAAAAAATGAAGAGCAGGAGAAGCCGAACAAGGAGGAGGAGGAGGAGGAGGAAGAAGAAGAAGAAGAAGAGATGAGCGAATACGAACTCAAGAGGCTGAAGCGCATGGAGGAGAACAAGCGCCTGATGCTTGCAACAGGCATCCTACAACTGACCCAAGACATAAGTGCAGCAGCTAAACCCCGCGACCTGGCTGAAGAGCGGCGGCGTGCTAGAGAAAAAAAGATGCGCGAGAAGCCGCAGGTCAATTCGGACCAAATCCGCAAGCTGCGGACGCGTGTGCCCAAGCCGGTCGAACCGGATGCGGCAGACGACGAAAGCATCGACCAGTTCATGAGGTCGGTGTCGGCGAATGAACGGGCACTTGACAAAATCAAGAAGCTTACTGAGATCCATTCGCGAGAGAGGCTGATGGAGATGTACCGCACAGGCCAAGAAGTTTCAAGACCCTACAACTGGTTCGTCAAACACATCACGCCCCGCCTGCGCGTGCAAAATCCGCACATACCTCAGGGCGATGTCATGAAGCTCGTGACCGCCGCGTGGAAGACCTTGTCAGCGACGGAGCGGGCTAAGTGGGACATGGAAGTGCCTGACAACGCCTTCCCTGAGGAGATATCAGCACTAGCTGAGGCCACAGTTGCGCGCGCCGCATCACCGTCGCAGTTGGGATTTGTAATTGCAGGAAATGCGCTGCATCGAAAGGGAACTGCACTGCATTCCCTGCAAGGCCAAGATGAGGCCCATCCTCCTCCCAATCAGCCCAGCACTCCAAGCGTGCCCTCAGAGTACACGACGGAGACGGAAGGTGAACACGTGGCGCACATTGCTACCCGGTGGCAGGTGGATCTGGACTTGCTTGTGGAGATTAACAGGCGCAGGCATCCCGGCATAAGCCACAAGGCACGTCTCAAGAGAGGCACCTGTATTAAGCTCCCAAAGACAGGCCAAGGGTGGGATGGTGCGGTGGCGGAGAGCTGGATGCCCTACTGCCACTGGACGTACCCTGACCAGTCGGTGAGTGAGCTGTTCCCAAGCTACATGATGGTCAAGAGGATTCAGCGCGGCGGCAGCAAGGAGGCTACGCAAGAGTCGGCTCTCAACGCGATGCGCTTGCGTCGCGCTGCCGTGCCGCCGCCCATGATGTCGTGTGAGACAGTGCAGCGCACGGAGGAGTTGCAGAAGCTCAAGGCGGAGCGCACCGAGGCAGCCAAGGCCGCTGGCAAGCTCCGCTACAGCACCTGGCCGGAAAACGGCTGGCACACGTGCAAGGATGGCGAAAAGGTATCTGACGTTGCGTCGGGTTATGGTGTCAGCGCCAGCATTCTCGTGGTAATCAACAAGGGGCTAATCAGCGGCCTGACGCGCACAGCGGTGCTCAAGGCGGGTACGGAATTGCGGCTTGCCGGCCCCACGCTGCAAGACGACGACGAGGAGTGGTTCCAGGGTTGTTTATCAGTTCTCCACGATCTCGCTGATTCTGAGTGAGTGCTGCCCCCCGTGCATGTCTTGCTTGCTTGTCTTGCTTGCTTGTCTTGCTTGGTTCAAATGTCTGGTCGGTATGCGGCCATGCGTGTGAGTGCCATGTAGAAATACAGTGAAAGTGCCGTCCCTCTTGTGTCTCGTGTGCCGAAAAGTCGGGAATAGTGGAAATAGTGACTCTGCTCTTTTGCAGACACTCGATGCCATTCATGGAGGCAGTCGACTGGGAGAGGCAGAAGCTTTTGGAGTACCCCTTCATCGTCAGCATGCCCATGGACCTCACAACTCTTGAGAAGAGACTCTGCGATGGGTTTTACAAGAAAGCGGATGCATTTGCGCGCGACGCCCGCCTCGTCTTTACAAACGTCCTCTCCTTCAATTCGCCAGAAGACCAGGTCTGAGTCTAGTGTGCGTGTGTCCGTTTGTGTTTGTGCGTTTGTGTGGTAAGTGTATGAGAGAGCGCGCGCGAGAGAGAGAGCGAGAGAGAGAGAGTAAGAGAGAGAGAGCGCGCGCGAGAGAGAGAGAGCGACAGAGAGAGAGCAAGAGAGAGAGAGAGATGGGCGTGCGTATGTGGAAGTGTGTCTGAACTGTTTGCGTGCGCGCGCAAAGACTGACAGCAAAATTGCAGGACTATGCGCGGGCAGAGAAGGTGCAGGCTCTCTTCGAGGACAAGTGGACGGAGCACGGCTTCCAGGACGCCCCGCCCCGGCAGATGAATGCAGTGGCAAAGAGGAGCGCTGGCAGCACGAGCGGGAAGGCGCCGCCGAAGCGACAAGAAATGTATAATAAAGTCGTGAGGGTGCAAGGCGAAGAGGCGGCTCACGAGTATTACTTTGTGCTGCACTACGTGCCCGACTTGCACTGGTGTCATTTGGCGCCACTGCGCATGGACGGTACCTTCCCGGAGTTGACACGCCAGGGAAAGCCGCATCCGCACGTGGGGAAAAGGCGCTGGCGACTTATGCCCGAGGGCGAGAGCAAGGAGCTGGATGTGAGCGCTGAGCGGTGCATCATCGTTAGAAGGTGAGTTACCAAGATTCGTGTGCCGAGCAAGCCTGTCCGGCTGACAGGGAAATATGCACGTTTCATGCCAGCCAGGAAGATACAGATTAGAATCCTAGAAGAGCTTACGCGTGTGTGCCTGTTTACGCAGCAAAACGGTGAATTGCACGCAGGATGCCGATAAAGAGCTGTGGTGCATCGAAGAGGACGAAGACAGCCCAGTGTGCACGCCAAAGCGGAGCAGCGGCGTTGGTGGCCAAGTGGTTGGCAATATGGGGGCGCTGAGATGTCAGGGCGGAATGCGGAAATCGGTCGCTACAAAGGAGCGGGAACGGGAGCAGGCGCGCGAACGCAAGAAGAATCAGCGCGAGCGTATGAAGCTCATACAGGCTGCTCAGGAGGCGAGCGGTACACCTGAGGTGTGGATGAATGAGTGCGAGAGGCTCTTGATTCGGCTGATGCGTCACCAGCACGCCTGGCCCTTCAATGCGCCCGTGGATCCTGTTGCATTGAAGCTGCCCGACTATCACGACGTGGTGCAGACGCCGATGGACCTGGGCACAGTGCAAGAGCGCCTGCAGGAGAAAACTTACAAGCACGCAAAGGAGTTTGTGGGGGATGTGATGCTTACGTTTGACAACGCGCTCGACTACAACCCCACGGACAATTTTGTCTACAAGCACGCTGAGTCGGTGATGGGATACTTCAAGACCCTTCTCAAAAATTCGCGCGTCCTTTGTCATAAGCTGTCGATTCCTGTGGGTGGCAATGCTCGCAGCAGCGGCAGCAGCGGCGGCAGAAACAGCAGCAGCAACAGTGGCGCACTGCGCGCTGTGCACAGAGGCGACCGGGCAGGGGCGCGGTCTCTTCTTGACAGCTGGCGCAGCGCGCGTGCGTCGACGACTAGGGCTTCTGCATCCGCACGCTATTCCAACGCTCACAATGTCCGTGACGGCAGCGGTAGGTTCGTCAAGAAGACTGACAGGGAAGCGCAACCCCCCACAAACGGCAACAAGGGCTCGAGGGATCAGCGCCATCAGTACTCGGTCCTCAGGCAGCGTGATCCGCCGCGCGCACCCAAACGGCGCCTAGATACGGACCAGCATGGACGCAGCATTATGCCGGTGCTGAAACGCCCGAACCTCAATGCGTGCGATGGTCCACTTGGCGACGGCGGCTCGTATGCCGCGAAAAGGGCGGCTGAGGAGCCGCAAGAATGCGCGGATGCTGACTCGCTGCGCTGAAGGCTGAGAGAAAGGCTCGAGCGCTGCGCTCTAACACCATCGAAGCGGACAATAGATGTGAAGTCGTCTCCAGCCACTCACTTCGGCGCACAAAGAGACGAGACGCAGAGTCGGGATGATCGGCGTGGGCGAGGGCAGCTAGAAGAGAGGCTAGGCGAGTAAGGGATTCCCAGCAGTTGATTCCCAAAAACTAATTGGCAGGAAGCACTTATCGTGACAGACTTGCATAAACACTCATAACACAAATTTTACTTTTTGGTCTGGAGTCCTATGAGGCATTTTCGCGCCGCTTGCGAGGCTCATCCCATTCTTCCGAGTCTTGACTCTTGTAAAATGGTATGGCCCTTGGGTTTCTGTGGTCTTGTGCTCTCCCTTGCGTTACCCCTTCGGACGTTGGGCACTGTGTTCTAACTTTAATAAGAATAAAGAGATTTTTTTCTGATGGGCCGTATTGCGAATATTTCTATGAAGATCAAGCAACTCCACACGCATCTCGACCACCACCCCACTCTATGCTCTACTCGCCGTGCTCACCCTCCTCTGTCTCTCTCGTTCGATCCTCAGTCCCTGCTTCCGCACCACTCATCTCCACAGCCTCGCCTCCCCCCCCAACCGTCACTGGCATGCCATTAACCTTTTCGACAACCACTCCCTTGCGGCGCGGAGGCGGCGGGGGCGGGGCAGGGGGGCCATGGCGCACATAACGCGAAAAGTCGTTTGCGGACGCGTTCAAGGCGGAGGCGTTGAGGTCGCGCAGCTGCGTGGCATTTGCCGCTTGCCCCTCATAGTACACCAGCCCTTCTTGCACTGTCACGTTACGGTTGCCCTGCTCTGTGAGGAAGGTAAAGCCTCGTGCATGAAGGGTGAGGGTGACCGGGTTCATGGCATTCCGGTACACTATTTCGTCGGCAGAAGGCTGGCTGGCACGGATCCAGAATTCGCGGTTATAGCGATTGTAGAGGCGGTATGACGGCACACCCCGCTTCCCTCCATGCCGGTAGACCTCCTCCGCCACCACTTTGCATGCTAGCCCAGACTCTTGGAGCTCGACGTGGCCGTCCTCCCACGCCCACACTACTTTCCCCCGGTTGGAGGGGCGGAAGGTGATTCCGCCGCCAGAGCCGTGTCCGAGCTCCACCACTGTTCCCAGAGACATATGCACGTATGTTGTGCAGTTGACTTTGCCTGCCACATCCTTGCCCTCGCCATACCCCCACATCCATCCCTCTGCGCCGTCAGATGCTGCTAGTATCTCCTCCCGCCCCGAGGGCCGCCTGCGCGCGTGTGTGCGTGCGTCCGTGTGTCTTGAGAGAGGCAGTCGGAGTGTACATGTTTGGATGGGGGGGGGGGAGAAGGGGCCTGCACGTTTTTGGCGCCTGCAGAGTGAGGATGGGCGTGAGGGGGAGAGGTGTTGCGAGCAGCAAGGGAGCAACCTATGGGTGTAAAAGAAGACAGCGATTGCCAAGCAGACACAGGCGACGAAGGGCACGTGCACGATGTCGTTGGCGCTGTCGTAACAGTTCGCTATCTTCCTGTAGCGAGAGCAGCGGCGCGTGCAACGTCAGCGGCACCACAGCCGCTGGACGCGGCCGAAGCAAAAAGATGTGCAGGCGTGAGCACTGAGCAGCATAGACCGTCCTCACGCCTGCAGGAGGGAGCGCGCGCGAGTGCAGCACATCGGGCACTCACTTGAAGAGAGTCGGTTGCCGCACGGCCGCAATCCTCGCTCTGCTCGAACACGCACACAAACAATCAGTATCGGCGCCCGCGCCACACAGGCATATACAGTGGAGAAGCGTCGCGGATGTCGTGCAGCCCTGCACACTCGCGGGCATGCGGTATCACCGTGTTCCGTGGGTGTTGCCCTCGGCCGCGGCAGATGCGCGCCTCCGCGGTTGTCCTACCATCATCCCTGAATGATCACGGCTACATTTGATCACGGACCAAATCCGGTCCCCTCGAGAGCCCTGGGGAAGAGAGCGCGCGCTGCACGCCCCGGGCGGCCCTAACGAGGCGCGCATCGCACGCGGCTGCCCCGCGTCCCTGTGCCCAGCACCATAGTGAGTGTGCTGGGCCGCGGCGCCGCGCCACCATTCTCGTCCCGATTTCGAGCCACTTCAATTTGTCCGCTGCAGGTCTGCACGGTGCGGGGGCAAGCAAAGTTGGGTGCGGCGTGATGTGGGGTTCAATCTGCGTGCGAGGGTTAGCCAGACAAAATTGTCACATGTCAGCGTTGTCGTTTTTAGAGCCCAGCAGAGCCCCGACCGCTTCCATGCCCGCCGCACGCCCGCGCTATGTCGTTCGCGTATGCCACCGCCTACTAGAGGCATGCTCGGACAGCCGCCAGACCTTGACGATCTTCGCCTTCTTCGGGCAGACTCAAGACTCGGATCTGCATCGACCTCTGCATCGACGCAGCCAAAAAAACGCCAGCAACCTCAAAATCTCTCGTCTCTCCCTCGTACTTGAGTCATCTGCTGTCCTGGTCGTGCTCGCTGTCCTGAGTCACGGGGGTTGCGCTGCGACCCGGTTCTGTGGCCCTGCATTCGTCCACTCCTCGCCCACGACGATAATCTGCGCAAGGCCGGATTTGGCCTCTGCCATGGCGTCTACTGAGGCGTGCAGGCAGCCCGACTGCCACGTTGACCGCGAGTTCAGCGATAGTGGTTTGTCTCCTGCCCCCCTGAGTGAGCCCCCGGTGGCGGCTTGGATCGGCGTTGACATGTGTGCGTGCTCGCAGAGGTGCCGGACAGCGAGGGCGAAGACCTGTCTGCCCACGACATTATCGAGTGCTGGGATCAGGCGCATGGGGGCTGGGTTCCGCGCCCTTGTCATTGTCCGCCCGAGAGTGCCGCAGCCGCGCAGGGCAGCAACTGCGTGGCAGCAGAAAACGCGCACGATCAGGGCTCTGGACGGCGCGTGGACGCGACAGCCGGCAACAAGGCGAGGTCGGGGGCAACGCATTATGACTATGAGACAGTCTTCACGAATGCCAAGGCTGGCATGGACGACGTGGATAAGGACTACGTGAAAAAGGTGGTGCATGAAATGTCCAAAGATAGCAATTTCTTTAAGAACGAGCAGAGGAAGAATGAGGAGAACTCGCGACGCAACGATGACCTCAAACTCAAGCTCGACGCACTTTCCCCTTGGGAGCTCGACAAAGCGGACAAGTGGGCGGCAAGGTACATGCAAGAACAGGAGCGCACGTGCGACCTAACCCGAACCTTCATTCATGTGGACATGGACATGTTTTTCGCGGCGGTCGAGCAGATGAAGCGCCCGGAGCTGAAAGACCTCGCCTTTGCCATCGGTGGCCTCGGCATGATTTCGACAGCAAACTACGTGGCGCGCAAGTACGGGGTGCGGAGCGGGATGCCTGGCTTCATCGGCAAGGTGCTGTGCTGCAAGCCGGTCCACTGATTCTCAAAAGTCAGTATACAGTGGCTGTATAGAGTAAATATACTAGGGCACTGACTTCTGAGAATTTGTGGTAAATTCCCAAGTCAGTATATAGTGGCTGTATATAGAAAATATACTAGGGCACTGACTTTTTAGAGTTCGTGGCAGGCCCCTACGAGCACGCTGCCCCCGGTGGACCTCCTCTTTGTGCCGTCCGACTTCTCTAAGTACGTGACGGTGTCGCAGCAGGTAAAGGAGATGTTGAGGGAGTTCGACCCCTTCCTGCAAAGCGGTGGCATCGACGAGGCGTTCCTGGATGTCACAGACTTCATGCGCACGCACGGCAAGACGGGCGAGGAAGTCGCCGAAGAGATCCGCACGCGCGTCCGCCAGGCCACCTACACGCTGCCCGACGTGACTGAGGGCGTTAGGGGGCTGACTTGCTCGTGCGGCGTGGCACCAAACAGACGCTTGGCCAAGGTGTGCTCTGACATCAACAAGCCCGACGGCCAGTACAGCATCGCGGCGAGGCGCGACGAGATGCTGCACTTTGTCAGCTCCTTGCCCATCCGCAAGATCGGGGGCATCGGCAAGGTCACGGAACGGATGCTGCACGAGGTGTTTAGGGTCTCGACCTGCGCAGATCTGCGGCGCGCGCGTGCGGGTATAAGCAAGCTGCTCCACAGAGGCACGGCCGAGTTTCTGATGACGGTGGCCCTTGGCCTCGGTGCCACCGAATCGCATGAGCAAGTGGAGAAAGCGGGCCACGAGCGCAAGGGCATCAGCTGCGAGCGCACCTTCCGCAGTATCAGCAGCGCCCAGGATCTGGAGGGCAAGGCGTGGGAGCTAGCGGAGGCGCTTGCCGCCGACATGCAGTCACAGCGCCTAGAGGGCAAGACGCTGACCCTAAAGCTAAAACCCGTTACCTATCACACCTTTACTCGCGCCGTGACCCTGCCCACGCACACAGACGACAAAGAGAGCATCTACAACGCGGCGCTGCAGCTGTTGCGCAAAGAATACCCCCTAAACATCAGACTCATGGGGATTCGAATGAGCAACCTCGTGCACCTCGTGCAGGATGGCAGCGATCATGGCAGCGCCGCCATGCGCTTGCCATCGTGCCAACCCACTCTACACTTTTTCACAAACCAACCCGCTCTACACTTTTTCACAAACCAAAGTGGCAGCGCGGCGGGAGGCGCGGTATCAGCGGAAGCGGTATCAGTGGAAGCGGTCCAACTTCTGTGTACGTTGCCGGGCGTCAATGCGCAGGACGCAACGGCGGCGCTGAAGCGGAGTGGCGGCAACGTTGAGCGCGCTGCTGACAGCCTCCTCTCCCGCTTGGATGTGGCCGCCCAGGATGCTTCTGCGCTTCCTTTCGTTGCTCCCCCGGGCCTGCTGCAGTGGCAGGACACAATGCCCGCTCCTCTTCCTCCACATGGCTGCACCGAAGATGTCCTGCATGCTGCGGGACGACACAGGACAGAAGAGAGAGGGAGGGGGGGAGGGAGGGATGGAGAGATGGAGGGAGATAGATTTGATAGTAATGTGGTGCGAGGGTTGCTAACTGCGCGGGGTGGTGCTGCATCCCCAGCCCGCCAGCGCGGCGCTCCAGCAGGTCGGGGACGGAGAGGAGGCGGCGGAGGAGGAGGCGGTGGCAGCGGGAGTCGCAGTGGCGGCATGATTACGTCCTTCTTTTGCCCGCTCAAGCCAGGTGGTGGTGGGTTCGAGGGTGGCGGAGAGGGAGATGGCTGCGAGAGAGGAGGAGGAGGAAGAAGAGGAGGAGGAGGAGGAGGATGCGTCTCCGGGAATGGGTCTCCGAGCAAGGTGGAGCATATGGTGGAGATGGGTTTCGAGCGTCAACGCGCCCTGGCCGCACTCAAAGACACGGGAGGGCGGCTCGAACTGGCCGTGACAAGGTTGATGTATTCCTCGCCAAGTGATTGTCAAGGTAGGGGTGGCGAGGGGAGAGGTGCGCAAGACGCGCGAAGGCGCGTGGCGGATGATGCCCAGGGGAGCAAGAGGCACAAAAGCGGCGCGCGTGCCCCCTACGCAGGGCCGCTCGACGTCTTTTTGCACAGAAGTTGAGTAAAGGGTAAGGCTTCGCCCGTCCGCTCTCGCCCCGCGGGCAGAAGAAGGAGATGAAGCTCAATCTTCCTTTCATGCCCGCCAACCCCGCACCTCCGGGACGCGCTCACCCCCAGCTCAACCGAAAACTCAAACTTTTCGACCCGTAGGCGTGCTACGGGGAAACCCTCCCCCCTCCCCCTGAGAAGGGCTCATAAAGTCGTGTTGCACGTGTTGCACGTGTTGCACGTGTTGCACGTGTTGCAAGTAACGCGGATGAGAGTGTGCTCTCAAAGCAAATGACGTAACGTGGATGAGAGAGTGTGTCCACACGCATACTCGAGCTCCGTGCCCTGCTCGGCACTCTCCGAGACGCACCCTGGTCAGGATCCAAGGACGAGGTGGAAACAAGGTCAAGAGGACCACGTCTTTCACGCCGCCTTTAATCAAGCAGTCCGCCAAGCAATGATACAACAAGCCATGATCAAACACAACAACACCCATGATCACTGACCGCAACTCTTGAGGCTGCTGATTACTGGCAACCCTTGTTCTTGTTTGTGACTGG
>Ga0315899_10002504_pt1 | contig 20331 bp, 16 predicted proteins | sample LakEriMetagenome_2_FD_203518 | JGI IMG/M metagenome (GOLD analysis project Ga0315899, IMG submission 203518) | Freshwater fungal communities from buoy surface, Lake Erie, Ohio, United States - Buoy 4 MA112 | ecosystem: Environmental > Aquatic > Freshwater > Lake | place: USA: Lake Erie, Ohio... | reverse complement strand
TCGAATACAATTTATTGACTAATCAACTAAACGAACTGGTTGGATTAAAGAAGCCTAAAAAGAAACCCAATTGGGCAAATATTGCTCCTGATCAAAAAATAGTTTTATTTGGAAGAAATTATAATTTGTATTGGATGGATAAAGCCAATTACGAAAAGGCTTTAATCAATGAAGAAGATTCAACCATTGTTGAACATGCCATTACTACTGATGGAAAATTATATTTTAGTTGGCATAGTGAAAGCAGCTATGGCGGTGGCGGTGAAACAAACGTAGATATTGAGAAAAATAAAAATAAGAGGAAGCCTGTATTTGCTTATTGGAGCGAAGATGCAAAACACTTTGCAATTAATAAGGTAGATAATACAAAAGTGAAAGATCTTTGGGTAATCAATAGCATTGCAGACCCTAGACCTACTTTAGAAACCTATAAATACTGGATGCCAGGAGAAAAGGAAGCACCAGTAGATCATTTATACGTTTTTGAAACAAACGGATATACGCATAAAGAAATCAACGTTTCCCTCTATAAAGATCAAGATGTGTCTATCTGGGATAAAACAAGAAATATAAACACAAGAGACGACGAGTTTAAACCTACTATTTGGTTAGGTACTAATGATAAAATGTATATCGCTAGAACTAGTAGAGATTTGAAAAAAATTGATCAATGCATTGTTGATGTAAATACAGGTGCAGTGAAAACTTTGATTGAAGAAAGCTTAAACACTTCTATTGAAATTAAAAAACCTGGATTGATTAATAAAGGAAAAGAAATTATTGAATGGAGTGAGAGAGATGGTTGGGGACATTTTTACTTATACGATGAGAATGGCAATGTAAAAAATCAAATAACGCAAGGTCCTTGGCATACTGAAGATATCGTGGCTATAGATGAAGAAAAAAGAGTTTTATACTTCTCTGCAAACGGAAGAGAACAAATCAACAATACCACAAAAGAAGATCCTTACTATTTACATCTATACAAAGTAAATTTTGATGGATCTGGCTTACAAGTATTAAACCCAGGTAATTTTGATCATAGCTTTAGCATGAATGATAAGAAATTGTATTTCGTTAATAATTCAAGTAGGGTAAACACTACGCCTGTGAGTGCATTGTACTCTAGCGAAGGAAAAAAATTAATGGATTTAGAAACTGCAGACTTAAGTTCTTTATTAGCTGCTGGATATAAGTTTCCGGAAACATTCAAAGTAAAAGCAGATGATGGTATCACCGATATATTTGGCGTAATGTACAAACCTTATGATTTTGATAGTACCAAGAAATATCCCATCATTGAATATGTATATCCTGGACCACAAACTGAATCCGTGAATAAAAGTTTCAGTAAGGGAATGGATAGAATTGATAGATTAGCTCAGTTAGGCTTTGTAGTAGTTACATTGGGTAATAGAGGTGGTCACCCAGCTAGAAGCAAATGGTACCATAATTATGGGTATGGTAATTTAAGAGATTATGGCTTAGCTGATAAGAAAGCAGTGATTGAGCAATTAGCAGATAGATATAACTATATAGATGGAACCAAAGTAGGTATTCACGGACATAGTGGTGGTGGATTTATGAGTACAGCAGCAATGTTAGTATATCCAGATGTATTTAAAGTTGCAGTGAGTAATGCAGGTAACCACGATAACAGTGTGTACAATAGATGGTGGAGTGAAAAACATCATGGCGTAAAAGAAGAAATTTCTGCAAAGGGAGATACTACTTTTAGTTATATGATTGACAAGAATCCAGATATTGCTAAAAATCTAAAAGGTAAATTGTTATTGATTCATGGAGAGATTGATAATAATGTTCACCCTGCCAATACGATTAGAGTGGTAAATGCTTTGATCAAAGCCAACAAAAGATTTGATATGTTAATCTTGCCAACACAAAGACATGGTTTTGGTGATATGAACGAATATTGGTTTTGGAGAACAGCAGATTATTTCTCTAAATACTTATTAGGAGATCATACTGAAAGACTAGTGGATATAGAAGAGATCAATAGAGAGATAGAGAGGAAGAAATAATGATTTAATTTGAAATAAAAAAAGGTCCCAAATAATTGGGACCTTTTTTATGTAGTAATTAGCTTACTATTGGTTGTTGTTCTTTTACCCATTCGTTGATACCACCACTATAATTTGCAATATTTGTATATCCTTCTTTCATTAATAAAGAATATCCAATTGCAGCTCTATCACCACCTTGACAGTGAATGATTACTGGCTTGTCTTTGGGTACTTTATCTAAATTTTGTAAAAGAGTACCAATGAATACATTTTTTGCACCAGCAATATGACCACTATTAAATTCAGCAATACCTCTGATATCAATAATTTCAGCATCTTTATTTGCTTTAACAGTATCGATTAAAACCATATTTGATTTTTCTAAATCTCCTGAATAAACAGATTTAATTTTAGAAGCATCAACAAAACCATAAATATTATCTAATCCAATTCTCATTAACTTTCTAGTCAAATCGTCCATTTGATTAGGTTCTGCAATTAAAATAAAATGTTCTTCATAATTCACAAACCAACCCATCCAAGTTGCAAATGAGTTATTACCTTGGATATTGATACTTCCAGGGATAAAACCATCCTGGAATTGTAATTTATTTCTAGTATCAATTACTTTAATTCCTTTTTCTTTTGCTTCTTTAAAATCTGTTGCAGATAATTCTTTAATCTTTGGAACTTCAGTTAATAAAGGACGATTCACTTTATTCAACTCTTTCATTTTTGCAAAATACTTTGGAGGTTCAGGTTGATCTGTTAATAAAAATTGTACGAAACCATTTTTATCTGAACCATACTGAAATGCCCAGTTTCTTTTCTTTTCATATCCAACGGTTGTACTAGGAACTGCACCCAAAGCTTTACCACAAGCTGAACCAGCACCATGACCTGGCCAAACTTGAATGAAATCTGGCAAATCTGCAAAAAGATTAATTGATTGATACATTTGTTCAGCCCCTTTATTTTGAGTACCCACCATACCAGCTGCTTTTTCTAATAAATCAGGGCGACCAATATCTCCCACAAATACAAAGTCTCCAGTAAATAACATAACTGGCTCTTTACTTGCAGGTGTGTCAGTTAATAAGAAACTGATACTTTCTGGCGTATGGCCTGGGGTATGTAATACCTGAATTTTCAAATTACCCACCATTACTTCTGACATATGCTTCATCCCTTCATGTGCAAATTCATATTCCCAACCTGGACCACCCTCATCAGATAAATACATTTTTGCACCCGTTACTGCAGCTAATTCTCTTGAACCTGATAAAAAATCTGCATGAATATGCGTTTCAAAAATATGCGTGATCTGCATATTGTTTTGCTTGGCAATTTCTAAATAAGTATCAATATCGCGCTTTGGATCGATCACTGCAGCAACTCCTGCTTTTTGACAACCAATAAAATAACTTGCTTGAGCTAAAGACTTGTCGTAGACGTGTTGAAAAAACATAATTTCAATTTTTTATTAAGTAGATATAAAAATATGATTTTTATCATATTAAATCAAAGATGATTAATTGTCAGTAGAATATTAGTGACAAAAATCACAAAGCAAATAAATATTTATAGAAGATAAAAAAGAAACGCAATCGTGAAGACTGCGTTTCAAATAAATAATAGTTATAGCCCTGCTTTTATATAGCTCCATCCATTCTCTTGTTGTATGACCAATTCAGCCACACCAGAAGCTACAGTTCCAGCTACATTAAGCAGCATCTCTTTCTTAATTCCATATTTATTCATAGTATTTTCACAAGCATTGAAAATTACTCCATGACTTGATACAGCCTCTATATCGGTTGCCAAATGCGTCTTTGAAGCAACCAAAAAATTCAAAGCTTTCCCATGCACGACTACTTCTATCTTCACATGGCCTGGCCATACTTTTTGAAAATTTTTAATATTCCCAATGATACTTGACCAAGCTGCAGTATCTCCCGTATTTAATTGAATAATGACTTTATGTACTTTATCTGTTTTTTCAGTTTGCGCAATAGATTGCAATCCAGTAAAAGCAATTAAAATTAAAAGTAAAATTATTTTTTTCATACTTCAATTTACTAAAATTAATTATAACATTAATGATAGAGAGGTAAATTTAAGCGCATTAAAAAGTAAAATATTGGTTAAGTGACAATTATCACTTACCTTTTACTTGACTTTTAGCACTTTTGCTAAAATATATGTAACAATGGAAATAATTGGATATCTAGCATCTGTTTTAATTGGTATTTCTTTAGGTCTAATTGGAGGCGGAGGAAGTATATTAACTGTACCTGTTTTGGTATACCTTTTCCATGTTGAACCTGTTTTGGCAACAGCCTATTCTTTATTTATTGTAGGAACAAGCAGTCTTGTTGGAGCTTGGCCTAAATACAAGCAGGGTTTTGTTAATTTGAAAACAGCAATCATATTTGGTATTCCATCTATTGCATCTGTTTATGCAACAAGAAAATTTTTAGTTCCTGCTATTCCAAGTGAATTGGGTCATATAGGAGATTTAGCAATAACAAAATCATTAATGATGATGTTGTTATTTGCTATTTTAATGGTTGCTGCTTCAATTTCTATGATTCGATCCAAATCAACCCATGACAATGCTAAAGAAGAAGAACAGAAATTTAATTACCCAATGATCTTGTTGGAAGGCGCTTTGGTGGGACTATTAACAGGCCTAGTAGGTGCTGGAGGAGGTTTTTTAATTATACCCGCATTGGTTATGTTAAGTAAATTGCCAATGAAGCAAGCCGTTGGAACATCTCTATTAATCATTGCTGCAAAGTCTTTAATTGGTTTCACTGGTGATCTTGGAAATAGTGAAATGAATTGGACATTATTATTATCTGTTACCGCTCTTGCGATAGGAGGAATTTTTATCGGGGATATACTTAGTAAAAAAATAGATGGCAATAAACTTAAAAAAGGTTTTGGCTGGTTTGTATTAATTATGGGGGTTTATATTATTGCACAACAATTATTTTTCCCCATCGGAGGTAGTCATTAATTCTGCAATTTTATTTTCATGTCAAAGTTTTATGTAGCCATTTTGGCTTGCATGTTATTGTATTTTAACAATGGTATTGCGCAACATCAGGAATTAAATGAAGATCCTAAGCTTTGGGGAAAGTCAAAGAAATCCTTAGATAGTAATAATTTACTACATCAATTTCAAATGGGTACGATGCATGGTCATTTTAGATCTTTCTTTAGTACTACAGCTAATAAAAATAGTGACATAGAGTATGCAAATGCGGTTGGAGGCGGCATTCAATTTATTTCAAAGCCTATATATAATATCAATATTGGAGTAAGTGGTTTTTTTGTATATGATGCGTTTTCATCAGACTTAACTAAGCCACATCCTTTATCAAATACGTTAAATAGATATGAATTGGGTTTATTTGATGTGACTAATCCTTCAAATAAAAATGACATTGATCGATTAGAAGAATTATTTATTCAATACAACAATAAAAATACTAAAATTACAATAGGTAAGCAGTTATTGAATACGCCGTTTATCAACCTGCAAGACGGAAGAATGAGACCAACTGAAGTTCAAGGATTTTGGGGTCAATTTAAATTAGAGAAGTCAAAATGGTATGCAGGATGGCTAAATCGATTTTCACCAAGAGGAACTGTAGAGTGGTATAAAACAAGTAAATCAATTGGAATTTATAGCGTTGGAGTTAATCAAGATGGTTCAAAGTCTGAATACAAAAATAATCTCCAATCTTCAGGTGTAGCATTGTTAGGTGGTGATATATTATTAAGCAAAAATTATAAATTACAATTGTGGAATCAATATGTTGAAAATATTTTTAATAGCAGTTTTATTCAATTAGATAAAATTCCTACTAATTATGACAAAACCTATTTCGGAATTCAATTGATGAGACAAATGGTAATTAATAAGGGAGGAAATGAGGAAATCAATAAAACTTATTTTAATCCTTCTCAAAGCTCATTAGTCTTTGGCGGAAGAATTGGTCAACAAATCAATCAATGGGATCACTCCCTTAACTATACAAGAATCACTAAATCTGGTAGATATCTAATGCCTCGCGAATGGGGTCGTGATCCATTTTATACATTTCTAGTGGGGGAAAGAAATGAAGGTTTTGGAGATCTAAGTGCCTATGTTTTTAAAACCAAATACACATCCAAGCAATACCCATTAACAATGAGTGGGGCAATTGGCTATTTCAATTTACCCGACATTAAAAATTATGCCCTCAATAAATATAGTTTCCCTTCTTATTGGCAATACAATATAGATGCAAGATATGCCTTGACGGGTTTTTGGAAAGGCTGGGAAATTCAGTTTATATATTTTTACAAGAAAGCTTCTGGCAATACTTACAATGAAGCAAAAAACTATATAAACAAGGTAGATATGGGACACTTTAACTTTATTTTAAATTTTCATTTTTAATTTTTCTTCTTTCTTGTCCAATTGTGATAAAAGTCACTTAATTTATACATAAATAAGTGGATTTTCAGTTTTCAATCTTTTGTAATGAAAAATAAAAATGCCAATAGAAGAAGTTTTTTAAGAAACGCAGCTTTCTTAGGTATAGGCGTGCCAGCTTCTTTGGCGATTTCAAATAATGTATCCGCTTCAGAACCATTTATAGTAGATACCACAGATGTTGACGATAAAATCATTCAAAAGAAAAATGAGTTTAGTATATTGATTACTACTGATTTACATGCTCAAATTCATACTCACGATGAGTTTTTCTGGGAAAATAATGAAGCAGTATACAGAAAAAGAGGCGGTTTGGCAGTATTAAAAACGATGATTGACTCATTAAGAAAGCAGCATCCCAATCATATACTATATGATGGTGGAGATTATTTTCATGGACACGCAATCGCTTCATTATCTGAAGGAGAAGCACTGATTCCTTTGATGAATGCCTTTAATTATGATTTAATTTTACCAGGAAATTGGGAGGTAGTCTATAAAAAGAAAAAGATGCTCTATGACATGGGGCACTCTACAGCTGCAAAAATTTGTGCCAATATGTGGCATAAAACAAATGATGCAGAAAATGGCACTTTAATATATCCTCCTTACTGGATTAAATATATGGCAGGTGCTAAAGTTGGTTTCATTGGCTATACAGATCATTTGGTACCCAAACGACAATCTCCTGCTTATAGTGAAGGTATTGGTTTTACACATGCAACTGAAAATGTTGCTAAATATGTAAAATACCTAAAAGAAGTAGAGGGATGTGGAATCATTTTTGTGGTAACTCATATGGGTCTTGCTCAACAAGTGGGATTATCCAATGATCCATCTGTTGAAGGTGTTGATTTTATTATTGGTGCAGACACTCACGAAAGAGTAAGAGTGCCCATTGAAGGTAAATATACTAGAGTGATTGAATGTGGTGCATTTGGTTCCTTTTTAGGGAAACTTGATATCAGCGTAATAAATGGCAGAATGTCATCCTATCAATATGATTTATTAGACGTGGATCCGATAAAATATCCTGCCAATCCAGCTGTTGCAAATTTAGTAGAGAATATCGCAGCGCCATATAGTAAAATGCTTACAGAAAAAATTGGGTCCACTTCCACTCCACTAGTGAGATATTTTGTGTTAGAAACTCCCATGGATAATTTGATTACTGATGCCATTATGTGGAAATTCAAACCAGATATTGCTCTGAGTAATGGATTTAGATTTTGTCAACCATTGGCAATACCTAAAGGAAGCAAGGAAGCAATTATTACGAAAGAATTTTTATGGAATATGCTTCCTGTAGATTCAACAGCAAAAAAAGGAAAAGTATCTGGAACTCAATTGTTAGAGTGGTTAGAAAAAGAATTAGAAAATGCATTTGCTAAAGATCCAAGCAAGCGTTTTGGTGGATGGTTTGTAAGATTTGCAGGAATGGAAGTGAACTGTACAATTGGCAAACCCAAAGGAGAAAGAGTAAATTGGGTAAAAGTAAAAGGTCAGACATTGGAAAAAAATAAGATGTATGACATTGTTGCTTGTGAAAGAGAAGGTGATCCAAATGATACCTTATGTAGAATTGAAAAAGTATCTAATCCTGAAGCAACGACATTAAATTTACATCAAGTAATCACAGATTATTTGAAAATTCATTCGCCAGTTTCACCTAAAATTGAAGGACGAACCACTGCTACAGATCAACCTTCAACTCTATTAACTCAATTACAAGGAACAAGTTATAATTTTAGATAGATGAGAAAAGTATATATCATTTTAATTGGTCTTGTTGGGTTAGTGATGATTTATTTTGTTGTAGGATTTATCAAAGGCACCTATTTTAAAATTGATCCAAATGTGATTCCCGATAACCCTGACAGTACTTGGGTTGCTCCTAGTTTAAGTTTTGATAATTCAACTATTGGAGAAGAAAGAGATTTAGTGATATATGGGGAAGAATTAATTGCACATACATCAAGATATTTAGGCCCAAACGGATCGGTTGCTAAATTGACTAATGGTATGAATTGTCAAAACTGTCATTTACAAGCAGGTAAAAAAGCATGGGGGAATAATTATGGTGCAGTTTTTTCAACTTACCCAAAATTTAGAGATAGAAGTGGTCAAATTGAAAGTATTTACAAACGAGTTGCTGATTGTATGGAGAGAAGCTTGAATGGGAAAGCAGTTGATAGTAATAGTAGAGAGTTTAAGGCTATTTATGCCTATATTAAATGGCTAGGAAAAGATGTTGCTAAAAATAATAAACCTCATGGATCTGGAATTGAAAAAATATCATTTTTAGATAGAGCTGCTGATCCATTAAAAGGAAAATTAGTATACACATCTCAATGTCAAAGTTGCCATGGAGCAAACGGCGAGGGAATGCTTGCACCAGATGAAAAAGAATATGCTTACCCTCCATTATGGGGAGCCAATAGCTATAATGATGGCGCTGGATTATTTAGAATAAGCAATTTTGCAGGTTATGTTAAAAATAATATGCCTTATCAATTAACTTCTCATCAAAATCCTAAATTAACAATTGAAGAATGTTGGGATGTTGCGGCATATGTAAATAGCCAAGCTAGACCACATAAAGATCAATCTAAAGATTGGCCAAAAGTGGATAAAAAACCTTTAGATTTTGCATTTGGCCCTTATGCAGATAACTTTAGTGAACAACAACATAAATACGGACCATTTAAACCTATTAAAAAATTCTACAACAAATAAATAAACACACAAATATGATAGAACAAGTACAACAACCCTGGCCCTGGTATGTAGCGGGCATTATTATTGGATTAATCGTCCCTGCCTTATTGATTCTGGGAAATAAAAGTTTTGGAATTTCTTCAAGTATGCGACATGTTTGCGCAGCATGTTTTCCTGGAGATATTAAATTCTTTAAATACGATTGGAAAAAAGAAGCATGGAATTTCTTTTTTATAGGAGGTATTGTAATTGGTGCATTTATTGCGATCAATTACTTAGCAAATCCTAATCCAGTAATTGTAAATGAAGATTTGAAAAAAACTTTAGCAGAATTTGGGATCAATAATTATGATAAATTATTGCCATCTGAAATTTTTAGTTTTGAAGCCTTATTTACATTAAGAGGTGCTATCATGTTAATAGGTGGCGGATTTCTTGTTGGATTTGGAACAAGATATGCTGGTGGTTGTACCTCAGGCCATTCCATTATGGGATTGAGTAGTCTACAATGGCCTTCATTGGTTGCTACCATTTGTTTTATGATTGGCGGATTCATCATGGCCAATTATATTTTACCGCTTATTTTATCCTTATAATACAAATCACATGAACACAGAAAAAATACAAACAGTAGATAATAATACAGCTTGCGTTAATGCTTCAGAACAAAATCATCCAACATGGTACAATATCAAATATGTACTTGTAGGAATTATATTTGGTATTGTTTTTGTGAAAGCAGAAATTATATCTTGGTTTAGAATTCAAGAAATGTTTCGTTTGCAAAGTTTTCACATGTATGGCGTAATTGGCACAGCAGTTTTCGTTGGCGCTATTTCCGTTTTTTTAATTAAAAAGTTCAATATCAAAACCATTCATGGAGAAGAGATAGTGATTGCAAAAAAAGAATTCAATAAGGGTCAAATATTTGGTGGTTTATTATTTGGATTTGGATGGGCTATCACTGGTGCTTGTCCTGGACCATTATACGCTCATATAGGAGCAGGATTCTATGTCATCGCTGTAGTTATATTAAGCGCTATTGCTGGCACATGGACCTATGGTTACTTTAAAGAAAAATTACCTCACTAATATTTTTCTGATAATATCTCTTAAAATCAGAAAAGCTAGCACAAGGATTCCTACTACTGTTAATTGATTGATCAATTCACTTTTAGGACCTTGTGCAGCTTTGATTCCCCACAATGCCCATACAAGCACTAATGGATGTGCAATATTTTTGAAATAAACGATAAAGAAAATTCCTAAGACTATTGCGATGGCAATCATTAGAATAGTCCAATAAATGGGGTCTATCCCAAATCCACTCCACTTTAAATGGACTAAATAGGCAGTAATATTTGCAATAGTTGCAACACTAATCCATCCAAGATAAACTGAAAAAGGAGTTTTGATTAAAAATTGATACAATGGTTTTAAAGTCACCACCTGTTTTTGCATGATAACAAATATTTGTATCAGTGCAATCAAAAATGTCAACATAATGACTACACTAATACCCACTTGTAAATAATGCCATGCCAATATCCATCCTGCATTTAAAATACACGTAACCCAAAAGTAAGGCGTAATGGCATCTAGGTATTTTATAATTTCAGGAAATTTTCTTTGCTTGATAGTAAAGTAGGTATATGAAATACAGTAATTTAATAAGAACAAATAAATGATCCCCCAAATTGAAAAAGTAAAACCAGCAGGAACAAAATAATTAGGATAAAAAGCAGATATTTGACCAGTATTATATCCATTGATAGGTAATATATTCGCCAATGCATTGGTTGCAATGACGATAATAAACAATAACCAATTGATCAGTATTTTCATAAATCTATTTTTATACAGTACAAATTTTTTGCATTAATACCCATTTCTCTCCGGGCTTCGCGCATGGTAGAGCTTGTTGAAAATTCCACATCAACTTTTCCCACTGTTGCACCATCTCATTTTTTGCATCCATTAAAGCTTTTTCTTCAAAACTAAAATCGTCTTTCGTATCTAGAATCATAAACAATCTATTAGATACTCTATAAATCTCTAAATGAACTATACCAGAAGATTTAATAGATTCAACTATTTCTGGCCAAACAGATTGATGATATTCTTCATACAATGCAATAGATGAGGGGTCATCTTTTAAATCCAAAGCCAAGCAATATCTTTTCATGGAATTTTATTAATCAATATAAATGTAGTGCTAATTTTTTGATCCATATACAAATGACTCCATTACTTCCATAGATAAGATTGCATCCTCTGCAGAACAAGGATTCTCTCCTTTACCTAAAAAATAATTCACTACTGCCTGTATATGATTTTGTTGATTATGCTTAGGCGCTTCAAAAGGTATAGTTTTGACTTGCCCATTAGATTCCACTTCTATAAACAAACCAAAAACTGGAAAACGAATAGTTCCTTTTTCGCCAATAATTAAAAATTCATCCTTTTCTTCTCCATTAATACTAAAGTCCCACAATCCTTTGCAAACTATTCCATTCTCTAGCTCTATTGTTCCTTGTACAAAATCTTCTGCCTTATATAATCCAGCTTTATTCGTAGATATGCCAGAAAAAGATTTTGGTTTTCCAAAGAAATAAAAAACTAAATCAATTTGATGTGGCGCTAAATCGTAAAAATAACCTCCTCCGGCAATAGATGGATCCACTCTCCAATTAGACGGATCCTTTGCTGCTTTGTCCGTTTTTTTTAACATTGTTATCTGCACTTCTTTAATTGCGCCAATATCACCTTGCTCCAAAATATTTTTTACTTCCATAAATAGTGGAAGGTTTCTTCTATAATGTGCAACAGATAATTTAATTCCCAATTTTTCAGATACCGCTTTTAATCTTTTACAAGCAGCTAAGTTTAATGCCATTGGTTTTTCTAGATAAACCGGCTTTCCTAATTGCATGGCTTCTATAGCATAGGCTTCTCTAACATTAGGAGGTGTTGCAATATAGAGAGCATTAATTTTTTCTGATTGAATTAAATCCAAAGCATTGGTGAAGCTCAAGGGAATATCATGTCGCTTTACATAGTCAGCTAATTTGTCTGGGTCTCTTCTAGATACTGCTATTAAAGAAGAATGTTCAACTTTATTAAATGCAGGACCACTTTTTACTTCGGTCACGTTACCACATCCAATAATGCCCCAGCAAATTTTTTCCATGTACTAAATTGTAAAACAAGTTAATAAAAAAAGGGCAGTATAGAAATACCGCCCGAATCAACGATTGCTTGCTTATGTACACTAAAAAATGCAGCTGTCATGGATGGAGTTGAACCATCGTTAAGGGTTTTGCTGACCCTTGCCTATCCGTTCGGCCACATGACTGAGGCATAAAGATAAGGATAAAATTTATATTGTCTACTAATTTTGTAGACTTTATATAAATTTGAATTTAAAATGTTATAAGTAATTGATTATAAGTACTTAAAATATCAATTGTGCTTAAATATCAAAAAATAAAAAAGTGTTTCGAGCCCTTTTTAGGTTAGGAATTGAGTATATTTAAGTACAAACTTGCTTATGAAATCTAGACGTTTATTCTTAAAACAATCTGCACTAGCATCTGGTGCTTTGTTTACCCAACCTATTTTTAGTAACGCCTCTATTTTTGAAACTGACACTATTCGTGTGGCCACTATTGGAGTAAATGGAATGGGATGGGCCAATACTAAAGCTGCATTAAAAGTAAAAAATGTAGAAGTAGTTGCGTTATGTGATATTGACGCTAATGTATTAGGTACCAGAAAAAATGAATTACTTGAATTACAACCTAATGTAAAAAAAGTAGATACCTATAATGACTATCAAAATATTTTAGATAGAAAAGATATTGATGTAGTGATTGTTGGAACTCCAGATCATTGGCATGCATTACAAATGATTGAAGCATGTAGCGCAGGTAAGCATGTCTATGTTGAAAAACCATGTGGTAATTCTATTGGAGAATGCAATACCATGATTGCTGCAAAAAATAAGTACAATAAAATGGTGCAAGTAGGACAATGGCAAAGAAGTCAAAAACATTTTAAAGAGGCATTAGACTTTGTACATTCAGGACAATTAGGAAATATTAGAACTACTAAAGTATGGTGTTATCAAGGTTGGATGCGTCCTCAACCTATTGTACCTAACTCTGCAGTTCCTGCGGGAATAGATTATACTAAATGGATTGGACCTGCACCTATGCGTGATTTTAATGCAAGTAGATTTCATTTTCATTTTAGATGGTTCTGGGATTATGCAGGTGGATTGATGACTGACTGGGGTGTGCACTTATTAGATTATGCTGTGCAAGGAATGAAAGCAGGTAATCCAAAAAGTGTAAGTGCCCTGGGTGGAAAATTTGCATACCCAGAATTAGCAGAAGAAACACCCGATACACTAACTACACTATACGAGTTTGATCAATTCAATTTAGTATGGGATTCTGCCATGGGTATTGACAATGGTTCTTATGGAAGAGATCATGGTATTGCTTTTATTGGAAATAATGGTACGTTGATTTTAGATAGAGGTGGCTGGGAAGTAATTGAAGAGCGCCAAGCAAAAAATAAAATCGCTATCCCTTTACATAAATCTGAAGACAATGGAGTTGTGCTTCATTGGGAAAATTTTATTGGGGCTATCAGAAATAATCAACCAGAAAGTTTGCATTGTTCTATAGAAGAAGGTTCCCATATAGCAACCATTGCTCAAATGGGCAATATCGCTTATCGTTCTGGGCAAAAAATAAACTGGGATCCAAAAACTCAATTATTTACAGACGCTTCCATTAATAAAAATTATTACACCAAGGAATATTATAATGGATACAAGCTTCCAAATTTATAAAGCATAGTTATGGCAAATCGTAGAAATTTTATACAGCAGGTTGGATTAATGGCAGGTGCTTTTTCTGCTAACAGTTTATTCAATCAAGCACATGCTACGGAATTCGAACACATTAATTTAATTAAAAAAGATTTGAGTCCTTCTGCCATTGCAAGTGATGAAGATTATTGGAGTGTCATACAACAAGGTTATACAGTAAGTCCTTCCATTATCAATTTTAATAATGGTGGTGTAAGTCCAAGTCCAAGAATTGTGCAAGAAGCGGTAGATCGATTTAATAAAATGACCAATGAAGGGCCTTCTTATTTTATGTGGAGAATTTTAGATCAAGGAAGAGAGCCGTTAAGATATAAATTAGCGCAACTTGCTGGGGCAGATCCAGATGAGGTTGCCATTAATAGAAACTCTACAGAAGCATTGAATACCGTGATCTTTGGTCTGAATTTAAAAGCAGGTGATGAAGTAATTGGCACCAAGCAAGACTATCCAAATATGATCAATGCTTGGAGACAAAGAGCCAGCAGAGAAGGTGTTGTATATACTCAATTGAATTTCAAATACCCTATTGAAAACGACGAAGAGATCGTGAATGCTTTTGAAAAAGCGATTACACCTAAAACCAAAATCTTTCATATAACGCATGTAGTGAACTGGGTAGGACAAATCATGCCTGTTAAAAAATTATGTGCTTTAGCAAAAAAACATGGTATTGAAACCATTGTGGATGGTGCGCATAGTTTTGGTTTAATGGATTTTAGTGTACCAGATTTAGGCTGTGATTATTTTGGCACTTCTTTACATAAATTTTTATCAGCACCTATTGGTTCTGGTATGTTATGGATTAAAAAAGATAAGATTGAAAAAATATGGCCATTGATTTGTAATGATCGTCCTAATAGTGGCGACATTAGAAAGTTTGAAACCATTGGCACTAGAAGCTTCCCCATTGAGCAAGGCATTGGAGAAGCTTTGAATTTTCACAATGCTATTGGATCTAAAAGAAAAGAAGAGCGTATTCGTTATTTAAAAAATTATTGGGCTACCAGAGCACAACAGATACCTAAGGTAAAAATTAATACTTCATTGAAAGACGAATACAGTTGTGCCATTTGTGGTGTGAGTATAGATGGCATGACCCCTGGAGAACTAGACAATGCTTTATTTAATGAATATAAAATTCATACAGTAGGTATTGTTTGGGAGAATATTAGTTGTGTGAGGATCACACCGCACGTGTATACCCGCATTCAAGATCTAGATAAATTGGTAAACGCTTTAGAAAAAATCGCAGCTATGAAAAAAATAAGCTAAAAAACAACCCCACTCGTTTATGGGGTGGGGTTGAAAAATCATAAAATGAAATAATTAGGCACTTAAATTTTTAAAAGTGCCTAATTACTCTTCGATGGTAAAGTAGGATAAGTAATTCCTAATTGCTCTAAATAAGTTCCATATTTTGTTGGATCATAATAATATTTCTCTAGCAATGGTCTATAGGTATTTTGTATTTCTTTATTCAAATGAATTGCTGGAGGATCTTTCTCCGTAATAAAAGGAATATATTTTACATCTTTGGTTTGCACATTTGTGTAATACGATTTAGCTTCTGCTAATAAACTTGGCTTGGTAAATAAATCCAATAAAGTCATTGCAGTTGCTTCTGCTCCAGCTAATGAACCCTTATGTGCAATAGGCGTAGCCATGGCGATGGCATCTGCCCAATGATGTCCCTTGGTTCCAGGAATATTCGCTGGGAATCTTAAAACAATAGTGGGTAAATTCCAAGAGATATCTGCTATATCATCAGAACCACCACCCCAAGAAAATGGAACAGATCCTTTGATGGTATCAATAGAAGTTCTTAATCCATCAATAGGTCTTCCGCTATTGTCTTTTTTAGGTGCTTCTACTAAAGTTTGAACACCTTTCGCTAAAGCTATATCCTTATCATCCCAAGCAGGCATACCTACTTTTTTAATATTCGCGTACATGGCTTCTGCTAAAGGCTTATTAAAATGTCCTGGCCATGCTGTTCCTAAAATTTGATGTTTCACAGTAGTCCCTGTCATCATCGCAGCACCTTCAGAAATTTTGATACCTGCTTCATAATTTGCTTTGATATCTTCATAAGTACGCTCTCTAAAATAATACCATACACTTGCCTTGCTTGGCACCACATTTGGTTGATCTCCACCATCTACAACAACATAGTGAGATCTATTTGTGGGTTTTAAATGTTCTCTTTTAAAATTCCAACCCACATCCATTAATTCAACAGCGTCTAATGCACTCTTTGCTCTCCATGGTTGTCCTGCTGCATGCGCTGCATCTCCTGTAAAATCAAAGCGCACACTCACTAAACCATTACCACCGTTATCACCATAATCACAACTAAAATCTCCACTTACATGCGTGAAAATACAAGCATCTACATTTTTAAAATAACCATCTCTAATATACCAAGCCTTGGTACCCACTAATTCTTCTGCAACTCCTGGCCAAATAACAATGGTTCCTGGCATATGTTCTTTCTCCATCATTTCTTTCATCGCAATAGCAGCATAAATAATTACTGCTTGTCCAGAATTATGTCCTTCCCCATGTCCTGGAGCACCTTCTACTATTGGATCTTTATATGCAACACCTGGTTTTTGAGAGGCTTTTGGAATACAGTCAATATCACTACCTAAAGCAATCACTGGTGAGCCGGATCCCCACTTTGCCATCCATGCAGTAGGCACGTTGGAAATCCCTTTTTCAAGAGTGAATCCATTTTTAGCGAGGGTATTGGTTAAATAGGTAAAAGTTTCTTTTTCTTGAAAGCCTAACTCTGAATAACTAAAAATTTGATCTACCATTACTTGCACATCTTTTGCATGTGAAGCAACTGCAGTCATTAATTGCTGCTTCATGGCAGCTAATTCTTTTTCAGAATATTTTTTTTGCGCAAAACTATTAGCAACAAAAAACAATAAAACAAAAGACAATAGGTATCTCATAGTATTTGTATTAGAAGATTAAGTTACAAAAAATAGCGTAATAATACTTAGAACATAAAGAGATAAAATAAAGATGTTAGTTGTATGTACGCATACTGGTTATACTTCATCTTATTAGATCCCTTTAGTTTAGCTGTTCAAGGCGGGAGCAAAACTATTCATACTGAACAAAATAGTATAGTACTGGATTGGAGTATTGGTCAGCCAGTTGCTTTTGAACTATTTAATAAAGATTATCCAATGAGCGTTAGTCAAGGTTTTTTACAAAATAAAAATTGCGATAAGTGTTTATACAAAAGCATAGATAGTTTTTTAGTGCAATTAAAAATAGGACCTAATCCCGTAAACCATTCTTTATATATACAAATTAATCAAGCAGGTATAATTTGGCAGGGTGCTGAGATTTTTAATATGGAAGGAAGATTGATAGAAAGAATTGAATTGAAACTTTCTGGACTTCAATTACAATACACTTTCAATTTTAACCAATATGCCAAAGGTATGTATTTTTTGAAATGTTATTTTTTAATTGATCATCAAATTCCCATTAACAAAACGATTCAAATTTATAAAACATGAAAATAAATATTCTTTTAGTAATGTCCATTATAGTTATGATAAACTCAACTTCAATGGCCCAAAACAAACCAGGCATTCACTTTCAGGGCATTGCAAGAAATAAAGATGGCCTGATTGTAGCAAATAAACAAATGAATATTAAAATTGGTTTATACAAAGACAGCATAGAGGAAGACTTGGTTTATGAAGAAATAAAATCTATCAAAACAAATGTGCTAGGTGTATTTTTTGTAAATATTGGCAAAGAAGAAGATGGAAAAATATTTACTAGATCTAATTGGGACAAAATCAAATGGGAGGAGCAATTAATGTATATAAAAGTGGAGATTGACCCTGAAAATGATTTACAATTTTTATCCTTAGGTTTTCATTTGATCAATGCAAGCCCCTATGCGCTTCACTCTTATTCACTAAATGCAGAAAATATCAATGGAATAATTAAAATTGAACAGGGTGGCACAGGTTCAACTTCATTAAAAGACTTAAAAATATTGCTAGGTGTAGATAAAATCAATAATACACCTGATAGTTTAAAACCAATTACTAAAAATGCACTTAACTTAATCAACCAAAAGCTAAATAGTGTTGACACCATCTCATTCAGTAATAGATTGAATCTAAAACTCAATAAAATAGATACCATTTCTTTAAGCAATAGAATTCATCAAAAATTAAATAAATCTGATACCCTATATTTAAGTGATAGAATTGAAGCATTATCAAAAGCCATTCCAAGCCCAAAAGAGTGGGGCTATTTTTATGATACCAGCCGGCAAACAACTACCGTCAACTCGGCAACTGTAGTACAATGGAATTTTTCAGTAGCAAGCAATACAGCTACTATTACCAACAATACTGCTGGGCAACCAACCAGAGTAACTATTCAATCAGCAGGTGTTTATAAAGTATTTTTTAAACTACAAATCATGAAGCTAGATATTGGAAATGATGAGTTAAGTATATGGATAAGAAAAAACAGTGCAGCATACCCTAATACTCATCAGGTATATACTATTCAAGGCGGAGCTGTCAAAAATAGCTTTATGGGTAATTATTTTCTGGACCTTGGTGACCGGGATTATATAGAAATTTTTTATAGTGTAAGAAATACCCATACCGTTTTAATGAGCAGTCCAACTTTAAATAGTCCTTCTAGACCAGCCACACCCTCCGCCTATCTTTTGATAGAGAAAATAAATTGAATCCCACTTATCAATTATTGTTTTTTAAATTACCCTTAAGATTTATCTTTAGTTATATTAAAACAATCGATATGAAAAGACTGCTTCTAGGTTTATTAATTATAGTGTGTAGCCAATTAAGTTTGAATGCTCAAGGTATTACCAGTCCTAAAGAACATTTTGGATTTTCTATTGGCGACAATTATCACTTAGCCACATTTACACAAACTGAAGCTTACTTAAAAAAATTAGCTATTGAATCCAATAAGGTTAAACTACAAACTATTGGAAAAACTGAAGAAGGTAGAAATCACTACATGATGATTGTATCTGATCCAAGTAATTTAAAAAGATTGGCACAATACAAGTCTATTTCACAAAAACTAGCAAGAGCTGAAAACCTTAGCCCTGCAGAAGCCGCACAATTAGCCAAAGAAGGAAAGGCAGTAGTGTGGATAGATGGTGGCTTACATGCTACTGAAGTGGTGGGAATTCATCAATGGATTGAAACCATGTATCAACTTATAACAAGAAATGATGAAGAGACGAATAGAATTTTAAAATCTACTATTATATTATTTGTACATGCTAATCCTGATGGGCAAGAATTGGTATCTAATTGGTATATGCGTAATGCAGATACTTTAAAAAGAAGTACCAATCAATTACCTAGATTGTATCAAAAATATATTGGCCATGATAACAACAGAGACTTCTTCATGACCAATATGTCGGAATCCAAAAACATGAGTATCCAACAATATATTGAATGGATGCCTCAGATATTATACAATCATCACCAAACAGGTCCTCCAGGCACAGTGGTTGCTGGCCCTCCTTATAGAGATCCTTTTAACTATGTATATGATCCATTATTGATGACCGGCATTGATGCCATGGGTGCTGCAATGAGTAGTAGATTGAATGCAGAAAACAAACCTGGATATACCATGAAAAGCGGATCCGTTTATTCTACATGGTGGAACGGGGGATTAAGAACCACTGCATATTATCATAATATCATTGGATTGCTTACAGAAATCATTGGCAATCCAACTCCAATGAATATTCCATTAGTGCCATCAAGGTTAATTCCAAACAGTGGTACGCCATTTCCTATTCAACCACAAAAATGGTATTTCAAAAACTCTATTGATTACTCTATTTCTCTAAACTATGCGGTATTAAATTATGCATCAAGATATAAAGACGAATTATTGATGAATATTTATACCATGGGTAAAAAATCCATTGACGCAGGAAATAAAGATACATGGACATTGAATCCAAAAAAATCAGACGCGCTGAGTGAATTAATGAAAGCTGATAAAAAAGTATATGGCAAAGATTCATTATTAATTAGTCCTTACGATCAAATTTATAAAAACCCAAATCAAAGAGATCCTAGAGGATACATTGTTAGCATCAATCAAACTAATACTGCATTCGACTTTATCAATATCTTGATCAAGAGTGGAAT
>Ga0315899_10002503_pt1 | contig 20332 bp, 19 predicted proteins | sample LakEriMetagenome_2_FD_203518 | JGI IMG/M metagenome (GOLD analysis project Ga0315899, IMG submission 203518) | Freshwater fungal communities from buoy surface, Lake Erie, Ohio, United States - Buoy 4 MA112 | ecosystem: Environmental > Aquatic > Freshwater > Lake | place: USA: Lake Erie, Ohio... | reverse complement strand
GAAGGAGCAGGCGTTGGGTGCTCTCTATGCCATCGCCACTGGAGCTGATGACACCAGAGAGTTTCACCAAGACCTTGAAACGATTAAGCAGGCGCTCGAATCTCTGCCCTCTTAGTCAACATCACTACCATGCCCTACTTCACCAAAAAGCCCGTTCAGATTGAAGCCCGCGAGCACACTGGAAGTGCATCTTCTGCGGCAGGGCTGATTAAATGGATCGTTGACCAAGGAGGAGAGGCCAGTGCGATTGGCGAGTTTCTGCTGATCGAAACCCTTGAGGGGAGGCATCGAGCCAACCCCGGCGACTGGATTATTCGCGGGGTTAAGGGAGAGTTTTACCCCTGCAAGCCAGACATCTTTGCCGCTACTTACGACCCCTCCTAGTCCACCTCACTCCTATGTCTGAACTTTCACCCGCTGCTAAGGCAGTGTTTCACGCCTTCAACAGCAAGTTTGATTGGGTGGAAGACGGCGTGCCTGGCCCCCAGTTCAACTCCATTGCTGCCGCCCTTCGTGCTGCTGTAGCCCAGACGCAAAGGCATCCTGGCCACGACATATGGCAGTGCGACGCGGACGACTTACTCGCCATCGCCGCCGAGCTTGAAGCCCAGTAGTCAGACCCTCTAGTTGTTCAGCATCGCACGCATTAACCCAAGTGTTGTTCGCGTTGATAAACATTAAGCCTGTTCTGTGTCCCGTCGCCTAACCTCATTGGCCCAATCAATTTCTATGTCTGAGTTGCCTTTCATCTACATATGTAGCCACGCGGGCAAGATCGGTAATTTCCGCTGGGCCAACGCGGAGACGCGTTACCCCGCAGCCTTGCCTTGGGAAGACCCCAAATCACAACGCGGTTACTGGGGCCGTTGCGGGCTGGTCAACCCTCCGGGATTTCCGGATAGTTCACCGCTGCTCCCTTAGTCAGACCCACTAGCCAACTTCTAACTTTTGCCAAATTAGGACTTGCGAATGATCACCTACTGCCCACCCATCACCCAGCCGCCCCCAGAAGTCCCGGCTGAGGTGCGTTGTCTGACCTTCACCAGCATTGAACGCTTCAGTCGCTGGGCTCAAGAGAACGGGATCGACATCTCGTGCTGGCGGTGGCCATGAAGAGGGAAAAAATCCACCTCAGCCAGTACCAATCCGTTGAGACCGGCCTTGACGCATCGGGCAGGTTCTACATCGCCTACTCCAGCCCAGGGAGCATGTTCTTCCGTGACGTGAAGGCGCTGCGCAGGTGGCTGAAGCTACCCAAGGGCGTTGCCTCGCGGGATAGCTTCGACAGCTGGATTGCCAGCATTGAGGCAGCTGATCAGCAGCGTGCCTTTAATAAGGCTGGCGCTATTCAAGATAAGTCGCCCAGCCTTTCACAAGAGGTGCTGGCAACGGGATTCGGGCCTGAGGTTTTTCAGGACGACGAGGATCCAGCCGCCAACACCAAGATGATCACCTGATCACCAGGGCACCCCTGCAGCAGTCTTGGGTGCCCGCTGCTGTTCGAGTTGATCGGCCATGGCCTGCTCCAGCTCGGTCACCTTCTCAGTGCCGAAGTGGTCCTTCACCCAGCCGATCACGGTGTCAGCGGTGAGATCCTTGTAGGCGACGGTCACATCACCATCGACACCGATGCTGCCGTAGCAGCCGGCCTGGTACGTGCCATCAGTGGACGAAAGGGTCCAATGAATCGTGGTGATCTTGCCGTCAGCCACGTTGCGAGAAAGATCAGCGATGGCCCAGGTGTTAGTGATGGTCATGGTTTTCGTTGTCGTTGTTGTTGTTGTGTGTGTGAGTGAAAGGGTAAAGGTTAGAAGGCAATCATCAGGGTGCCATCAGCCTTGCGGTAGATGTCACCAGCGACAAGGCCGCCAGCCTTGGCAGCAGTGTTGTCGGCATAGGTCGCAACGGTGGAAAAGTTAATCGTGCCAGTGCTCTTGATCCTCATCCGCTCCGTCGGAGAACCCGCCCCATCGGCAGTAGTGGAGAACACCAGGCGCGTTGGTTGGCTACTGCCGGATGTCCACGTGCCACCATCTCGTGCGGCAAGAACGGCAGCAGCGCCTACATGCCCGGAATCTTGGAAAGAAATAGCTCCTAAGCTCGTTCCATCAGCAGGAGCAGATGCACCACGAGCAAGCCGAAGAATTGCGGCTTCAGAACCGCCACTGGAGTTACCCTGCAAAAGCAGAGTAGTAACGCTGGAAGTCGTAGACGTTCCAACTAATAAGCGCCTGCCGCTGGAGTCGATGCGGGCGGCCTCACCATTGTTTACTTTGAACAACAGCGGACCATAGCCACCGCTTGTAAACGAAGATTCGATTGTGCAACCCGCCGCAGCTCCTGAGTTTCCTGAGAGCAAAAGGGACCCAGAGTTGGCTAATGCTGGAGTGGTGCCGATGGTACCAACTACATCAAGAGGGAACCCAGGGCTCGTTGTGCCAATCCCGACGAGCCCTGCCGAGGTGATGCGCAGGCGTTCGGAGCCTCCTGTGTTGAATACTTGATAAGCACCTGCACTTTCTGCGTTAAACCCTAGCGCATTATTAACACTATCAAATACGACAAAGCCTAATCTTGTGCCACTATTCAGGAACTCCAGTAGCCTAAATTGAGTCGTGCTATCAACCTTAAGTGTGGAAGAACTCCTTATGGTGCCGGCTACGTCTAGAGCGAATCCAGGAGAGGCTACGCCAACACCTAGCCTTCCATTCGCATCAACAAACAACCTTCCAGTCCCATTACTGCTGATGGCTAATTGCCCTGGGCCCGGTGAGGACAGGCCAGTGCCAGCGTCACCCACCACCGCCAGGCCAGGCAGCGCTGCAGTCCCTGCAGAGATGTTGACCACATCGCCAGCAGTCTTTGGCGACAGTGTGGTGCCGGTGCGGGACCAATCGTCAGCGTCGCTGACCGCCTTCAGCTGAGCAGCATCCACCACTCGACCAGCCGTACCAGCCGTGATCGCAGTTGCATCCGCCAACTGCGCCAGGCCAGGCACAGTCGCGCTGGCGTTGGGTGTCGCTGCGTGGACGAACGCTGTCGTGGCCAGCTGCGTCGTATTGGTGCCCGCCGCTGCCGTAGGTGCCGTCGGTGCCCCGGTCAGTGCCGGGCTGGCTAGTGGTGCCTTCTTGTCCAGCTCAACCTTCAAGCCAGCCGGGTGGACGGCGCGGGTGTTGTCGGTGCCGCCGGTGGTCTCAGCCGCTGTAGCCAGCTCGACGACACCACTGACAGTTTCACTTGCAGTTGCAGTAACTGCACCCGCGCCCGCCAGCTTCACAACAGCGCCGGTGCTGTCCTTGATGTATGCCGCAGGGCTGGCAGCGTTGATGTTCAGTGCCAGCTCACCCTCGACCAGATCGCCAGGCAGCGGTGCCTTATTGGCAGTGGCGCTGTGCTTCAAACGCAGTTTGATGGACACGGGTGACCTCCCCAGGCTGAGTTACAGGCCCATTCCGGGCTGCAACCAATCTAGGTGGGGCTCAAAAAGTGCCGCACGAAAGAACAGCATCCTGCAGAGTCTTTGGTGTCACCGCTTTCAGCGCGTCAGTGCCTGCATCTACTTCAGCCTGCGTGGCCAGTTGCACCAGACCAGCAGCAGTTGCGCTGGAGGTGGCAGGTGCCTTGTTGATCCACTGTCCGCCAGCACCGAACACCAGCTGGTCACCAGCCGAGGCTGCGGTCAGCGTCACATCCAGCAAGTCATCCAGGTGGCTCGCCGACGACCCCCCACCACCACCGCCACTCAGCGTGTCAACACGCACCCAGCCGGCGGTAACGCCGTTGCACAGAACCCAGTCGCCGTTGTCGTAGGTGACACCAGCTGTGACAGGTGTGCCGTTGCCGGGCGTGGCGCAGACGAAGTAGACGCCGCTCTTGGCATCCGTGGCGGCTGGTAGCGGGTCGCCGATCTTGAACCCTTCCGTCGTACCAAATTGCGTGACGCCCGTGATCTGCCCCGTAGCAGCATTGAAAGTGCCGCAGTAACGCAGGTTCTCCGCACTCAGTCGTCCAAAGCCGACAGGGAACCAGCTGTTGGAGTTGAACATCCGCAGCTGACCGGTGCTCTCCTGGAGCCACAGCGTTCCCGCGTGTTGTCCTGAGACTGAGGGCGTTGCCTCTTGGATGTAGGCGATGCTGTAGTCCGCCAGCATCTGGTTGGTGATGCTCTTGGCGGCAATGCGTGACGGATCCAGCGTGCCGCTGGTGATCTTGCTGGCGTCCAGGCTGGGGACATCAGCAGCCGTGATCAGCGCGCCAACCGTGGCGTGCCCCCGCTCGTCAACCGTGAGCTTGGTGTAGGTGCCGGGTGCAACGCCGCTAATGCCGTGGCTCAGCTGGCCCGTGCCATTCACCGATAGCGCCGGTCCAGGGATGCTTACCGCGCCCAGCGTGGTGGATGTGGCAGACGGCAGATCACTGCCGACCAGCGGGGTCACCGCTGTGATGTGCCCGTGCGCGTCATAGCTGATGCCGCTGCTAGCGCCGGCGGTCACCACATTGCTGTGGCCCAGCGCTCCGGTGCCGCTGACGGCTAGGCCAGATGTGGTGGGCACACTGAGCGCACCCACATCCGTTGCCGTTCCCAGGGGCAGGTCGCTGGGCACCAGTGGCGCCGTGCCGGTGACATGGCCTTGGGCGTCGTAGGTGATGCCGCTGCGGGTGCCGGCGGTGATGGCATTGCTGTGACCGATGGCGCCGCTGGTCTTGTTGAGTCCCCGGTCCAGGCTGGCTGCCGGGATCTTGGCAGCCGTGACCGTGTCATCGGTGAACTTGGCGCCGTCGATGCCGGTCGCCAGCTTGGCGTCAGTGACCGCGCTATTAATGATTGCCAGTGTGTCCACCGAGCCGTTCGCCAATTCGCTGGCGGTAATGGCGTGGGGCGCGATCTGCAGGGCGCCAACACTGTCGTCGGCGATCTTGCTGGTGGTGACTGCCTTGTCGAGCAGCGCGGCAGTATCGACGGCGTTGTCCGCCAGCTCAACTGCCGTAACCGCGTTGGGCGCCAGTTGCGTCGCAGTGATGCTGTCGGTTGTGATCTGGGCGCCGGTAATGCTGACGATCTTGTCACCAGTGATGCCGCCTGCCAACTTGGCGTTGGTGATAGCAGCGTCGTGGACTGCCAGCGTGTCTACAGACCCATCAGCCAACTCACTGGCAGTGATCGAGTTGGGGGCAATCTGTAGAGCGCCGATGCTGTTGTCAGCGATCTTGGCTGCTGTGATCGCATTGTCTTGAACCTTTGCGGTGCTAACCGAGTTGGCGGCCAGCTCTACATCGGTGATTGCCGCCGGGGCGATCTGAACGGCAGTAATTGTGTTCGCCGCGATCTTGTCGCCGGTGACTGCCAGGTTGGCAAGGGCCGCGGTATCCACCGCACCGTCTGCTAATTCAGCTGCCGTGATGGCGTTGGTCTGGATCTGGACAGCACCCACGCTGTCGGTGGCCAACTTGGCCTGGGTGACAGCACCGTCCAGTAGGGCCGGCGTGCCCACCGCACCGTTCGCCAGCTCAGAGGAGCCAATGGCGTTCGGGGCGATCTGAACGGCAGTAATTGTGTCGTTGGCGATCTTGTCGCCGGTGACTGCCAGGTTGGCCAAGGCAGCCGTGTCCACCGACAGGTCAGCCAGCTCGCTGGCAGTGACTGCGTTGGGGGCAATCTGCGCGGAGGTGATCGCGTCAAGGGCGATCTTGCCGGTGGTGATCGCCAGCGCCTGAATGGCAGCCGCATCCACCGTGTTGGAGGGCAGCGGGAATTTGATCGCAGCAGAAGGCAGCGACCCCGGCGCCACCATCGCCATCGCCGCCTGAACCAGATCCTTCGCTGTGATCTTCTTGGTTTCAGAAGCGGAAAGGTCCGCTACCGCCAGGGGGTCCGTCGCCTGCAGGCTGGCAGCAGCCAGCACGGGCAGTTTGGAGATCTCAAGGTCTGGAATGGCCGCCCCCTGCTAACAGCTCACGCTGACTTGAGTCTAGGTCTCCCACTCCAAGAGCAAACCGTCTCCGCTCTCCTGCAGGATCCTCTCTCCGTCTTCCTGCAGCAGGTAAGAAGGTGGCCTGCCCAGGTGTAGCGCGACCGTGCCGCTGGTGACAAACTCCACCCTCGCCTCGATCACTTCCGTGGGGCGCACCGTTACCGCCACATTGGTGACGATGCAATCGCCCTCATACCAAACGCTCGGATTCTGCCCGCCCGTTTCATCCGAGTCGTGGTAGATGAAAAAGCGCCCCAAGAAGTCGGCGCCCTGCTGAATACGCAGCACCAGCCGTGCCAAGTAGACCGGGAACTCGGGTGCGTTTGAGCTGTAAGTCGGGTCGCACAGGCTGTAGCTGTGCTCCCAGAGCGTGGTCATTGACCCCTGCCCGCTGATCAAGCCCGCCTCGTAGTGCTGACGGAACTCCTTGCCCAGCAGCGTCACATCCACCGTCTCGCGGCTGGTGGTCAGCTCGAACTCGCGGATCCGCCCGATCGGACGGAAGCGGCTGTTGCGGGTGCGGATGCTCACCTGCTTAGCAACCGCAGGTGTCTCCAGCGGCAGCGCTGTTTCCATCAGCCCCGTCAGTGATGCCTCAAAGCTCTTGTACAGACGCAGCCCGCCAGCGGGGTCCACATGCACATACCAACGCCCATCGGGGTAGTTGTGCCCCGCCACCAGCTGCAGGTCGCTGCCGTCCAGCGTTGCGATCTCGACCGCATCGCCGGTGACCAGTGAACCCGCCGCAAAATCCACCGAGAAGCGGCGGCGGTCCTCGTTGACATCCGCCGGGTCCAGCTGCGTGATCAGTTCGTCGCCGAGGGTGTCGCGCTTTAGCTCAACAAAGCCCGAGTCACCTAGATAGACAGCCATTACATGAGGACGCCGGTGGGGGCACCATTGGCTTCAAAGCTCACATCCGCCGACAGCACCTCACCCACCGCCATCGACATGGAGATGTTGGTCAGGAAGCAGTACATCTCGATGTAGCGGCCAGCGGTGCTGCCATCCGCCACCATCAGCTTCAGCTTGGCTGAGCTTGAGTCAGCGGCTTTTCCGTCGCCTTCACCTTTGCCGTCCTTCACGCACTTGTTCAGTAGCTTGGTTACATCGCCACCACCGCCGGCTGTGGCTTGGTAGTAGAAGAGTCGGCAGCTGCCGCTGGTGCTGCGCACTCCCGGAGTAATCGTGCGGTCGGTGTCTCCCAGGCCGGTGGTGTCCAGCACGGCCTGGCTGGTCTGGAAGGACCAGTTCTGCACATGTGCAGCCTTGACTCCATCAATGAACAGTTGACCCTGCTGGCCGCTATAGAAAGGCACGGTTACGACCGCATCACGCTGAAGTCAGTCTAGGCGGCGTCCAGTTGGCCAACAAAGGTGACTTGGACGGTGCTGCGTCCACGGAAGACGCTGCTGATCTGCGGGGCATCGGCATAACGCCAGCGCAGGCCGCTGTCACCATTCTCCTTTAGGTACGGGCGCAGCGCCGCAGATGCTCCCTCAGCGCCGGTGGTATTCGTGAAGCTCACCCAATCATCGCTGGGCACCACCCGCTCGTAGTGCTCGAGGATCAGCGCAGCATCGTCATCGCTGATGTTTTGAAACTCCAGGCTCAGCTCCGCGTCGCTGCGACGGTTGCCAAACAGCATCCGTGTCGTCGCGCCGTTTAATGCCTTGAACTCAGCTGACGGATAAGTACCGGGGCTGTACGACCTGCCGGTGGGTCTGATGGCAGGGAACTCAACGGATGCCACTAGCCCAGCTCCAGCACAAAGTCGCTGTCCGCCCACTGTAAAGCGGCCAACTTGCCGTCATCCGTGATCGGCTGATAGCTGCCCGCCACCTCGACGAAGCCCTCGTCGCCGATCGTCAAGCTCTCGACTTTGTAGACGCGACTGGTGGTGGTTCTGTTGGCGATGGTGAACACCGTGCTGTAGAGCCCGCCCTGCTGGGCGCGGCCATCGCGCACCGTCAGCGTGGTCTGGGTCACGCCCACCGTTCCCGGCTTCCAGATCAGCACCGGATGGTCCCCGTTCGCCAGCGTGGTGGTGCTGGTGATCAGCCCCTCGCTGTCGATGCTGCCATTGTTAAAGCGGCTGGTGTGCGTCACCTCGGAGACCAGGCGGATGTAATCACCAGGTGACAGCCCCAAGGCGCTGGCGGGCGTGGTGGCGAAGGCGATGCCGTGATCCACCAGCTTGCGCAGCTTCAAGGCGTACTTGGCGAAAAGCATCGCGTGCTCAGCGCTGCAGCACCAGTCGCTCCAGTCGAAGGTTTCCTCGGGGTCAGCGTCGTTGCCACCCAGCCCATCAGACAGCCGCATTGAAACGGTGCGGGTGCGGGCAAAGCCGTTGTCCACTTCCTCCCGCAGGCTGATCACTGCCTTGAACGGCTGCCGCTCCTCGGGGCTCAGCCAGGTCACCTTGAGATCCTTGATGTTGCCGTCCGTGAAGAGGGCTTTGATCTCGGGTTTGGCGGCGAAGTCGATGACCCCGGCACGGGTGGCTGGCACCGATGGCACCAGGCTGAATTGACCGCCGAGCACCGTGAAGTCGAGTAGGCAGTAGCCGGCTTGCTGGAAGATCCAGTCGCGCAGGTTGAGCTTGGCGCCAATCACCCCGTCGAAATTGAAGCCATTGGCGTAGCAGAAGCGGGCCGCCTCCTGCATCCGATCACGGTTGACCGCAGCCTTGCCCACTGTCTTGCCTGCGCCGATCAGCTCGTCGGTCAGCAGGCAGTAGGCGATCTCTGGCAGGTTCTGCGTGGCGTTGCGGGTGCCCTCAGCAATCGGGTTGCCGTTGTCGTCACACAACCGCTCCACCTCGATGCCGTTGCGAACATACGCCGACAGCTCTTGGAAGTTCGTCCACTCCTTGGTGGAGTTCAGCCGCAGACCAACCAGAGCCAGGTGGTCGTAGTTCGGGACTACTGACTGCGCCAGTTGTTCATTCACATAGACGACCTCATGCTCAGGCTCATTCTCATGGCTCATGCTCTCACCGTCGTAGATCTTGTAATCCGCGACGGCATCAAATGGATTGAGGTTTTCCTCTAGGTAGCTGTCAATCGGGATGGCCGCTGTCATGTAGATCGGGCCGTAGCCGGGCGGCTGGATGTACACCGTGTCGTTCTGGTTGTACCCGTTGCCGCCGTCCGCCACGCTCCAGTCCAGAGCGCCATTGGAGTAACGGTTGACCGTGGCCTTGGCGCCACTGCCGCTGCCGCCATGAATCGGTACGGTCCAGCTGGTGGTAGGCGCCTCGGGGCCTAGCGTCTCGATCCGCAGCTCATGCAGCTGCTCGAAGATCACATTGTCTTTGGCAGCACCGATATTGAAGCGACGGCTGCCGTCAACGACTGGCTTGAACTTGCCGGTGCGGCTGTATTTGATGATCTGACCCTTGAGGACGATCCGATATACGCCAGTGACAGCGATGGCAACAAAATCACTGTTGCGGTTATAGCGTGTATCGCTGAGGACCCAGCCAATCGGACGGGTGCCCTTGGAGTTGATGCTCAGGCCGGAGATGTTGTTCTGCTTCGGAGGTGGCTGCCCCACGATCCACTGCTTGTTGCTCATCTCGTTTGGCGTCATCGTGAGCATCTGACCGGCGTAGACCACGAAGAAGCCGTCTTGGTGGTAACTCTGCAGCTGACCCGGCACTAGCAGCCGCACCTGACGGTTCCTCCACGAGTAGAAAATCTCCGCGCCTGGCACTGGCAACATGCGGAACTCGTACTGCCCGCGTCGCGGGTGGCGGATGCGGATGAAGTTGTACTGGGCAGTGGGCGCCAGTCCGCGCACGGCAAACGGCACGCCGCCGCTCAGGTTGCGCCAGCCGTCGTCAGTGCCGAGCACCCGCCACTGCAGACGGAAGAAGCTGAAACGCTTGATGTAGCGGTTGAGCTGGCCCAGCTGGATGCTGCCGTTCCTGTTCTCGTAGCGCTCAATGGTCTTCTCGTCGGGCTGGCTGTTGACATTGGGGAAGCTCATCTGCCGCCAGACCGTGCTCTTGATGCCCAGCTCGGTGACATCGCAGGCGCGGGTGTTGGCGATCGTGCCAATCGCCACCCGCTGCAGCTGCCAGTGGAACGGCTGCCCATCGCTGATGGTGCCGTCCACCCGGCAGTTGCCACCTTCAAGGACGCGGAATTTGAAGATCTTGTCGCGCCCGGTCAGCCAGATGAAGTCGCTCTGCGACTCGCAGTTCACCAGGGCGTTGCCCGCCAGGTACTGGTCGCCGTTGGTGATCAACGTGTCGGTCAGTAGACGCCGGTCCTCAATCGAGGCGCGGACATCATCAACCCCCCAAGGCTCGTAGGCTTTGTCTTGCTTCTCGCCGCTGATCTTGTAGGTCAGCAGGGAGCCAACTGGGTTGAACCCGTTGATGCCACCGACGAAGCCCTGACGCGAGGGCCAGTTGCGCTTTAGCTTGTCGATCTTGGTGCGGTTGTCTTCCTTGAGTTTGCTGTCCATGTCCTGGGGGATCAGCACCAGCTCGTAGGTGAGGCGGTACCGGCAGCCGTTAGCCATCGGTGCGTAGCAACCGAACTGCGTCTGGGTGGAGGGAGTGCGGGTGCCACTAAACCAGGGCTCGTAGCGGGCTTCGGCGTCATCCCAGACCGTGAAGACATCGGTGGCAGGTGATTCCTCCAGTTGACCTTTGTTGTAGCGGTCGCTCTCCAGCACCCGCCCGCCGCTCTTACGCATGTACAGCGCCACCTTCGCTGCGGTGTAGTTCTTCAGTGTCTGGTCGCCAATGGCATAGCCGGCGAAGTCAGGGCGAGTGCTCAGGTGCCCCATCGACAGCAACATCAGCGCCTTGAGTTGCTGGCCGGTGCCACGACTAAGCAGCTGGCTCCAGAGCAGCATCGCCTTGACGCGGACGCCGCCGGCTCCCTTGCGGTCACGGTGCGCGAAGACCAGGGGGATGACCTCTCCCAGTGCCGCCAACTGCTGAACGCTGTCGAAGTTCTCGGTGCTGGCATAGCGCTTGGCGCCGTTGGCATCGCTGGTTTTCAGCGACGGCGGTGTCTTCGGCTGCTGCGGCTTCGGTGCCAGCAGGGCACCAATCGCCGTCAGCGCAATGCCGATGACGAGATTGACAATGAACAGCGTTACCGGGCCGTTCCTGACATCCGGCACGCCGGCCAGGTCATACTCCTCAGGGCGCTTGCCGTTGTAGGCATCGCTCAGCTGCTGGAAGTAGAAATACTCCTCGGCGTTGATGCCAATCGCCTCGCACAGCGCTACCTCGACGGGCAGTAGAGCGCGGTGACTTGCAGTTGATTGATGGGGGACCAGCGAACTTGAGCCATCTGGAAACTCAGCCATCCATCCGCCCAAGACACTGCCAAGCCATAGCCGCCTTCTTCAGATCGGCACAAGGCCACCGTTCCCCTCAGTCTAGGTTCTGCGACTACTTCCCCCCAAAGACTCAGCTGCTCAGGAAACACCGACCAGTCGCGCTGTCGCAAACGCCGATACCACGACCTCGTAGGGCGCGGTGTCTCAATGCCATAGGTGCTCAGCACCGCTCGGCACAGCCCCAAGCAGTCAGTAGCGCCATGCCGCTCAGGGTCGGCTCCCAGCCTGAACCTCATCCCTACCAAGCGGTGCGCCTCAATCATTTGCGCCTATAATGAAACCCATCCCGCCCTGCCCCTAGCTAGCAATGAAGCCCCTCCCCGAAGCTAGCCACCTCTGGGACCTGTTTAGTCTTGACCCTTTGAAAGGCATCCTGTACTGGAAAGAAGACGCCCCCGTCTCCTGGGGGCACCGCCGTCGGGGACGCCCCGCAGGATTTCTGATTAGCCAGAAACGCTACCTGTACTGCGAAATAGAACACACGTCATACTCGGTTGCCGGCTTGATCTGGAAGTGGCTAGGCAATGGGGATGTGCCCGCCGGCTTGCAACTTGACCACATCAATCGCAATGCGTTTGACAACAGACCGTGGAATCTTCGCCTCTTGTCGCCTTCAGATAATTGTCTGAACAGAAATATCCGTTCTGACAACACTACCGGCGTCGCTGGCATCTCAATCCACATGGACCGCCGCCGTGGTCGCTGCGTCCCTCGCTACGCCGTCAGTCACCGGGGAAAGTATGTGCTCTCAACCATAGATTTTGAAAAGGCCAAGGCCGTAAAGGCAAGGCTCATGAAAGAAGACGCCTACCCGCCCAGCTCATCAGATACAGACTGCGCCAAGGATGGACAACAGAAGAGGCCCTAGCAACAGCGCCCCGATCCAAGCGCGGTTGCTGATTGCGCTGGTCGAGGGCAGCTGACCCACCAGATCGCTGGTCAGGCAGCGGGTGGGAGCATTAGCGCCGACCGCATCAATGCCGCTGCTCAGCAACACCGTCAGTTGCTCGGGGTCGTAGCTCATTGATGCCGCCAGCCAAGTGTCACGCGTCAGCTTGCGACCCACTGCGAAGGTGCGCGGGTGCATCGTGCAGGTGGTCACCCGCGCATACCACTTGCGCTGCACCGCCTGGGCACCGATGCTCATGGCCAGGCGGTTGCTCGCCAGGATCAGCTCAGCCTCTAGGTTGTCGCCAGTGCGGTTGCGCGTGGCGCCTCGGTACAGGAACGAGAGGTAGCTGTAGTCCTCGCCGTCGAGGGTGATCACCTCGCCCACCTTGCCGTTCTGGTAGCGGCCTTGCACCACACCCGCCTTGTCGGTGATGCGGACGAAGTTGGTGATCGCTTGCGTTGTCATCAGCGGATCCCCAACCGTGCCCGCTGGGACCTGCTGTTACGCAGGGCGCCCATCGACTTGGCGTGTCCGCCTTCAGCACCCCGGCGGGAAGCGGCAGCGCCCATCTCTCGCACCTGCTCAATCGTGGCGTATTCCTGGCGGTTAATCACCACGGTCTCCAGGGTGAAGGTGCCACCACCGCCGCCCGCTTCGCCGCCGCCTTCGAGCACGCCGGCACCACGGCGACCGGCGCGGTAGTTGGACATTGCCGCGCCCATCTTGCTGCTGGGGATGACGTACTCGCTCTCGCCACCCTCGCCGATGACGGCGCGGGTGGGACCAGTGACGAAGCCGCCGGTGGCGAAGAAGCTCGGTGCGCCGGGCATGAACATCGAGCTGCCGCCGCCCACACCAGCGCCAGGCATCGCCACCGGACCGGCGCCGCCAGCAGCACCGCCCAGGAAGCTCTGAGCCAGTCCGATCAGCTTCATCTCCAGGTACTTGGCGATCATTTGGGTCGCCATGTCGATGAAGTGGGCGCCGATCTGCTGGAACATCTGCGACAGCGCCTCCCGGGCACTCATCGAGCCGCTGATGATGCCGCGGAAGGCGTCACCGAAGGCGGCACCGATGGCGTTGGCGCCAGCGATCACTTGGTTCACCGGGTCCAGCAGCGCGTTCAGCTCGCCTTGAACTTTGGTGTAGGCGTCCTGCAGGCGTTGCCCTGAGGACTGGGCCTGGGTGGCGCCACCTTCGGCTTTCCTGCCTCCTTCCCGAATGGACGGCTCAATCCCTTTGAGCTTGTTGAGATACTCTTGCTGCTCAATTAGCTGCGCCATTATCTCACTTTTCCTCTCTAAATCTTTGGTCTTATCGTATTCAGTCTTCAGTGCGTCAACGACTGCTTGCTGTACGGCGATGGCAAGATTAAGCTCCTGTACCTTAAGCTCCACCTGCTGGCGGATATTGACGAGTTGCTCCGCAAGGTCGGGGAGGATGCCTTTGCTTAATAGCTCGGAATACTGCTTTTGATAGTCCGCCTGCTGTTGCTGGTCGAGCAGCATCTCGTCAAAGGGCTTCGTCAGTTGCGCCTGGAGGGTTTTGAGCTGCTGGTCTAAGTCCTGTTTGGCGCCGTCAATCAGTGCCTTTGCCGTCTGTTTACCGATCTCATGCGCTTCAAGTTTGAGCTTGGCGCCCTGGGTCTTTAAGGCGTCGCTCTGAGCAAGCAGTCCCGAGACATCAATGGGTTTGACACCCGGAGCGCTGAAGCTCGGCATGGACAGGTCGGGACGCGCCAGCCCGCCGGTGGGCACAACATTGTTGGCGGCTGCCCCAGGTCGCTGGAAGATCGGCGACATCTGGGTGGTGGCAGGACTGCCTGCGCCGTAGGCGTTCGGGCGAACGCCGTACATGAACTTGCCCTCGAACGTGCTGAGTGGGCGTTTGGTCAGCCCCCCACGCGAGCTGTGGTCGTACATCATTCCGCCGCCCGCGTACACGCCGACGTGGGTTTGGACCCCCTTGCCCCAGTTGCCGTAGGTGCGCTCAAAGCCCACCAAGTCACCAGGGCGTAGGTCGCGGATGTTCGTGATCTTCTGGCCGATGTCGGAGCCGAAGAAACTGCTAGCCAGCCGACCGCCCGAGGCCAAGCCATCCCAGGCTTGCTTCGTGACACCAATGCCGATGTTGGCCTCTTTGAACAGCACCCGCATGGCATCCGCGCACCGCTCCGACTCCCCGGCAAATAGCCCAAGGTTTCTGTTGGCGGCCGCCAGAACAGACTGGGCTCCGGCACCACCTCCGCCACCAGTGACGCTGGTGATGGCGGCGTTCGTCATTTGTAGGCGCTTGGCGGCGTCTGCCTCATCGGCAATGCCTTGTTTGCGCTGCGCTAGCTCGTAGTCGGCGACGGCGATGCGGCGATCCAGCAGCCAGCGCTCGTTCTGGAGGATGGTTTTCTGGACGTCGCGCTCGTAGTCCACGGCTTGACGCTTGAGATCGCCGACCGTGCGCTCCACTTGCAAACGGAACTTGTACGCCTCACGCTCAAAGTCCGCCATGTCGATGCGGAAGGTGCGCTCTTTCTCCCGAAGATTGGCTTCTCCTTCGCTGCGGGCCTTGATGTAAGTGCGAGTGGCGTCCAGCCATTGGTTCGCCAGCTCAGTGCCAGGCTGGTTGCCCGTGAGCCGCAGTCCGCTGAGGGCGCGGTCGCGTTGGTCGATCGCCAGCTGGTCGCGCTGGCGCAGGTTGTCCGACTCTTGCCGCGCAATGCTCTGGCGCTGGTCAAAGATTCGATCTTCAATGCTGCGCTTCAGGTCAAGGTTGGCGCGCTCAAAATCAGCCGCCCGGCGACGGAAGCTGAAGACCTGATCCTCAATGTTGCGGCGTTGATCCACCGCTGCCAGCTCCAGCTGGACGCCCTGACGGCGCAACTCTTCGGCACGCTCTGCCGTAGCCAGCCGCGCTTCCGCCGCTTGCTGCTGTGCTTCTGGGGAGTCGGTCGTGCCCTTGACGCCAAGTGAGGGGGCAAGCCCGCGATACTTGTCAAATATCGCTTGCTGTTGCGCTCTTCGCTTGTCTAGATCAGGCGAAAACGCCGTGGCGCCCTCGCGCACTTTGTAGATCTCATTTTGGAACTTCTTCCTTAGCTCAGGACTTAGGGCCTTGCTGATTTCTTCAAATTGACTGTTTCCGCTGTTTTGTCCTCCTTGCAGGCGAACGACAGCAGTAATCCACGACAACAAGCTCGCAAGCGGACCAGCCAAGGCGGCTTGCATCTGCAGGTTCAGCTCGGCCCAGGCTTTCGACAGCTTGTCGGCTTCAGCGCCAGCACGCTGCAGATCGCTGACGCCGGAGGCGCCAATCTTCTTGATCAACTCGCCCTGGATCACGGCGGTGGCCTTGCTGATCTGCCCCACCTCGATCAGCCGCTGGACGTAATACTCCTGGCTCTTGCTGGCCAGCAGCCCCGCATCGGCGATCTTCTGGAAGTTGGTGATCGGGTCGCGCAGGGCCTTGCCCATGTCGATGGCGGCCGCCCCGAACTGATCGACCATTTGGCCGATGGCGCTGGTAAAGACCCCAATCATTGGGTTCTTGCTCCCCAGTGCGCCACCGGCAAAGCCGCCGAGGGTGGCCAAGGGGCCAGCACCGAATAGCAGCGGGAAGGCACCGGAAACCAAGGTGTTTTCGAATCGGCCCTGCAGTTCTTCGCCCTTCTTCTTCTTGTTGCGCAGGTCGGCCAGTTGGGTTTGTCGGCGGGCCACCGTCAGGGCACGTTCATCCAGCTGGGCCGCTTTGATCCGCTCGGCGTTTTGTTGGCGCAGGATTGCGATTGAGTTCTTGTCAATCGCGGCCTGCTCGCGCAGAGCATTGGTGCGGTTGCGTACCACCTGCAGCGACTTGCCCTCCAGGATCGTGCGCTGCTCGGCCTGCTGCAGCAGCGGCCGGGCGGCTTCGGCGGCCTGCTTGTAGGTGGCAGCAGCGTTCTGGACGGCCCGGTAACCCGGTTGGGCCGTCATGGTGTTGCCGCCGGGGAACAGCTGGCCGCCAGCCGGAACTTGGTTCAGTCCGTATGCCTTGCCCTGGAGGGCGGCGCTGCGTTCGCGGGCGATCTGGGCGCTGCGGTTGTTCTCCCGCATCTCCTCCAAGCGAGCCTGGATCTGGCTCTTGTTGCCCAGCACGCCCGCCTTGCTGGAACGCTCCACGCGGGTGAGGTTGTCGGCCCATGCCTTGGTCTGCGCTGCAACCTCCGCAGCCAGGCGGGCGTAGTCCTCCAGCTCGGTGTTGAGGCGGGCCTGCTCGGTCGCCATCTGTTTCTGGGCGTTGCGACCGGAGGTGAGCAGTGCCATCCGCCGCGACACCTCGGTGTCCCGAACGTCCTGGGACTGCAGGCCCCTGGCCTGCCGAACCAGATCGTTGATCTCCTTCTGCTCCGCCGTCTGGAGCTTCATCGCGGAGGCCAGCTGCTGCGCGGCCTCCCATGCCTGGACGGTGCTGGACTCAAACGCGCCGGACTGCTTTACCGCGTCACGAAGCTGCGCGTTGAGCTCGTTGAGGGATGACCCCTGCAGCAGCGCCTCGAACGCATCTCCTGCCGAGATGACACTGCCTTCCAGCTTCTCCGTTGCAGAGGCAGCGTTCCGGATTCCGGCGGTGAATTCAGCAAGCTTTGTGGTCGCCTGCGTACCAACCGCATTGTTGATTGCTTTGCCGGCAGTGATGGCCGCAGGCGCGAACGCCATGGCAGCAACCGCCGCCAAGCCCCAGCTGTTCGGAAGATCCTTCAGGTAGAGCAGCAGTTCCTGAATGGCGTTGCTACCGCCAACGGCTGCTTTGGCTGCGGTATCAATGCCAGCGCCGACACCAGCAATGGCGGCGCCAGCGGCTCCCATGCCTCCAACAAGGCCAGTGGTCTTGGCCACCAGCCCTGTTAGGGCAGTCGTCAGGGCGCCAACGTTCTTTACCGCTGGTGCGGTGGCAGGCGCCATCTTGGCAAGTGCCAGACCTAAAGCACCAACGCCTCCGCGTATTGCGCCACTCTTTATCTGGCTGTCCAGAGTGCGGACAGCCAGCGAAAACTTTTTGACCTGCGCACTACCTGAACCAAATGCTTCGCCGGTGCGTTTCAACGCAGCGGGCAAGTTCCCGCTGACGGCGTTCTTTAATCCAGCGCCACTACCAAACAGCTCAAACTTCAGCCCACCTGCTCGCTGCAGCTGTTCAAGCTGCCCGGTCAGCTTGTCCAGCTGGCGTTCTGCCTGCTTGGTGTCGGCGGTGACCTTGATGTTCTGGTTGTAGTCAGCCAAGAACTCAGGCCCTAACCGCGTTACCTCAGTCTAAGCGGGCAGTAAAAAGCGGGCCTATCGGCGGGCCCGCTTCATGGCTTTCTCCTGCTGGTCGTTCAGATACCCGAAGTAGGCGCTCCAGCCCAACAACTCCTCGGGGGTTACTTCCGCCCAGAGGCGGGTGAGGGTCATCCCGAGTTCCTTGGCCACCGCGAACGACAGCAGCAGCCAGTTGTCCTTACTTAGCTCCGCCTGTAGAACTTTTGGGCTCCAGCGGCTCCTCATCCTCCGCGCTGGTGAGGACAGCGAGCATCAGCTTCTGCAGATCCTCATCCCGCACTTCGTGCTTCAGCTCGGCTAGATCGGCGGGCTGGAACAAGCGCTGCCCACCTTCGTCGAGGGCCTTGTCCACCAGCAGTTGCAGGGCAAAGGCATTGGCGTCATCACCTTTGGCGGTGCGCTGAGCCTTGTCCCGCTCAGCCATCGTCAGGGGACGGGACCAGAACGTGAAGATGCTGCCGTCGTGCAGCTCCACATCCTTGCGGGCGGGCACCAGGTTGGCGGCGTTCTTCAGGCGGTCGATGGCGCGGATGGCAGATGCCATGCAGTCATTCAGCGTTACTCAGGTAAGTATAGATCTTGTGCCAGTAAAAAGCCCCGCTTTCGCGGGGCAAGCTCTCCTCGACCGAGTTGTATCAGGCGAGGTTGAGGTTGAACAGGTGGCTGGGGGGACCAGACAGGCTGAAGTTGATCGAAGCCACGATCGCGTCGGAGGTGTTCACCGAGATGGAGAAGCCCTCCAGCGAGACGGGTGCCTCGATATAGGACGAAGCGGTGTCGTCCATGATGCCGCCAGAGCCTTCGATGGCGTTGACGTACAGCTTCACCGTGGCACCGGCCTGAGACTTCAACAGCGAGTTGGCAATCAGGCGGCTGCTCATGCTGGTGTTGTCACCAGAGAACAGAACGCTCATCGAGCCAGAACCGCTGGCGAAGCCAGGGATGGTGGTGCGGAAGGAGGCGTACTTGTCAGCATCGCCACCAACACTGCAAGGCAGGGTGGTGATGTCGATGGATTCACGGCTGAAGTCCAGGCTCCATTCCTGAACCATGCAGGTCACGCTGTACTCGGAGTAACCGATGTTGATGTGACCGGTGGTGTTTTCCCGAGCGGTGGTCAGCGTGGCAGTACCGCTAAAGGCAGTACCGGGAGCGGTCTTGTCGATCGCATCGCCGGCAGCGTTGCGGCCGCCGCTCAGGCTGATGGAGCCAGCGCCAGTGGTGTAGCCCTTACCAGCCGAGGAGATCGTGATGGCACCAGCGTTAATAGCACCGCCAACAGGAACCACGATGGTGGCGCGGGCGCTGGACTCACTGCCACCACCGGTTGTCTGCACCAGGCGGACATCGGTGTAGGTGCCAGGGACGTAGCCCGCACCGGCAGTAGCGGCAGCCAGAGTGGCGATGCCGGAGCCGGCTTGGCCGCCAGCGCCAGCAAGGGTGATCGGCACGCCGCCCTTGGTGGCGGACACGGCGATGCTGGTCTTGTTGACATCCACCACGAAATACTTCGTGTTGGCGGTCAGCGCGGTGTCGAGCACACCAGCACCTTCCGTCTTGAACACCACGGGGTCGCCCACGCGGTAGTCATGGTTGCCAGGCACGGTCAGGTACTTGCCGGCAGGGAAGTCAGTTGCGTCAGACAGACAGAACTGAACACCTGCAGGCTTGAAGGTGATCAGACCATCGGAGCCCGTAAGGGCGCTAGTTTGGCAGTTGACGGCTATTTTTCCAGCCCCTAATTAAGGGTGGCGAGACAACATTTTCAGTTGGGGGCGTCACCAGCGGGGGCTCTGGCTGACCTAACTGTAGGCAGCCTGGAAACCGCAACTCAGTCTGGTCAGCTGGTGGGGTCTGCCGTCCAGGGAGGTGAAGGTGGGGCCGTTGATCTCGTTGATGCGCCCGCTCACCACATCGGGGGTGGTGGTGTTGGTGTGGCGGGGGAGGCTGTTCAGTGCGAAGGCCACCTCACTGGCGATCTCTTGGGCGCGGCCAGGACCACGACCCTTAGGGGTGTAGATCTCCACCACCAGGGAGCCACGGATTCGCTCCATCGGCCCGCAGAAGGTCTGCTCAGTCGTCGGGCCGAAGTTCACCCGCATCAACACGAACTCAGACTCCGCATCGTTATCGACGTAGGTCTGGTTGTCGGTGAAGACCGGGATGGAGGCGTCGTAGAGGGTGATGCTGTCCTCGACGGGCTGCTCGAAGAAGCGGCGGATGGCTTGCAGGGTCACTTGAACACCTCCTGGAAGGCAGCCTTGGCGGCTTCCTTGTTGATGCGGATCAGCTCGCCGCCCTCCATGAGATTGGTGTACCAGTCCTGCTCGGCGGTGCCAGGTCCGTTCTTGATGCGGCCCGGCTCCAAGTCCATGGCAATGGCGCGGTACTCCATCTGGTTGCCGATGGTGTAGCCCTTGCGCAGATCGGCAGGTGGGATCGGCGGCATGGTGTAGACCCGGTTCTCGCGTGCCTCGGGCTTGGTGCTCTGCTCCACCCCCTGCAGTGTGGCGGGGATGTTCACGTTGCCAGCGACCACCACCCACTCGTTGGCGAAGTAGCCGTCCCAGTAGGGGCCTGCTTCCTGCAACTCCCGCACGGTGTTGTGAGCCAGGGCCTCCATGGCGTTGCGGGTGGCGGTGCGGGTCTTGCCCAGCACGAAATCGCGGAAGGACTTGCCGAGTGCCATTACTGCGGCCTCGCTACGCAGGCGAACAGCACCGGGTTGTCGCCGCGGAAGGTCACCGGGTTGATCACCTTGGCGTGGACGGTGGTGCCGTCCTGCTGGTACTCGAAGCTGTCGGCCGTCG
>Ga0315899_10002502_pt1 | contig 20337 bp, 18 predicted proteins | sample LakEriMetagenome_2_FD_203518 | JGI IMG/M metagenome (GOLD analysis project Ga0315899, IMG submission 203518) | Freshwater fungal communities from buoy surface, Lake Erie, Ohio, United States - Buoy 4 MA112 | ecosystem: Environmental > Aquatic > Freshwater > Lake | place: USA: Lake Erie, Ohio... | reverse complement strand
GAGCGGGCGGCGGCTGATTTGCCGGCAGCGGAAGCGGAGGCCCGGCGCTTGGGATTGCCCCTCACCGGCGCGGACTTGGTGCCGAAACCGCCATTGGGTCCGGGAGAGAATGCGGCCCCCTTGATTCGGAGCGCGGGAAAGGATTTTGAGACCCTAACCAAGGGTCATCCGATCTGGAACCAGTTATCCGTCAGAGGAGTTTCGAGACTTGTCCCGGAAAAGCGGAGCCAGTTGGAATCGCTTTTCGCAGCAGTCGGTCCCATACTAGAAGTCGCAATCCAGGCTTCTCAGAGACCCGTTTGCGACTTTGAACGTCCATGGGATGCCAAGCCCATATGGGAAATCACCTTTCCTGAGTTGGGGCATCTACACAATCTCACTTCGGCCCTGAGAAACCGCGGGCTCTGGCACTTAGGAAAGGGAAATGTCAAGAGCGCAGTTCGTGACTTCCGCGCAGCGCTGGCTCTTGCACGCTTTGCCGGCAGCGACGGAGATGCGTTCGGGGCGACTGTTCAAATGAATTTGGAAACGAGCGGAATCGTCGCCATCGAGCAGGCCGCATCGCTACGCCCCCGCGATGCTGCGTTCATTGATCAGCTTGATGCGCTCTTAGCAGAAGTGGAATCTCACCCCGTTCGAAATCAACGGATACTTGGTGCCGAGGTTGTTAATTCATTGTTGATGGTCAACTACCCCCCGGATAAGTTGGCAAGCGCAGTTTTCAATCAGCAAGGCTCAGGTGGTCTAGAAGGTCAAATTCAGGTTCTTCAGTACTCGACATTCTTGGCCCCTCCCTTAGTGCCGCCTGGAATTCGCAGAGACGCCTACCGGGCGAGAGCGCTTCGATTTTGGAGTCGATACATTGCGGGTGTCAATGGCGCGGACACCAGCTTACGGGCCAAGGCACTGATTGACCCCACCCTCAAGCAACTCGATTCCGCTGATGAACCGACGCTAAGGCTTCTTCATCACAGTTCGCCGATCACAAAAGATACGCATAAGACACTCTTCCGACGAGATGCCAAAGTGCGGACTACAAGGGCACTCCTCGCCGTCCTCAAACATCGCATCCAGCACGGTAGATATCCAACCTCTCTCGCAGGCCTCACGAGCAACACAGACGACCCGTTTTCATTCAGCAAGCTCGGCTACCGTGTGAACGGAGAGGAGGTACGTGTTTACAGTGTGGGAAGAGACGAGAAGAGCGATGGTGGTCGGCTTCTCTCCGAACATCGTTGGTTCCTGCCCCGTGGGCGCGACATCGTTTCCCTCTACCCATTCCGCCCTGAAATAAGCTACTAGATCTAGTATCGCCTTACGACCCCGTGCCACACTCCCTCCAACGCAATGAAGGTCTCTCGATACTGGTGGGTGGGGCTGGTGGTTGTCATCATCGGCACGAGCCTGACCTGCGACATCACCCGCAAAATCTCCTTCAATAAGATTGCGGGGCAACTCCCCCAGGCCGAAGCCGACGCCAAGCGTCTCGGCCTCCCCCTCTCTGGCGCCGAGCTTGTCCGCAACCCCCCGGTGAAGCCCGAGAACAACGCCAAGCCGTTACTGGACGAAGCCACAGCCGCCCTCAAGGCAGCACGCAAGCTCGATGACAATTGGCGCACGACGGTCACGAACGCTCTCATTGACCAGGATGCGGCCAGCCTTGCCAAAGCTGAAGAGTGGATGCGAAAGCTAGGGCCGGCGATTGACCTCGCCTCCCAAGCCGCCGCCAAACCCGATGCCGATATGGGTCGCAAATGGGCCACAGCCAATCCGGCTTCAATGACCACACCCGAACTCGCCTACATCAAGGAATTCGGCTCGGCCTTGGGATTGCGAGGCGCTCTGCGCGCGAAGCAAGGGGATAAAGAAGGCGCGATTTGGGATTTCCGCGCGTGCCTGAGGTTGGCCCGCCTGGCCAGCACGGAGCCCTTTGCGCTGGATGCCATGGTGCGGATCGCGGTGGAGTCATACGCCTTTCGGGGGATGGAAGCCGCCGCGACGTTTGCGCCTAAAGACGCCAAGTTCCTGGCCGAGCTTGATCAATTGGCCGCCGAGCATGCCGAGAAGCCCTTGGACTTTGACAACATGCTTCGGGGGGAAATTTGGATGGGTGTCTTCTTGGCCGAACGGAGCCCTAAGCAGATTTCCGCCGACTTGCTGGCAGGATTGGAGCGGGCCGGGCAAACAAACATGTTCGATGCCTATCTGCTCGAAAAGACGATGGAGGCCCAAGCGGTTCCCGATGATTTGCGCAAGCGAGCGTATCGTTCTTACTTCCTCATCGCGTGGGTGGATTTCTTGGATACAAAAGCCGAGAACGAGACCCGTTTGCAGCGCTACCAGCGCTTTGAAAAGTGGGCCAAAAAGTATGCGGACAACAAAGCCTCAGTGGCAGACCTCAATGCGATGCTCATCATGCCCTACTCGGTTATGGGGCGCACTTTAGCCCGTTCTGAAGCGAAGCCGATTGTCTTTCGAGGCTTGATGGCCGCGATGATGCACCGGGCCAAGAAGGGAGCGTGGCCTTCTACTTTGAAGGAGGCAGGGTTCGAAGAGAAGGACTACTTCACGGGTGAGCCGCTGCGGATAGTGGTGGACGGAGATTCAGTGAAAGTTTATAGCGTGGATTGGGATCTCAAGGACGACCAGGGGAAGGAGGTGATTGCGAATTCCCAGAACCGGGAAGAGACGAGAGATTTGGCCTGTACTTTCCCCCGCCAGATTCGCAGTAGTCGCATGGTGAATTGACTTCTTGTAGATTGCATCAAGTTTGCGTTACAATACAGGCATGAAGTGGGGCACGAGCGTGGTTGCCGCAGTGACAACACTACTCGTCATCTCTGGCTGCAAGAACCCCACCCTGGCCGCCTTTGAGATGGCCGCCGCCGAACTCCCCGCCGCCGAGGCGGAGGCCAAGCGCCTCGGTCTTCCGCTCGCCGGCACTGACCTTGCACCTGCCAAGCCCATTCCACCGGAGCAGAACGCCAACGATCACCTTTCCTTGGCGATGAACGCGCATCGTCAACTGCTCGAAGCAGATAGCAACCTCAACGCGAAAGTGGTGTACGGCATCATCAGCCCTTCCCAACAGAACACGCCGGCAGCCGCATCAGCTGTAGAGTCGCTCTCCACCGCCCTGGACTTGGCCGTCGCGGCCTCCAAGAAGCCAGACATTCGATTTCGAAGAGACTGGAAGTCAACGCGCCCCTGGGGCATGATGTTCCCGGAGCGCGACGCCCTTAGAGCTGTCACAAGAAGCCTCGTCGTGCGCGCCCAGTACTTTGCCTACAAGGGCAACACTTCGAGGTCCATCCAAGACTTTCAAGCCGCTATGGCCCTGGCGAAGTTTGCGGGGTCAGAGCCCAGTCTGCTTTCAGGTTTACTACAGGGCGCCATTGAGGGCAGCATCATTTCTGGGATGGAGTCGGCTCTGGCGCTTCGGCCTCAAGACGAGGAGTATTGGACGGCACTGGACAACATCGTGGCCGAGCAAGCCGAGTCGCCTCTGGACTGGAATCACCACCTCGGCATGGAAGTTTGGAGCCTTGTTGCCAGCGCCAGTGTTCCAATGCAAAACATGCGACAAAGCCTCAAGGAAATGGAGGCTGAGGGCCTGGCGGACAAGGATGATCTCAACGTTCGTACTGCAAAGCGTGTCATGCAGCCGGGCGTACCGGATCCGCTCCTCGAATCTGCTTATCGGGCGCGGGCTTTACAAATCTGGGTTGAGTATTTTCGTCAGGACCGCAGCCAGCAGAGCGTCATTGATGCCGCAGTTGACTTGAGCACCATCATTCATAACTACAGCCTAGACGATGACCCGACCATGGTGAATAACCAAGAACTCTTTGACGACGTGGTTCCGCAGGGCGAGGCCTTTGCCCGCCGGGAGGTGCGGCTTCAACTTTTTCGCAGCCTGGTTGCCGTCCTCAAGTATCGGAAGGCCAATGGCCGTTTCTCTCAGTCGCTGAAGGATGCCGGGCTAGAGCCGCACGACCCATTTGCCGGGGGGCCTGTTAAGCTGCTCATTGGCGATGGTAGGGTCATCGTCTATAGCGTGGGACGCGACCGGATGGATGACCAAGGGGTAGAGCGCACCGAGATGCGGGTTGGCGACGACTTTCGCCGCGATGTCAGTGCAATTTTCCCCCGGCCTTTGCGTGTCCCACCCAGAGGCCAGCAACCTGAGGTTGCGATATAGCGAATCCTGCCAAATTTGCGTTACAATACAGGTATGAAGCTTGGCATATCCGGTGTCATTGGCCTGGCCGCGCTCCTTATGGCGGGGTGCAACAACTCCACCGTGGCCGCCTTTGAGAAGGCCGCCGCCGAACTCCCCGTCGCCGAGGCCGCCGCCAAAAAGCTTGGCCTCCCCCTCACCGGCGCAGACCTGATGCCCAAGACGCCCGTACGCCCGGAGGACAATGCTGCGCCCCTGCTGCGCGAAGCGGGCAAGACATTCTCGAAAGCTGCCCGCCCTCATAAGGGCTGGGAGCAGACCTTCGCGCTGGCGATTGCTGAGCCCACCCCCGCGAACATGGAGGCCGCCCAGAGGGTCATTGCGAGTTTAGATCCTGCCCTCAGCCTCGCCGAGAAGGCCGCCGCCAAGCCCTCTATTGACTTTGGCCACGATTGGACCCGCGAGGACCCTTGGAAAATCGAGTTTCCCGCGTTCTCGGAAATCAAGTCCCTGAGCAAGGGTTTCGTTTTCCGAGCCCAGCTGCGGGCCATCTCCGGAGACAAAGTCGGTGCGATCCGGGATATGCGCGCGGCCTCTCGACTGGCGGAGTTTGCGGGCACCGACCCAACGCTGATGGCTGCTCTCGTCCAGATTGCAACCGACGCGCTGGTCTCGCGGACGATGGAGAATATCGTGTCACGGCATCCCGGCGATTTGGATTTGCTCAATGCCCTGGATGAAATCGCGGACCGCAAGACCAACCAACCAATGGAGATTTTGCGCTCTTTGCGCGGGGAAATCATCATGTCCTTAGCGGCGGCCGAAGCTCCGGCGACGGACTTAATGGACAGCTATTTTGGTGAAGTTGATCCCGAGGATCCCAACGCCGTGAGCGAGGCCAACAAGCTGAAGGCCGAACTTGCCCCCAGCGGCGTGCCCGATGACCTGCGGGCCCGGGCGTTTCGCGCCCGGGCGTTGCAGCCCTGGATCGAGGTCTATGCCGACCAAGCGACGGTGAAGGACAATGCGACCCTCGTGAAAAGGTTGGCTGAGATCGATTACCAGCTGAAATCGGACGACGACCCCACCACGGCCCTGCGAGTAATGACGTATCCGATGAGCCTGCAGGCGGGGCATGCGTTTTTGACGCGGGATGCCCGCTGGCAGGCCGTGCGCGGGCTGATGGCGGTGCTGAGGTTCAAGGGGGCACAGGGGCGCTACCCGGCCACCCTGGCGGAGGCGGGCTTTACGGACGTGGATCCGTTTACAGGGAAGGCATTTCACCTAAAGGTGGAAGGTGAGACCGTGCGCGTGTACAGCGTGGGGCCGGATGGCGTGGACAACGGCGGGGAGGAGCGGGTGAACACCGCGCCCGATGCCCCCCGGCAGATGGACATCGTCAGTATGTTCCCGCGCCGAGTGAATGCCCCACCAAAGTAGCACCGTTGTTCCATCATTAGCGAAAGATGCCGCTCGTACCGAAGCAGCCTTGGTCCTTACGCGAGCTCGAGCGCGACGTAGACGAAGCGCTCTACTGGATTTGGGATCCCATTGGGATTAAGGACTCGAAAGGACCGCGCGGGGAGTATTGGGCTTACGTACCGCATGTCTTTAAGCTCCTCCGGGCCGAGAAACTGGAGGAGGAAGTCCGGGACGACATCCTCCAGTATTTGATCGACGTGGAAGAGAACTCCATCACGGTGCCAGGCAACAAGCCTGCGACTCTCGATCGACTGCTGGAAGTGCGGCGCGCTCACCTTCAGTGGCAAGACTAGCGGGGCACTAGCGTGGCCAAGGGATGCGGATCTTATCTTGGTTGCGCTCGATGAAGTCCAATAGCTGGGCGGCAATCCACTCGTCGTTGGCAAAGTATCGATCATCGCACGCTGCGAGCTCCTCCTGCTGCTTTGCCGAGAGGTCATCCGCGATCTCCGAAACCATATCCCCGTCGTAACCGGGCGGCAGGTTAAGGGCGGCAATCGCATCGGCCGTGATGGCGGCGCACGCCTCGCACTCAATGGCTAATAGCGCCTCGTGAATGACATCGGTGTAGGCCGACGAGCTATTGACGAAGAACTGTCCGTAGCCGCCATTGTTGACCTGCATCTCCATGGCTTCGACGGCCAAAATCACGCGTTCGTGAAAGTTGATTTCCTCTTCCGGGATGGAATCTGCCGCGAGCTCAAACGCCAGCACGAGGCTATCGGAACGGATCTTGCCCCGCTTGGCAAGGAGTTCCGCGACGGATTCCCCCTTATAACTGTCATCCCAGGGGAGGTCTTCCTTGCAATCCGAGTTACGCCACTTGGCCATAGGCAGATTATATCACCGAACGGGCCAGTACAATGAAAGGATGCCGGTGATTCCCACTCAAAGTGACTTCGAAACAGGCCTCCTGCGGGCCGTAGACGAATTGCTGTTTTACGTCTGGGATCCGATTGGCATCAACGACGATCCAAACGTTCGCGACGAGTACTACGACTACGTCCCTCAAGTCTTTGAGTATCTACGAGCCGATCTGCCTGAAGGCAAAATCCGAGAGCAAATCATGAAGTACCTCACGCATGTAGGCGAGAACCTCATTGGCTACCCAGGCAACAAGCAAGCAACGATTGATCGCTTGCTGGCAACCAAGGATCACCTAGCGGGGCGGCAATACGAAGGGTTCAAGTTTGGACCCTCCGGCACTCCCTATTGAAGCTGCCTTGACAGGATGCCTTCGCTCTACTTCACGATCAGGTCTTTCGAGTCGATCCGATAGTTCTGCAGGAGGGCCTTGCCGCCCGAGATGTGGAACACAAACTCTTCGGTGCCTTTGCCCTTCTCAAAGGTGGTTTGGTAGGTCAGTTCCACTGTCTTGCGTCCGTTCATGGTCCGGACATAAAAGCCACGGGGCTTGGCATCCGTCACCTTGCCCAACTTCGTCCGCACCGCGCCTACGTACTCGGAGAAGCTCTTTTCGGTCTCTGCCTTTTGGAACGCGGAATCCGACGCCGCATAGAGCTCCTTGAACTTACTGTCATTGAACTGACGGTGATACTCAGTCACGGCGGCCTCGGCTTCAGCCTTGCCTTTCATCAGCCCCCCGCAACCGGCGAGCCACACGGCCCCCACCGCCATGCCAAGCCCCGCTGTTCGAATCCAAGCCACGTTACGCATGCAAACCTCTATGAGTAGGAAACTTGTACCCTAGCCCGCGCAAGCTTTGCAATTGCCGGTGCTTCCTAGTCTACAGAGCATTGAGCTTCCCAACAACTCTCACCCCAGCGTCGCTCAGTTCTAGGATTTCGAGACTCAGTGGATCCTCGGACTCTCGGTACTCCTGGATCGCGGAGGGGGCCAGATGCACGAACAAATCCCCTTGATCAGCAGGCACAATGAGCATGTAGTTGATCGCCGGAACCGCGACCCTTACCGGCCAAGTGAACTCCGCCTGGATTCTTCGTTTGAACTCAGATGTCATGCACAGGTTCGCCTTGTCCCATTCTTGCTCCAGGCTGAGGTAGGCAAATCTGCGCCCTGACATCTCAACAAACTCAATCTTGGCTTGGTGCATCAGCTCGTTCATATGCTGGCCAGCAACCGCGATGACATCACGCGCGCTCACCTTCCAATCGGTCAAGTCGGCGGGTGTCACCCATCGGCGGGACTCGATTTCCGGTAGATCACAGTAGTACATCAGGCACAGCTCAGGGGTAACCGGAGTGATGTACGGCCCGAGTTCCACCAAGAAGGGGTGCTTCAAGCTCTCACGTTGTTCCAATGTAAACGCAAGACGCTTTTGAGCATCCTCCCAGTCGAGATTACTGAACATTGCTCCTCCGACCACATGCTGAACGTATCCTACGACGATTTCTGGATCCGGATTCTGCTTCCAGTGGTGGACGGCGGCGTCCAATGTCACTTTTGCCTTCGTGCTCGCGTTGATGACTAATTCGTAGGAACCATCAGCGTTCTTTGAATAGAAAATGCCCAGTCGCTGGAGCTCCGCTTCAAAGAGGGCCGCGACCTTCTTGTAGGCTCCAAACTTCATTCCTGACGACCCGACCTGGTCGCTGAATCAACCGCCATCACCCCGATTTCCTCTGAATGGTGGCGAAGTGCCGCACCCCCTCGTCACTGATCTTGAATATCTCCCGGCTCAGGGGCAAATCCACCCTTTCGTACTCTCGCATGGCCGCTCCCGTCGCGCGATTCAACAAGTCTTCATCGTCCGCAGGCACGATAAACATATAGTCATCCGCCGGCACCAGCGTGTACACCGGCCACGTAAACTCGGCCTTCATCCGCCGTGCAAACTCCTCCGTCAGCATCAGGCTGGCCTTGAGGTTCGTTTCCTCCGTCCCCAAGATAGCAATGCGCCGCGTGTCCACATCAATAAAGTCCACCTCCGCTTGCCGCATTTTCTCGTTCATATGCTGCATGGCGAGCGCGCGGATTTCCTCCGCAGTTACCCCCCAGTGCGCCAGGTCGGAACCCGAAATCCACACCGTCGTACCGGCCTCCCGGCGGTCGTAAGCGTAGAGCTTCGCCAACCCCGGGCTCAATTCGTCGCGCAGCGGACCCAAACCTTGCCAACTGGGGTCCTTCAGGTCTTCCGTCGGAAAGAGGCAAAAGTAAATCCCCTCCCGCGCGGTTTCCCAGCTCGTATCCGAGAAAGTGCCGCTATCTAGCACCACGCGGACAAAGTGGTGCACCATGTCCGCCGCTGGCTCCTTCTCCCATTCGCGCGCCAGGTTGCCCAGGTGCACCGTGGGTTGATAACCCGGGGATGCCTCGACATGATAGGTGCCATCTTCGTTACGCGAAAAGAAAATGCCCCGCTGGCGGAGTTCTTGCTCAAAGAGCGCGGCAACTTGTTCGTAGGCAGTCGGGTTCATGGACTTTGCACCTCTCCCCAGGAGCGATACAGGAATTTACTCGAATCGAACTGAACGGCGCAAGTGTGCATTTTCTGGGGCGAACTCTTTAAAGTGCTTGTGTATTCGCCGCTACAAGCGCCGCAAGTCTCAATCTATATGCACGTAAATGAAACCGGACTCCCTAGCATTCTCATTCCAATAGTCAATCTCTTCGTCCCGATAACCGATCATCCCGGGGCAAATGCTCCTTAGTTCCTTGAACCACGTCACCATGTCTTCCGGGAACTTCTCGAGCTTGAGCTCGAGGGTTCTGCCCACGATGCCTGTTAACTTCCAGTCAAGATGCTCCCACTGTCGCAGAAATGCCATGAACCGAATCGCTACAAATCCAATCCGGTGCCCATGGAACTGGGAGAGCGCGATGGCAGCGTACGGATTGCGACCTTCAACAAGGAGGATCTGGTCGCGGTAGCTATATGTGGGACGCCAGGCGCCACACCAACTTTGATTGACCTCGAGGTTAATCTCCTGGACGAGTTCCTGGCACACTTCCTCTCGGGCTTGATACTCCGCAGCGGACTTTTCCTCGCCGGCGAGCACCAGCTCAGCCGCTCTCACTTCAACCTGGCGATCCATCGAGAACAGCACTGCACCTTGGGCCTCGGTAAACAGTTTGGGTGTGGCGCCAAGGAGCTGCGTCGTGAGATCCACGTCGGCCTGCCACTGCGAGCTTCGCGTCTCGACAATCTGCCTAACGGTTGTCAAGGTGTCGGATTCCCAAGTGGCCTTGGCTCCGGCGGCAAGCAAAGAATCGGCCACGGCCCAGGCGCGAAATCCGAGGGCCGCTGTAAGGGCCGTGATTTCCGATTCCACCACAAGGTTGACATTGGCGCTATCCTGGATCCATCGCTCAACGTCCGAAATCTCAGGCGCCTTCTTGCCACGAAGAGATTCTCGAAGCCTCAAAGTGGCCACCGCCGCCGGATTGGGAGTGAAGGCCACAAACATCAACTTCAGAGCCTTCGGTGCGACTTGCGCCACATCCACTGCGGAGTGACCTTCCGCATCTCGGGCCAAGGGGTCGGCTCCTAGCTTCCGGAGCCGCTTGACGACTTCGAGGTTCCCGCTCTTGATGGCTGACTGAAGCGGTAACTCGCCCGACTCATTGGGCTGATTCACGTCGGCACCGAGGCTGATGAGCAGATCTAGCATATCCAAGCCCTTGGCATAGTGGAGACCGTGGCTTGGATTGCATCCGAGTTGAGCCATCCTCTTGACCACGGGTTTGAGGTCTTCTTCCACCGCTTGCTGGTAGTCGGCCGGGCTGGGCAGTTGCCCTATCTTGGCAAGCGCCGCCAAGGCCCGCGCTTGTTGCAGGGGCTGTCGCTTCCCACGGGCTCGGCTCATAACACCCGCACTTTCCCCTTCATAGAGCCGAGCACCGGCCTCCACCATCAGTGGAACTGCGGCCCAGTGTTGATTTCGGACCGCCGTGAGCAGAGGCGAGCACTTGCGGTTGGGTGCATTGCAGTCGAGGTGAGGGAGCAAGACGCGCATCGTGGCGGTCCTGCGGTCATCGGTTAATGCCTCCCAAAAATCACCATCTCGCCAAGCCTGCTCAAACCGCATGTCAACCTGAGCCTGAACGGTAGCCCCGCGTGCGAGAAGCAGTCGGGCCGTCTCGGCGCGCCCCCACCAAGCGGCTTGCAGCAAGGCGGTATGGCCTTCGTTGTCGGTGGCTTCGATCTCCGCACCCGCGTCTAGGAGAAACTCGACCATGGCTGGGGTCGAGAATGCGGTCGCAATGAAGAGGGGCGTACATCCAGCTTCAGTCCGGGCATTCACATTGGCCCCTGCCGCGACCAATTCTTGCACGATCGGGAGGTTCTTGGTACGGCAAGCCATATGCAAGGGAGTGTTGCCAAGGGAATCGCATGCTTCCAAGTTGGCACGCCTACTCAATAACACCCGCACGGCTTCTTCCGCTTCGTGCTCAGCTGCCAACATGAGGGGTGTGCAACCCCCGTAAACGCTTTGGTGCCATTCCGCGGGGCCCCTTAGGTCAACTCGCCTCTGATAACAAGAGTTCCTATGGTTTACATCTGCGCCGGCGTCGAGCATGGACTCGAGCGCCAAGCTACGGTTCTTGGTTGCAGCCAGGTGCAGTAGGGTTGTCCTCTTGTAAGAGTACAGGGATTCTTGGGCTTGCTCAGCAGTTAGTGAAAGTCTCGTGTTTCCTTGCAGGACTTGTCGAATTGCCTCATGCTGCGGGGCATGTTCCCTCCGGTACTGCCGCTGATAAACCCGTATGGTTCGCCACAGCTTCTCTGTTCGATTGGCGGCAAGTCTCCGAAGGTTGTAGACAAATGGATTGGCTCCTCGCTCGAGTGCCAGCTCAGCTAGGTCGAACCTCTCTGCCCATAAGGCGGCCAAAAGGACGCTGTCTCCTTCCTCAGATTCCAATGACAGGTCAGCACCTGATTGCAAAAGTAACTCAATGCAGTTGTCCGCGCCTTCATCAATGGCCTCTTTGATGAGTAGATACTTGCGGGTCCCATTTGGGCTAAGTCCGCCCCTGAGGCATTGCATGAGAACCTCGGCTTGATCCCCTTCGATGGCCGCTTGCCAAATTGGCTCATGCCACTGTCCATATTCCGCAAGGAGATCGCAACCGCTATTGCGCAACCACTCCACATCTCCCCGCCGCGCGGCACGCAGAACTTCTTGTCCGTCTATTGGCTCAGACATGCAAGCTTTCCTTGATTCATTGATACCAAGATACCACCAAGAGAACCAAGGTGCCTCGCGGCTCATATCAAGTTAACAACTGGTAGACCGGCCCCTAAGCAATCGTTCAAGCGGCCGGCTAAGAAGTGGAGAGCGACTCGGTTGAGTCCACGGTACCTGCTTCTGTCAGCACCGGTGTGGCCGTTTCGAGCGCGCTCACCGATGACGAGGAAATCGCACTCGCGAGTTGATCGAACAACGCCGCGTTGCGTCGGCGATCCTTGACCCACCAGCTCCGCACACATGTCCGAAACGCGGTCGCAAGCCCCACCAACGCGACGGCCGAGAACACGGTGGAGAGCCAAGGACGAAGCGAGTCGTTGGAAAACAAGATGGAGGTCGCCCCAAACCAACCGGTGACTGTGGGGACAAGGCCCGCGACGATCGCGCTGTCAATATCTAGCTCCAGCTTCAGGTGCACGCCCGCCTCCGTTTGAATGGCGGAGACATACACGCTCCCGAGGTCGTGCTTGTACTTCCAGGAATGAAATCCACCGGAGACTTTGCCGGCCTTGGATTGCTTAAAGTGGTGGTTGAGCATGCCGACTAGGGTGCCCCAGGATTCGGGGGTGAGCTGCCCCGGAATCACCCGCTCGATGGCGTATTGCGGGGGTGCGCCCAGCCACCGCGACTGCCCCTGGTGGTCGGCGGCGACGCCCGCATCCAGCCCCTCGGCCATAGCGGCTTCAATAAAGGCGGGGTCAATGCCCACCTCGCCCCCAATCCGCTTGAGGTCTTCCCGCGAAGCGCCTTGCCCGCTCCGAGCGGGGGATCCGGCTTGCTCTTGCAGCTCGGCGGCCCGGCGTAGAATCCGGGTCACATCCTTATCGCTGTATTCGGGCTTTGGATCGAAGCTCATGCCGTGTTCAGTTCCTTACCCCCTTTTCCCGGGCAGGGTTGCAAAAAAGCAGGAGAAGCCCGGCGGGCCTCTCCTGCATCACGTTTATCCTTTTGGTGGAAAATCGTTACTTCGACTTGGCCACGGCGCGGCGACGGAGCATGGCCGCCAGGCCCGCGCCCAGCGCGATCATGGAAGCCGGTTCCGGCACCACGGTCACGTTGTCCACGCGGGTGTAGTCGGCACCACTGGCGATGTCCGCACTGATGCCAATGCGCGTCAGCCCCGCCAACACGCTATTGATATCGGCCTGGGTGGCCGCGCGCATATCCACTCCGTTTCCGTAGCGCCAGCCTGTCGGATCGGTGAGGCTGTAGTTGTAAGAAACGTACGCACCGCCTCCCGCCGGAGCTTCTTCACGGTAGATCGCTTCGGTGCCATTCGTCATCACCAGCATCGGAAAGAGACCACCGGCACCTTGCGTGGAATGATCGAAGCTGACCGAAGTTGCCCCGGTGTAGCCGCCCGAAAGCAACGGGCTAAGGTGGAACGCCCAATCGCTAAAGTCGTTGCCATCAATAAAGCCACCCGCGTTCCATGTGGCCGGGCCGAGGTCCGTCAGAGCGAACGTCGTGGGATTGAAGTTGGCGCGCCGCCAACCATCATTGTCCGAGTCAAAGGTGTAGCTGAGGGCCTGGGCCGAAGCCTGACTCGCCACCAGCACCAGTGCCAGCGTCCCTACCATAGAATTCAATCGCAAAGAAAACACGTCTGCGAGTATACATAGGCGTCCATTAAGCGCACGACAAGACGCGACATCTTCCCGCAGATTTGCGGGGGAGTCCCCCGCTACGATCCTGCTTTCAGCGTGGCCATGTCAATCACAAACCGGTACTTCACGTCGCTGCGCAGCATGCGCTCGTAGGCTTCGTTGATCTCCTGCATGCCAATGCGCTCGATGTCGCACACAATGCCATGCTGCGCGCAGAAATCCAGCATCTCCTGTGTCTCGCGGATCCCCCCAATCAATGAGCCGCTTAACGATCGTCGTTTGATCACCAAGGGGAACGCCGCCACCGGAGTCGGGTCGGGCAAGCCCACCAGCACCATACGGCCATCGCGCTTCAGCAAGCTCAAATACAGATTAAGGTCGTGGGCCGCCGAAACCGTATTCATCAAGAAGTCAAACGAGTTGGCGTACGCCCCCAGCGCCTCCGGGTCGCGGGTGACAATGAATTCATCCGCCCCCAGCGCCAGGGCATCCGCTTCTTTGCCCGGGGAGTGGCTGAGCACGCTGGTGTGGGCGCCCATCGCCTTGGCGAACTTGACCCCCATGTGCCCGAGGCCACCCAAGCCCACGATCCCGACCCGCATGCCGGCCTTCACCCCGAAGTGGTGGAGCGGGCTGTAGGTGGTGATGCCCGCACACAGCAGCGGCGCGGCGGCATCTAGCGGCAGATTCTCGGGGATGCGCAGCACAAAATCTTCATCCGTCACGATGTGCGTGGAATAGCCCCCGTAAGTGATGGTGCCGTCACGGTCGGTGCCGTTGTAGGTGCCCACCATGCCGCTCTCGCAGTACTGTTCTTCCCCTTCTTGGCAAGAGGCGCATGTGCGGCAAGAGTTGACCATGCACCCCACGCCCACGCGGTCGCCCACTTGATACTTGGTGACTTCACTGCCCACGGCCTCGACGACCCCGACAATCTCGTGGCCCGGCACCAGGGGGTACTGGGAGAATCCCCACTCGTTGCGCGCGAAGTGGAGATCGCTGTGGCACACCCCGCAGTAGAGGATCTCAATGCGCACGTCCTTCGGGCCGGGCTCGCGGCGGTCCACGGACCACGGGACAAGCGGGGCATCCGGGGCATGGACGGCGTAGGCGGGAGTGGATTGGCTCATGCCTTCACCATACCGAAAAGGAACATGGGAGCACCCGTGTCTCCAAGAGAAAGCCTCCTGGCTCAGTGCATCACGCTGGTCCCGAAGAACTCCGCGAACGCCGAGGCAATAGCGTGTTCACCCACAAAGAAGTGGCGCCCTTGGCTTCGCTTGGCCAGTTCGCTTGCAGTTTCCCAAGACGAGGGCAGCACGAGCACCGGGCAGGACTGAAACTCTTCGCCAATCACCTCAATGATCGCCGCCCGCGGGCGGGCAAAGGGCACGTACCGAACGTCAAGCTCCCGGCGCAGCTTCGGATAGGTGCTCAGGAGCCCCTCCACGGCCATGCAGTGCGGGCAAACGAAGGTTTGATCGCTCACCGCTGGGTCTAGGAAGTCGGGCAACAAAAGAAACAGCAACGGACGCTCGGTGGAGATCATGGTTAAACGCTACCTCGCCTAGCAACTCGGCTCTACGCCTTGCGTACGGGTCAGATTCTGCCCCCTTGCCAAAGGGACAAAGCAAAAAGAAACCGCGCGAGCGAAAGGGCCCGCGCGGCTATCGGTTCGATGGCCGTGTTTAGTTGGCCAGGCAGGCCTTCACGAACTCACGGACATCGGCGTGGAACTTGATGCGCGACGAAACTTCCGTGTACATCATGTGTCCGGCCGGGTAGTAGGTGAACGAGACGCGTGACCGGGATTCCTTGTCCAGCCCCATGTGGTTCAGCGTGTACATGGTGGCGTGGAACGGGCAGGCCAGATCGTAGTAGCCGCAGGCGTAGAGCACTCGGAAGTGCGGGTTGCGGGCCAGCACAAAGCGGAGTTCCGAGGCCGTTTCGGCGTATGAACCCTCCGGCTCCTCCCACGGGCGCACCGAACCGTAGTTGAGGTACGGATAGGGGGCCTTGATCTGCAGGTCACGGGTCAAGTAGTCATTGATGGCGGCCGTATAGGGCGGGGTGATGGCCCCGTCGCTCGGGTCGCCTGAGCCCCGGTCGCCCACGCCCAGCTCTTCCTTGCCTGTGATCCGGCTATCCAGTCGTCCGACGGTCAGGCGCTGATCGCGCAGAAGCTCGCGGAAGAAGGAGAACTCAGAGACGCGCAGATTGGCGGCCAAGATGTACTCCTTGCTGAGGCCCAAGAGCTGCGACATCTTGCCGGCAATGCGATCCTTCTCGGCGTCCGTCAGGCTGTCCCCTCGTTGGAGGGCCGCGGCGTATTCGTTATCCACAAAGGCGACCGCTTCCTTAGCCACTTGCTCCACGCTGGTAAAGCGTCGATCCAGCCGCTTGTGATACCACGCCGTGGCCGCCAGCGAGGGCAAGAAGCCGATGTACGTGACATCGTTGCCGCGCATGCCGCGCAGGGTGTGGTAGCTACTGGTGCCCGAGATGCTGATGAAGCCGTGAATGGCAATCCCCGCGCGGAGCAGGCTTGCGCTGAGGCCCGAACCCCGGATGCCCCCGTAGCTCTCGCCCGCCACGAAGAGCGGCGAATTCCAGCGCTGGTGCTTAGTCAGCCACAGCCGAATGAAGTTGGTGAAGGCTTGAATATCCTGGCTGACCCCGAAGTAGCGCGGGCCGGCCGCAGAATTGGCCAAGCGGCTGTAGCCCGTGCCAGGGGCATCAATCAGCACGACGTCAGTGAAATCCAGCCAGGTTTCTTGGTTGTCAACGGCTTGATAGGGCGGCTTGGGCAGGCTCCCGTCGTCGTTCATCGGCGCACGCTTGGGGCCAAGCGAACCCATGTGTAACCACATGGTGGAACTTCCCGGTCCGCCATTGAAAGCGAACGTCACCGGGCGCGATCCCAAATCCGCACCGTCCTTGGTGTACGCCACATAGAACATGTGGCAATCCGGAGCCCCTTCGGGGCCGAGCCCGATCATGGAGGCGTGGGCGGTGTAGCTGAGCGGACCCGTCGGCAACTGGATGGTGTGCTTGGTGATGGCATCCGGCACGGGTTGCGATCCGCTTTGCTGGATACGTGCCGCCGGGACTGGGCTGAGCACCGCCGCCGCCAGCATGCACGAGAGGAATGCAGACATCAACCGGAGTCTAGCCGAATCCCTGCCCGCTCGCCACTCAAAAAGATAGAGCCACTTGCCGAGACAAGTGGCTCCCCTTGAGCGAACACGGCTTTACGAGCGGGGGGTCGCCATGATCTTGCGGAACCAGTCAATCATGACCTTGGAGAAGTCGTTGTTGAACTGCCCGCGCTGGAAACTGGCCATGCTCTCTTGCTCGGTGGCAAAGGCGTGGAAGAGGTGGTCCGAGTTCGGCAGCACCATGCTTTCGCCTTGGCCCGGTCGCACCTGGTTCACCGTGTCCGCAATCGTCTTGTGGTCGATGTCATAGGTGACGAAATCGGAGGCCCCGCGCACGGCCAGCACCGGCGCGTTGGTCTTCACCCAATACTCGGCGTGGTTGAGGTCGTTCAGTTGTCGCCAGAACTCAAGCGTCTTGCCGTTGAACATACCGCCCGGGAAATAGGCGTCCACTAGCGGCGCCAGGTCGGGGTGCGAGGCCTTGATCTCCTCGGCGCTCTTGCGCTCAATCATCGCCAGAGCCATGATGCGTGCGCCCAGCCGGGCTTCTTGGTCGGCCTGAACATAGGATTGCCCCGCCACCAAGCCTTGGTAGCGGATGGTGTCCATCAAGTACTCGAACCAGGTGCGCCCCGCGCAGCCGTACACCACCACCCCGCGCGTGGGGTACTTGGACGCCACCACCGGACCAAACGAGCCACCCATACTGTGGCCAAAGATGAAGATGTTGTCCGGGTCTACATTCGGCTGTTGGCGGAGCTGCTCCATCGCCTTCTCGTAGATGTCCAGCTCCGTGAGGAAGTCCATCGTTTCGAAGGGGCCGCCTTCGCTATCGCCCACGCCCGGCTTCTCCACCCGCATGGTCACAAAGTTCGAGTTCGCCAGGGTGAACAGGATCGGCCCGTCGAGGGTAGTGACATCGCCCTTGGCGGTGGCGAGGGTGTAGTCGTAGGAGACCGGCGAGAAGCCTTGGATGAAGAGTACGCCCGGGTGCTTGCCGGCCGCCGTGGGGCGGGTGATGATGGTCCGCATCCGGTCGCCGTGGCTATTGACCGAGCTGTATTCGACCTTAAAGTTCTCGTTGCCCGGGTCGCGCGGCTTCTCGGTGAGCGGCGCGGCCAATTCCACCGTCTGTCCATCTCGCATCACGCGGAAGGTGACGCGGGAGCCCGTTTCGAGGGTGCGCACCCACGCGGAGAAGCCCTGCGCCTGGGCGGGGCGGCCATTGACCTGGACAATGATGTCGCCCGTTTTGATGCCGGCATTGGCGGCGGTGAGTCCGGGCACCGGGGCACCGGCCACGATGCCTTGACCGGCCGGGAGAGAGAGGCTCTGCGCAACGTCCGGCGTGACCGGGCTCAGCGGAACCCCGAGGGCACCCCGACGGGACAGATCATCGGCAAAGAGGAGGGAGGTGGCAAGGACAGCGGTGATCCAAGGCATAGCTGTATTACATTATGTAATAGTCGCCTTGTTCCCGGGCACAATAGAGGGCTCATTGCCAAGGAAACTATCGAACGTCGAGATGACCATCCTCGGGCTGACCTGGCTCCGGGGGCCGTGCACGGTGTACGCCGTGATGAAGGAGCTGGCGGCTTCGGAATCTACGTATTACCGGTCGCGGGCGGGCACAGCGTACTCGGTGGTGACTCGGCTGGTGAAGTTTGGACTCATCCACCAGGCCGAGGACAACAGCATTTCGATTACCGAACCGGGCACGGCCACCTTGCAAAAGTGGGTGGGGCCGAATATCGAGCAGGCCGACATTGCCCACACCGTGGACTGGGTGCGGTTGCGGTTCTTCTTTCTGGAGTGCCTAGCCCCCGCCGACCGGCTCAGCCTGATCGATCGTTGCCTGGAAGGGCTGGCGGAGTTCGAGCAGCGTTGCCTCAACCTCATTCAAGTCAACCGAGAACTGGGCGAATACTTCGGTGCGCTGGCAACGGTCAATATCGTGATGGAAACCCGCGCGCGCATGCGGTGGCTGCAGTTGATCCGACCCTTCATCGAGAATCCTCTGCCCCCCGACGCGGATTGGACACGAGCCTTGATCGAAGCCATGGAGAAAGACGAGCCCCCTGGGTGATGGGGCGGCGCCAATTTCGGTAGGATACGGAGAAGGTTCGCCTCACCATGAAGTCATCAATGTCTGCTCGCGCGTGGAAGTTCGCCTCCTTGGCCGGAGCGGTCACGGTTCTCACGCTGTCGGTCAATGCCGGCACGTCCGGCACGAAGGCCGCGCCCAAGGAAGTCCGCGCCATGCAGCCCCGGGCGACGGTGACCCAGCTTTATCAGCAGAACTGTTTGAACTGCCACGGCCCGAGCGGTGAAGGCGGTGGTGCCGGCACCAAGACCTTCCTGACCCGTGAGAAGTACGCCCAGGACCTGGACAAGCCGTACTTTGATGCCATCAAGAAAGGGGTGCCCGACATGGCCATGCCCAGCTACGGCGAAGCCATGAGTGACGAGCAGATTTGGGGCCTGGTGGTGCTCATCCGCGAAATGCAGGGCCGTGCGCTGCGCCGCGAGTTCGGTTCGCCGCGCGCGGTGAACGGGGTCTACCGATCTCAGCGCCACAACTTTAAGGTGGAAACTGTGGTGGACACCGGCAAAGGCCTGAAGACGCCCTGGGGCATTGACTGGCTGCCCACCGGCGAGATGCTGGTGACCAACCGCCCGGGCGGCGTGGTGGTCGTCAAGAACGGCAATGTGATGCCCCTCAACGGGGTGCCCGCCAGCCTGGAACTGGGCCAAGGCGGCATGATGGAAGTGTCCGTGCACCCGCAATTCCGCGAGAACGGCTGGGTTTACTTGGCTTACACCGAACCGGCGGCCTCGGGCCGGGGTGGCAATACCAAGATTGTGCGCGGCCGCGTGCGCGTGACGGCGACCGCCGCCACGTGGAGCGAGCAAAAGACGATTTGGCAATCCGGGCCGGAGTTCTACACCGGCGCGGGCGTCCACTTTGGTAGCCGTATCGTGTTCGACGGCAAGGGCCACCTCTTCTTTGTGGTGGGCGAGCGCGGCGGCAACATGATGGCGCAGGAACTGACCAACCCGTTCGGCAAGATTTACCGCGTGAAGGACGACGGCACCATCCCCACCGATAACCCGTTCTACAGCCGCGTGCCGGCGGACAAGCCGTACCTGCGCGCCATTTGGAGCCTGGGCCACCGCAACCCGCAGGGCTTGGTGATGACGCCGAAGGGCGAGCTGTGGGCCACCGAGCACGGCCCGCGCGGCGGCGATGAACTGAACCTGATCACCAAGGGCGCCAACTACGGCTGGCCAGTGGTGGCGTTCAGCATCAATTACAACGAAATTCCGCAGTGGACGCCGTGGCCGGCCGCCGGGCAGAACATCTCGATGCCGACCTGGCGCTGGATGCCCTCCATCGGGGCGAGCGGCCTGGATGTGGCGCGGGGGCGGGCGTTCCCGAACTGGAACGGTGACCTGCTGGCCGGTGGGCTGAGCGGGACCAACCTGGACCGCATCCGCACGAACGGATCGAAGCTGGTGGAACGCGAAGAACTGCTGCACGGCATGGGCCGCGTACGCGAAGTGGCCACCGGACCAGACGGCAACATCTACGTGGCGCTCAACGGGCCGGACAAGATCATCCGCCTCGTCCCCGCCCCTTAAGGGCGGGAGGGGCTTACCCGTCTCCAGCATCGAGATCATAAAGCACACGCAGGTAGTCACCGGGAAGCGCTGCGTTCACCCCCCAGGGTGCGAGGTGC
>Ga0315899_10002501_pt1 | contig 20345 bp, 22 predicted proteins | sample LakEriMetagenome_2_FD_203518 | JGI IMG/M metagenome (GOLD analysis project Ga0315899, IMG submission 203518) | Freshwater fungal communities from buoy surface, Lake Erie, Ohio, United States - Buoy 4 MA112 | ecosystem: Environmental > Aquatic > Freshwater > Lake | place: USA: Lake Erie, Ohio... | reverse complement strand
GTCAACCGATAATGATTGTTCCTAACAGTCAACCGATAATGATTGTTCCTAACAGTCAACCGATAATGATTGTTCCTAACAGTCAACCGATAATGATTGTTCCTAACAGTCAACCGATAATGATTGTAATAAGCAAGGATGAACCGACAATGATGGTGACAAACACAATCAACTGATAACGACAGTAGTGAACAAGAATGACGCGACAGCAACGATGAAACGATACAACAAAGAACCGATAATGCCAGGAAGAAACAAGAGAGAGAGAGAGAAAGACAGGAGCAACACCCGATGCGAAAGATGATGATAAAGATCAAAAACCAAAGTATTGACAGCACTAAGATATTCATGACAATGATACTATTTTAATGCTAACAAAAACAAAGAAGGCACCTTGCTATCAGCGGCGTCGTGCTTGCCTGCCTTGTAATAGCACCGCCCCAGCGCATTCATCGACTTGAACTTGGCTCTGTGGTCGCCGTCGTCTTTGATATCCTTTGCCTGTACACCCCAAGAGAGGCACACCCACATCCAGAGAGTGTGTGTGGGAGAGAGAGAGAGAGGGTAGAGAGAGGGGGTGGAGAGAGCGCGCGCGCGCGAGATAGAGAGACCGCGCGCGCGCGCGAGAGAGAGAGAGAGAGGGAGAGAGAGAAAAGTCACATATGCACAGACACAGACACCGACACCGACACCGACACACACGTGTCAAGATGCCGATGACGAGGGCAGGGCAGCTGCAGACGCTAAGTCGCACCACAGACACCAAGTCGCAGCGCACATACACGTAACTCACATGTACTCAGCCGCATGCTCACAGATACACAAACAAATACACAAACGTATACCAGAGACCGAGAGCACAGATACGTCTACACAGACGCATAGATACGTGTACAAAGACGCATGCGACGTCGACGCACGCGCACCTGGATGCAGGTCAAATACCAGTGCACAGCAATCTGAAAGTCAGCAGGTACGTCGTGTCCCATTTCGTAGATTTGCCCCAATGTGTATGCTGCGTCTGTCTCTCCCCACTGCAGGGCCCTTACAGCCCACTGTGTGTGTGTGTGTGCGCGCGCGCGCGTGCACAGGAAGGTGTATTTAGACTTATTACATTTGCAGAGAGGTGTGCACATCTCTATACAGTCGTACATCTCCAGATAGCGTGTATCTCTCTACATAGCTAGGTGTATAGATACAGGGATACAGGCCAATCAGTGTGAGGTGAGAATGGATGGTCGGGGTTTAGGAACCTCGTGTGCCTCCTGGTAATTAGGGTTGGGGGTTTAGGGTTGGGTTTAGGGTTTAGGGTTTAGGAACCTGGTGGGCCTCCTGGTAATTAGGCGTCTCCATTCCGGCAAACGGGAGACCCGCCAGATAGAAATTGGCCACGTTGCCCGCGGCGGAGGGGTGCCCGCGCTGGGCGGCGGCCACAAACAGCTGAATGGCTTTTGGAATGTCTCGTTGAACCCCCTGCCCCGTATAGTGCATGACGGCCTGTGCATAGATAGACGCGCCCTGCTGCTTGCGCGCCTCCGGCGTCACGTAACCGTTTTGCTGTGCGCGCACGAGCCACATACGAGCCTCCTGCTCGCTCACGTCGACGCCGTGCCCCTCCTTGTACGCAATGTGCAGTCGGTACATGGCGTCGGGGTCGCCGGCCTCTCCCGCCCTTCGCAGGTGCTTGCAGGCGCGCGCCTGGTCCTTCTCGACCCCCGGCGCGCCCTCCATCAAAATTTTGCCAAAGGTGATTGCCGCCTCCGGGTCTCCAAGGTCTGATGATTTCTGCCAAAGCTCCTTGGCGCGCTCAATGTCCTTTGTCCCGCCCGACCCTGTGTAGAGCATCTTGGCCATGACCCGCATGCCCTTGGGGTGCCCGGCCTCGATAGCCCGCTCGAACCACTCGGCCGCCTCCCCGTGATCCTGCGGGCAGCCCTCGCCGGCATAATACGCCCACCCCACGCTGTACAAGGCGTCTTTGTTCCCCTGCAGCGCTGACTTCATGTACCACTCCAGCGACGCCTGTTGCTCCCCCGCTTCATACAGCTTGTCGCCAAGCTGCCAGCACACCTCCATAGTCATTGACCGCCAGGCTGCGGAACACGAGTGCATGTCTTGCATCTCCAGCCGCGCGCCGCGCGCTGCGCAGGGTGCGTTTCATCTGCTTGGGCACGAGCCCGTGTCAAAGGGCCCAAACTGGGGCCGCGTGCGCGGGAGGCACCTCATTCTGGGCGACCGCGTTGCCCTTGCTGGCCTTGTCCTGCAATGCAACCAGACGCTTGTCCTGCTACACCCGGCCGACGGCCGCATGCATCACCGTCAGCGGTCCCGCGGCCCCGCACGCCCACACGCGCAATCGACGCGGAGGTACCGCATGCTCACGCGCCACAGCCCTGCAAGACACGCGCACCTCGGGCTTGGCGGTCTGCCCCGCCATTGCGGTCACTGCAGCAGCGGCCGCAGCTGGCAGACGGCTGGTGGACCTCTCCTTACCCCTTCACTTCTCACTTCTCCCTTTCTTGAGACTCGAGCTTGTCTCGGCCTCCTGCTCAGTTTAGTTTGCAGAAGCACATGGGTTTAGCAAGTTTATTTCCTTACGAACTGTTAAAAACGTTTTTTCAATACACGGTCCAGGTATGCCCCGCCGCATGTCAAGTTCCGGCGAGAGCAGGCTGATCGCCCCGCCGCACTCCCAGCGCCGACGAGACGGGGTGGCGGCGCTGAAGAATAGGCTTGCGCCGGGCGGCGAAAATGACAACGAACCAGAGTCGGTCAAGCGCTACCGGCAGTTTCTTGCGGGTGCTTGCCCCCACTCCCCCAGCGCGTGCGTTGGCGCACCCGCGTCGCTCTGCATGCCGTTTACGCGCGCGCATGCACACAGGCTCCACGATGCCGCCGGATCTGCGGTCGGCAGCCACAGGCGACATTGACAGCTCCATACTGCAAACCAGCACCAACCGCCTGCTGTTGCAAAGCTGGCTCCCGGACGGTGGCTCTGCACACATGCTTGTCCAGAAGTCGCCGGCACAAGGTGTGTGATCTCTGGAACTGGCACAAAACGCTGCGCGGGCGCTTGCGGTGCATCTCGTTCCTACGATTCTGACCTCTGCATCGTGCGCAGGGCTCGCGCCGCAGCTCCCGCTTTCAACGCCGGGTAGCTTCGCCGAAGATGATGCCACAGGGAGGCACAGGTTTGCTTGCGCAGCCGACTGCGAGCCTGCTGAGACGCTGCGTCACATGTGCTCCTGCGTTCGGCACAAGGGCTGGCCGTGTGTGGGCACTTATGCCTAGCCTCACTGTGAGGCGTTTTGCAGGGCGGGAAGAGGGCCCTCATTCGCGCTGAGCCCGGTGCTGGCAGCAGAGGGCGACGATTCGATGATGGGCCAGTCCTGGCTCAACTTGAAAGCAGTCGGCGACGGTCCGCAGACGACAAACTGGCTCAGCAGTGCGCCCGTGCCAGCAGCGACACCAGAAACTGCGCGCAGCAGCGCGTCGTCGAATTGGCTGCAAGCGCCCGAGCGCATCTCCGAGCAGCTAGAACCGCAGCACAGCGATGCGTCATCGTCATCGTCTGCCCCAACGGCGCCGTCAAAGGCTCGAGGAACACGAAACAGGACAACTCGGCCTTGGAACTCCGGAGATGGGACTGAAAACTCGCGGCACACAGACGCTTTGCCGCCGCTGCCGCCCTTGCCTCCGACGGCTACCTCGGTGACATCAAAGCGCTCTGTTAGCCCTCAGTCTGTCGGGCCCGAGCCCTTCATGTTCGGGACGAAGGGCAATGAGCACCACGAGCCCTCGATCTTCAAGGCTCTTCAAGGCCTCGATCTTTCGGGACCAACCGCCGTGTCGAAGGACAAGAAAAGTGATAGCACGTCCCGAAACCTAGCACGGCGCCACTCAGCGCCGGAGTTGAGTGTCGCCGAGCTCCCAGTTGATGCGCAACTTGCCCATGGAGATGGGGGCAGAGAATGTGGAAGTGATACTTCAACTCCAGTCACTCCGTCGGACGGTCCTGATGAGGATTATTCCCACGGCGTCGACTCCGATGTCTTGCGCGACAGCATGCAGCAAGCTGCAATAGGATCGCTGATGCTGGCCGGTAAGAGCCACGAAAGTCAGAGGAGTCGCCGAAACAAAGGCGCGAATGCCAAACGTCGCATCAAGGCTGAGACTGATAGGCAGCCGCCAAGAAACGGTGACATATCCACCCACGGCGAAAAACATGGGGCGAATGGGCATGCCTCTTCCAATCATCATCAGCAGCACGCAGCGACACCGGAGGGCCAGATTGCTCCTGCGACACGCCATCAAGAAGCTGCAGGTAACCTCAAATCACCTGGGGCCGACGACAAAACGACAGGACTGCCTTTCCTTGACTTGGCAAGTCATGCGCGCGAAACAGATATTGCATATTTGGGTCCGCCGAGTTTAGATGATGGGGAAAATTTTCGAAGCTCGTACTGCACAACCCCAAAAATCGACGATTTTTGCGTGCGCAGCAGCGAATCGTTTTCAAGATTGGGCCTCGCCATCCGCGAGCACCTAAACCATGCACACTTTGCTTGCGGCTTCGTAGCGGACAAGGATCGATCCACTCGGCAAAAGCTGCTGTACGAAATATACTTCAGTGGTTGGAAACGGGGGCTGGTCAGCTGTGTCGTGATTGTTCACTCGGGTCTGGCTTTTGCCGAGTTGGGCATCAGTTCTTACCAGAATTCCAGGCGCGCTGACGGGATTGCGGAGATGGTCGTGTGGCGAGCTGCCGATGCGTGGATTCAAGCGCTACACTTTCTGTGTGCGATTGTATACCTTGTAGACGCGACGTTAATGGGACTGGGCTTGACGTCTGCCAATTTAGATCCTCGCCGCAATTCCCGGAACGCCACATTTCTGCTACTGGCGTTGGTCGTGGCTGTTGACACTTTGCTGACAGCCATGAAGGCCGAGACCTCTAGCTTTTCTCTGCCTCTTCGGGCTTGCTTACTTGTGAGAGATTCTCGAAATTCCCTCCCCTCCCTGCTGTGTGGCCCTGCCGCGGGCTGTGCTGGCCTGAGAGATTGCTCCAACGCTGGCCCATGACAGCTTTGGTGCGTGCGATATGACTGAAGCACTTACACATGTGGATCTCTGCAGGTGGCGCAGATGCCCCGCGCAGTGCACATTTTCGAGATGTGGGCGCAGGCAGTCTTGAACTTGGTCATGCTTTTTCTCGGTATTTCGTTCGTCATGGTGTGTCTAGCAGCGCTTGCTGTGATCGGTATCCGCGACTTTTGTCAGCACCGACCATGTTTCCAAGGTGCTTTAGTGTATGCATGGATGAATGAATGCACGTGCTTGCACATGAAATTCGACAGTTGACAGCTGAGAATAAGCAGGCACAGACTGCCCAACGACTCCCCCAGAGTGCGAAGCCCTACTGAGCCACTGTTCGGACTTTCCAACTGCCCTACTTATTCTATGGAACTTGGCTGGCGGTGCGGGACATGTCGACAATCTCACGCCCCTCCTTGACGCCAGCGTCGTCTTTGGCATGCTCTACTTTGTGCTTTCGTCTGCAGTGTGCATGGTATGGTTTCGCTTCGTTTGGTTAGCTGTGACATGGCACTGCATGCGCGACGTCAGTCGTCGCGCGGCACTTGAAGAGCGACGCCAGTTCATTCTGCTGCTCGACGGTGCCTTTGAAGGGGCCGCCCACAAGAATGTACCTTTGTGTGCTGTTGCACAGACCGTATCTTGCGTGTGGCCCAGTCTAACAGAACGACAAAGCCTGAAGGCTTTGCACCAGTGCTTCAGCAGCAGAAATGGCGCTAGGATTGAAAACGTACCCCGCGAGCAGTTGGGATCTCTGGCATGGTTCCTGCACGCTGATGCTTGTGTTGGGGTCCCACTACCCAATTGGATGTCATGCTGTTTCAGTAGGCCTGCGGAGCAGAGCAACACAGGAGAGAATGCCAAGCAAGAAAAGCCTTTGCCGCTCCCTCTCTTGTGTTTCATGCATTTCTGCGCCGTCGTAAGTTTTGCCATGTTCATCGCCAGCGCTTGGTTGCCGGATCCAGGCGATCGATGCAACTCATACTCAGAAGGGGTTCACATCCCTTCGGATATTTTTCGATCGCGGGATACAGAATGTGCAGTAAATCGTGGGCTTGAGTGGCTTGATGTATTGATTTGTGGCTGCTTCTGCGTGGAGTTGGGTTGGGTTTTCATGTTGCAAGGGAGGGCTGCCGTGGCAAGAGTCAGCAACGTTTACAGAATACTTGAAGTAACAGCTGAGGTGCTGATGATCTTGACGTTGTTCCGCGATCAAGGTATGGGCAACAAAGCTATTATTCTGCGATTGCTACGGACTCCAAGGCTCGTCTTCATCATCCAGAGTGTGGGTGTTTTCAACTACTGGCTCCAATTTACGATTACAACCCTGGTTGCCGCCGCCCAGATCTTCGTTGCCATCTTGGTGTTTGTCTTCTTCTTTGGTGCAGTGACGTGGAAGGCCGTCGTATTTTCGGGGGCCAGGTGCGTGATCACTCTCTTCTCTAAGGTGTACATTTTGTAAGTTACGCTTGCGTTTGGACGCACAATGCTGTATATTGACTTGTCTTCTGTAGGTCCTCTGGAGCTTTGCTGGACTTCAGTGGTTTGAGCAGCGCATGCTACACCGTATATTTGATCATTATCGGGGCTGACTGGCATGTGCATACGCGCGCCATCTTCGACGTCGTGGACTCGAACTCGCAGCGCTTCGGCTTTGTTCTCCTGTTTTTGGCACAGTGGGTCGGGGGGCAGACCCTGCTGTACATGTTTGTGGGTGTAATCCTCCAGTCATGGCAAATGTGCATCAACAAACACACCGCGTTGCGTTCGTGTGGGTGTTCCCATCCTGTCCGCTGCAAACGCGCACGGCTGAATGATCCGGCGCAGTTTCCATCCGTGTGGTCGAGTGCGATTTTGAGCTTTGGCGACCATGGTCTCATTCTGGATTTCAAGGAGGTCGATGATACAGCGGCTGAAGATGGATCCAATTGGTTTCTTCCGTATGCCCGTATCGAGGCTTGCCGAGTGCTTGACGGCTTTGAGGCTGTGTGCGGCATGCCTAAATCGTGCATCTCGATCCACTTGCAAGATAGTGTCATCATGCTCGAAAATGCCGATGACGCTCTTGCAGTGATGTGGACGGAGGACATCAGGGTGCTCTCGAGGAGAGCGCGCATGGAATTTGTGCTAGATGCAACGGTGAGATCAGATGATGACGACGATTTCGTGAATTTGGTGCAAGAACCGTCACAGCTGTCGACAAATCACAAGACCCGACGTGGTTGGATAAGGCGGCGGTCCACGGCATTCGATGTCTTTACTCACGATCTGGACCTGCCGGCATCGTTACCTGCCAGCACGATCAGCTTGACTACCGAATCTGGGCCCATACCAAGAACACCCCCGAAGTCAACCCCCTCTTCAAACGGCATCTTCTCGCGTTCAGACAGCAACGCAAGTCTCAGGTCAAGCCCGAAACAACCTCAGCAGCCTGCTTCCAGTGGCAATGAAATGTCGTGTCGCACCAACACAACACCCAAGGCAACACCGCGTATACTGAGCAGCCATTCGCCACGCCACACGCCACGTGACTCGCGTTCGCAGCGTGAACTCTTAGGTGCCGTGTCATATTCGACTGATGACGATGCTGCGAAGGAGCAGATGATTGCAGCGATCGAAATGTTTAAGGGCCTAAGGCCAGGAGATGCAAACGCGCTTGCCTGCAAGATGCGTGTGCATTCGGCACGTCCTGGTCAAAAGATCATCTTGGAAGGCCAGTTTGGCTCGGTCATGATTCGTTTGTTGCATGGCGTTGCAACCCAATTGAAGAAATCAGTGGTAGTTTGTAGGTTAGACCCTGGCATGATGTGCGGGCATCGTGAAATATTCGAGGACAACAGCAGCGCAAACGCTAGGATGTATGTGCGCGCCGACACGGAGTGCAAGTACGTGGTCTTGACTAAAGGCGCCGTGTTAGATCTACTCGAGACGCGAGGCTCGCTGCTGGTTAAACTCAAGGATAATGCAGTTTATCTTCGGACGCAAACATCCTGGATCACAAATTTGGATCGACGTGCCGATGACTCGGATTTTTCTGAGGGCACAGAACGCACGGTCCCTGCAAGTCCGCATCGGGCGGGCAACGGGAGCACGACATTGGAAAACTGCAAGGGGCGTCGCAAAGTCTCGGAAGCTAAGCAGTTGGGTGTGACCCTACTAAGCAACGGGCCGGCGCCCGTGTATTTCTCCGCAGAACCAAACCCGAAGTTGAAAAGCAACATTACCAGTGATGCAAAAGCACCTAGCCTGACCAGCAATCTGGACGCACAAGCGACGGATTCCAAGCCAGCAGCGCTGGATGCGCCCTTGAATACAGCGGCAAACGGAGCAGGAGCTTATGGTGGGCCTCATTCAGGAGGGTTGCCCGCGGGGCGCGCTTCTCCTCAAACACCGATGGTAATGCGAGAGAGTGAAGTAGCGTACCTCAACAACAACGTTGTGCTGCCACCGGGCGCCAGTGTTCGATTGGCGTCTCAGCTTGATGCACTGAGCCCGCAGCGTGAGCCGCCTGCGGCGCATGAAGAGCGGCAGGCGTTGCAGCTTGACGCGTCTTCCGACTCCTGGACATGAGCCGCTGTATCGGAAGACAGCAATGCACCTAAATTGTGAGGAACCGAGCGGGGTGTTTGTTCAGGAGCACTATTCGCATATTTCTTTTCAGTATCGCCGAGACCAAGAGGGGGTGCGGGCTGCATGCTGATTCTGACAACCGTCTTTGTGGATAAATGTGACGCTTAAATGTGAAGCAGCACCGTTCTTTTAACCATACACTACACATCGCGCAAAACCAACGCCAAGTTCAGTCCCCACCAACCCGCGTTCCCGGCTGTACACGTGAATAATAACCCCCACTTGAAGCGCCCGCAGCGCCGGCCCAGACATACAAACTACTGAGATGCCCACACGAGCGCGTGCGACATCTGACGCTGCAGAAGCTGCATTTCCTCGTCCTTGACCCTTAACGCCCTTCTCAGCTCCTTTTCAACTGCCCCCTTCTCCTCAAGTGCATGGAGCGAGAATTCGATGTTGGCGACTCGGTGCTCGAGACATTCGATCCCGGCCCTTTCCGAGTCGAAAGCACTGCGCATGCGGTCTAGGGATGAGCTCGCGTGGTCCCGCGCAAGCGTTAGGTGTTGCTCCCGCTGGAGAAGGTGACGACAAGGGGAGGAACGAGACGAAGAGTAGAAAGAAGCACAGCCAACGTCAGCGTACTGTCGTGCAGCGAGCGAGGGTAGGGGTGTCAGTAAACGCGCACGCACGCGCACACACACGTGCACACACGCTCACATGCACAACCTGACGCCCGAGCATGAGAGCTAGTGCGCAGCATTCTCGCATAACCTCCAGCTGCTCCACAAGTCTGTCTAAAAGCGCCTCGCGTCCCCGCCGTCTTTCTCTCTCCCGCTCTTCGCCACCCCTCCCTTCGCCCTCGCCCCCAACCTCTCCGACTCTCTCTTCCGCAAATGGCCCCTCTTTGCCTTTGCTCTCGTGCCTGCTAACCGCAGCATCGCCGGTTTCGCCACTGCTTCCTCCCCCTGCTCCTGTCGAGCAGCTATGATTGTCACGACTTGCCGTAGACAGAGTGTCATCTGTATCGGAGCCACTCTCCTTGTCCCTCGCGCCGCTCTCGATGACTCCTTGCCACTTGGCAAGCGCAATCGAAATCTGTTTCACAGGTTTCGGGCGTAGGATAAGATATAAGACACCACCTTTAGATTCAGAATGGAGAGAGACGGGGTCTCTTTTGCAGCTTCTCGTGACAGCACTGCCGATCACTTACCTGTTTCGAAGGACTGACGGGCGACACCTTCATAGCCTTCTCTAGGCTCATCACCGCCAGCTGCGAGCTACTCATCCACCTCTCCACCTCCTCCTGCATCACACTCAGCACAAGATCCACCTCGCCCATCCCGCCGTCTGCCCGTGCCCCCTCATCCGTCTCCCCTAACCCACGCACGTCCAATTCTCGACTGCTGATCAATAGTACATTTATCTCCCCGCTTGTGCTCGCCTCATTCCTCCAGGTCTGGACCCTTTCAAGTATCGTGGCATCTGCGCTCACTGTGCTGACGTCACCAGTCGCACTCACATCTGTCGCCTCCACTTCACCCACATCTGCGTCCACGAATGATTCATTCGTTGACTCATGCTCAGTGACCTCCTCCTCCGCCCCCGTCGGTGTCACACCCTGCTGGCTCGCCGCTGCGAGACTTACTGGGCTCTTTCTCGACGCATTGTCCTCTTTCCGCGCTGCCGCTTCGGCATCTTTGGCTGCTGCTGCAATCGCTGTGTAATACACGCACATCAGTCCGCGTGAAAGACGTGTGTGCGCATGCATATACCATGCTACCGCTGTCCAGCCACGCAACATTACGCGGGCACGCACATACGCGTGGACTGGTGCCACAACCTGTTGCATAGCCACAAATGAGCCGCTCCATCCCATCCACCACCTTCTGTATTTCCGTCATCAAAATCGCTGCCTCCAACCTTCCCCTGTCCTCTTCCTCCTGTTGCTCTCGGCCCGGCATCATCTGACAAGGCCTGTCGACCTCCATACCCTTCTCCCCCTCATTCACATCTATAAACTTCCTTCCTCCCGCCTCCACCGATGTCGCCCCCCGTGCCGGCCACGGCGTCCCCCCTGAAATCTCTTCCACCTTACGAATGGCCCCTTTACCACACGTCAATACCTGTTTGCCTCCACCCTTTACACTCCTAGAAATGCCTTCGTGCACCCCGCTGACAACCTCCCCTCCCTCCACTACGAAATCCCCCTCTTCCTCTAATGTCTGGGTTGCAACCGCAGAATATTGCGGAAAGAGCGCCACCAGCTCAGCATCCCTCTCCTTTCCCCTCTCCTTCGCCGCCTCTTTCTCCATCTCCCTCTCCCTCTCCCTCTCCCTCTCCCTTTCCCTCTCCATTGCAGCCATCACCCACTCATCATACCCCTTAGTCAGCCGCATCCCACCCACAGCCACGCCACTCTTCCCCGCCTCCAGCGGCAGCGGAGACGCTGCCGGCTGTGAGAATGTTGACGCCGGCTCAGAAAAGGGAAGCGCGAGGTATCGCATGTCGTCAAAGCTGCGCGCTTCGACCGGGGCCGGCGACGTGACCAGCAAGGGCCAGTCTGCCACAGGCCCTTGCCGAGGCGGAGATTTGGGGCTGCCAAGACAGGTTGCAATGTTTGCCAAATCGCATCCCGCGTATCAGATTAGATCATCATGGAGCAGATCCGACATCCCTCTGACAAGACGAGGTCTGCAAGAGGACACCGTGCTCACCGTGCTAGAGTGCACGGTGCTCTAATACAGTATGCAACACTGTGCACTATGACAAACGCATACGATGACAAACGCATATGTGGCTGCGCGCACAGAGAGAGAGAGAGAGATAGCGAGAAGCTCAAGGGCCCACGCAGCAAGGGGCTTGGCAGCAATCAAGGCTTGAATGCTGCCAAGCCGCAAGCGGGGGCGCGCATGCATCAACTACCTTTGTGCGGGGCTGAGGGGAAGGAAATGAGCAAGCATTTCTGCGAAAGTTAGAGGGCACGGGCGCAGGGAAGCTGCGGGCGGAGCTGGAGCACAAACAAATCAACGCCCACACTGATACCTCGAGGTACAGGCAAAGCACTTGCGAAAGCTTGCCCGCGTTGCCCACTGCTTTTTGGAAAAGGCATGCGGACCCATGACCAATTTACACATGCTGCACAGTTTGCCCCATTCCAGCCCTTCCCCGCTAGGCAAGACATCCTGGCCCGCGCTTCCATCTTTACCTCTCTTACCTCCTCCATGTCCGCCATTCTCTCCTGCCCCGGCACGGCCCACTCTTCGAGATAGCGGCACCGCGCAAGGCAGCGTTCCCCAAACAGAAGCCCGCTCCACTCCCACTGCCGCCTCTCCCACTGCCCCCTGGAATCTGCCGCACAGCATCTCGAGCACTTGAGCTGCCTGCTCAGCGCGCCAGTATCCCTCATATACCGCCGCTGCAAACTGTTCTGATTGCGCTGCCGCCGCTCGCGCCCGCGTCGCGAGCTCCGCGCTCTCTCGTTGAGCTTTGTCTACGTCTTCGACGGCCGCTTGTACCATTTCCCAGAACCCTTCCCACGTTGCCACATAAGCAACAGCCACTTTCCCACCATCGCCGTCCCATCGCATCCTCCCCAGCTGGGCCTCAGCCCAGCTGTCTGACGCCTCGTGGGGCGTCGGGGCGTCACGCACCCGTCCCCGTTGCGGCCAGCGCGCGGAGTGTGGCGGACACGAAGAGGCTCGTCTCGATGGGCGGCAGCTCTCCGACAGCCACGGCCACACATGCCAGTGGCCGCGGCTGCTGCGCGGCGATGGCGGGCGTGGGGACACCCGGGGCGCAAGGGCTCCTTCTTGGCGCAGGCGCGGAGACTCTGCTGCAGAGACTCCCCCACATGAACTCTCACCACCCTGTCTCTCTCCCCCTTCCTCCGCTTGCACTGCATCTTGCGGGGTTCGCTCTGAGCGGTGCGGGGGGGCGACGGGAACCTGTCAGAGGAAGGGGTTGCCATAAGGCCGAGGAGGTTGATTTCAGACGCGACAGACGTGAGAAGTCAAGGACTAGATTCCGTCACCTCCGCCACCTGTGTCATACGGGGAGGACATACGGTGGGGACAGACATACACGCGGGCAAGAGGTTTGAGGCTTATTGGCGTGCGTTCAGTGTGCCGTGCACCCACTTACTGTGAACCCACAAAAGCTTCTTACCCCCTCCCTCCACGTCCCTCCCTCCCCTGCCCCCCCTCCCTCTCTCCCTCCTTCCCTCGCTCGCTCGCTCCCACCCTCGAGGAGGGACCCTCCTCTACAACCACACCACACGACAGCCCCACAGCACTCACCCCGCGAGCACGGGCACGCGACAGAGCAACTTCCATGCGGCTAGCCATCCGCGACGTACGTAGGTCCCGCTCATGCAAGGCTGCCTGCAACCCTTCCAAAGCCTCCTGCAACACGCGCACTTTCTCCTCCAGCCTCTTGCCCTGCGCAACCAACGCCTCCTTCTCCTGCGTTGATGCGGCGGCTTGCGCCGCCGAGACCTTGCGCTCGTTTTCTCGCGCCTCTGCTGCGGCCACCAGCAGAGATTTGAGATGCACAAACTCTTGCGGATGGCTCCCAGGCGAGCCCAGAGTTTTCATGGGACTGGTATCGTGGGTGCTGGCAGTGAATGTCTTGATCGCGGCTTCGAGGATGACGAGCTGCTTTTTTAGCTCGTGCACCTGCGCTGCACCTTGCTCCGCTAATTGCTTGTTCTCCAATCGCTCCTCGTCCAACCACCTCAGGGTGTCGCGAACTTTGAGTTTGTCATTCTCTGCGGTGATTGCCTGTTCCCGGGCCGCCGATGCCTCACACAACAGCCGCTGATTGTCCAATTTCAGAATTTCCACTTCACGCTGCGCGGCTGCTAGTGCTATTCCTGCGCCCTGTCGCGCCGTCTTGTCATTAATTGCGACTTCCAGCGCAGCGCGGCCTTCCCGAAGCTGGTGATCAAGATCAAATACCCGCTTCTGCAGCGCGTCCCGTTCTTGCCGCACTACCACCAGCTCGTCCGCCTGTTTCTGCAGCTCCACTATATCCTCCTGCAGTGCCTGCAGCTCCCGCAGATGGACGCTGACAAGTGCCTCGGCCTCTTTGACTTCATCCTCGTGATGTCGCCGCAAGGCATCTGCAGCGTCCAGCAAGAGTGTCTTCTCAAGTTTGCACGCTGCCATTTCTTTCCTGAGCTGTTCGTGCGCGTCTGCCGCATCGGCCAACGCCTCCTGCTGCCTACGTGCCTCCTCCCGACTCTCCTCCATGGCCGCTCGCCAGTCGGTACGCTGCTGCAGCTCTCCGTTAAGACGATCAACCTCCCCTAGTAACGTACACATGCGCTCAGCCTCCAGCGCTCGCAAACTGCGCAGCTCTTCAACATCACTCCTCAGCCCCGTCGCCTCCAACTCCAACAGCGACTTCTCCTCCTCCACACCACCCAGCGTGTCCCGCAGCCCCCGCGCCTCATCACCTGCCCTTGCATTCACTTCCTGCAGCGCCGCGTTCTCTGCACGAACTCGCGACAGTTGGTCATTAACCTGTGATAGTTGGGCATGAACTTGTGACAGTTCGCGCTCGACGCCCGTGAGCTCCGCCTCCAAGCGCTCCCTGTCTACAAGAGCCTCAGTCTCTCTCTCCCGAGCCTCATTCGCCCTCTCACGAGCCTCCATCTCCCTCTCCTGCGCCTCCAACTCCCTCTCCCGAGTCTCCCTCTCCCGCTCCTCCGCCGCGTCTCTCTCTTGCACTGCCACACAAAGCGCCGTCTCCAGGCGCATCCTGTCGACACTTGCATGCTCCCGCTCCTGGACAGAAAAAATACAGAGCAGGCGGGCGGAAGGAAGAGAGGGAGGGGGGGAGGGAGGGAACGTCGACGATGGACGTTGACGACAATTAGTGCACACTCATTTCTACGGCGTCTATCAGACTTGATCTCCGGGAGGAGACTGTTTGAGCATCTCTCACCTGTGCATGATCTTCTCTCGCCTCCTCCAACGCCGCACGTACCTGCGCCCCCTCCTCTTCGAGCGACTTCACCAATTCAGCTAACTGCGCCACCTCCTGCGCCAACTCCTCGTCCTCTCTCGCCCGCGTCTCATGCTCGCGCGTCGTCTCTTCCTCAGTCTTGTTCGCCGACGCCTCTACCGCATCCCTCTGCTCACGGACCCGCAAGCGCTCTTGCTCGCGTTCCTCGCGCTCCCGTTGCAGAAACTCCTCCGCCTCTGCAAGCTGCTGCTGCACCTGCTGCACCTGCGCTTGCAACCGCTGGCGTTGCAACGCCATCTCCTCATCACGCTCCACCAGCACATTAAGGCTGTTCTGCGCCTCCGCCACGCTCATCTGCAACGCAGCGAGCTCTTCCTGGAGTTGCAGCTTATCACGTTGACTGGCTTCAAGCTCTTGGGTGGCGGCCGCAAGCTGCTCTGCCACACTAGCTCGGGAAACCTCTGCGGCAAAGAGCTCCGCTTTCTTAGCCGCTTCTAGTGCTGACCTCCCTGCATCCACTTCGCGCTTCAGGGCATCACGCTCCTCGCGCACCTCCTCTAGATCGCGGACAAGCACCGTCATGCGCTCTTCCAACTGCCCCTTGAAGTGCTGCATATCTTTCTGCAGCGCAGACATTTCGCCATCAAACGATCCCGAGCCACTCTCCGCCCTCCGCCCCCACCCCGCATCCTCTGCTCCCATCGCCCCATCCGGCGACCTCGAAGCACTATCTGCGCGTGGCGGTGGCGGCGACGATGAGGCCCATATGGCAGGAGACAACTCGAACAACGCTCTTTTTTCTGGAGATGATGAGACGTGAGAGACTAGGAGGTGCTTGATGTACCGTGTCAGCATCCCTTCGCGCAGCACCGAGTGTGCATTCCCGGCCTGCTGCTCCAAGTCAGCCGCCACCGCCAGCGGGTCCACCAGTCCTAGCCCAGCGCCCTTCTGCCCAGGAGGCCGGGCATGAATGGTGAGGGACGCTATCACGCTTCCGGGGGACAGTCTCGTGATGCTGACGTGTGCGGGGGGGATGCCGCCGGCGGTGCTGACGTCGAGAGTAAGGGTCTTTTCAAAGACTGAGCGTTCCAGTGAGCAGGGGAAGCCCGCTTCCCGAAAGTCCAGGTCGAGTATTAGCGTCAGCGCTGCCTCACTCACACCCACGGCGCTCACACCCACGGCGTCTCCCACACCCAATGCCTCGCTCACACCCACAGCCTCCTGCTCCGGCGGGCCTGACAACTCCTTGCGCGCTTCCTCCAGCGCCTGATGCTTTCTCTCACGAGCTACCACCTCCATATACTCTATCCACGCCCACATGGCCGTCGTCATCGCGGGAGATCGCCACCTATAGATAGATAGGTAGATAGATAGATACACTCACACACTCACACACGCACACAACACACACGCGCGCGCACACACACACACACCGGCTCATGGCTTTCTCCACCACACGCTGGTGAGACACGAGCTGCGCCACGGTCCGCGAAAACATGTCGAACGCCCCCGCCAGCGCGCGATGCTGCATCCGCATCACTATCCGCCGACACATCTCCCTCTTCCGCTTCTTCTCCATCACACACCCCAGGAACGAATCAAACGCGGCGGCAACCTGGACGAGCAGCATCCGTTTCACCGTTCGTCTGGCCTGTTCCATGCGCCGATCCTGCTCCTGCTCCACTCTGGCCTCGGCAAGCCATTTCTGCTTGGCGAGCTCGTCTGCAAACTCTCGCTTTGCGAGCGCAGTCCCCTCCTGCATCGCCTCTTGCTTTACCCCGTCCACATAGTCCAGCCATCGCTCAAACATCTCCTTCAGCACGGGCGTTCGCCACCGACTGGTTGCCTTGAGCACCATGGTCCGATGCGCTGTCAGCTCCTCGATTGCCCCCGAAAAGCAGTCAAACGCCGCCGCCAGGCGCATGTGCAGCATCCGACCGATGACACGTTTGCATGTTGTCTTGCGCTCTTTCACCTCCTCCACTCGCTCGCAGAAGGACTCGAAAGCTTGCGCCAACTGAATGTGCAGCATCCGGGCCACCACCCGGCTGCTCATCGCCATCCTCCGCTCGCACTCTTTGTCTGCGAGCGTCCTGCTGCTGGCAAGCTCATCCTCCAGATTCTGCCTCAGCTTTGGCATGGCTTCATGCTGCTCAGACACAAATGCTGATAAGTCAGTGCCCTAGTATATGCACGGTATAAAGCCACGATAGAGCTGACTTTTGAGAATTTGTGCTGCGCCAGTGTGCGAATATTATTATTATCATATTATATTCTTTACCTTCTCTCTTGCAAGCACGAGGTGCTGCTGTTGCTCAAGGTCATGTCGGAGCTGCTCTACTTGCGCAAGCAGCTGCTGCCGCTCGAGCACCAACCCTGCCTCGCTTTTCACACACGCCTCCACATCTTGAGAGACGACCTGGAACCAATCTGCCACACCCCACCACTCCTCCACTCCCCTATCCCAAGCTCCATGCAGGCTGCGTCCGGCGCTTGTCGCCGTGCCCGCATGGACCATTGACATGTCTGAGACTGGCACCAGCGGCGGCATGGCAGGCGGCGATGGTGGAGCGTGCTGCAGTGTTTGCACACAACGCACATGTGTCACAAACATGAGTTACACCAGCAAAACATGAGTTGCCAGCAAACAAAAACATGGGCTGCAAGCTTCCTCACACCAACCAATCATACATCAACGTCCACAAGGTTCTACGGTTTAAAACATGCGTTACACGCCTCCTACATGCGTTACACGCCTCCTCACACCACTCAATCAACAACTCCCACACCACTCAATCAACAACCACAACACAACCCCACACGCATTCACGCGCACACACCCTGAAGAGGGAGCGAGGCGATGACGGCGGAAGATGAGGCACAAGTGGTCGCGAGGGATTCGCGTCGCTCTCGTCAACACCCATCGCGGTGTGCCCACCTGGCATGGCGAGCCCTGCGGCATCATACCCGCCGCCGCCCGCGGCGCGTCCATCTGCAAGCATCGTGTGAGTCAAAGAAGACCTCCTATTGAGGCAAAAGAGACCTACTGCAGAAGAAAAGAGACCTACAATAATGGCAAAAGAGACTTACTATAGACGTCGCGTCCATCTGCAAGCATCTTGTGAAGGCGTTGGAGGCTGGCCTTGCACATGACCTCCAACGCCTCCTGGTTCTTGCACATCACCTCCAACGCCTTCAATGGCAATGAGCCGTCGCCCTGTCCAGCCTCACGGCAGCGTCCTTCGGGCTCTGATGCACCCTCTGGGGCGGCTCGTGTCGCATGGCCCGCACTGTCATCCGCGTCTTCCCCTGGCAGGGATGTGCATGCCGCATCAACTGCCGCCACCGCCGCCGCCGCCGCCGCCGCTTCCCGCAAGGTCAGCAGCTCCAACTCCAGGTCAGCGTGCAGGGCGATTCGATGCGCGAGCAAATCTGCGCACTTGGCGCGCTCTTCCTGCGCCTGCCGTAGCACCTCATGCATCTCCTCCAGGCGCTGAAAGACCACTCAAAAGTCAGCGCCCTCGTCAAGTCAGCGCCCTGGTCAAGGTACTATATAAAGTCACTTAGCGAATACTTTTCATTTATGCCTGGAAGAGTGCCTGCTTCTCAAGCTGGAGCGCCGCCACCTGCGCGTCAGCCCTAGCTACCTGTGCCTGCACCTGTGCCTGCACCTGTGCCTGCACCTGTGCCTGCACCTGTGCCTGGATGAATGCCGGCGTCACCCCTCTCTCCATCTCCCCCTTTCTCCATCTCTCTCTCTCTCGTTCCTCCGCCTCCAGCCGGGCATCGCCCTCTGCCGCCCGCCGCTCTGCCGCCCGCTGCACCTCTTCCGCGCGCTGCTCTGCAAGGTCTCGCTCTCGCTCTGTCTTGCGGAGGCAACTCTGAAGATGGGCGTTGCTAGCCTCGAGGTCCTTCTTGCTAGCCTCGAGGTCCTTCTTGCTAGCCTCGAGGTCCTTCTTGCTAGCCTCGAGGTCCTTCTTGCTAGCCTCGAGGTCCTTGAGCTGTAATACAACTGCGCGGCTGCCCAAATTCTCAAATGTCAGCTCCCTAGTCTACTGTATCTATTAAGTCACTGTAGAGAATATCGGTGCGAATCGGAGCTCCTTGAGCAGCAACACCACTGGCGCCAGTGGTGTTCATTCATTTTCATTCTCAAAAGTCTGTGTTTTAGTATATGTACTATATAAGCTCAATATAGAGGATACTTTTTGAATTGATGCCTGCGGGCCAAGTCGGCCTTTAACTCGTGCAGCTCCAACGAACGCTCCTCCTCCTCCTTCTTCGCCATCTCCTCCTCCTCTCTCTCCTCCTTCGCTCTCTGCTCCTCACGCAGCAGCTGCTCCAACTCCCGACACTCCGCCGTCGCCGCCACCACCACCGTCAACAGCTCCTGCGCGCATGACGTGGCCTCCGCTTGCGTCTGATTTCGTGTTTAGGGTTTGGTGTTTAGCATTTAGCGTTTAGGCAGGGTGCGAGACTGGAGTCCGTGCTCGTGCCTCGCCTTCTTCGCGTGTGTATCGTGTGTATCTGTATTTACACACGCGTTGCCTGCACTTGACAATTACACAGAGGGCGGCGCACGCACGGGGGCAACACACGGACAGACAATACCTGCGGTTGGAAAGGGGCAGGCTTTTCATGGAAAGGCGCGCTTTCCTTTTCCCCTGAAAGCCCTGCCCTTTCAAGCCCGCCGTCCTCGCGCTCCAGTCGGAGGCCCAGCACGTTGTCGAGCAAGTTGTTGACTTTGGCATCTCTCTCCCCAGCAACCCTGCCAGTGCCGCAAGCTACCCCAGTGCGGTCCTCGACACCAGTGTGTGGTGTGTGTGGTGTGTGAGGTGTGTGTGGTGAGTGTGGTGTGCCGTCAGTGCGGTCCTCGACCCCAGTGTGTGGTGTGCGGTCCACCACCCCAGTGCCGACGCCCGGCATCCCGATAGAAGAAGCTGACTCAAAGGACCAATCGCTTGCCCCCCCCACCTCGCCCCCCTCCGCCCTCACTTCCCCACCCCCCCGCACCACTGTCCACAGCTCATCCGCCTGCGATTGGCATGAGCACGGCACGGGGGAAATTCTGAGGAGTCAGAGGCATATTTGACTTTTGAGATTGTTTGCCTGAGATGGAGCGCATGAGCTCAGTGAGCCCCTCTCTATCCTCACGCCTGTGAGCCCCTCTCTAGGCTGCCGCCTGTGCGTCGTTTGCCTCCTGCTGACTTTTCAGACTGTTTGCCTTGCTTCTTGCATGAGATGGCGGTGGCGAGAGGGATGCCGGTGGCGACCATCGGCTCCTTTCGCTGAATCTCTCTCCCTCTCTCTGATAGTGGTCTACTCGTGTACTTCTTGCATCCGGAGTCCCCCTTCCTGCTGCCCCTCCGCCTGCCCCGTGCCCTGCTGCCCCTGCGCCTGCCCCGTGCCCTGCTCCCCATATTGTTAATCAAAATTATATATACATACACACACACACACACACACACACAAACACACACACAAACACACACACACACACACACACACACACACATACTTGTTTGTGTGTACATGAATTTTATATTATATTGAATGATTTGATTGCCTGCAACAGGCGGGGAGGTGTGCTGCACTGATGTGGGCCCAACGGCTTCCCGAAGCGCGAGTGCCAAGCCCAGGTTCTCCTCCCCCAACATCGCACTCCACCTACATAATAAACATACATATTATATATATATATATATATATATATA
>Ga0315899_10002496_pt1 | contig 20374 bp, 18 predicted proteins | sample LakEriMetagenome_2_FD_203518 | JGI IMG/M metagenome (GOLD analysis project Ga0315899, IMG submission 203518) | Freshwater fungal communities from buoy surface, Lake Erie, Ohio, United States - Buoy 4 MA112 | ecosystem: Environmental > Aquatic > Freshwater > Lake | place: USA: Lake Erie, Ohio... | reverse complement strand
GCGACGCCACGCTCGGCGACCTCATGGCCAATGGTGACCCCACCCCCGAGGATCACATCATCGCCCAAGGCGAAACCGATCAGCTCAACCAGTTGCTCGACACCCTCGACGCTCGCGCCCGGTACGCTGTGGAAGCCCGCTTCGGACTCATCGACGGCGAGCGAAAGAGCTTCCGCGAGGTCGGCGAGAAGTTGGGCGTCACCGCCGAGGCCGCTCGTCGCCTCGTGTCGCGCGCCGTGGCCGGCCTGAAGGAAGAAGCCGAAGACATCTTCGTCGCCTGATTCCGGTTCCGAATTCCCGTGACCCTCGTGGTCACGTCGCCAAAACGACCCGATGGCTTTTCGCCTCGGGTCGTTAGGCTTTTTTCATGGCCTCCGCCTGGACCCCATCATCGTGGCAATCGTTTTCCGCCGCGCAGCAGCCCAAGTGGCCCGACCAAGGTGTGCTCGACCGCGCCTTGAAGCAGATCGCTTCCTATCCCCCGTTGGTGTTCGCCGGCGAGGCACGTTCGTTGCAGGCCGGCTTGGCCCAGGTGTGCGCGGGCAACGCCTTCCTGTTGCAGGCCGGTGACTGCGCCGAGAGCTTCGACGACTTCTCGGCCAACAACATCCGCGAAAAGCTGCGTGTGATCCTGCAGATGGCCGTCGTGCTCACCTACAGCCTCGGAGTTCCCACCATCAAGGTCGGACGCATGGCCGGCCAGTTCGCCAAGCCGCGCAGCAGTGACACCGAGAAGATCGGTGAGCTCGAGATTCCGTCCTTCCGCGGACACATCGTGAACGACCCCGCCCCCACCGAGGGCGCTCGCATCCCCGACCCCGATCGTCTCGTGCAGGCATACCACCAGTCGGCCTCCACGCTGAATCTCGTACGCGCCTTCGTGAAGGGCGGCTTCGCCGATCTGTCGCGGGTGCACGCCTGGACCCAAGAGTTCGTGGGATCGAGTCCCGAGGGTCAGCGTTACGAACAACTGGCCACCGAGATCGAACGCGCACTTCGTTTCATGCGCGCGTGCGGAGTCGACACCGAGAACACCGCCACCTTGCACGAAGCCGACGTGTACACCAGCCACGAGGCGTTGTTGCTCGGCTACGAGGAAGCGCTGACGCGTCAGGACTCGCTGACGGGACAATGGTACGACTGCTCGGCGCACATGCTCTGGATCGGCGAGCGCACCCGGCAACTCGACGGCGCGCACATCGAGTTCCTGCGCGGTGTGGGCAATCCCCTCGGATGCAAGATCGGCCCGTCCACCACCGTCGATTTCGTCCTCGAGTTGTGCCAGGCCCTCAACCCCGCGCGTGTGCCCGGCCGACTCACCTTGATCAGTCGCATGGGTGCCGACAAGGTCGAGGACGCGTTGCGTCCGTTGCTGCGAGCGGTCCGTGACTCCGGCCATCCGGTGGTGTGGGCATGCGACCCGATGCACGGCAACACGTTCACGTCCGTGGGCGGTCGCAAGACCCGCCACTTCGACGACATCATCCGCGAGATCGCCGGCTTCGTGAACGCCCACCGCATGGAGGGCACGTGGCCCGGTGGCATTCACGTGGAGCTCACCGGTGACAACGTCACCGAATGCCTCGGTGGTGCCGACGATCTCACCGACGCCGACCTGGATCATCGTTACCAGACGGTCTGCGATCCGCGTCTGAACGCCCGCCAAGGTCTCGACCTTGCTTTCGGTGTGGCCGAACTCATCCGTTCCTCCGGTTTCGCCTGAGTCGATGAGCGACGGGGCTCGCTCGGGCGACGCTGTCTCGAACGACGTTCTCGCCTCCATCGATTCCTGGCCGGTGCCCCACGCGGCGGCGGCCATCATCCACGGAACATCCGTCGTCACACACGGAGACGCCTCACACCGCTTTCGTTTGGCCAGTATCTCCAAGGTCATCACGGCGTGGGCGTGCCTGGTCGCGGTCGAGGAAGGGTCGGTCGCTCTTGATGACCCCGTCGGTCCGCCGGGGTCGACGCTTCGACATTGCCTCGCTCACGCCGCGGGATACGGCTTCGACACGCCCGACACCATCATCGGGGTGGGAAAGCGACGCGTCTATTCGAACACCGGCATCGAACGGGCCGCGCGACACGTTGCGGAGCGTTCGGGGATTCCCTTCGCCGACTACGTCCGTGAGGCGATCTTCGAACCGTTGAACATGAACGACAGCACGCTGAAGTCGTCGGCCGCGTACGGGGTGTGGAGCACCGTCGACGACATGTGTCGTTTCGCCCGCGAGCTGATGCATCCGCGGTTGATCACCACCGAGACCGGGGCCTTGGTGCGCACGATTCAGTTCCCGCAACTTGGCGGAGTGATTCCGGGCTTGGGCTCGTTCTCCCCGAACCCATGGGGAGTCGGTGCCGAGATCCGCGGTGACAAATCACCGCACTGGACGGGCACGACCAACTCGCCGTCGACGTTCGGTCACTTCGGTGGCTCGGGAACCATGATGTGGATCGATCCGACGATCGACACCGCCCTGATCGCTCTCACCGACCGCGACTTCGACCAATGGGCGCAGGACGCGCTCGTCGCGTGGCGTAGCCTGAGCGACGCGGTGGTGGCTTGGGTTCGCTGACGCCGACTTCCCCCACCTCCCTCATCGCCCCTCGTCCCCCACGTCGCCCTCATGCCCACCACTCGCACCACTGAACGCATCCTCCTGGGTGCCGCGTTCATTCTGTCGGCGAGCAACAGCCTCGTCTTCGCTCTCATGGGCAACCTGCAGGACGAGTACGGGTTCACCGACGCCGGCCTCGGCTTCATCGCCGCCGCAGCGTTCCTCATGTCGTTCCTGATGATGGTGTTGGTGGCTCCGCTCGCCGATCGGGGTCACGCCAAGTCGCTGCTCATCCTGGGCACCGTGCTGGCCATCGTGGCCAACCTGGTCTTCGCCACCGGTTCGTCGTTGTGGGTCTTCGTTCTGGCCCGCGCCATCGGTGGAATGTCGACGGGTTGTTTCATGCCACCCGCGTACGCGTTGATGGCGTCCCTTTCCACCAGTGGAACGTCGGAACGCATGGGTGCGATGCGCGGAATCGAACTGGCCGGCTTCGTCACCGGCCCCGTCATCGGCGGCTTTCTCGTGGGCCCGTTCGGTTTACGTTGGCCCTTCGTGCTGTTCGCCGGCACGGCCGCCATCGCCACGCTCATCGTGTCGACCCAACATCTGCCCACGCTCGTTCGAACAACCGAATCGAGTCGATTGGCCTTCGGTCTGTTGCGACATCGTTCGGTGCTGGTGCCGATCCTCTTCCTCATCGCCATCGCCCTGCCGGTGGGAATCTACGACAGCCTGTGGGATCGATTCCTCACCGACATCGGGGCCAGCGACATGGTGGTCGGGCTCAGCCTGGCCGCCTACGCGGCCCCGTTCGTTCTTCTCTCGCGATTCGGTGGACGCTTGGCCGACCGCACCAGCCGGGTTCGCGTGGCCTTCGTGTCGTTGCTGTTCATCGCTCCCCTCACGGCGACGTACGGACTTTTCTCGGTGGTGTGGGTTCCGATCATGTTCGGCGTGATCGAGGCCAGCTTCCAGGCGGCCGCGCAACCCGCGGCCAGTGGAATGCTGGCCGCCGGCGCACCACCGGGACGAGCGAGTGCGGCTCAGGGACTGGCTGGCGCCTGCAATCAACTCATCGCCGCCGCCGTGGCCATGTTGGCCACGTGGGGATACGGACACTTCTCGGCGCGCACCATTTTCGGAGCGGCCGGTCTCGGTCTGTTGATCATCGGGTTGTTCGCGCGCTTCCTCGCGCGCAAACTCCCCGAACCGGTTCTCAGCTGAGACGCTCGACGATCATGGCCAGACCCTGGCCACCACCGACGCACATGGTCTCGAGACCGAACGTCTTGTCGGTCTCCTGCAGTCCGTGGATGAGGGTGGTCATGATGCGTGCACCGGTCATTCCGAACGGATGGCCGAGAGCGATGGCGCCGCCGTGAACGTTCAACTTGTCCCAGGAGATGCCGAGGTGCTTGGCCGACGGGATGACCTGAGCGGCGAACGCTTCGTTGATCTCGACGAGGTCGATCTGATCGATGGTCATACCCGCACGCTTCAGGGCCTGACGGCTGGCGCCGATCGGACCGAGACCCATGATCTCGGGGTCGAGCGCCGACACACCGCTCGAGACCACGCGGGCCAACGGGGTGAGACCCAACTGCTTGGCCTTGGTGTCGCTCATCACCATCACGGCCGCAGCACCGTCGTTCAACGGACACGCGTTACCGGCGGTGATCTGACCGTCGGGGCGGAAGGCCGGCTTGAGGGACGCGAGACCCTCGAGCGTGGTGCCCTCGCGCGGGCAGTCGTCCTTGCTCACCACGGTGCCGTCGGGAAGCGTGAGCGGCGTGATCTCGGCCTCGAAAAAGCCGTTGGCCACGTTCGCACTGGCGCGATCCTGGCTGAGCTTGGCGAACGCGTCCATCTCCTCGCGGGTGACACCTTCGACCTCGCGCACGTTCTCGGCGGTCTGACCCATCGCGATGTACGCGTCGGACAAGCCGCTCGGCGGGGTCCAGGTGGACTGTCCACCACCAGCACGCAACTTGGATCGTTCGCCGGGCCCCTGGAAGATCGGGTTCGGCGCGGTGTCGGACGCACCCGATCCGTAACGGCTCACGGTCTCCACACCGGCGGCGATGAAGCAGTCGCCCTCGCCGGCCTTGATGGCGTGGGCGGCCATGCGAATGGTCTGCAACGACGACGAGCAGTAGCGGTTCACCACGACACCGGGGGCCTCGGGGATGCCGGCCAACAGCGCGACGATTCGACCGAGGTTGAACCCGGCCTCTCCGGCGGGCTGACCCACACCGATGATGAGGTCCTCGATGTCGGAGCCCTTCACCTGGGGCACCTTGTCCATCAACGCGCGCACGATCTGGGCGGCCATGTCGTCGGTGCGCAACGTGGTGAGCGAACCCTTGTGGGCGCGACCGATGGGGCTACGGGCGGTGGCAACGATGACTGCTTCGGGCATGACGACTCCAGGGGTTCGGGCACGCGAGGTGCGGTCCCCGAAGCGTAGTCAGGCTCGGCGATCTGGGCGGACTTTCAGAGCTTCAAGTGCGACGTGTCGTTGAACCCGTGGAGGGCGCCCCCGGTGGCGGACAGGTCCAATCGACACACCGAGGCCGGATCGAGTCGCGTGCGCCAGGCCACGGCCGCATCCACGCCAAGGGCCAAGGTGACCGCGGCCTTGATGGGCGACACGTGGCTGACCACGATCACCGTGCCGAACCCGAGGTTCAGCACTCGGTCCAAAGCCGCGCTCACCCGGCTCTCCACGTCAAGCAACGACTCCCCGCCCGGAGGCCGGAAGTCGGGTTCGGCGCGCCACTTGGCCCACGTCGGTGCGTCGATCTCGGATTGGTGAAGCCCGTCGAACGATCCGTAGTCCAGTTCGATCCAGCCGTCGTCGACCATCACGTCGCACTCGGCGGAACCGGCCGCCGCGATCGCCCGTGCGGTTTCGGTCGCGCGCAACAACGGACTGTGCACCACGACCGCTCCGTCACGCAACACCGACGACAACGCCTCCCCCACCGCCGACGCCTGACGGCGACCGACGTCGTCGAGTGGATTGTCGATTCGACCCTGAATGCGTCCGGTGGCGTTGAACGCGGTGCGGCCGTGGCGCACCAGGATGACACGAACGGATTCACTCATGAAGAGTTCCCTGGCGAACGAACTCGCGACGGCGCCCGGGTTCGGACAATCCGAAACGCCTCCACGCATGGGCACACAACAAGAGGCCGACGATCTCGAAACCAACGTTGAGCCATCCGCGTTCGACGACTGGCAACGGCGCACCATCGAAGGAAACTCCGGTCACGGGCCACCAGAACACCTTGGTCGAGCTGAACGCTCCGTCGAAGATGAGGTGCAGGAACGTCCCGATGGGTATGGCCAGCAATCGACGACGGATCGGTTTGCGTCCCGCGGTCGCGAGCATGACCGCCACGAGAATGGCCACGCTGCCGGTGATCGAATGCAACGCCCGCGCCCCACCCCAGATCCCGTCGACGACATCGGGAAGCAGAACGCCGAGAATCAGGAATCGGTGATCGAAACGCGAGTCACGAAAGACGAACCAGACCGAGAGAACCGACGCGCCCACGAACCAAAAGATCACTCCTCTACCGTAGGAGCAGGCGCGTGCAATTGGGACATTCGGCGATCTGATCGACCGGCAGACGCTTGATGGCGTCCATCTCACTGGCCGAGATGTCCATGTGGCATCCGCCGCAAACTCCGTGTTTGATCTCGGCGATGGCCACACCGCCGTGATTCAGGCGTAGACGCTCGTACGTCTCGAGGTCCGTACCGTCGACCGCGCTGACGGCAACCTCTCGCTCGGACAGCAAGCCGTTCATCGCGGACCGGGTGGCCTCTTCGGCTCGTCGAACATCCGCCGACGCCGCGACCAGAACCTCAGCCGCATCGGACTCGAGCCGTCGCGCCTCGTCGAGTGCTTCGGCCGTGCCAGCGGCTCCATCGAGGATCTCGAGTCCCCGCTCGTCACCGCTCTCGCGCTCGTTCGTCAGATTCCGAATCTCGTGCTGCAGAGCCTCGGCCTCCCGCGGTGCGATCACCGTCTTCAACTGCTTCTCCAACCGGGCCAGATGATTGGCGATCTCGGAGTCACGCTTTTCGATCGAGGCCAATTCCGACTCGAACGTTCCTTGCTCTCGCATCAGATCGCCGATACGAGACCGCAACACCCCCAACTTCTCGGCTGCCGACTTCTCGACGGCCAACTCGGGAAGATTCGCGAGGGCGTGTCGGGCTTGGTCGATGGCGGTGTCGAGACGTTGGACTTCGATGAGCGCTCTCGGATCCATCGACCGACTGTGCCACGTGGGGGCACCAACCACAAGACGCCCGATTCAGGGACAGGCGGGGAATGTGTACTCGTCGGCCGGCAAGGTGGGCAACGGCCACGTGGGATCCACCTGTCCGCGAGGAATCGTGGTGTTGATGTCCGTGATCACTCCCGGCGGGGCGACCACGGTGGTGCTCGTGGTGGACGTCGTCGATGTGGTCGTGGTCGGAGCCACCGTTGTCGGCGCACCGGGATCACCGGGCGTCGTCGTTGCCGTGGGCGCGGTGGTGGGCACGGTCACCACGGTCGGACAGTCCGACCCGGGAAGGTACAAACGCATCGAGGCGCGCGCGTTCGGTGGCGGCGTCGGGAACAACGTCGCAGGTTTGCCCGCCAAGGCACCGTCCATGGTGGCCTTCCAGATTCGAGCCGGGAAGGTTCCACCGATCACCCGGTCCACGCCAGCCGCCACGAACTCGGGGATGCCGTTCATCGGCAGGTACAGATCGGGGTGGCCGACCCACACCGCGGTGGTCAACTCCGGGGTGAAGCCCACCATCCACGCGTTGGTGTTGTTGTCCTGGGTGCCCGTCTTGCCCGCCGAAACACGACCCTCCAACTGCGAGCGACGGGCGGTGCCACTGATGAGGACTCCTTCGAGAATGTTGACCGCGCGCGCGTTGGCTTCGGGGCTCAACACCTGAACTCCGGCGTCGGAATGCTGATACAACACGCCGTCGGGACCCTCGATGCGCTCGATGTAGTACGGCTGCATGTGGACGCCACCGTTGGCCAGAGTCTGCGCACCCGACGCCATGTCGAGCGGACTCATCTCGTTCGCACCGGTGGCGAAACTGGCGTACGGACGTAACGGTTCGCGCTGCTCGGGACTTCGCCCCTGGAAGAGATACAGGTTGTTCGCCATCCGGTAGGTGGTGTCCACCACTCGATCGAGACCCACGATCTGCGAGAGACGGGCATAAGCGCAGTTGATGGAGGCCCACGTCATCTCCGACAACGAACCAACCGGACGGCTGACGCCATCGGTGGCCACGAACGGATTGTCGGGATCGTCCGGATTCGGCAACGTGCACGGGAGGGTCCCGTCGATCACGTCGTCACCCTGCGCACCGGCCGCGACCGCGGCCGCGAGGATGAAGATCTTGATGCTGGACCCGGTCTGTCGCGGAGCCAACGCCATGTTCACCTGATTCCGTGGTTCGCAAATCCAAATCACGTTGCCTTCTTTGTCCACTGAAGGCGTTCCATCCGGCTCCTTTTTGGTGACACAGGAATTCCTTGTTACGAATGGACGGGTCACCATGGCCCTCACCGCGCCGGTCTTGCTGTCGAGCGACACGATGGCCGTGTCGATGCCCGCGGTGTTGCTCGGTAACTGCTCCAGACGCGCTTTCTCCGCCGCCGCTTGGGCAACGGGGTCGAGGGTGGTGTGGATGCGCAGGCCTCCGCGGAAGAGTCTGTTGTAACGCTCCTGATAGGTGTCACCGAGCAAGTTGCTCTTGTTGAGCAGGTACGACTTCACCTCCTCGCTGAAGTGCGTCCTGGTGATGCGCTCCTCGTCGATCTGTTGCACGACCTCGGGTAACCGCCAACCGCCCTCGCACCGCACCTGATCGCCCGGGTCCTCGGAATCGATCAGACAGAACTTGATCTCCTCGGACACAACCGTGTCCAACAAACCCTCGTCGACGAGCGCATCGAGAGCCTGCCCGAATCGGCGCCTGCTTTGCTGAGGATGACGAATCGGGTCGTACGTGGACGGCGCCTGGATGAGCCCGGCGAGGAACGCCCCGTCCACCAACGTCAACGCTTCCACCCGCTTGCCGAAGTACACCTCGGCCGCCGCCTGGATGCCGTAGGTGTTGTTGCCGAAGAAGACCGTGTTGAGATACCGCTCGAGTATCTCGTCCTTCGTGCGGACCTTTTCCAGCCTCAAGGCGTCGATGATCTGGAGGATCTTGTACCGACCGTCGCGTTCGAGCCCGGCCAGGTACTCCATCTTCACGACCTGCTGGGTGATGGTGGAGGCACCCTGACGGGCGCCACCCTCGAAATTGGACAACGTGGCCCGGAACAGTCCGCGGACGTTGACACCGTGATGGTTGTAGAACTCACGATCCTCGACGGCCAGGATCGCATCGATCACGTCGTCGGGTACCTGTGCGAGCGAAACGGGTTGACTGTTCTCCAACTCGTAGGCGGCGATCTCGTTGCCCTGGGAGTCGTACACGTAGGTCCGTTGGGCGATGCTCTCCCACTCCGGCAGCCCGATGGCACCTTCCTCGTGAGCATTGAGGATGTTCCACAATCGTGGCGCGACGCCCACCACGAGACTCGAGACGATCAATGCGCCGGCGACCACGATCACACCGAGTCGCACCCACCACGTCACCAGTCTCACAACGCCTCCACGGTAGTTCCCAGCCCGACAGACGGCTGGTCACCCTCGATCGGCTACTTTCGCCTCATGTCGTCTTCACATCGTCCGTTCCGATTCGGCGTCCAGGCCCGCAGCATCCAAAGTCGTTCCGAATGGACCGAACTGGCCCGACGCGTCGAGGCGAACGGGTTCTCGTGTCTCACGATGCCCGACCACTTCGACGACCAGTTGGCTCCCGTTCCCGCGTTGATGACGGCGGCGAACGTCACCACCGATCTCCGCATCGGCGCGCTCGTGTGGGACAACGACTACAAGCACCCGCTCGTGTTGGCGAAGGAACTGGCCACCATGGACGTGCTCTCCGACGGTCGCGTCGAGATCGGTCTGGGCGCCGGCTGGATGATCAGTGACTACGAACAGTCGGGAATGCCGTACGACAGTGCCAAGGTGCGCATCGACCGATTCGTCGAAGGACTGCACGTGATCCGGGGCTTGATGGCCGACGGGCCGTTCTCCTATTCGGGAGAGCACTACACGATCACGAATCACAACGGCACGCCCAAGCCGGTGCAGGCACCGTGCCCCCCTGTTCTGATCGGCGGCGGCGGCAAGCGAGTTCTGAGCATTGCCGCTCGTGAGGCCGACATCGTCGGCGTGAACGCCACCATGTCGGCCGGCGTCGTCGGACCGGACGCCTTCACCACCATGACCGCCGAGGCGGTGGACGAAAAGGTGAACATCGTCCGGGATGCGGCCGGTGCCCGTATGAACGAGATCGAGATGAACATCAGGGCCTTCCTCGTGAACATCTCCGCCGATGCGACGGGGGCGGCGGCGGCGATCGCCTCCATGCTGCGGGTCGAGCAGAAGATGGTGGAGGACACACCGTTCGCGTTGGTCGGCCCCACGGACAAGCTGATCGACGACCTGCTGGCCCGACGCGAACGGTGGGGCTTCTCCTACGTGATCGTGGGCTCCGACGACGTCGACTCCTTCGCGCCGGTGGTCGCCGCACTCGCCGGGAAGTGAGCGGTGACCCACGACGCGCCCGCTGAACTCCGCACGAAGGTCGCGCTGTGCGGGGCGGGAATGATCGCCGGAGCGCACGCTCTGGCGGCGCGAGAGGCCGGGGCGGTCGTTGTCGCCGTGGCGTCACGAACGGAACAGTCACGTTCGAAGTTGGCCTCCGACCTCGGCGCCCACGCGGTCGACTACTCCCGCCTTCCCGTCGGCGCCGACATCGTCGTCGTCGCCACGCCACCGGCTCAGCATTTCGAACACGCCAGTCACGCCCTCGAACGCGGAGCCGCGGTTCTGCTGGAGAAGCCCTTGGTGCTCACGTTGAACGAGGCCGACCGATTGGTGGATCTCGCCCATCGACACGGTGAGCGTCTCTTGTACGCCGAGAATCTCGCGTACGCGCCCATCATCCACTCACTCATCGCGCGCGTGGCCCGAGTCGTCGAGATCGGCGCCGCCATCGACCATCTGCAAGTGCGCACGATTCAACCGCTACCCACGTGGGGCAACTTCACGTCGCCCGAATGGGGAGGCGGGGCTCTCTACGACCTCGGTATCCATCCGCTGGCTCTGGCGGTCCTGATCGGCAGAGTGGCTCGTGCCGGAGAAGTCGTGGCGGTCGAGGCCCGCTTGCGCGGCGACACGACGGACACGCACGCCGACGTCACCTTGACGTTCGAGTCCGGGCTGAAGGGTTCCGTGATCTCCAGTTGGGAAGGCGGCGAGGTTCCCTGCTGGGACATCCAGGTATCGTCCAGCAGCGACGTCGTACGAGCCGAACTGTTGCCGCAGTTGGCGCTGGAACACAACGGAGACCCGGTGCAGCTTCCTCGAACCACCGCCGCGATCCCGATGATCGAGAATTTCGGATACATCACGCAGATGCGCGAATTCATCGACGACCTCGCGAACCGTCGAACGCCCTTCATGGACGCCGCCTTCGGTCGTTGGATGATGGAGATCGTGTGCGCCTGTTATACGTCGGCCGCCACCGAAGGCACCACCACGCCGGTTCCGAGTGGCTGTGATCGCAACCGCACACCGTTGCAGTTGTGGAAGAATCCCTGACCGACACCATGCATCCCGAATTCCCCGTCTCTCGCCGCGTCTTTCTGGCTCTCGGTGCGTCCGCCGTGGTGGCCGCGTGTTCGTCGTCCGGCGAAACGTCGGTCGACTCCGTCGCGGGCGCCGACAGCTTGCCCGACATCGCGCCAGACCCGACAACGGCCAGCGATGCATCGACGATCACGACGGCACCCGCACCCGCACCCTCGACGACTCCACCGCTCCCCCCGTACACCCAGCCCGGTTGGCTCGCCGCCGAGAACGCCCTCGCCGGCACCGACGCCTGGCGGATCGACATTGACCTCGCTCCGACGAAACGTGCGTCGATGCCCGGAATCATCGAGGGGTTCGCCGACACCACGAGTGCCCGTCCCGGCCAAACCGTGTCCTTGCACGTGGCCACGGCGGCTCCGACGTGGCACGTCGAGGCGTACCGCATGGGTTACTACGGCGGATCACTCGGCCGACTGATCTGGCGGTCGGACGAATTGGAACAACCATGGCAGTTCGAGGAACCGTCCATGGATCGGGAGTCGCGCATGCACGTCTCGAACTGGACTCCCTCCATGTCGTTCACCATCGACGACACGTGGCCTCCGGGCTCGTACCTGTTGAAGCTGGTCTCCTCCGAAGGGGGCGCCCAGTACGTGCCTCTCACGGTTCGCCGCGACGAGTGCTCGGCCTCGCTCGTGGTGGTTTCGGCCGTGACCACGTGGCAGGCCTACAACCCGTGGGGCGGACGCAGTTTGTACGAGAACTTCGGAGATGGAAGTCGTTTCGATCGTTCCAAGGTGGTGTCGTTCGATCGTCCGTACGCGCTCGCCTACAGCTGGGGGTCGGCGGACTTCCTCACCCACGAACTGCCGCTCATCGCCCTGATCGAGGAACTGGGCATCGACACCGCGTACGCCACCGACGTGGATCTGCACACCAGTGGCCTCGGAGAGAACGACGAGCTCGACGCGGTGTTCGCCAATCGCACCGCACTGTTGACCACCGGCCACGACGAGTACTACTCGCGGGGCATGCGCGTCTGCCTGGAGCGAGCGCGTGACGCCGGAATCAATCTGGCCTTCTTCGGTGCGAACGCGGTCTACCGACACGTTCGACTCGCACCCAATGCGGACGGTCTGCCGTATCGCGAGATGGCCAACTACCGGACCATGGACGACGACCCCGTGTCGGAAACCGAACCCATGGAGGCCACGGTTCAGTGGCGCAACGCGCCGCTGAACGCACCGGAGTCCGAACTCATCGGCGTGCAGTACTTCGCGGCCGGCATCACCGCCAACTACCGCGTGGTGAACCCCGGCAACTGGGTCTTCGAGGGAACCGACGTTCGCAACGGACAGTCCTTCCGCAAGCTCGTCTCGATCGAGGCCGACGGCCTCGGGCCCCCGAGTCGCGAACCCGAGACACTCGAAGTCCTGGCATCGGGCCCCGTCACCTACAAGGGCTCCGTGTACAACCACGCGATGACCTATTACTCCCACGCGAGTGGCGCCGGGGTCATCGCCACGGGAACCATCGCCTGGATCAACGCCCTCGATGCCGAGGTGTGGGGCGACGAGGAGACCACCGAGTTCGTCCGCACCTCGACCGCCAACATCCTGCGGGCGTTCGCCGCCGGACCGTGCGGTGCCACCCATCCGAGCACCTCCAATGCCCGCCGTTATCGCTCGTCGGTGAAGCCGGTGGAGTGACGGTGCCCGACGAACTCGCTCCGGTGCTGTTCCGTGTGGACGACGGCGTCGCGGTGATCACTCTGAACCGACCCGAGGTGCGCAACGCCTTCAACGCCGAGATGGGCGCCCTCATGGGAGAACACTTCCGACATTGCGACGAGAACGACACGGTTCGTGCGGTGGTGGTGACCGGCACTCCCACCGCGTTTTGCGCCGGGGCCGACATGAGTTCGGGCGGCGACACGTTTCGTCCTCGTGACGAGGACACCTTCACTTCATCGGGGGTCGCGTTTCATCCGTGGGACGTGCGCAAACCGGTGATCGCCGCCGTCAACGGACATGCCATCGGCATCGGACTGACACTGACTCTGCAGTGCGACATCCGGGTGATGGCGCGCGACGCCAAGTACGGAATCGTCCAGGTGCGCCGTGGCGTGATGGGTGACGCCATGTCCCATTGGACCCTCCCCCGAATCGTCGGATTCGCCCACGCCGCCGACATCTTGTTGACCGGACGCACGTTCGACGGCGACGAGGCACGCGCGATGGGCCTGTGCAGTCGACTGGCGCCCAACGGCGAGGTGCTCGACACGGCGATGGAGATCGCCCGCGACATCGCGGTGAACGTGGCCCCGGCGTCGGCCGCGGCCAGCAAGCGCGCGCTGTGGGAGTCGATGACCTCCACGCGCGAACAGATCGACGCCCTCGAAACCGAACTTCATCATCGCCTCATGCGTTCGCCCGACGCTCGCGAGGGCGTGGAGGCGTTCCTCGAACGACGACCACCCCGGTGGACGGGTCGTCTCGATCCGCATTAACCGAGGGATTCGAACGGGTGGGCGCAGAGGGACTCGAACCCCCGACATCTTCCTTGTAAGGGAAGCGCTCTAACCAACTGAGCTATGCGCCCGGCACCGGCGTCGAAGGCTACCGGCGCACTCGTGAGGCCGAATAATGGATGCCCCCGCGGTTGAGCCCCACCGCCTCCGTCTGCGAGGATGACATCAGCGGGTCGGTCCGTTCTCAGGGGGAAGATCATGTCGAAGTCCGATGTCGATGTCGTGGTCGTGGGAGCCGGCTTCTCCGGCATGTATCTGCAGAAGCGACTGCGAGATGCGGGGTTCTCGCATCGGGTCCTCGAAGCCGGCGACGACGTCGGAGGCACCTGGTACTGGAACCGCTACCCCGGGGCGCGTTGCGACATCTCCACCACCGACTACCAGTACACCTGGGACCCCGAGCTGCACGAGCAATGGACGTGGTCCGAGAAGCACGCGGGCCAACCCGAGATCCTGGGATACGCGCAGTTCGTCGCCAGGAAGCACGACCTCTATTCCGGCATCGACTTCGGCGTGCGCGTGAACCACGCCGCGTGGGACGACGGCACCAAGCGGTGGTCCATCCACACGTCCACCGGCGAGGTCATCACCTGTCGTCATTACGTGATGGCCACGGGTTGTCTCTCGGTGCCCAAGGATCCCGACATTCCCGGCACCGGGCGATTCCGCGGTGGCGTGTACGTGACGGGTCGCTGGCCCCACGAGGGAGTCGACTTCACGGGCCAAAAGGTGGCCGTCATCGGCACCGGCTCCTCCGGCATTCAGTCCATCCCGCACATCGCCGAACAAGCCAGTGAGGTGGTCGTCTTCCAACGCACGCCGAACTACTCCATTCCGGCTTTCAACGGTCCGGCACCGCAGTACCGCGTCGATCGTCTGAAAGCCGACCGAACCGCGTACGAGGCCGAAGCCCGGCAATCGAATTCGGGCGTGCCGATCGCCGTACCCACCATGTCGGCGCTCTCGGTGCCCCGCGAGACCGCCCACGAGATGCTCGAGATCGCCTGGCGCAAGGGCGAACTACTCGAGGTGGGCGTCGTGTTCAACGACGTGGGCATCAATCGGGCCGCCAACGACGTGGTCGCCGAGTTCCTGCGCGAGAAAGTCAGGGCCGTGGTGAAGGATCCCGCCACTGCCGAGTTGCTCACGCCCCGCAAGAACCCCTATGGCACCAAGCGTCCCTGTATGGACACGAACTACTTCGAGACCTTCAACCTCCCGCACGTGCGCCTGGTCGACCTGAACACCAACCCGATCCGATCCATCACCGAGACCGGAATCGATTTCGGCGACGAGTCGCACGACTTCGACGCCATCGTCTACGCGACCGGCTTCGACGCCATGACCGGCGCCATCGTCAGCGTCGACATCACCGGCAAGGACGGCGTCACGCTGAAGAAGAAGTGGGAGTTCGGGCCCCACAACTACCTCGGCCTCACCACGGTCGGATTCCCCAACCTCTTCATGATCACCGGACCGGGAAGCCCCTCGGTGCTGTCCAACATGATGGTGTCCATCGAACAACACGTCGACTGGATCGCCGACACTCTGGTCGATCTGCGTGACAAGGGCTTCGACACCATCGAGCCCACGCCTCTGGCCGAGGAAGCCTGGCGCAAGCACTGCACCGATTGTGCCGACATCACCCTTTTCCAGGAGACGGACTCGTGGTACATGGGCGCCAACGTGCCCGGCAAGCCTCGCGTTCTGTTCCCGTACATCGGAGGCGTCGGTCGCTATCGCCGCATCTGCGACGAGGTTCGCACCCGCGACTATCTCGGCTTCGTGCTCGAAGGTTCGGGGAAGCGCCAACTGAACGACGGACCCGTCCGCGAGATCCAGCCGGACGTGGAGATCGTCGTCGACTTGATGGCCTCGCTCGGTCTGCCTCCGATCGAATCGATGAGTCCGCCCGACGCCCGAGCGTTCTCCGAGGCATCCTCCGCGATGCGCCCCCGGGGCCCCGAAGTGGGAGAAATCGTGGACGGCGTTCTTCCGGGGGCCGGCGGCGACCTGAACTATCGCCTGTACCGGCCCGCATCCCCGGGTCCGCACCCGGTGGTCGTCTATTTCCACGGCGGCGGGTGGGTCTTCGGTAGCCACACGTCCGACGATCCGCTGTGCCGCGCCTTGTGCTCGCTCTCCGACGTCGTGATCGTGTCCGTCGACTATCGCCACGCTCCGGAGAACCGATTCCCGGCTGCCGCCGACGACGGATACGCGGCTCTGTCGTGGGTGGCCGACAACATCACCTCGCTCGGCGGAATCCCGGGTCGACTCGCCGTCGCCGGTTGGAGCGCCGGTGGCAACGTGGCCGCGGTGGCGGCACAGACCGCTCGCGACGCGGGTGGTCCGACGTTGCACGGCCAGTTGTTGCTCACTCCGGTGACCGATGGTTCACGTCAACACCAATCCCACACCGACAACGCCAGCGGCTACATCCTGACCAAGTCGTTGATGGAGTGGTTCTGGAATCACTACGCCGACCCCGCCGAACGCACGAACCCGAAGGCGTCTCCATTACTCGCCTCCGATCTCACGAACCTGCCGCCGACGATGATCGTGACGTGTCAGTTCGACCCGTTGCGCGACGAGGGTGACGCCTACGCCGAGGCCTTGAGGGCCGCGGGCGTGCCGGTGCAACACCTTCGCGCGCGTGGTCACGTGCACACGTCCATCACGATGGTCGACATGCTGCCCTCGGGCGCCGGACCTCGCCGCCAGATGGCCGAGGCCCTCAAGGGATTCTTCGCCTGACGGGTATCCACCGTGCGCGGGAGGCGCGCCATTACGGTTTCACCCATGGCACCTCGTTCCGGAGACGCGGAGAGCGAACTCCTCCGGCAATATCTCGACGACATCGGCACGTATCCGTTGCTCAACGCCGATGATGAACGTCGCTTGGCCGCCATCATCGTTCAGGCCCGTGTCGCACAGGAGCGTCTGGACACCGACCCGGCACCGAAGGGTCGCGAACGCACCGAACTGAACAAGACCGTTCGGGCCGGAGATGCCGCCCGTGCCGAGTTCATTCAATGCAACCTGCGTCTGGTGGTCAGCGTCGCGCGTCGCTACGAGGGCGCCGGTCTCGGTTTGCTCGACCTGATCCAAGAAGGCAACCTCGGCTTGATGCGTGCCGTCGAAGGCTTCGATCATCAGAAGGGCTTCAAGTTCTCCACCTACGCCACGTGGTGGATTCGCCAATCCATCGGACGGGCCCTCGCCGATTCGTCGCGCACCATCCGCGTGCCATCGCACGTGCGCGAGGTGTACTCGCTGATCGACCAGAGCACCGACAAGTTGGCCGCCGAGCTCGATCGTCAGCCCACCGTCGAAGAGGTCGCCGAGCTGTCGGGAGTCAGCGCCGAACGCGTGGCACTCGTGCGTCAGCACCGCCGACCGCTCGTCTCGTTGTCCACACCTCTCGATGCCGAGGGCGAGACCGAGTTGGGCGAGATCATCCCCGACGAGGGTGCGGTGTCCCCCTACGAGGCGGCGGCCGCCGCGCTCGAGAAGCGGGCCCTCACCGAGCAGTTGCGTCGACTCGAGGAGCGCGAAGAGGAAGTGCTCCGAGCCCGGTTCGGGATCGACGGTGTGCCGCTGACGTTGGCCGAGATCGGCGACAAGATGGGCGTCACCCGCGAGCGTGTGCGTCAGATCGAGGCCCGGGCCCTGGGCAAGTTGCGTCATCCCAGTGTGTCGCGGGTGTGGCACGAGGGTCAACGCGCCGCCGACGCCGGCTGATCGTCACAGCGGCAAGCGTCGCCGAACGTCGAGCGCATGGTCGATGATCGAGCGTGGGGCAGCCACCGGAGTGCGTCGCGCCGCGTGATCCAAGACCAGCAGGTCGCGCCCCTGAGCGTCTCGGACCTCGACACCAGCCTCGGCACAGACCAACATCGCTCCGGAATAGTCCCAGACACCATGTGCGCTCGGGCTCATGTCGATGAAGGCGTCCACCGTTCCGTCGGCCACGAAGCACAAATCGATCGCCGAGGCTCCGAAACTTCGAAACTGACCCCAGCCCGGCGCCTCGGGCGGTCGACCCGACACCGCCACCACGGACTGCTCCCACGACGGGGCCGCGAGCCGCTCGATCCGTCGCCCGTCCCGCCACGCTCCGCCCCCGCGTGTCGCCCACCATCGCGGGCCACCGGCCTGATGTGCCACCAGCGATGCCACCGGACCCGATCCGTCCACCGCACACAACGACGTGGCGTAATGCGGCACTCCGCGACTGGCGTTGGTGGAGCCGTCCAACGGGTCGACGATCACGACGATGGAGCGGTCCAGGTTCTCCGAGCCGCTCTCCTCCGACAGGACTCCGCATCCGGCGGCACGCAGGCGCGTCAGCGCCACCTCGTCGGCCACCAGATCGGCGGCGTACTGGCTGTCGCGCAACCCCGAGGGACCCCAATCGGTCACGGACGAAAGGCGCTCGCCCACCGCATCGGCGATCTCATGGAACAACTCCAGCAGGGACTCCGGCGACACGAGGTCGAGAGTAGTGTCGAGTGACATGGCATTCATCGATGTGGCCGGATTCGTTTCCGACATGAAGAGCCATGCCGTCGACCACGGTTTCCACGTGCACGACGAACGCCATTTCGTGGAGACCTATTCGCTGCGACAGTTGTGGGAGGTCGATCTCCACCCCGAAGAGGCCTGTGACGGCCCCATCGACCTGCACCTGTCGCTCGAGGTCGACCCGCGTGCGCTGCTGGGCTTCGAGGACGAGATGGCCAAGCTCGAGGATCCCGACGCGGAGCCGCCCACGGGTTACGAGTTCCCGTTGCTGTTCACGTGGGCGTTGCCTCCGCTCTCGCGTCCGCCCGACCTATTGGTGCTGGCCACCGAGTTGGCCGGATTGGGTGGCACCGAGCTGCCCCTCGAGCTCTCGGCGATCGATTCCACCGCCTCGGTCATCGACGCCCCCGAACGGCGCCTCTCGATCGTGGCCCGACTGTCGGTGTCACTGGCCGAGGTGTACGTGAACGACGACAGTGCGTTCTGCCGAATCCTCGAGAAGTGCGGCGACGTCAGCCTCTTCCTCCTCGAACGCGCTCCGGTCTGGGTCGGCGAGATCTGACGGCCGTTCCGTCGGTTCGAGCCGACAAACAGTTCGTCGGCGAGGGCTGACGGCCGGTTCCACGAATCCGTTCCGGGTCCGTGACACAATGTTCCCGTGAACGTCGCCGAACTCATCGACATCCTGCGCGACTTCGACCCCGAGACCATCGTGGAAATGGCCATCGTCGCCCCGGTGTCGGCCGACGCCGACGAGATCACCGTGGACCAATTCGAGGTGGAGGGCGTGATGCTGCGCGACCCCGCCGACAGCGACGGCGAGCAGGTGGTGTGGCTCATCGGCGGTGACTCCAACGACGTCGAGGAGTTCATCGACGCCATGGAAAGCGTGGCGGGCGCGGTGCAGACCAACCACCAGGCCGAGGTCATCGACCTCGAGCGCGCCCACACGGCTCGTCGCTGATCCGAGGAGTTCCGGACGACGTGAACGGACTGCTCGTTCGGTGACCACGTTCGTCGCGCGCCAACTTCCGTTGCGGCCCTTCCCGCACGGAACCGAAACACCCGGCCCTCTGGGCGATCACATCATGGGCATGGCCGTTCTTGGGTGGCTGACCGAACGTCCTGTGGCCACGTGGGGTGAGGAATGGATGCGTTCCGGTTTCCTGCACGCCTCCTTCTCTCGCGCCATCGCGGCCGACCAGTTGCTCGACGTCGACCATCACGATTCCGCGTCGTCGTTGTCGACGACGTATCGCGACGCACGGGGTCGTGTCTGCGTCGTGGGTGCCGCCACCCTCACGGCGAGCGCGGACCACGAGCCCCTCGTCGACGTTCACGACGACGGTGCGCGGATCACACGGCTCGCCCCGCGGGTCGTCGATCTCGAGAGCGCCACGATGCCCCCGCTGTCGTTCACCTTCGACGCGACGCGGGACCTCGCTTTTCTCGACGGCCAGCCCGACGCTCCGGAGTGGCAACGACGCGGCTGGGCCCATCCGGCGTGGCTGGGAACGGCGTCCAACGCCGTCATCATGGGCAACATCGACTTCGACAGCCGCCCGACATCTCCCGGTCGCTGGCTCCAGGTGTCCGCCGACATCGGTCTCGTCGGGCCCATCCTCGACGGCGACGATGTGGAACTGCGCTCGCGCATCGGACGCATCACGAATCAAGGACGCCACGGTCGACACCGTGTGGCGCACTTGGAGTGCACGTACCGGGTCGAAACCCGCATCGTCGCCCGATTGCGCAATTCCTTCGTCTTCGCCACCGACGAGCCATCCCCCTCCCCGCCACACCCCTGAACGAGACTGGCTCATGGCCTTCGGACAATCAGCCGGACCTCCGGCTTCCAAGCAACAACTGAACGAACTCCTCGAGTTGTTGCAGGCCGCCGGCCACTCCGATTTTCGCGACGCCCGCGGTCCGCTGCAGTTCAATCAGCGCCAAGCGGCCGGTCGATTCACGCGACAAGAAGCCGACGACTTCATCAGCCAGTTACGCGC
>Ga0315899_10002492_pt1 | contig 20397 bp, 11 predicted proteins | sample LakEriMetagenome_2_FD_203518 | JGI IMG/M metagenome (GOLD analysis project Ga0315899, IMG submission 203518) | Freshwater fungal communities from buoy surface, Lake Erie, Ohio, United States - Buoy 4 MA112 | ecosystem: Environmental > Aquatic > Freshwater > Lake | place: USA: Lake Erie, Ohio... | reverse complement strand
CCATCGGATGGATTGTCATCCGAAGGATTGTCCGACGCGCCGAGCGTCCAACAGACGACACTTGGCAAATCTGCGTTCATAAAATATCTCAGACAATTGGTGTTCGCACCGCGGTGAAGGTTCTGATTTCCACTGATATCAGTGCACCGGCCGTCTTTGGTTGGGTCAAACCGGTCATCTTATGGCCTGCTTGGGCTCTGACTGGCATATCCCCACGCATGATCGATGCGATCATTGCTCACGAACTAGCCCATGTAAGAAGGCATGACATGGTAGTCAATGCTCTTCAACTTTGTATCGAGGTTCTTTTTTTTCATCACCCCGCAGCTTGGTGGATCTCAGCTCAGGTTCGTTCTGAACGAGAGCATTGCGCCGATGAACTAGCGATTAGGGCGATGGAATCTGCGAACATCGGTTCTCGAGTTCTCTACGCTCAATCCCTTCTTACACTCGAAGAGAATCGGACCCTGTCGGCTTTTGCGATGGCTGCAAACGGTGGAAAGCTCATCCATCGTATTCGTCGAATCGCTGGAATGGATCAGACCAATTCTTCACCTGCGAAACTTGCAGCAGCCTTCTTCGCAAGTTTTTGCCTGGCAGCAATGGTATTTACGTTCCTGTTTTTCATTGATCCCGTAAGCGCCAAAAATGCAAATCAGTCTGGGGAAGCATTCTCGGCAGCTGAGCAACCTATTGTCGACACGAACATCGTTTCAGAGCCGATAGCTCAAGCGATCATCACAAGGCTGACCAGGGCCGGAGTATCGGCCGATGCGGTTAATACCTTGCGAGAGGATTTGTGGCTCGCGATTGATGCGAATCAACCTTGGAGTTTGCCGCAAGTGCATGCTAGGCTTGGTGAGCTAGGATTGGACTGGCAGGTACTGCATGCACCTCCGATGAGTCTAAACACACAATCTCCCGCCGAGCAATCCTCGAGCGGCGATTGGACAATTGTGGATGAGCCCATTGCAAAAGCCATCGTCGCAAGACTCGCAGGCATGCGAGTCGACTCGGAAATACTCTCGGCGACTCGTGATTCGATGTGGGAGGCGATCCGTGCAGGCAAACCACTGCGACTCTATCAGGTTCATCAACTCCTTGAAAAACTGGGGATCGATCCTCAAAGACTCCATGCCCCTCCAGGCGAAAGAGGACCTCAAAACGGATCCTCCGCGACCATTCTCATCAAGGACGGTAAAAAAACGAGATGATTTACCAATCACCGATTTGAAGCTTATGCTCGTGGTAACGCCGGTCACTTTTCCGCAGCTCTCTCTCGGGGTTCGAGAGCAACCGGGTTGTTAAGCAATAACGCTTGTTAACCAGAGAGTCAGAGAGTTCGAAAGGATTGTTTCCGGGGTGCGAGGCCAACCCTCATGGTTGGCTCCGGGACCCCGAGAGCAAATTCCTCGAAACTAAAACTCGCGCTTTGGGGTCAGAATCGTCGCAAACCCTTAGAAATCCAGGGCTTTAATGCAAAAAGCCGAGAGCGGTCACTCTCGGCTTTCTGTGTTAACTAGTTAACAGGCTCGTTTCGAGCCAAAAATCTTAGCTCCCTGTGCAAGACGCTTATCGAACTACTCTCAGATTTGCGCGCACCGATCGCGCAAAAACCTCGGAAAAATGATTGCTCGCAGTGGACGGCCCGAAACGTGGTTGGCGCGCGTTGGCAACGCGTGAAAGTGGCACGCAGCGAAGTTGTTAACTAGCAGCCGGGTCTTTCCGGACATAGCTGGAGATAGGCATTGAAAACGGACCCAGGGCGCAGGGAGATCGGCACTGAATTTTGACCCACCTATTTGAGTGGCTGGCTATTCTGCTGACTTTCAGCGGGAGGCTTGCCCGAGGTGCTCAACGTGGACGAATCCGCTAATCTCTATCGCACAAGCACTTGCGACTTGATGGCCGAAAAGCGGTCGTTCAAAATGACTCGGGTCACTTCACTCGCCAACTGTCAGCGGGCGTTTTGAGCGCCCGATGCCAGTTATACGCTTTCTAATTGGAAGTGACGCAGCTAGCAGTGCTACATGGCCTGAGAAACGAGGCGAGACCTAAGCTAGCAACGCGCTAGTTCGAATTAGAATGCGTATTAGATCGCCCCGCTTTCGATTAATTTGGCGAATCGGGCAGCGCTCCCAGGTCGGGCGCGAAAGAAGAGCTCGGGCTCAACCCCTTCGCACTCGGAAAGGAGTCCGCCGGATGCGGTCTCGATGACGTCGATTCGCAAGTAGAGCGGCATCCGGCAGGAGCTACCTCCGCGATTAGTGAATGCACGCGGAACGGCGGCGGCGGACCGATCACCCAACTCGCGCACGACCGCTGGCGGATCGGCGAAGCGGAGCGAACCTCCGCGCTCGGCATGGACCATGATCTGGCCGTCGGCGGGGAGCTTGTGAATGCCGTGACTGTACTCGCCTCCGAAATACACGAGCGACCATTCGCCGTTCGTCTGAATCTCGGAGAGAAAGGGCTGCACCAATTGAGCCCCGCGCTGACAGCGATCCGCGAACTCAGACTGAAACGCCCGCGCCGCCTGGCGATCAGGTAAGAATTCCAACCCCTCGCCGGCGGCCGACACGGCGGGCTTGATGACGGCGGCGACGTGTTGTCCGACGAAGGTTTCGAGATCAAACGACTCGCCAACTGGGATCAACTGCGTGGGAACGATCGGCACGCCGACCGCCGCAAAGTCGAGCAAGTAGCGCTTATCCATGAGCCAGAGCATCACCGACACTTGGTTCTCAACGACCAAGCCCGTTGAGGCGAGCTGTTCGAGCCAACGCAGAAACCCCTGGCGCTGCTCGTCGCTATCCATGTAATCCCACGGAGAGCGGACGATGAGGCGATCAAACTGATCCGTCAGCCGCGAGATTTCCACTCCCCAGACGACGGCCGAGACTTGGTGCCCGCGTCGCCGTAGTTCATCGACGAGCAATTGGTCGTCGGGGGTAAACGGCGGCTCGGTCGGCACGAATTCCGGCTCGGCGGCGGTGGGAAAATAGTCGGCCAGCTTATCGGTGCCGCTGGTGACGAGACCGATACGCTGGGATGGCGGAGTGATCATAAGAGTGAGCGATCTCAAAAAACGGGGACAACAGTTGAAGATGCCTACGCCCCAAGCGGGTTACTTAGGCTAATGGCAGATGAGATTCTGCCAGTGTCGCCTTCACTCCGTGGAAGCACGTGCCTTCGCGGAAAGGCTGTGATCGTTGTCGTGGCAGCGGCATGAGCTAGGTCTACTCCTTTGTTAGCAGCGCCATTGCCGCGTTATGTCCAGCGATGCCGCTGACTCCGCCACCACGTCGGGCTCCCGCGCCTGCGAGGTAAATGTGCGGATCATCAGTTTCAGCGCCCCAGAGTTGCTGATCAGCACCTTCCTCATCGTCGTCAAGGAACGGGAAATCCAAGTTGCGATGGAAGATGTTTCCGCGCGGCAGGGAGATGTCCTTCTCCAGGTCGAGAGGTGATTTCACTTCAATCGCCAGCGACCCATCGCTGCATGGGGCGAGGACTGATTCGATGGGATCGAGTAAGTATTGATTCAGACTGGCGATGGCGCGCTCTTTGGCGAGTGCCTTGGCACGCTCCGGGTCCGTTTCGTAGAGCTTCGCGGGAGTGTGAATTCCAAACAGGGTGAGCGTTTGAAAACCCTTTTCGTTTAACTCTGCGGACAGGATCGTGGGATCGGTCAGAGTGTGACAATACATCTCCAGCGGCAGTGGCTGTGGCATCTCTCCATCGCGAGCGATGGCGTAGGCAGCTTCCAATTGGGAAAAGCTTTCATTGACGTGGAACGTGCCAGCAAACGCGAGCCGCGGGTCCACGCCTGACTTAAGGCGAGGCAGACGCGACAGGAGCATGTTGATTTTTAATTGGGATCCCTCAAGAGATTCCGGGACAGCGCGCCCGCGCAAACAAGCCAGATGTTGTGGCGCGGCGGCGAAGAGCAGATCCTTGGCGACATAGGTCTCGCCGGATTCGGTTTCGATGCGAACACCCGCAGGGCCGCTTTCCAGCGCGGCGACCTTGGATTGCAGTTTGATCTCCACGCCCTGCGACTTGGCGATGCGATACAGCTCCTTGACCAGAGCGCCCATTCCACCCTGCGGCACGCGCCACTGTCCGGTGCCGTTGCCAATCAGGTGATAGAGGAAACAACGGTTGGCCTGCATGTCATCTGTCGAAGCAAAGGTTCCGATGAGCGCGTCGGTCAGAACCACGCCTCGTACCAGGTCATCACTGAACCGATTGCGAATGACTGCTCCAACCGGGATCTCCATCAGATTGCGCCACACCTCAGGCAATCCCAATTCGGATTTGAGTTCCGTTGCGCTCTTCAGAGGCTTGAGCATGGCGGGGGCCAATCGCTGCGCCAGCACGGCGATTTCGCCGTAAAACTCGCGCCAAGCCTTGCCTTCCCGGTCCGATCCGGTCAGCCGTTGGAAACTGTCCTCGGTCGCTTCATCCCACTCAGCGGAAACCAATAGTCCATCATCCCGACCGTCCCGGTGATACGGCGTATACGAGGCGACGGCGCGCCCGAGGGTTGTGAAATTGATGCCCAAATCCGCCACGATCTGATCGGGCAGCAGAGACACCAAATAGGAATAGCGAGAAAGCCTGGCCTCGTATTCGGGAAAGGGTCTGACGCTGGTGGTGGCGCCGCCGAGTTCGTCACTGGCTTCGAGCAGGAGCACCGCCTTCCCCGCCTTGGCCAGATAGCTCGCCGACACCAGACCATTGTGTCCGCCACCGGCAACGATGACATCGTAAACTTTGTGATTCTGCCTCATGCAGGGCTCATTTCGGATAGAAGTATTCGCAGTTACGAGTTCCGAATGTTCTCTTTCACAGCGGGATTGGGCTTCGTCAAGACAGATCATGTCCTCGATGTCGACGCATGGTTCTTTGAAGTTGTCCAACTTTCGGACTGACAACAAAGCGTTGAAATGCGACTGACACTTGGCCGGCTATTCTTCAAAATTATGGTGCTTGGGGTCGCCGAGCGATTCCAAGTAAGCGAGCAGATCCAAAATCTCCTCTTTCGTGAATGTGTTGAGCAATCCTGCCGGCATGGGCGAGACTTTGGAATGCCTCCGAATCTCAATTTCTGACTTCTTAATGGTGACAGTTTCAGGCTCTAAGGGCTTCGGACGAATGACGATTGTCTCCGGAGTCTCTTCCGTGATGCGCCCGATGATCACTTGCCCGTCGTTCGTCTCGATGGCAGTGTCCATGTATTGTTCGGACAAGACTTTCGAGGGCTCCGTGGATGCTTCCAAGATATCCAGCCGTTTGAATCGCGTTGAGACCGCGGTCAGGTCGGGACCGATCGCGCCCCCCTTGTCGCCATATCGATGGCATGTACTGCATTGCGCCTGAAAAAAGACGGCCTTGCCTCGCTCAAAACTTCGCCCTTTTCCAACCTGATCCAAGAGCGGCTTGAGATCCTCTGTCGTCCATTCTTTCACCAGCTTTCTGGACTCTAAAGGCGGTGCCGGCTCCGGGGTATGCATAGCACTATAGGCTGTCAGAACATCATTGAGTGCTGTAATGTCCTCCGGAGTCATGGTGAACTTGGCCTCTTCATGAGCATTGGCCATGAACGCTCCAAAGCTGGCACCGTTGTTGAAGGGTATGCCTGCCTCTTCAAACCATTTGACGACTTGCGCGGGATGCCTGGTCGAACGACCGCCGTTCCACCACGACAGATACGTTTTGCGAAGATCGACGTTCCATCCCGCCTTCACATTACGCAAATGCGTCGCGTAGGTGACTTGCTCCTCTTGCGTTGGGGCGGTCTTCAACAGTGCGACCGTTTTGGCAACCGCGCTTGGAGCATTCAATGCGAGCAATATCTGGCATAGTTCGCGATTCACGGCTTCGCTCTTGGCAGGATAGAGCGGATCGACGTCCGCGATGAGCTGCTTGGCAATTTCGCCGGTCGGAACCCCTTGCCGCGCGATCGACGCTTCAATCACTCGCAATTTGCTCAGCGTCTGCTCTTCCGTAAGGCCGGCGAATGGGATCGATGTCAGCGATTTCAGGATCGCGGGCTGCGTATCGGCGGCTCCCAGGCGGGCCAGCGCCAGCAATGCCGTGGTAGCTGCGTGGGGCTGCTTTTCTTCCAGCGCATTGGCTTGCCATTCTGCCACGGGATTGCGTTCAATCGCCAGGCGGGCCGCGTAGCGAATGTAGCGATCGGGACTATTCAAGTGGGGCCACGCGAATGGGACGGCCGCAGGATCCGGCTTTACATTGAACGATTCCAACTTGCGACGCAGGTCCCTCGCCTCGCTCCCCTCTTTGTCGCCCAGGGCGTCTGCGGCAACTGGCTCGGCGGTCTCGTTCCCCGTGTAAGTGACTCGGAACAAACTTGCTTGCGTGCCGCGACCGCCAATGGTGAAGTACAGCGAGCCATCGTCGCCGATCACGACATCGGTTAAGTTCAGCGGCGTTTTCCCCGATTTGCCTTTCAGCGATTTGGGTGCCACGAAGTTTTCGCTCGTGCCGGTGTAGCTGGCTCCGTCCGCCTTCAGATGAACCGCAATCAGGCGGCCGTACGTCCAGTCGCAGACGTAAAAGGCCTTCTGGTACTTCACGGGAAATTTAGCGCCCGTGCCAAAAACCACGCCGGTCGGGCAGCCGATGCCGATTGTCGCCGTTTGAGGCAAACCGTCGAGGTAGTATTCTGGCCACTTGGCGCTTCCTTCGCGGAACCCATTGTCGCCCCCCCGGACGGAATGAAAAACGTGAATCGGGCGGTACCACGGGGTTCCCCAGTCCCATTCCATATCGCTATCAAAGCCAAACAATTCCCCATCGGCGTTGAATCCAATGTCATAAGCATTGCGCTGGCCCGCCGAAAACAACTCGATGTCCTTGCCGTCCAGGTCCATCCGAGCGACGTAACCACCGGGCGGCTTCGCACCCGCGCCAAAACCGTTCCCGTCTTCCATACGAGGGAGCGCCAGATCGTCCGCATAATTGCGATGTGGGGAACTGGCCACAAGATCCTTGGGAACACCCGTGAAGTTTCCGCACACCGCGTAAAGCATGTTGTCCGGCCCGAGCACGAGACCGTGCGAACCGTGTTCACCGCCGCCCCCTGGCCACTCGCGAAGAAACTCCACATCGTCATAGCTATCGTTACCCTTGGTGTCTCTGCAGCGATACAAAGCGAAACCGCGACTGCCGCTGCCGCTGATGTAGAGCGCATTGCCTACGAACAACATCCCCATCGTTTCACTCACAGGGATATTCAGAATTTCTTGCTTTGCAACTTTTCCATCCGCGATCGTCACGCGAGTAATGGGTTGGCCATTTTGGCCCCCGAGCAGCAATCGTCCCTTGGGATCTTTCGCCAAACAAATCCATGATCCATTCTTTGCGAGGTCCGCTTGCAGAATGTGTTCGATAGCAAAGCCAGGAAGCGCATCCAGAATCTCCGCAGCGTCTCCAAAGTCCATCGGCTCCGGAACAACTGCCTCGTAGACGGCCCTGATGATAACGAGCTTTTGTCCCTCTGGCGCTGCGATCTCCAGTTTCTCACCTTCGCTAGCCTCGCTTTGAAGCTCTTCATTACCGATGCGATATTCGACACGAAGTCTTTTTGCCAGACCCGGAGCCGTATCACCGAACGTGTCGTTGCTGGCGTCAATGGAAAGTCTGTTGTCGACAACGGCAGCGACCACCACGGACGTGACGTCCGTTTTGTCCTCTGCAAGAACGGGTGTGGCGGAAAACGCCAATGCAATCGCTATCAGAGTCGACTGAACGCGACAAGCAACGAACTGTGCAATCTTCATGTGAGGCTGACTTCTTGTGTTTCGGGTGAATTCGAAGGATGTGAGTCTAAGGTTCGGCATTCGAGTCGGCGAGTGGAAAGAGTCGACTGGCTCGAGGTTACATCACCGCGGTCCCGGAGGTAAGTGATCAATGAGATACCGAGTGATGAGCATCTGCACGTGGACCGTGGTGCCCTTGCCTTCAGAGAGCCCGTGATCGCGATTGGGATAGACGAAGTAGTCGAAGCGTTTACCCAGCTCGATGAGTCGGTCCACCAGCCCTTCGGTAATCTCGATGTGCGTGTTGGTTTCGCCGGAGCCGGTGATGATCAGCAGGTCGCCGCGCAGGCCCTCGGCGTAGTTGATCGCCGAGCCAGTGCGGTAACCTTCGGGATTCTCCTTCGGTGTGCGCATGAAAATTTCCTGATACTCGGCGTTGTAATACTGCGCTTGAGGCTTCGGCACCACGGCGATGCCGACATGGTAGGTATCCGGCTTGCGGAACAGCGCGTTGAGCGTGTTCGAGCCGCCGCCGCTCCAGCCCCAGATGCCCACTCGCGAAAGGTCCACAAATGGGCAGAGCCGCTCCAGTGCCTTCAAACCGGCAGCCTGCTCGTCGGTCGAGAGCGGCCCGAGACTGCCATACACCGATCTTCTCCACGCCGCGCCCTTGGGCCCCGGAGTGCCCCGGTTATCAATTGAGACGACGAGATAGCCAAGGTCCGCCACTGCCCGGTGAAAGAGGGAGAATCCCTGCCCGCCGTGCCAGTCGTCGAGCACCGTCTGTCCAGCGGGCTCCCCATAGACGAACACAAATACCGGATACTTTTTCGTGGGATCGAAATCGCGAGGTTTGATCATCCAACTGTCCATCACCACTCCGCCGCCGATGTCGAGCTGGAGGAACCCGGTAGGCCGCGTGATGAGCGGCTTGATTCGGGCTGCCGCCGCGGCGTTGTCCTCCAGCATACGCACGCTGCGGTGTTTCGGCAGTTCCACCAGATCAGTGACCGGCGGCTGGTCGAAAGTGGACCATGTGTGAAACGCCCATTGGCTATCCGGCGAAAACACATAACTGTGCGAGCCGGGCTGGTCATTCGGGGTCAAACGTTCGGGCGTGCCAGTTCCATCGAGGCGAGATCGGTAGAGATACCGCTGGGTCGCGTTGGTCGGCGAGGCGTAGTAGTAATACCATCCGTTCTTCTCATCGATCTGGCCGGGCGCGATGAGGTCGCTGCCCGCTGCGGTTATCGGGGTCGGGTCTGAACCGTCGCGCGAGACGACGAAGGCACGCCTCCAACCATCCCGCTCACTGAAGATGACAAAGGTCTTGCTGCCGCGAATCCACTGCAGGCCTCCGGGTTCCATATCCACCCAAGACACCACCCAGGCGGGATCGGTTGCCGCGTAGACTTTGGTGATCGCGTCGGTGCGATGATTGGCGAGCATTACTTCCCGCGCATCACGGCCCCGGCTTAACTTATCGATCATCACTTCGTCGGAGTTCCCGGCCCAGCTCAGTGAGTTGAGGTAAAAAGTTCCCGCTTTATCGGCCAACTCGATCCAGCGCGTGGGGCCGCCCTCCGCGCCGACCACGCCGATGCGCAGCGTGGGGATCGGCCCGCCGATCCGTCCAAATCGAGTCTCTTGGAACGTGCGATACGTCGGGTCGCCGGGCACCAGGACCGCCCGTTTCGGGATGGCGGATGAATCGGACTGGATATAGGCGATCCATTGCCCGTCGGGACTCCAGCTCGCGCTGCCGTTGTTGATCGCGTCAGAATCGCTGTCTTGGGTCAGCGAGGTGGCCCGGCCGTTGGCAATGTCATACACGAGCAAGTCCGCGCCGCGCGAACCCAGCAGTCGCTCACCATCCGGCGAAAACGCATTCGCCTCGAACCCCACCCCGTCACCGGCCTTCACCGGACGCAAGTCCCCGGACTCCAACTCGTACAGCCAGCGATCGCTGCCGCCCGCCTCCTCTGTGTGCAGCAAGAACCGCTTCCCCGTCGGCGAACAGACGAATCCGTGGATCCTCAGCCGTTGGTTAGTGCCGGGCACGAGGAGTTTCTCACCCGCGACCACAGCGCGTTTGCCGCTGGCGGAATCGTAGCGGGCGATCTCCGGCCCAGACGCACCCTCGGGCGTCTCCAACTTCAGATAGCCCGAGCCGTCCGGCAGCCAAGTGGCGCCAAAGGATCGCATGCGAAACTCGTCCGTTTCGTAGATCGCCTTGATCCGCGGCTCGACTTGAGACAACAAGCGGGCCATCGACTCCTCCGCGGGTCTGGCCGCATGCACCGGTAGGGCGGACCATGCCGCCAACAGGGACATGAGGACGAAGGTGAGAAATGTCAGTTTTGTCATGGTTTGCGTCTTTCGAGAACCAGTACCCAGTCCTGGGGCGATGGCAACCCCTTCGACTGGAATTCGCCAGAGGGAGCGTTGATGATGCCTTGATCAAAGCGTCTGCCTGTGGCCGGGTCGAAGTAGAAGGCCGAGTAATGCACGTCGGGTTCGAGTCCCTTTACGATCGTTCCGTTCCATTGGTAGATGCCCCGCTTAGGCTGGTAGATGAACCGGACCTTTCCCGGTATGCCCGAAGCGAAGCAGTCCTCTTCGGCCCATTCGGGATGTACCTCGAAGCGCGACCACGGATACTGCTCGAGGAGTTTCTTGCCGATCCCGAGTTGGGTTGATCCCGGGTAGGCCATGCCTTCCTTCCACGTCGTCCAATCGTAAACCGGATCGATGCCCGGATCCCCTTCCACGCTTGCCTGCCAGATACCCGCCGCTCCGTAGGTGTGGCCCGCTGCGCCGCTCAGCATGAAACTCCAGAACAAGTGCCGCTGCAAATCTTGAAAGTTGGTTTGCATATGTCCTTCATAACAGGCCTCGCCGCAAAGAGCCGGTTTGGCGGGTTGCTGTGACTGACAGGACTTCATCAGATCGAGTGATTGGGCCGCTGTCTGATAGCCTTCGTGACCAATCCCAACCATGTCGAAATCGAACACCGCGTTGTCCTTGATCGCTTGACGTGGATGTGCCGGAGCGTGGTAGGTCAGCGGGTGGTGATACGGATCCGTCTCCTTCAGATACTTCGCCAGTTCCGACCAGGGACCATATCCGTCCGTGGCTTCACCTCCGACAACCCAAACCGCGGGATAGGCACCGTAACGGGCAATCAAGTTCCGCCAATGCCGCTTGAAGCCTTCGAGCCCCACTTGCGCGAGCGTGCTCTTGCCACCACCCTGCGGACGCCCCCAACCGCCGACGATCACCGGTACGATTCCCGCATCGACGAGGTGCTTGATGCGACGGTCGGCGAACTCGAAATACTTGGGATTCATCACGCTGAAATCGATCTTCTCGTAGGGCTTGCCGCCTTCGTTCTCCCAGCGGGACTCCATCATGTTTTCATCCGGGTAAGGCCCGCAGACGATCTGCACCGCATTGAATCCCTTTGCCTTGCGGTCGGCGGTGAGCTCCTGAAACCCCTCCCAGGTCATCCGCTTGCACAGGCACTTCCACCAGGTGTCTCCGAGCCACAGAAACGGTGTGCCATCGGCATGTTCGAAATGCCGTTTGTCTGCCGAGACACAAATCGCTCCGTGCTTATAGAGCGGATTATCGCTCGTGCCTGAAATCACCTCAAACTTGCCAGTGACTCCGTGCAGACCGGCATTCGCAGTGTCTTTACACTCCGTCCGCCAATTGTGGATGCCGGTTTGCTCCGAGGCGTAGCGGAACTTCCAGTTGTTGCCACCCGCCCAAAACGCCGGCACGCGCAGTTGCTTCCCATCGGGGCGAGTCACCACGGCGTCGAGTTCGATCTCCAAAAACGAATTCCCGTAGGACTTCGCCGAAACGAGGGAGACTTCCTGCACGCGGTTCGCCTCGATCTTGTCCTGTGCGGTATTCGATTCGCCTTGGAGAGAACCGGCACCAGTAAGCACCCAAACACCGGTCAAGAACAATGCTAAGCACTGAACCACAGTTCTTATCTGCATCTATTTAGCTCCCTTCAGCAGCTCAACCATCGCCTGCCCCATCGCTTCGCCGACGTCCATATACACTTCGGCCTTGCCGCCATAATGGCCGTTGCCACTGCCGCCTTGCGCCATCGGGTTGGTGTAGATCGTGGCAACATTTCCCTTGGATTCCGGGTACTTGCCGCTGTTGCCGTCCACAGCGAGATGGGCCTCCAAAACCAACCCGGTGGGGCCGCTACTGCCTTTCACGGCTTCGCCCAAGGTGGCGCAGACGAACTTCGCGGCAGGAGCGTTGAATTCCTTCCGCAGCGCCTTGATGAACGCCACGAGGTTCTTCTCGTAGTGTGAGGCATGCCCGGCGTTCCCGGCGTCGCGTTCGCCCTGCCAAAAGAAGAAGCCCGCGACTTCATACCCCTGCGCGCCCGGGTAGTGTTTTTCGAGATCGCCCAGCGCCTTCTTCGCATCACCGATGTCGAAATCCCATTGCTTGCCTGCATACCAGTCGATCGGCTTACCGTTCTTGTCCAACCATGGCGCGGGTTCGGTCTTCAATCCCTTGTCTGGGTCCATCGGCCAGAACTCGGGTCTGTCCTTGTAGCCGGCGTAGACCAGCTTCTGTTCCATGCCCGCCTTATCCTTGGTGACGAACTCCGATCGCTCACTTCCCGGCGGCAGTAGATCCCATCCCAGAGCTCGATTGCCGATGCAGCACTTGAGAATCATCACTGGCGCATCGATCGCGTTTCCCAGCGGATGGCCGATCCCGTATTCCGGGCCAAGATTGCCACCCGCGACCGTCATCCATTCATTCCTTAGCGGTCCTTGGCCGGACATGTACTGTACATAGCGGACATCCTTCCGCTCCGTCCAAGCTCCCGCATCGTCTACGAGATAGGAGTACTTCTTCTTATCCTTCACCGCATGCTCCAAAGAGATTTCGCCGCCTTTGACTTTACCGAGACCGACCATGTTCGATTGGCCGAGCAAGATAAAGACCTGAACCGGCTTCGTCGTGTCGGCCGGTTTGCCGTCAGGCCGCGGATTGGACTTGGTGTTGTTTTGAGCCAACGCCGGCGTAGCCGCGAAAGGGAACGCCAGCGAAGCCGCGAAAGCAAATCGCACAACGATTTTCACGAACCGATGGAACAACATCTTTTTGGGATCTCCTGGGGATAAATAGTTGGTTCGAAGATCGATACGTCAGATCCAGTTCGGCTCTTGGTGTCTGCGAAATGATCGCTTCGCGAGCGGCCACAATTCGCCGGTTGGTTCACCGCCATCGTCGATAAAGGGCCTCTGAATGCCCACTTGGGAATCGCCGCGGACGAAACGTGTATTGGAGCAAACCGGCAGGTCTTTTGTTGCGGTTCTGTGATTACTGTTTTGATTTGGCAATCTTTGGAAACGTGATGTCGCCGTCATAGTCGATTTGCACCATTACCTGTTCGACGGAGGCGGGGTCGGGCCTCTTCGTTTCTGGGTTGATCATTGACCGGATGAACAGGACATCCCACGATCCCTGCCTGCCTCCCGCCGTGGGGCCCCCTTTCAGTATGGTGAAGGTCTGCCTGCCGTCATCCTTCTTCCAGCCGAACTTCTCGGCCGCTGCCTTCCAGGCAATCTCGGGAATGCCCAACTGCTTGCCAATGGCCGAGTAAAATTGGTCAGGGTCGGAATACTCGTCCTTCGATTTTACGCCGGTGATCTTCTTCTGATATTTCTTTTCAAAGAACGCCACGTCCTCTTCCTCTGGTGCATCGGGTTGCGGCTTTTGTTGGACCACCGACTTCCGTGCGGCCAGTGCTCTCTTCGCCGCCCCGTACATTGAGTCATAAAACTCTTTTTTCTCCCCCGCGGCTTGAGGCGGAATCGCCTTCTCGGCGTTTTCGAGTTCCTCGAGCGTCAAAAAGGACGCCAGGATGGCCAACGATTCAGCCGCGGCGTGCTTCGGTGGCGAATCGACACCCGAGGTCACCATGTATTTCCACCGTCCATCTGCGACCGCGGCCAGAATCGCCCTCACGATCTGTTCGCGAGTCTCCGGGCTGCTTGTGGCAGCAAGTCGGGCGAGGCCCTGCCATGCCAGAATCTCAGCGAACTCGGGTGCTGGTTTGTTCTTGATTACGGCGAGCAACCGCTCGGCTACGTCATTCGCGAGCTCTTGCGTTTCAATCTTGGGAGCGGCACTGGCAATTGCTAACGTTACCATCTTGTTCGCCGACGCGTCCGTATTTTTGGCAAGCAGCGCACAAACCAATTTCTCGAGACGGTCTTTGGATAGCAACCTCACGAGCTTGGCGGACACGACCGCTCCGCGCCGCCTAATCTCCGAGTCGTCGCTGCTCACCATCACCATGGTCTCGTCAAGTGCCTCGCTCAATGTCTCGCCAGCGATGAGTTCGGTATGTTGGGCCAGTGCTGCGATTGCCCGTGCGGACCATTCGCTTGTGTCGTCGTGCTGGCTGCGCATCTTGGGTCGCAGACCTTCCCAGATCGCCTTCAAATCTTCCGGCCTGAACAGATTCATCGGAGACATTTTCTCCACAGCCAGGCAAGCGTTGCTGCTGATCGTCAGGTCCTTGTCCTGCATCGCCCGAAGCACAAGCGGTACATCTTCGCGTGTGGGCGTGATCTGAAACTGACCAACTCCAATGTCTTTCAAACGCTTAACTGATTCGGCTGACAGCGGTGAGGCGTCGCCATCTGCCGCTTTTTCTGAGACGTCCTGCAGGTTTGTGGTCAATGGGTGTTCTTCAGTTATCGCAAGGAGTTGTACCTGCTGCGCATTTGCGCCCAACAGGCCTGCAACCAGCATCGTTCCGATCTTTCTTACGCTTTTTCTCATATCTTCACCTCTCGTTCAATTAAGGAAATCGTTCGCTCGGCAGACTAGCGGACCTGCATTCGCACGCCATTACGATCTCGGGCCGACGCGTTCTGGAGCCAGCAGCACTGGTTCCTCAACCCCCTTGGCTTTCAGCGCGTCTCGCCATGCACCCAGTTCCATTCCTTTGGTGATTTCGCCAGTTGCTGAATCCAGCCAAAAATAACCGAGTGTGTCTTCTGGCTTCTCGATGCGTTCTCGCTGCGTAATCAGTCCAAAAATCAATTCTCCGGAGCAGCCAATCTTGTCAACACGAGCGCCGGCAACACCGCCATTTTCTTTATCAACCAAAAGCACTTCACTGGAACTTGCGAAGAACATTTTGTAACCGTTGGGCAACAACTTTAGAGTCTTTAGGTCAGTGCCTGGCTTGACATACTCTCCGAGTCGAACCACCGACTGGCCGGAGATCTGGGGTGAATGATCCTGTTGGAAGTTCTTGATCTGGAGTCCGCCAATCTCCGAGATGATCATTTGAAATTCGCGACCTTTCACCACTTTATCCTGTCCCGATGCAGCACCCGGCACAAACGGTGCCCTTGGTGTCCATGAGAGCGTCCGAGAAGCATGATCCCAGGCTCCTTTAAAGAACTGTTTTTCACCAGTGGCCTTTGTCTCGTCGTAGCTTGATTGAGCAGAAAACAACAACCATTCAACTCCATCCGGATTGAAGCCGGGGACCAGTGTCATGTGCCAAGTTTGCTTCGGTTCCTTGACCGGCCACTGGATGGTGATTTGCCACATGGGCATGCTTCCTAGAGAAATCTGGTCTTTGCTGACTCCCCCCTGAACCTGTAGGACAGCTTCGAACTCAACATCTTTGCCGTCGCGCATTTGCTTGCCGGTAAATCCCCAACTGCCAAGGCTCTTGTTTAACCCATCGATCGCTTGCAATGGTTCCGTCGGGTAGTTGTCAGGAACCTCACCTTCACCGAGCAATGCTTTCCAAGTCAGTGGCGCGCTAGGGGGAGATACTTCGGCGGATTCTTGCTTAACAACAGTCGTTTCTTTAGGTGCTGGTTCCTGGACAAGAAGTCCGAGAACGCCACTTAACCAAAGAACTAACATCGAACCAATAGTCACGGCACAAACTCCAAGGATAAGGGGAAGTCGGGATGTCGATTTGGGACTAGAAAGCTCGCGAAGATCTTTCGGAAGCTCGATAACTGTCGGTTGTTGCACATGACTAAGGCAAGCTTCAAGCAGCGTGTGAACATACTTTGCCGAAGTGAATCGGGCTGCTTTGTCTTTCGCCATGAGCTTAGTCACAATGTCACACAACCACTCCGGAATCTCAGGGTTCAGTTCTCGAATCGGTACTGGCTCCTCATCGATGATCTTTCTCATCACACCGTGCGAAGATTCTGCTCGAAACGGCACGCGTCCGGTGCAAAGCGTATAAAGAACACTACCGAGGCTGAATAGATCGCTTGCCTGCTCGACGGATTCACCGCGAGCCTGTTCGGGGGACATGTATTGCGGAGTTCCGGCGATAGTCCCGTGCTGGGTAACCGAGGCGTCGTCAACACTGCGAGCGAGACCAAAGTCGGTCAGCGTGACTCGCTCGACCCCTTCGCCTAGCATAATGTTCTCTGGTTTGATGTCGCGATGCACGAGTCCCTGGTCATGGGCGGCCGCCAAGCCTGCGGCAATCTGTGATCCGATTCGAAGAATTTCGCCCGTGTTCAATGCGCCCTCGCGATTGATCCGCTTCTGCAGTGAACCGCCACGGATATAGGCCATCACCAGGTAGGGTATCGCCCCGCCGCTGGAAACGGCATAGATCGGAATCACGTTGGGATGCAATACGGCAGCTGCAGCCTTGGCCTCCCGGGCAAACCTTTTCCGGGCCGTCGCGTGAGTGGCGATTTGCGGAGCCATAACCTTCAGCGCCACGATCCGATCCAGCGCCGGGTCGATGGCTTTCAGCACGACCCCCATCGCCCCCGCGCCGATGACACCTGTGATCTCATATCCGTCCAGGCGGCCGAGACGATGAGGGTCTTCCGAAGGGGTGAGCGATTCCAGAACGTTTTGGATTGCTGTCGGAATGCTGACATGCAATAAGTCGATTGCTGCAGCGGAGTACTCGATGGAACTGGCTAGGTCGAATTCCGTTTCCTGCAGTAAGTGGGCTGCTCGGTTCCAACTTTCGGCATCAGCAGCCTGCCGTTCCAAGTACTCTCTGCAGTCACGACAGCTATCCAGATGAGAGACAAGCTCGGCGTCTGCTATCTGAATTTGGTCCGACCTCAGGAATTCGTCGATGCGCTGGCGGTCGCAGTGGTTGGCTTTCGAGTTCATTGGTCATTCTCCTGCAAGCACGTAACCTGTTCGCGTAGTCTTCGCATGACGCGACTTCGAGCTGCGTAGACAGACCCCACGGATTTCCCCAGCAGAGCTGCTGCCTCTTCACAGGATTGTCCGCCAACCACCGTGAGCTCGAATGCCCGCCAGGTGTCTGGATCAACATCCTTTTTCACAACCGCGGCGGCATGACGATACTGTTCTCGCATTGTTTCGGTCGCCAACTCCTGCTCAACAAGCTTTTCGTTCTTAGGTTGGCCGGCAAGCAGATCGAGCATTTCGGAACCGCCGGCGGCGGCGTCTTTGGGCTGCCGAGACAAAGCGCTGAAGATCGAATTTCGAGCGACCCGCCGCAGCCAGTGACGAAACTTGGTTTCAGGGTCCGTCTTCTCCCAACGATGGATGGAACTGGCCACGCGCATGAAGACGCTCTGCACCAGGTCCTGCGCGTCCGCGTCCTGCATTCCCCGGCGACGCGCCATGCGATAAACGACAGGGCGATAGATGAGCACGAATTGATCCCACGCCTCCCGATCCTCTGGGGATTGGACTTGCGCGATCAGGCTGGATCGGGTCTGTGGGAATTCGGTCATCACTGTCTCCTGGGAGTCTAAACTCAGGTTACTTCCGCAATCTGACACTAAAGTTCGAGGAATCTCCGAATTCCTGTCGAATCGGGGTGAATTGCGGCGGAATTCCTGCCCGTCCGTGATTCAATGTCCTTTAACAACGACCACGGACAATCAAACGAATATTCCCAAGGCAGTTCTCCGTCAATTCTCTCCTCCGCCCGGTAGGTAAACAATAGAGGCCGGGTTCGGTCAGGTTACCTGCCATTCTCGCTTTGCGGAGTCTTTGCCCATAACCCACTGCGCTGAAGCTGCGCGCCGACCTGACGAGCTGCGGCTTGACTCGGTTTCAAATGAGGCTAGCGGGGTCGTTTTGAACCAGAGTTTAGGTTTCGCCAGCCGACCTGCGATCGCAATTGCAAGCAATCGAGCGTGGATCAAATCTGCGATTGAAATCTATTGCGATTGCCACGCCTAATACTCGCCATGGGACGGACAATTTAGACTCTCGCCGCACGAAGCTGTTCCAATGCAGTGATCATTTCTTCGACAATTGCGTCCTGGCTGAACTCCTGCTCAGCTGCAGCTCGAATGGATTGGCGGTCGAGAGCCTGGGCTCTGGCGATGGCGTCGACGTAGACCGCCAGCGCAAGTTGGTCTGCGTCGTTCTCGACGCACTGCCGACCGGGAGGCAGCCGATCGACTACGAAGCCGGTCACGCCGTTGCGAACGAATGAAGCGCCCGTGCGGACGCCAACCGTGGGACATCCGGCGAGCAGAATCTCTTGAAGGGCCAGCGGGCCGTGATCGTCGTCGGCCAGGTAGGCACAGGCCCGCGACCGACGAGCCGCCTCGAACAGCTCCTCACGGCGGTAGCGACCGTAGTGAATCTGAATGTGCCGTGGGAACAGCTCGGCCAGGTGCTCAAGCAATTGCGGCCGATGGCCGTTCTTGGCGTAGATCAGCAGGTCGTATTCGTCGGGCAGCGGTTCGCCGGGCCACGGATCGATGGGGTACGGCAAGAGCACGATGGGCGACTGGTTCGCTGGCCCGCGATGTTTGGTGATCAAGTCGCGATACCACTCGCTGTGACAGAACATCGCCCGGCAATTGGCGGCATCGAGTAGAGCACACTCTTCACGATCGATGCGGGGCGAGCCAGAGTTCGTGAACAGCAGATTCGGCCCCTGCGTGAATGGCTGACCTTCGGCGTCCCACCACATCGCGTAGCGGCGGTCGTCCCAGTGCCAGAACCAGGGCAACGCGCCTTTGCTTACCGGCAGCGATTTGATGGAGAGCCAATCGAGCCCCTCAGCGATACGTTGTTTGAGTGCTTTCTGCAAGGCATACATCCCGTTGCTTGGACCGTTGCCTCCGGGCGCGTCGACCGGGCCGATCAGTTCGACTGGCATCTTGCCATCGCTCGGATTCACATGCGGCGCGAACGAGAATCGCCGCAACACCGGCAGTTTGTCCCATTCGCGTGACCAGCCGACGGGGATGCTTGTCTTGCTGGGAAAGCCACCAAGCCCGAGCTCTCGATAACCACTGTCGTCCATGTAGCTCAGGTGGTAACTGCCGTTGTCGTAGCGATAGATGTAGAACGGCGACGCGAACTCGCATGGGTCGCATTGCGACACTCCGGCCACACCGAGCCGATCAGCCAACTCCTGGTCTTCGCCATTGTTGTGGGGACCGTAACCCCGCACTCGATAGAATGCTTCGCGTCGAAACGCCCACCCGCCGTGGTACAGGCCTCCGGTATCGCATTCGCGCAGGCCGTCGTTGTGCTCCACGAGCACCAATCCCGGATGGGACCACTCAGCCCGCTCGAGCACCTCGGCTTGGGTGCGGAACCAATGCGGCAGATAGATGTCATCATCGTCTGCGACCAGAAAGCCATCGACATCAGGCGACGCCAGCGCCGCGCAGGCGTTGCGTTTTTCGCCCAACGAACGAAATCGCTGCGGAATCGAAACCAGACGCCAACCATCGCCAGCTTGGTTCTCATACTGGCCGGCGTCATCGAGAATCACCAGTTCCCGCAGCTCGCGCGGATATCAGCTTGCTTTGCTTTTCTCTGGCGTTGGTACTTGGCGTCATCGCAGCTTTCCGTGGCCACCTACTGAAGCGGGGTATGCTTTCTTTGGTGGTGATTCTCGCCTGCGATCTTTTGCTGGGTGGCTGGTTGCTGCTCAATGGCCCTGGTCAGAGCATCAGCGTCTCAGAGGTGATTGTCATCAACAACCTGTCCCAGGAGATTTCATTGGTCGAAGTGGAGAGCCCTTACTACAAGACAACGTTGCGGCGGATTCCAGCCGGGATGCGACGTGCAGTGCCCGTCATGCCGAAGTGCGAAGGTAGGCTCGAGATCAAAGTGCACCTGCCAGGAGGGAACGTCCTTTCGCATGACGTCTTTATCATGGAGGCATTCGCTGAGGAATTTGTGTTCGAGGTATCACCGGACGGGATAACCTCCAACAGGAACGAGTAATGGCAAAACGGTGAAACGAACCAACGGCGGCGTTGCCAGTGGCCACAGCGTTCACCCGCCAGTCGCCTTTCCGCAACTTTCTCTCGGGGTCCGAGAGCAACCGGGTTGTTAAGGAACAACGCTCGTTAACGAGAGAGTCAGAGAGTTCGAAAGGGTTGTTCCCGGGGTGCGCGGCCAACCTCCATGGTTGCTTCCGGACCCGGTAAATTGCTCCTCGAACTAGAGTGTCTGAGAGAGAGGCGGGAATCGTCGCAAACCCTTGGAAATCCAGCGTTTAATGCAAAACACCGAGAGCAGAGACTCTCGGCGTTGGCGGTTTACCAGTGTGTTGGCCAGTTTCGAGGCCAAAATATCAGCTCCC
>Ga0315899_10002491_pt1 | contig 20399 bp, 18 predicted proteins | sample LakEriMetagenome_2_FD_203518 | JGI IMG/M metagenome (GOLD analysis project Ga0315899, IMG submission 203518) | Freshwater fungal communities from buoy surface, Lake Erie, Ohio, United States - Buoy 4 MA112 | ecosystem: Environmental > Aquatic > Freshwater > Lake | place: USA: Lake Erie, Ohio... | reverse complement strand
GCGCGCAGTCGCCGGCGCAGCGGCCGTTCGCGTCCACCTTGACGATGCGCACGCGGCTGTACGGCACCGGGTGGCCGGCGGAGCCCAGCCGCAGCGGGCGATCCTGGAAGGCGATCGTGTGCACGCTCGCGGTCTCGGTCATGCCGTAGACCTCGAGCACCGGCCAGCCGAAGCGCTCGACGTACGCGCGGCCGACCGCGACCGGGATCGCGGAGCCGCCGGCGAAGGCGACCTTGATGCTCGAGAGATCGATGCCTTCGGTCGGCGCGGCCAGCGCGGCCGTCAGCACCGTCGGCACCCCGCCGAAGCCGGCGGGCCGGTAGCGCTCGGCCATCCGCCACACGTTGCGCTGCGCGGCCGGGCTGCGCCAGCCGGAAGGCGAGACGACGACCAGGCATCCGCCGGCCGCGAGCCACGCGAGCGAAGTCGTCAGCGCACCGCCGACGTGGAACAGCGGCAGGCCGGCGAGGATCGTCTCCTCGCGCCGGATCCGCAGCATCAGCCCGATCACCCAGGCCTGGTAGACCTGGTTCGCGTGCGTGTGGCGCACCAGCTTCGGCGTGCCGGTCGTGCCGCCGGTGTGGAAGTACGCGGCGGTGTCGTCGGGCTCGATCGTGCGGCCGCTCGCGAGGCCGTCGGAGCGCTGCGCGGCGAGCAGCGCGTCGAAGTCGAAGATCGGCGCGAGCCCGTCGTCGGCGCGCGCCGGCGCCGTCGCGCCCGCGGCGAACGGCTGCGCGGTCGCGACCCGCGCGCCGCCGACCGCGACGATCGCCGACAGCGACGGCAGCTCGGCGCGGATCGCCTGCGCCTTCTCCCAGATGTCGGCGCCCGGCATCGGCCCGAGCACGACGAGCACCTTGGTGTCGGCGGCCTTCATGATCTCGACCAGCTGGTACGGCTCGAGCAGCGGGTTCACCGGGTTCGCGATGCCCGCGGCCTCGGCGCCCCACAGCGTGTGGAGCGCCTGCGGCACGAGCGGCAGCAGGAAGCTCACCACGTCGTCCTTGCCGACGCCGAGCGCGTGGAACGCGTTGGCCGCCTGCGTGACGCGTGCGAGGAACTGCGCGTGGCCGAACACGACCGGCGGCTCGTCCGGGTCGGCGTTCGGCAGGAAGCGGATCGCGGGCGCGTCGGGGTTCACCGAGGCGCCGAGGCGCAGCGCCTCGTAGGTGCTGCGCGCGGCGATCCGGTCCGAGTACGGCGTCGCCTCGAAGGCGCGGACGGCGTCGGGTGTCGACAGGTCCGGCCATCCGGGGCCGATCATGCGGTCGAGCAGGTGCGGGCGGTTCACGGTGGGTGTCTCCTGGGGCGGCGCCTGCGGCGCCGTCGCTGCGGTCGGCGGATGCTCGCCGGGGGCGGGCCGGCTCGTCAACCGCGCCCCGCCCGCGGGCGGGGCCGCAAGGCGGAGCGCCGCCCGGGGCCGCGGCCCCCGTCAGCCCGGCGCCGACCTGCGCGCGTGCTCGAAGGCCGCGCGGTCGAGCGCCTCGCGGTGCGCCGGGTCGGCGATCGCGATCAGCGCGCGCGCCCGCTGCGCGAGCGAGAGCCCCCGCAGCCGCGCCGCGCCGAATTCGGTCACCACGTGGTCGACGTCGCTGCGCGGCGTCGTCACCGGGCCGTCGAGCGCCGGGACGATCCGGGTGCGCCGCGCCTCGCCCTGCGTGGCCGGCAGCGCGATCACCGACACGCCGCCCTCGGAGAGCCGCGTGCCGCGGACGAACTCCACCTGCCCGCCGATCGTGCCGATGTAGCGCCCGCCGGCGGCCTCGGCGTTGACCTGGCCGGACAGGTCGACCTCGAGCGCCGAGTTGATCGAGAACAGCCGCTTCACCCGCGCGAGCACGTCGAGCCCGTGCGTGTACGACGGCCGTCGCGCGGCCACGCGCGCATTGCCGTCCATGAAGCGGAACAGTCGGTCGGTGCCGATCGACAGGCCGGTCACCGCGACGCCCGCGTCGATGCCCTTGTGCGCGTCGTCGATCGCGCCGGCCTCGATCAGCTCGACGACGCGGTCGCTGATCATCCCCGAGTGGAAGCCGAGCCCGCGCCGGTCGACGAGCCGAGCGAGCACCGCGTCCGGGATCGCGCCGATGCCGAGCTGCAGCGTCGCGTGCTCGGGCACGAGCGCGGCCACCTGCTCGCCGATGCGCGCCTCGACCTCGCCCGGCTTCGGCCAGCGCATCTGCACCAGCGGCCGGTCGGTCTCGACGTACGCGTCGAAGTCCTCGAGCGCGAAGTCGACGTCCGCGTGCACGCGCGGCGCGCACGTGTTCACCTCGGCGATCGCGACGCGTGCGCGAGGGATCAGCGAGACCGCCTGGTCGTGCGAGGCGGCGAGCGTCACGCGGCCGCGCGCATCGGGCGGGCTCACCTGGACCATCACCACGTCGGCGGCCACGTCGCCCTCGGCGCACAGCCGGTCGAGGTCGCCGTAGTGCGCCGGGATCGGGTCGATCGCGCCGGCCGAGGCGAGCGCGCGCGTGCCGGTGGTGACCGCGGTCGCGCGAAAGCGCAGCGCGTCGGCGTGCTCGGGCCGGAAGGTGTCCGACATCACGGTGAACAGCAGCACCGTCACGTCGGGCAGCGCGTGCCGCTGCCCGACGAGGGCCGCGGACAACGTCAGCGGCTCGCCGCAGCCCTGGCCGACGTAGACGGTGTCGCCGCGGCGGATCCAGCGGGCGAGGTCGATCGAGGCGGGGTCGAGGCGGGCGGGAGCGGGCATCGGGCGCGGGGCGGGTGGGGGTGCGCCGATGCTACGCGATGCGCGCAGGGCCGGCGACGCGCGTTCCGGACCGTCGCACGCGACGTCCGCGCGACGCCCTTGTTCCGTCCCGGCGGGTATGGGAATCGTGACGCGACACGTGGCGGGTCTTCGCCCGACCCCGGTACCGCAGGCGTTCGAGGCGGTCGAGGCCTGGCTGTCCCATCCGGGCTGCCGCCTGCTGGGAGAGACGGCCGCGCACCTCGACCTGTGGCGCGCCCTCGTCGAGCGCGCGGGCGCAGTCGGAGGGGCTGTCCACGACGCCCGGATCGCCGCGATATGCCTCGGACACGGCGTGGAGGAACTCTGGACGCGCGATCGCGATTTCGCGCGGTACCCCGATCTGCGCACGCGCGACCCGCTCGTGCCCGGGCTGCACGAGCCCGGCGCGCCGGCCTACAGCGTGGCTCGGAGCGACTCGGGCGTCGTCGCCGCCTCGCCCGTGCGCACCGCTCCGCCCGCGCGCCCGCCCTCGAAGCGCAGCACCCCGTCGTCGACCTCGCCGCCCCCGAGGGTGCGCCGCTCGAGCAGGTAGTTCTGCTCGGCGCGCCACGGGGCCTCCCTCGACTGCTTGGGCAGCCGGTCCATCGCGCGCTGGAAGTAGCCCGAGGAGAAGTCGACGAAGGGCTCGGTGCCGACGTCGCCCGGGCGCGGCCGCGGCACCGCCCACTTCGCGCCGACGCGCTCCGCGTGTGCGATCACGCGGCAGGTCCAGTCGCACACGAGGTCGGCGCGCAGCGTCCACGACGCGTTGGTGTAGCCGAACACCATCGCGAGGTTCGGCACGCCGGACAGCATGATCCCGCGATAGGGCAGCGTCGATGCGGGCTCGACCGGCACGCCGTCGACGACCGGCACGATGCCCGCGAGCAGCTTGAGCTCGAGCCCGGTCGCGGTGACGATCACGTCGGCATCGAGCCGCGCGCCCGAGCGCAGCCGGATGCCCGCCTCGTCGAACGCCTCGACGTGGTCGGTGACCACCGACGCGCGGCCCGAGCGGATCGCCTTGAAGAAGTCGCCGTCGGGCACGAGGCACAGCCGCTGCGCCCACGGCCGGTAGCTTGGCTTGAAGTCGCGCTCGACCGGATAGCCGGGCGGCAGCTGGCGGCGCGCCCACTCGAGCAGCTTCGCGCCGACGCGGTCGGGCCAGCGGCGGCACGCGGCGAACACCGCGCGGCCGATCCGCACGTTCTTCCAGCGCACCACCGCGTGTCGCCAGCGCGGCGGCAGCACGCGGCCGAGCAGCCGCGCGATCGGATCCTCGCCCGGCAGCGCGAGGATCCAGGTCGGCGAGCGCTGCAGCATCGTCACGTGCGCGGCGTCCTTCGCCATCGCCGGCACCAGCGTGACCGCGGTCGCGCCGCTGCCGATCACGACGACGCGCCTGCCGCGCCAGTCGAGGTCGTCCGGCCAGGCCTGCGGGTGCACGATCCGGCCGCCGAAGCGCTCGCGACCGGGGAAGGCCGGGTCGTGGCCGCGCTCGGGATCGTAGTAGCCGGCGCACATCAGCACGAAGCCGCAGGTCATCGTCACCCGTTCGCCGCGGCGCTCGAGCTCGACCGTCCAGCGCGCGTCCGCCGAGGACCACGACAGCCCGGTCACCCGGTGCCCGAAGCGCAGGTGCGGCTCGAGCCCGGCCTCGCGCACCGCGTCGCGCAGGTAGGCGAGGATCGACGGGCCGTCGGCGATCGCGCGCGCGTCCGGCCAGGGCCGCCAGCCGTAGCCGAAGGTGAACATGTCGGAGTCGGAACGGATGCCCGGGTAGCGGAACAGGCTCCAGGTGCCGCCGAGCTCGTCGCGCGACTCGAGGAGGGCGAAGGTCTTGCCGGGCAGCCGGTGCTTCAGGTGCCAGCCGGCGTCGATGCCGGACAGGCCGGCGCCGACGACGATCACGTCGAGGTGTTCGGGGGTCATGGGGCGTTCGCGGAGGCTCGCTCGACAGTATGCGCGGCCGGCGCGTACGCTGCGCGTCGGTCCTCGTGGCGCGGACGGCCGCGCCGGGCGGGACCGGGGAAGAGGGGAACATGGAGCGCGGTTCGGACGGCGAGCGCGTCGACGTCGCCGACCGCTTCGAACTGCGCCGCGACATCCGCTTCCGCACGCGCGTGACCGGCGCGCGCTGGGACGAGGCGGCGCGCGAGTGGGTCGTCGCCACCGACCCGGGCGAGCCGCGCGTGATCATGGCGCTGTTCGGCTTCCCCGCGTACGTGCAGCGCTGCGAGGAGACGGCCGCGGCCGGATACACCGGGTACGAGGTCGGATGATGGCCGCGCCGCGCGGGCGTTCCGGTATGCTCCGCCGCTTCCCCTCGGCTCCCCGGTTCCAGGCGACACGATGACCTGGTCAATCGTCGCACGCGACCCCGCCACCGGCGCCTTCGGCGTCGCGGTCGCGACCCGCTTCTTCGCGGTCGGCGCGCTGTGCGTGCACGCCGACGGCGGTGTCGGCGCGCTCGCCACGCAGGCGCTGATCAACCCCACTTTCGGCCCGCGCGGCATCCGCCTGCTGCGCGACGGCATCTCGGCCGCCAAGGTGGTCGAGGCGCTCATCGACGCCGACCCCGGCCGCGCGACCCGCCAGCTGCACGTGCAGGACGCGCGCGGCGGCATCGCCGCGCACACCGGCAGCGAGTGCGTGCCGTGGTGCGGGCACGCGGTGCACGACGGCTTCTCGGTGGCGGGCAACATGCTCGCCGGGCCCGAGGTGATCGCCGAGACCGCGCGCGTCTACGCGGCGCGCGCCGGGCTGCCGTTCGCGCGGCGGCTGATCGAGGCGCTGAAGGCCGGCGAGGCGGCGGGCGGCGACAAGCGCGGCAAGCAGTCGGCCGCGCTGCGCATCCACACCACCGAGGAGTACCCGGCGCTCGACCTGCGCGTCGACGACCACGCCGATCCGCTCGCCGAGCTCGAGCGCCTCGAGGCGGTCAGCCGCGAGCGCTTCGTGCACTTCTCGACCTTCTTCGCGACCCGCGCCGACGCGGGCGGCACCTGGGACCGCTCGGTGATCGAGTCCGCGCTCGCGCAGCTCCCGCCGCCGGGACGCTGAGCCGGTGGATCCGCTGCTGCAGGTCGAGGGCCTGCGGGTCGCGTTCGACACGCCCCGCGGACGCGCGCTCGCGGTCGACGGCGTCGACTTCGCGCTCGCCCCCGGCGAGACGCTGTGCATCGTCGGCGAATCGGGCTGCGGCAAGTCGGTCACCGCGCTGTCGGTGATGGGGCTGGTGCCGAGCCCGCCGGCGACGGTGACCGGGCGGATCCGCTTCGAGGGGCGCGACCTGCTCGGGCTGTCGCGCCGCGCGCTCGCCGACCTGCGGGGCGACCGGCTCGCGATGATCTTCCAGGAGCCGATGACTTCGCTGAACCCGGCCTTCACCGTCGGCACGCAGCTCGCCGAGGTGCTGGTGCGCCACCGCGGCGCGAGCCCGGCCGCGGCGCGCGAGGCGGCCATCGAGATGCTGCGCCGGGTCCGGATCCCCGCGCCCGAGAAGCGCGTCGACGAGCATCCGCACCGGATGTCGGGCGGCATGCGCCAGCGGGTGATGATCGCGATGGCGCTGCTGTGCGAACCGGCGCTGCTGATCGCCGACGAGCCCACCACCGCGCTCGACGTGACGATCCAGGCGCAGGTGCTGCAGCTGATGCGCGGGCTGCGCGACGAGACCGGCACCTCGATCGTGCTGATCACGCACGACCTCGGCGTCGTGGCCGAGATGGCCGACCGCGTGGTGGTGATGTACGCGGGGCAGGTCGTCGAGCAGGCGCCGGTCGCCGCGCTCTTCGCGATGCCGCAGCATCCCTACACCGTCGGGCTGATGGGCGCGATCCCGTCGATCGACGCGCCGCGCGCGCGGCTCGCGGCGATCGACGGCATGGTGCCGGCCGCGACCGCGATGCCCGCGGGCTGCCGCTTCGCCGCGCGCTGCCCGTTCGCCGACGCGCGCTGCGCGGCCGAGGCGCCGCCGCTCGTCGAGGTGAAGCCGGGGCATGCGTCGCGCTGCTGGAAGGCGCCGATGGAGACGCTCGCCGCGACGCTGCCGCCGCTGGAGGCGACCGCGTGAGCGCGGCCGGCGCCATCGCGGCCGGGGGGCTGCCCGCGCCGTCCGGCCACGACCTGCCGCGCGACGGTGCGGCGCCATCGCGTCCGGCGCTCGCCGCCGAGGGCCTGGTCAAGCACTTCCCGATGCGCACCGGCCTCTTCGGCCGCGCGAGCGCGCACGTGCGCGCGGTCGACGGCGTGTCCTTCGAGGTCGGGGCGGGCCGCACGTTCGCGATCGTCGGCGAGTCCGGCTGCGGCAAGTCGACCGTGGCGCGCCTGCTGCTGCGGCTGATCGAGCCGGACGCCGGTCGCATCGCGCTCGACGGCGAGGACCTGCGCGCGGCCGAGGGCGCGACGCTGCGCCGGCTGCGCGGGCGCATCCAGCTGGTGTTCCAGGACCCGTACGGCTCGCTGAACCCTCGGATGACCGCCGGCGACATGCTCGCCGAGCCGCTGAGGCTGCACGGCACCCTGTCGGCTCCGGAGCGCGCCGCGCGGGTCGCCGAGCTGCTGTCGCAGGTGGGGCTGCGCGCCGACGCCGCGCGCCGCTATCCGCACGAGTTCTCGGGCGGGCAGCGCCAGCGCCTCGCGATCGCGCGCGCGCTCGCGGCGGGGCCGCGCGTGATCGTCTGCGACGAGCCGGTCTCCGCGCTCGACGTGTCGATCCAGGCGCAGATCCTGAACCTGCTCGCCGACCTGCAGCGCCGCCTCGGGCTCGCCTACGTGTTCATCTCCCACGATCTGTCCGTGGTGCGGCAGGTCGCGACCGACCTCGGCGTGATGTACCTCGGCCGCTTCGTCGAGACCGGCCCGGCCGCGACGGTGTTCGCGACGCCGCGCCATCCGTACACGCGCGCGCTGCTGTCGGCGGTGCCGGTGCCCGACCCCGCGGCGCGCGGCCGCGAGCCCGCGATCGGCGGCGACGTGCCGAGCCCGCTCGCGCCACCGCCCGGCTGCGCATTCCACACCCGCTGTCCGCACGCCGAGGCGCGCTGCCGCGCCGAGACGCCGCCGCTCGCGCCGAGCGGCGCGGGCGACGGCGTCGCGCTCGCCTGCTGGCGCTGGCGCGAGATCGCGCCACCCGCATCGCTGCGCGCGACGCGGACCCGACCCGACCCGGCGCTCGAGCGGCTGCAGGCCGCGTTCGCGCGCTGAACCGACCCATCGAGACACGAGACCCACCGGAGGATCCATGACGCCCACCCCCTTCCTGAAGGCCGCCGCCGCCGCGATCGCGATCGCGTGTGCCGGCGCGGCGAGCGCGCAGACCACGCTGCGCATCGGCCTGGCCGAGGACCCCGACGCGCTCGACCCGACGATGGGGCGCACCTACGTCGGCCGGATCGTGTTCGCGTCGATCTGCGACAAGCTGTTCGACATCGACGAGAAGCTCAACATCGTCCCGCAGCTCGCGCTGTCGCACGAGACCGCGGCCGACGGGAAGACCGTGACGATCAGGCTGCGCCCGGGCGTGAAGTTCCACGACGGCGAGCCCTTCGACGCGGCCGCCGCCAAGTTCAGCCTCGATCGCCACCTGTCGATGCAGGGCTCGTTCCGCCGCGCCGAGATCGCGCAGGTCGACAGCGTCGCGGTGGTCGACCCGCTGACGATCCGCCTCGCGCTCAAGTCGCCGTTCTCGCCGCTGCTCGCGCAGCTGACCGACCGCGCCGGCATGATGGTGTCGCCGAAGGCCGCGCAGGCGCTCGGCGACAAGTTCGGCACCGCGCCGGTCTGCGCGGGGCCGTACCGGTTCGTCGAGCGGGTCGCGCAGGACCGGATCGTCGTCGAGCGCTTCGCCGACTACTGGGACAAGGCGCGCGTATCGATCGACCGGATCGTCTACCGGCCGATCCAGGACTCGACGGTGCGTCTCGCGAACCTGAAGTCCGGGCAGCTCGACCTGCTCGAGCGCGCGCTCGCCACCGACATCGGCGAGATCGAGAAGGACCGGCGGCTCAAGCTCGCCAAGGGCTTCGAGCTCGGCTACCAGGGCGTCACGATGAACGTCGGCAACGGCGAGAAGGCGAACAGCCCGCTCGGCAAGGACGTCCGCGTGCGCCGCGCGCTCGAGCTCGCGATCGACCGCGAGGCGATCGACCAGGTGGTGTTCAACGGCGTGCAGAGCCCCAACAACCAGTGGGTGAGCGCGCAGAACCCGTACTACCAGGCGAAGTTCCCGACGCCCAAGCGCGACGTCGCGCGCGCGAAGGCGCTGCTCGCCGAGGCGGGCGTGAAGCCGCCGGTGACGCTCGACTTCATGGTGCCGAACAACCCCGAGACGCGCGCCGTCGCCGAGGTGATGCAGTCGATGGCGGCCGAGGCGGGCTTCGACCTGAAGATCCGCGTGACCGAGTTCGCGACCTCGCTGAACGAGGCCGAGAAGGGCAACTTCCAGCTCTACATGCTCGCCTGGAGCGGGCGCACCGACCCGGACGGCAACATCTACTCGTTCGCCTCGTGCAAGGGCCCGCTCAACTACGGCAAGTACTGCGACGCCGGCGTCGACGCGCTGCTCGACCGCGCGCGCACCGTGACCGCCGTGGCCGAGCGCAAGGCGCTCTACGAGCAGGTCGCCGCGAAGTGGCTCGCCGAGGGCTCGGTGCTCTACCTGTACCACCGTGCGCTGCTGTTCGCGCACTCGACGCGCCTCGAGGGCTTCAAGGTGATGCCCGACGGGCTGATCCGCGTGACCGACCTCAAGCTGAAGTGACCGGGCGCGCGCGACCGCGATGCTGAGCTTCCTGCCGAAGCGGCTGCTGCAGCTGGTGCCGACGCTGTTCCTGGTGTCGGTGCTGATCTTCGGGCTGCAGCAGCTGCTGCCGGGCGACCCAGCGCTGGTGATGGCCGGCGAGGAGAAGGACCCGGCGGTCATCGAGCAGATCCGCGCGCGCTACAAGCTCGACCAGCCGCTGCCGATGCAGTACCTGCACTGGGTCGGCGGCGTGCTGCGCGGCGACCTCGGCGAGTCGATGCGCATCCAGCAGCCGGTGGCCGAGCTGATCGTCGAGAAGCTGCCGGTCACGCTGCAGCTCGCGACGATGGCGATGCTGTTCGCGCTCGCGATCGGCATTCCGGCGGGCGTGCTGTCGGCGGTCAGGAAGGGCTCCGCCTGGGACGTCGGCGCCAACGTGTTCGCGCTCTGGGGCCTGTCCACGCCGAACTTCTGGCTCGGCATCATGCTGATCTTCCTGTTCTCGGTGCAGCTCGGCTGGCTGCCCGCGTCGGGCTTCGTGAGCCCCTTCGAGGACCTCGGGCAGTCGCTCGCGACCACGGTGATGCCGGCCTTCGTGCTCGGCAACGCGATCGCCGCGGTGCTGATGCGGCACATGCGCTCGGCGATGCTGCAGGCGATGAGCGCCGACTACGTGCGCACCGCGCGTGCCAAGGGCCTGGTGGAGCGCACCGTCGTGCTGCGCCACGCGCTGCGCAACGCGCTCACGCCGGTGATCACGCTCGGCGCGCTCGAGTTCGGCACGCTGCTGTCGGGCGCGGTGCTGACCGAGCAGGTGTTCTCGATCCCGGGCTTCGGCAAGCTGATCGTCGACGCGGTGTTCAACCGCGACTACGCGGTGGTGCAGGGCGTGGTGCTGGTGACCGCGACCGTCTACATCCTGCTGAACCTGCTGGCCGACGTGCTGTACGTGCTGGTCAACCCGAGGCTCAGGTCGTGAGCACGCCCGCCGACGCCCTGCCCGCGGGCGGCGCCGTCGAGGCCGGCGACGGTCCCTGGCGGCTCGCGCTGCGCACGCTGCTCGCGCGGCCGACCGCGGTGTTCGGCGCGGTGGTGCTCGTGCTGGTCGCGCTGCTGGCGCTGCTCGCGCCCTGGGTCGCGCCGTACGACCCGCTGGCCACCAGCTGGTCCGCGGTGCGCAAGGCGCCGTCGGCCGCGCACTGGTTCGGCACCGACGAGGTCGGCCGCGACCTGCTGTCGCGGGTGATCTGGGGCGCGCGCGCGTCGCTGTCCGCGGGCGTGATCGCCGTGTCGATCGCGGTCGGGCTGGGCGTGCCGATCGGCATGTTCGCCGGCTACGTCGGCGGCTGGGTCGACGCGGTGATCGGTCGGATCACCGACGCGATGCTCGCGGTGCCGTTCCTGATCCTCGCGATCGCGCTCGCCGCGTTCCTCGGGCCCTCGCTCGGCAACGCGATGATCGCGATCGGGATCACCGCGACGCCGATCTTCGTGCGCCTCGCGCGCGGCCAGGTGCTCGCCGCGCGGGCCGAGGACTGGGTCGAGGCCGCGCGCGCGGTGGGCAACCCGCCGGCGCGGATCCTGCTGCGCCACATCCTGCCGAACATCCTGCCGCCGGTGATGGTGCAGGCCACGCTCGCGGTGGCCGCGGCGATCATCGCCGAGGCGAGCCTGTCGTTCCTCGGCCTCGGCCAGCAGCCGCCGGCGCCGAGCTGGGGCTCGATGCTGAACACCGCGCAGCGCTTCCTCACGCAGGCGCCGTGGATGGCGATCTTCCCGGGGCTCGCGATCTTCCTGACGGTGCTCGCGTTCAACCTGTTCGGCGACGGGTTGAGGGACGCGCTGGATCCGAAGAAGTAGCGGGCGGGTCAGGCGAAGCCGAGGAACAGCGCGAGCGCGCGGTTCACGCGCAGCATCGCGTCGTCGGCGAGCCGGCCGATCGGGGGGCCGACCTTGTCGCGGGGGATCGACTGAGGCTTGTCGACCATGACGTCGGAGGCGGCCCGCAGGCCGTTCGAGGGATCCGGCTCGATCCGGACGCGGAACAGCGGCGCGTCGCGCAGTTCGCTCGTCACCGGCAGCACCGCGACCGACGGATGCGCGTCGAACAGGTCCGACTGGATCACCAGCGCGGGACGGGGCTTGCCGTACGCGCCCTGCAGCGCGACCGTGACCAGGTCGCCCCGTCTCATCGCCAGCCGTCGTCGTCGGCGACGGCCTGGAGCCATTCGATCGTGTCGCGCTCCTGCGGGTCGTCGGCGAGCAGCGCGGACTGGCGCCGGCACTCCTCGGCGAAGCCGGGTCGGCGGGTGTCGGGCACCCACAGCTGGATCGGGCGCAGTCCGGCGCGGCGCAGGCGGTCGCGGTGCTGCTGCACCCGTTCGGACGTCGCGGCCATGACCTCGATGCCCTCCTCGGAACGTTGTTACATGTAACAGTACGCCCGGCCGCGGGCGGGGTCAATCCCGGCCCCGCGCGCGCCCTTCGCGGCTTGCCTCCACGGTAGCGGCGACGATGCCCGGCCGCATCCGACGCGAGTCGTAGTACGGACGCACGGGGTCCGTATACTCGGGTGAAGAGCGGTCGCCGCGTCGACGGCACCGCCGAGCCACCGAATCCTCCGAACCGAGCCGTCTCCGCCATGCGCACCGTCGTCTTCAACCAGAAAGGGGGCGTGGGCAAGTCCACGATCACCGTCAACCTCGCGGCCGTCGCGGCGGGCCGCGGGCGGCGCACGCTGGTCGTCGATCTCGACCCCCAGGGCAACGCGAGCCGCTACCTGCTCGGCGAGGCGGCCGACGCGCCTCGCGCCGGCGCGGCCGACTTCTTCGAGCAGTCGCTGAAGTTCTCGATGCGCTCGCGCGGCGAAGCCGAGTTCGTGTCGGACACGCCGTTCGAGGGGCTGAAGCTCATGGCCGGCGACGCACGGCTCGACGAGATGCACGCGAAGCTCGAGTCGCGCTACAAGATCTACAAGCTGCGCGAGGCGCTCGACGCGCTCGCCGCCGACTTCGACGAGGTGTGGATCGACACGCCGCCGGCGCTGAACTTCTACACGCGCTCGGCGCTGATCGCCGCGGGCTCGTGCCTGATCCCGTTCGACTGCGACGCGTTCTCGCGGCGCGCGCTCTACGGGCTGCTCGAGGCGGTCGAGGAGATCCGCGCCGACCACAACGCGGACCTCGCGGTGGGCGGCGTGGTCGTCAACCAGTTCCAGCCGCGCGCGAACCTGCCGGCGCGCACCGTGCAGGAGCTGGTCGACGAGGGGCTGCCGGTGCTCGAGCCGTACCTGAGCCAGAGCGTGCGCATCCGCGAGTCGCACGAGCGCGCGACGCCGATCGTCGTGCTCGACCCGCGGCACAAGCTCGCCGAGGAGTTCGAGGCGCTGTACGACGCGATCGTGGCGCCGAAGGGGCGCAAGGGCGGCAAGGCGAAGCGCTGAGCCCCTCGGCTCAGCGCGCCTGGTGGCAGGCGGTGCAGGCGAAGGCCGAGCGGCCCATCATCGGCGTGCCGGTGCCGGCTCGGAAGGCCGCCACGTTGGCGTCGGCCTCGTCGATCCGCCGCTCCAGCACCGCGCGGTAGGGCCAGGAGCCGTAGTCGGACGACAGCTTCGCCTGCGCATAGACGCGCCGCGCGAGCGCCGGGTCGCCGGACTTCACGAGCATGTCGCCCATGTTGAGGAAGAAGCCCTCGAAGTTGTAGGGCGCGATCGTCGAGTTCCAGCACGCGCGCTTCGGGCCCTCGGTCGTGCGCAGCGCCATCGCCCCGGAGACGTCGGCGGTGCGGCGGTCGATCGCGCGCTCGGCGCACAGGTCGAGCGTGCGCCACTGCCAGTCGAGCGCCTCGCGAAAGCCCGGCGCGTCGGCGGGCAGGCGCGACAGCGTGTAGCCCGCGGTGAAGAGGTTGAACTCGGGCCAGGCGTCGATCGAGTCGCGCAGCAGGTAGTAGCCGCGCCGAACCGCCTTCGTGTCCCCGTGGATCGTGCCCTCCGAGACCGTCAGCGACCCGAGGAAGCCGAGGTAGCGGGCCTCGCCGGGCGCGAGCCGGTTCGCCTCCTCGAAGTAGCGGCGGGCCATCGTCGCGTCGTTGGTGATCGTCGCGGGCACCTTGGGCAGGCGCGCCGACTCGGCCAGGCGCCACACGTGCAGCCAGCCGGCCCGCGCCGCCGTGACCGCGTCGCGCGGGTTCTCGAGGTAGGCGGCGGTCTGCAGCTCGAGCGCGCGGTCGATCGCGTCGTAGCGACCGCCGTACAGCGTGTCCCAGAACAGCGCGTCGGCCCGGCGGGCGAGCTCGGTGCGCTCGGTGGCGGGGGTCTTCGCGGGGGCGGTCATCACCGCGATCGACGCGCAGCCGCCGAGCAGGGTGGCGGCCAGGGCGAGAACGATGGCAGGGGCGCGGGCGACGAGGGGTCGGCGGACGGACATCTGCGGGTCTCCGGGCGGCGCGGGTGAGGGTGCGGCAGGATCGCGCGGCCGCGCCGTCCGCGCGAGGGCTTCGCGACGAAACGCTCGCCGCGAGGCGCGGATCGCCGCCGCGGCGGCGCGGGTAGTGCATCATGCCGGGATCGCCCGACACGGGCCCGGCCGGGATCCTGCGATGAGCGCCAGCGCCTCCACCGTCGTGCGCACGATGTGCCCGATGAACTGCCACCCCACGCTGTGCGGCATGCGGGTGGAGGTCCGGGAGGGCCGCGTCGTCGGCATCGAGGGCGACCCGGAGAATCCCGACAGCCTCGGCTTCCTGTGCGTGCGCGGCCGGGCCTCGCGCGAGATCCTCGACAACCCGTCACGCCTGCTCGCGCCGCTGGTGCGCGACCGCCGCGACGACGCGTTCCGCACGGCGTCGTGGGACGAGGCGCTCGACCGCATCGCCGCGTCGATCGCCGCCTCGCCGCCCGCGGCCACCGCATTCTGGCCGGGCCACGGCAGCTTCGCGACCAACTACGGCACGCGGATCTCGGCGCAGCTGATGGCGCGCTTCGCGAACCTGCACGGCAGCCAGTTCCTGCAGCCGACGATGATCTGCTGGGGCCTGGGCGCCTTCGGGCTCGGGCTGACCGGGCTGCTGGAGACGCACACCCGCGACGACATGGCCGAGCACGCGCGGCTGGTCGTGCTGTGGGGCGCCAACTTCGCGAGCCAGCCGAACACCGCGCGCTCGCTGCTGCAGGCGAAGGCACGCGGCGCGCACGTCGTCGCGATCGACGTGCGCCGCACCGAGGCCACGGCCAAGGCCGACGAGGTGCTGATCCTGCGCCCCGGCACCGACGCCGCGCTCGCGCTCGCGACGATGCACGTGATCTGCGCCGAGGGGCTGCACGATGCGGCGTTCGTCGAGCGGCACACGGTCGGCTTCGCCGAGCTCGCCGCGCACCTGCGCGACTTCGGGCCGGGCTGGGCCGAGCCGATCACCGGCGTGCCCGCCGAGCGGATCGTCGCGTTCGCGCGGCGCTACGCCGGCACGCGGCCGGGCACGATCGTGCTCGGCGGCAGCTCGATGCACAAGGGCGACAACGGCTGGCAGGCGGCCCGCGCGATCTCGTGCATGCCGGCGCTCGTCGGCAACGTCGGCGTGCCCGGCGGCGGGCTGGGCACGCGGCACGGCGCCGGCCCGCACGGGCGCGGTACCGCCAGCGTCGTCGCGGCCGACCGGCGCGTGCCGGGCCCCACCCTGCCCGGGCAGATGAGCGCGTTCGCCGAGGCGCTGCGCGCGGGGCGCGTCGACACGCTGCTGCTGCTCGGCACCAACATGCTCACCTCGTTCGCCGACTCGACCGCGGTCGCCGAGGGCCTCGCGCGGACCCGGCTGGTGGTCGCCCACGACCTGTTCCTCAACGACACCGCCCGTCGCTTCGCGGACGTGGTGCTGCCCGGCACCGCGTGGGTCGAGGAGCTCGGCTGCAAGATGACCGACACGCACGTCTACCTGATGGATCCGGTGGTGCCGCCCGCGGGCGAGGCGCGCTCCACGACGCGCGTGCTGCGCGAGCTGGCCGCGCGCATCGGGCTGGACGGCTTCTGGCCGTGGGCGTCGGAGGAGGCGCTGGTCGACGCGATCCTCGACCATCCGGGCACCGGCCGCACGACGGTCGCGGCGCTGCGCGCGCAGGGCGGGCTCGGTGCGCTGCGCGTGTCGCCGGTCGCGCATCCGACGCTCGCCTTCGACACGCCGTCCGGCCGGATCGAGCTGCGCTCGGCGCGGGCCGAGTCGCTCGGGCTGCCGGCGCTGCCGACCTGGGACGCGCCGGCGCGGCAGGATGCGGCCGAGGGGCCGATCGCGCTCACCTTCGGTCGCACGCTCGGGCACTTCCACTCGTTCTACGACGCCGGTCGGGCGCTGCCCACGCTCGCCGCGCACGAGCCGCGACCGCGGGTGTGGCTCGCGCCGGCCGACGCGGCCGCGCGCGGCATCGCGGACGGTGCGCCGGTCAGGCTGTCCAACGCGCGCGGCACCTTCGAGGCCCACGCGCACGTCACCGACCGGGTGCCGCCGGGCACGGCGTGGATCCGCGACGGCTGGGACGGGCTCAACCGCCTGACCGACGGCGCGCCGGTGCTGCCCGACCACGCGGTGCAGGTGTTCGCGTTCTCGGCGGGGCAGGCGAGCTTCGGGGCGCACGTCGAGGTCGCGCCGGCGTAGCGGCGCGACCGTCCGCGGGCCCCGATGCTCAGCGTGCGTTCAGCAGCTCCGGCACGCGCAGCAGGATGAACTCGTTGTCGGCGGCGCGGTCGACGAAGCGACCGATGCTGAACGGCAGGTTGTTGTCGTTCGCGACGATGATGTGCTCGGCGTCGACCATGGCCACGTTCTCGATCGTGAAGAACGGGAAGGTGAAGAGCCCGGCGAGGTCGCGCTTCGCCTCGCCCTTGAGCCGCGCGCGCTGCTGCGGATCGCGGATCGCCATCAGGTCGACGTGGCCGATCTTGCGCACGAAGCCCTGGGCGTCGGTGGCCTGCAGGTCGACCAGGACGATCCGCTTGAACCGCGCGGGCGTCTCGAAGCAGCGGTTCTCCGGCGACGGCTTCGTGCCCTGGGCGCAGGCCATCGACGGATCGCCCTCGCCGTCGTCGCGCTCGATCACCAGTGCGCGCCGCGCGTCGATCATGTTGAAGTCGCCGATCGCGGTCGCGCCGTCCTCGAGCGCGAACTTCATCTCGCGGCCGGTCCACGCGCGCTTGGGCACGGAGAATTCGAGGATCCGCAGGTAGCGCCGCCCGTCCGCGGTCTCGGGCTTGCCCGACGCGTCGAGCAGCGGCTTCTCGAGCAGGCCGTACAGCGTCTGCCCGTCGGGCGACAGCGCCATGCCCTCGTAGCCGCCCGAGCGCTGCGCCTGGAACGCGACCGGCCGGGTCGGGTCGGTGCCGAGCTGCAGCGCGGGGTGGTCGGGGCTGCGGACCTCGGCCCCGCCGGACAGCGTCGGGTACACGCCGGTGACGCGCCCCTGCCGGTCGACGTGCAGCAGGTAGGGTCCGAACTCCTCGCCGATCCAGAAGCCGTCCGCGACCGGCTGGATGCTCTCCGGATCGAAGTCCGCGCCGGTCAGGTAGCGCTCGCGCGTGTGTTCGTTCTCGATTCGGAACGGCACGACGCGGTTCGGATCGGACAGGAACACATGCTGGTGGACGGCCACGCCACCGCCCTGCCAGTCGGGCGTCACGCGGCTGAAGAAGAGCAGCGCGTCGGCACTGTTGCGCTTCGCGCCGAAGCCGTTGTCGGTCAGCACCCAGTAGCTGCCGTCGCCGGCCGGCTTGATCCCGGAGAAGCCCTGCAGCGGCTGGCCGACGAAGGGCAGCGCGAGGCCGGTGCGCTGCGGCAGCGAGCCGATCGCGTCGACGCGTGCGTTGCCCGGGCCGGTGAAGCGGCCCGAGACCGCGAAGCCGGGCGGCGCGTCGGGCGGCGGCACGAGCATCCGGTTCGCCGGCACCAGCGCATGGCCGGCGAGCGTGGCGGGGAACTCCTTCGGCTGGGCGACGGCGGCATGCGCGAGCAGCAGCGCGACGGCGCAAGCGAGCAGGGGCAGGGGTCTCATCGGCGGGGGGCTCCGGACGTGGCGGGGTCCGCGCGCGGCGGTGCGGGCGGTCGGGGTGTGAGCGTGGCCGCGCACGGTGACGGACGGATGACGGGAGCCGGCGCGGCCGTTTCTGCGACACTGCGCCACCCCCCCAGACGACGAGGAGACCTCCGATGACCGCACGCACCGGCCTGCAGCTGCGCTCGACCGTCAAGCCCGACGGCGAGCTCGAGATCACGCTGATCGACCAGGCCTTCCCCGAGCCCGGCCCCGACGAGGTGCTGGTGCGCATCGACGCGACGCCGATCAACCCGTCCGACCTCGGCCTGCTGTTCGGCCCTGCGGACCTGTCGACGCTGAAGGTCGGCGGCACGCCCGAGCGGCCGGTCGTCACCGCGCGCATCCCCGAGCGCACGATGCCGGGCCTCGCCGCTCGCGTCGGCAAGCGCATGCCGGTGGGCAACGAGGGCGCGGGCGTGGTCGTCGCGGCCGGCGCCTCGCCGCAGGCGCAGGCGCTTCAGGGCCGGCTGGTCGCGATGATCGGCGGCGCGATGTACGCGCAGTACCGCGTGATGAAGGTCGCCGAGGTGCTGCCGCTGCCCGAGGGCGCGACCGCGGCCGACGGCGCGTCGTGCTTCGTGAATCCGCTGACCTCGCTCGGCTTCGTCGAGACGATGCGCCGCGACGGCCATACCGCGATCGTGCACACCGCGGCCGCGTCGAACCTCGGCCAGATGCTGAACCGCATCTGCCTGAAGGACGGCATCCCGCTGGTCAACGTCGTTCGCAAGCCCGAGCAGGCGGCGCTGCTGCGCGGCCAGGGCGCGACGCACGTCGTCGACAGCAGCGCGCCGTCGTTCATGGCCGAGCTCACCGACGCGATCGCGGCCACGGGCGCCACGCTCGGCTTCGACGCGACCGGCGGCGGGCGCCTCGCGGGGCAGCTGCTGACCTGCATGGAGGCGGCGCTCAACCGCAATGCGAAGGAGTACAGCCGCTACGGCTCCGACACCCACAAGCAGGTCTACATCTACGGCACGCTCGACACCGGTCCGACCGAGTTCGTCCGCAATTTCGGCTTCTCGTGGGGCATGGGCGGCTGGCTGCTGTTCCCGTTCATGAACAAGGCCGGCCCGGAGGTCGCCGCGCGGATGCGCAAGCGCGTCGTCGACGAGCTGAAGACGACCTTCGCGTCGCACTACTCGCAGGAGGTCTCGCTCGCGCAGGCGCTGTCGGCCGACGCGATCGCGGCGTACTACCGCCGCTCGACCGGGGACAAGTACCTGATCGTGCCGAGCCGCTGAGGCGCGGCGGCGCGGCCCGCCGCCGGGGTCGCGCCGGCTTGACAGCCGTCTCCTCCGGGCGGACGCTCCATCGACCCGCCGACCGCGCGCCGCGCGAGACCCGGCGTGCCGCTCACGGAGGAGACACCCCATGCAGATCGAGAAACGCTCGGTGAAGACGAGCGACGGCGTCCGGCTCAACGTGCTCGAGGCCGGGCGCGGCACGCCGCTCGTGCTCGTGCCCGGCTGGTCGCAGACCGCCGCGCAGTTCCGCAGACAGCTCGAGGGGCTGTCGGACCGCTACCGCGTGATCGCGCTCGACATGCGCGGCCACGGCGACGCCGACAAGCCCGCGCACGGCTACCGGATCCAGCGGCTCGCGAAGGACGTGAACGACGCGCTGCGCGCGCTCGACGTGCAGGGCGCGACCGTGCTCGGGCACTCGATGGGCTGCTCGGTGCTGTGGTGCTACTTCGACCTGTTCGGCGCCGACCGCGTCTCGAAGTTCGTGTTCTGCGACGAGCCGCCGTTCCTCACCTCGAACCCGGCGTGGAGCGCGCAGGAGCTCGAGGACGCCGGTGCGATCTTCTCGCCCGAGGCGGTCACGCAGACGATGAACGCGCTGGCCGGTCCCGACGGCGTCGCGACGACCACCGGCTTCGTGGGCGGCATGGTCACGAAGGCGATGCCGCCCGCCACGCTCGCCTGGATGATCGAGCAGAACCTGAAGCTGCCGCGGGCGCACGCGGCCACGCTGCTCTACAACCACTGCCACCAGGACTGGCGCGACGTGTTCCCGCGGATCGACGTGCCGTGCCTGTTCATCGGCGGACGGGTCAGCCTCGTGCCGTGGAAATCGGTCACCTGGGCCGCGGCGCAGGTGAAGGGCGCCCGGCTCGAGATCTTCGAGGAGGCCGACGGCGGCGCGCACTTCATGTTCGAGGAGAACCCGGCGCGCTTCAACGCGCTGCTGGCCGATTTCATCGGCTGAGGCGGGCGTTCCGGGCGCGGCGTGGCGCATCGTTCCACGCCGCGCCGGGCGTGCCGGGCTCGGCCGTGGCGGCCGTCGCCGTGCGGCGGCGGGAACCGACCGGTGGCGCGCCCGACAGTGTGACGAACCGTGAAGGCTGGCGAACCTCCGAGGGCACGCTGCACACCCTCCGCGAGTCGCCATGGACGGGATCTCGACTTTGCGCAGCTGTCACCCGATCCTCGGTATCGGCCGCGGCGCGTCCGGCGACGAGATCGCGCTCGCCTACCTGCGCACCGCGATGCGGCTGCACCCGGCCGCGTGCGTCGACGAGGACGACCGCGCACGCGTGCGCCCGCTGTTCCGCGAGGCCGCCGAGGCCTGGGCGGTGCTGTCGGACGGGCGGGTCGCGTCGTGCCGCGGTGCGCAGGGCGACTCGCGCGCGCTCGCGGTGTTCGACGAGACGCTCGCCTGGCACGCACGCGAGCTCGCCGACCGCGGCCTGCGCGCCGAGTCGGTCCTGAACGCGCTGATGCTCGAGGGCTGCCCGCAGACGGTCGCGTGGTCGGCGGCGGAGGCCGCGACGCGCGACGCCGCGCTCGGCACGACGGTGGCGTCGCCCTCGCTCGAGTTGCCGCCGCCGGTCGACG
>Ga0315899_10002489_pt1 | contig 20415 bp, 17 predicted proteins | sample LakEriMetagenome_2_FD_203518 | JGI IMG/M metagenome (GOLD analysis project Ga0315899, IMG submission 203518) | Freshwater fungal communities from buoy surface, Lake Erie, Ohio, United States - Buoy 4 MA112 | ecosystem: Environmental > Aquatic > Freshwater > Lake | place: USA: Lake Erie, Ohio... | reverse complement strand
CCCAACCCGAACGCGTAAGCGAGGGACGGTTCGCCATACCAGCCCGAAAGCGCAAGCGAGGGATTGCCCTTTTCTAACCCCAGCCTAATCCGCGCGAACCGACTATGCGAAAATCTCGCATGCGATTGGTACTAGGGGGATTGGCGATCGATATGCTAATGCTTCGGGAGCGTCAACTGGCCATCGACCCCTCTGCTCGCGCATCGGGCTTGTATTGATACCAACCCGAACGCGTAAGCGAGGGATTGATCGCAACCGAGCGTACGTCTGGAATTGACTACTCTCGGCACCTCGCGAGACTTGAACCGCACCATTGTTTTTACTATGGTTGCCTTTGCGATTCCGATCGAAAAAAGGTTGTGGTTAGGTAATGAGCCGCCTTGGTGTACGGCTTGCCATCGAGTTCGCCCGACTCTTCAACACTGTTTCCAAACATAATGCCATTGAGGCCATCTTCGACTTGTTTGTTGGTAAAAGAGACCTTTCCTTCGCCATCGGTTTTCGCACTTCCTTCTTCGTGCCCCTCAGCGCAGTAGAGTTTGATTTCGACATCTTTGAGAGGCTTGCCATCCCACGTTGCGAAGACATCGATTCCAGAATTGGTCGCTACGACTTTGGCAGCCAACCGAGCCTGTTTTGATTTGGGAACCGGTTGCGGATCGACGGGCGTTGCATTCACGTCAACGTGGTTGCAGTAATAGTTGAGGCGACCACCGTTGTAGATACCAAAGGTCACTTCTGTTGAAATGCCTGCGACTTGAGCAATGGATTCTGTCGAAACCAATCCAACTAATTCGGCCGATTCAACACGTTGGGTCGACACTTCGCGAGACTCACCTTTGGCATCGGTAGCGAAGATTTTTGCTGAGGCGATAGAATCAGGAATCTTGTACGTTTTGTCGGCAATATTCTCGCCGAAGTAGAGAACAGCTTTGCCCTCTTTATCCTTTACCAACCATGGAAAGTGAGCTTGGCTCACCGAGGTCAGCATCAGAAACGCTGGAACAACCAACCAAGAAAAAATTCGCGACATAACATAGACTCCGATTTATTTCGAAAGGGAAACTTAAAATAGGGACTGAGAATTGATCGAGCACTGATACCGTCGTTATAACGGTATCAGTAAATTTTCAAAGACACCGGCTGTTGAGAGTCATCGTCTCTTGCTAGATAAATTTATAACCAATGGATCCACCGAAGCACTAACGGCAACTTTTAGGTCAGACCTGGAGCGATAACGATCTGGTACGAACTTTTTATTGAGCGCGTTCTTTGGGTTGACCTTCTTGCGTTCTTCGTATTCTTCCAAGTCGGGTTGGTCTTCTTGAACGAGAACAAAATACTTGCCTGGAATGGGACCTGTTTCGTTCGTCATCGAGAACTTTCCTTCTTGAACGACGGCGGTAGCACCCGCACCAAACTCGCTTGAGTCCGATTGCAATACGAGGATACAATTCGAAACAGGCTTGCCATCGAGATTGACCGTGCCTGAAACCGGAACCCGCTTTGGCTCCGAGGAACACCCCAGAGCCAATGCGGATAGCAAGACGATGAGGCTCGTCGTATTCGATTTAGTTACCAACATCGCTTACCCCCTCGCCACGATTACGAGTAGATATAGCGGTTAACACTTCGAATTGGGTGTTGTTCGACAGGAACCGGACGCTGCCGTCGACAAACGAAAAATTGATGCCGCCGGTGTGCTGGCTGGTATATCCACCCGTGATAGAAACACGTGGTGCGTTGAGTGGAAAGCGAGTGGTTCCCATGGCAACTCTCGGATAACCCACAATCCAGCGAGCGCCGCCCCATCGAACTGTTCCGCCAAAGGGAGCACGCACTGATGCGGCCCAGCGATATTGTGGAAAGTCGTATGTTGTTTCGCCAACAGCGATGGTGTTCGAGGTACCATCGATCACATCCCGCATGGCAAGAAAACTCGATGGATAGACGGTTGAGCCCATCGTGCCCCAAAGCATTGGAAACATGCCGTCGCTCGTGGCGGCCGTCATAAAGCTGGCGGTCCCTTCGTTAAGCAGGTAAGTAGCTGGACCACCAACCTCTGCTAATTCACCAGAAGCCGCTAGAGCAGGAGATGGCACTTGCCGTGGGATGACTGTTGATGGGCAAAGGAACGTCGGCACTTGTAAGGCCGAAATTTCTGCTGCTGCAGGTACCGTATAGTAAAGACTAAAGTTGTACCGATCGTAAATGTTGCCTTGCTCTAAATGCGCGAGTATCCCAGCAAAGCCACTTACAAAGTTACTCAGAATGGAACCAGGCGGAAATCGCCTATAAGCCGATTCGTAGTTGAGCACACCTAATCCAATTTGCTTGAGATTATTAGAACATTGCATTCGACGAGCCGCCTCACGAGCCGATTGAACAGCAGGCAGAAGCAAGCCAACTAAAATCCCGATGATCGCTATCACTACCAAAAGCTCTACCAACGTAAAGGCACGACGGTGCCCAATGGATGCACGACGCATACTTAAACTCCAGCGAAAGAAAGTTGCAAAACCTTTGAAACTGTTGGCTGGCTGGCGTGCTGGCTTTCCGAAAAGAGTCGGATGGCTGGCTAGCTTGCTGGCTTGAGAAAATCGACTCGATTGAGACCGCGTGCAGCTCATCGTGCCCGCGACCTTATTGAGATCGTGTGTCAACATGATAGAGCAAGATGGCTCTCTGGCAACTGTGTTTACAGTGAATTTGCAGAGAAAAGTCTTGGTTTTCGGTTTGTTGTTGAAATCAAGGGCGAAGAGGATTGCTTCGCGTTATCGAATCTTATTGAGTCGATATCCAAGGCGTCGCAGGCTGAACAAAACCAGCCCCATTCCGACCAGGATCCCAGCTAAAACAGAATAAACGATCGCGAAACTCTCGACCGTAAACGTAAGCCGCCCCCCCGGGACTCCGCTAAATATAATGCTCGCCACCCAGTGGAATAGTAACGGTCCGAAAATCATCAACAGCAAAAATGCAATTCTGGCTCGTCCTGGTTTTTGATTTAATGTCGCAAAAACCGTAACAAGCAAAATCATGCTGATTGAGATAAAGAGCCAGAGCAACCATAAACAGATGCTAGAAAGATCCGCCAACATTGTCGATTGTGCCTCCTTAGGCAAAACATTTTTTAACATCGACGCTAATAAGCCAACTCCCACCATCACATACAGCAGAAAGCTCACATTAAACTGATGACTTTGTGTTTTTGATGATAGCGGAAAAGCTCCGTGCTGAATCTTCCAACCTACTCGATTTAGCACAGCCGCAAGAGCACCTATCAAAGCGACTCCTCCCCAACTACCAGCAACGAGAATCAGTGCTGCCTGGAAAGGCAGTTCCCACGATCGAATCCCAATCATAAATGAGATTACAAATAAAGTCGTCAGCCCAAGGACGAGCGTCGCACGTTGAAACCGTGGCATTGGAAAGTAAGCCAGTGCCAACCCCAGGAGTGAATATTCGCTGAACTTGAGGCCAAAGAAGAAAGCCGCCAAGCACTCGTACGTATTGCTTGGGATGGAGAATTGCAAATACCTTTCAAAAACATAGGGCGTAATTAGATTCGTAACGAAAGCAACGATAATCAATAACACAAGCAAGACGCGAATTTGCATGTTGATGGAACTCAGTGCCTATTAGGTTCGAAAAACATAAAACATACCCAAACTCAATGAACCCGCCACAATAACGCTTAGAAGCAAAACGACAGCACCAGTCTTTCGTGTGGCCTTGATTTGCCACCACATAGCGAGCCCGCTAAGCCCCCAGAAGCATAACACCAATGCCATGGCATCCACTCCCAATGCCCAAAACCACTTGGTATTGAACTCGCTCGGATACTTGTGACCCAAGTGGAGCATTAACAAATAGCTGCGCCAAGGTAAATCGATTAGCGGTTCTCCTTCAACACCAGTCACTTGTTTTGTAAGCAGGTTATAAGAAGCAGTCCATTTTTTGTCTTGATCCATAACCAAGAACTTCAAGTCGGGGACACTGTTGACGATTGCCGTTCCACTTGGAAGACCTTTGCGTTCCATAATGGTAGGAGCAGCGGCCTGAATGCAATCTACGATCGATTTCAAGTTCGCGAGGCCTTCTAATTTTTCGGGCGAACTCTTCTGACTTGAAGGGTTCTGCTGATCCGATTTGATCAGCTCCGATGTTGCGAACGGAGCGATCGATGGTTTAGTTCGTTTGGTTGTATTCTCTCGAATCAGCCCGCTTTGCATGTTGGCATCGAGAACGAAAAAGAACGACCGCGAACCCGATTGAACATTAGCTACAAATGCATCCCGAATCGTTAGTCTTGCCGAACCATCTGTTGCAGTCCATTTCGAATCGCTCGTGTTATGTTCATTCAAAACAGTGACGATCGATTTCGCGAATGCGTTTAGCTCAGGTGGTTTTTCTAGATCGGTACCCACCAGATCTCGACTATCGAAGTAGATAACTGGCGAATCCGAAAACCAAGTCGGATGATTAAAGAGAAAGCCAGTCACGCCATACAAGAATGCCCAGGGGAGCAAAAATAATCCCAGGTACAAATGTCCACGCCTAAGGAATTGCAGTATCGATCGCATGATTGAGCTCTTTCTCATTCGCTCATTCTGGCGGTTCGATTCCACTTCAATCAGGTTTTGAGATTCACTTTCAGTATCTACGGTATGGTTCATAATCACCTGGTTTGTTGCAGCCACAGCTCGGTTGACTTAAACTTTGGTTTCTATCATGTTCAATAATTGTTTGATGTTACATAGACCTTACCCGAAATGGAAATGAACCTAATGAACGACGTCCGTGCTTGTGTTTGTTTCATCGCCAACAGAATTCTCTTGGCAATCTTTTGCACTTCAATCTCTTTTGGATTGGATGTCGCTGTTTTCGGCCAAACCTTAAAGAGTAGTGTGGACAATCCGTATCAACAATTTCTAATAAAATTTGTTGACGAAAAAGGTGGTCCGATTGCCGGCGTGAAGATATCACCAGCTTTTTTTACAGGTAGCAAGAATGACATATCGCCCAAAATCACCCAATATCGTTCCAATGAAGAGGGCATTCTTTCAATACCGATAACCGAAACGAAGGGGCTTATTGCCGTTTGGGCTCAAAAACGTGGCTACGTTCCTATCCAAACCAAACTTGATATCGATCTTGAGAAAACGATCTCACTCGAGCTTGCTCCACTCTACCAAGGACAAATCGTTGATGAGAAGGGACAGCCTGTTCCCAATGCGAAAGTATACCCGTACATCGAGTCTGACGATTTTCGTGAGCCAGTAGAACCTTATATTGCCGATGAAAACGGGCTATTCCAGATTCGCTGGAAAACGGACAAGGCCAATTTTTTTGCTACCGACAATCAAGGAAACTATGCCCGAATAACTGATGCGACCTTTGCGAACAATGTCCTTCAGCTTCGATCGCCCACGAGTTTAGAAGTGACGGTACAAGATAGAAATGGCAACAAAATTGAGAATGCTTCCATCCAGGTTCGATCTTGGGAACGCTGTGGAACTTTGAAATTCTCTGCAATTTCAGACGGCGAGGGAGTTGCCAAGTTTGAAAAACTACCTGTTGGTAAGCTCGCAATCTTCCTCTCATGCGAGGGGTTTCGCCCACAGTGGATCCAAATCGATTCCGGTCAAATCAAGAGAACGCAAGTGACCTTAAAGAGACCCCAGCAAATCACCATCCGGGCCTTGGATGCAGAGACTGACCAGCCCATTCCAGAATATTTCGTGACTGGGTATTTCTTTAACGAATTGCAAGTGTCAGAAAGTGGCCCTGCCGTACCGAGCCAACTGCCGGAAAGTCGGGGCTGGGGACTAAGAGGAGAACAAGGCATTGCAACCACACTCGTTGAACGACTTTACGACAAGATCGACCTAAAAATTCTGGCTCACGATTACTCCCCCGCTAGCGTCATAATCCGTGATTCGGAAGAGGAGTCTATTGATCGCGTGGTTAAGCTCCAGAAGAAACCAAAGGGCAATGAGAAAATTAGAGTATTGGGTATAGATGGTACCCCTGCCAAGGACGTCAGCGTCATGACGCAAAGTGAATTTCGATCGTCGAGAATCGAACTTCAAACATCAAAAGACGATGCCCTCTTTGATGTCGATGATCGGATCCATTTTACAGATAATAATGGTTTCGCATCATTTGACTCCATTCCGTTTAATGGCTTTTTGATCGCTTGGAATTCGGAGGGTTACTTTCAATGCAATCTCGCCGAAACTGATGTTACAGAATCGATTCAACTCGAACCCTACGCAACACTTCGATTACGGCTTCCGAGATTTCTCTACGCAACACCTTTCAACGAGCTCGAGTCGTCTTTACCCTCTAAGATTCCGTCTCGCTTGAGTACTGGACTTCGCCCGAGCTGGATTGCTTACCAGCTATTCAAACTCGGAGAAAACCCCGAGAGACCATATGGTATCGACGAGAAGGGTCAAATCGAAATGAAAGTTCTACCTGGAACACCGGCGCAGATACACTTTACTTATTTTCAGTCGAAGGGTGTAAGAACATCGCAACCACTTATCGAATACCAGGCGAGTCCGGGAGATGAAATCGACATCGATTTGACAGGTGATTCATCTATTCGCGGAAAGATCCGTTTCGATTGGGGAACCATGCAACCGAAACAACTAATTGCACCTCTCATTTACGCTAGCACGCAAAACTCCAATGGCACCATCCTATATCAGGCAGTCGTCACGAACGATGGCTCATTCGAGTTCGGCCAAATCCCACCTGGTGAGTATCGGCTTACCATGTCCATGATCGCAGCCGAAGATGATCAGGCCAAAGCCCCACAACAAAAGCGCATCACCCTTTCGACCCAGTTTACTAAGTCTTTGACGCTTGGCAAAACCGAGAATTGTGACCTGGATGAACTGGATGTACGTCTCGAAGTGTCACCTTTTAATCGACGGTGAGTTTGTTTTCGCCCCATCTTTGCAATGTTCTGGCACTTCGTGTGTCAACTAATCCATAACGCCATGTAAAAACCAGATGCGATCTTTTAGATCTTGAAAGACCCATAACCAAACGCCGTTCTCTAAGATCATTCGATAGTAATCGCGTCTCTGCGATCCTCCGCTCCACCAACCACTCTCGACACGTTCTGGCCCCGTGATATCAATGACTCGGACATTCGATCGTGGATAACATACGATTCTTGGTCTTCCAAACTCTCCTAACTCGGTCACCTTTAGTTTCGTCGGCAATCGAAGAAGCATGGTCGGTCTGCGCCAAACATGTTGTTTCGTCGGACCTGTTACTATGTCTCCCGATTGATAGTCTCGTCGAGGCGGACGCCTCAGCTTTCGCTTTACTTCTTGTTTGCCACCGTCTTTACGCCACCCAGTCATGGGTCGCCAGGTAAAGGTCGCCTCCGGTAATGGATTCTGCTTGGTTACAGGTGTCACAACATTCTCGCGACCTAATCGCACACTAACGTTATCGATAAACTTGGCGATCGAGTCACGGTGTTTTGTGAACTCCGAATCGAACAAACTCGCTTGAGACCAGATCATCGGCGCAGAAAGAGTGACTTGAGTGCGTATCCCCTTGGCCCAATAACTTCCTCCTAAACGAAACGCGGGTGAATCAAGCTGCGATTGCAATAACCACATGAGGTGCTCGTGGTCATTGGATGGTTGATACAATCCGATTTTGAGCATACTGGCTAAAGCGGGTTGCCTCAATTTTGTAACTGTGTTCGGATCTTTCGGTCGACTCGAATCCAGTGGCATGGCTTCGTCGACATCAAATGCATTTTTCTCCAACGCAACCCGGCATACGAGTCGAGTAGCTCCGTGACCGATCGTCTCCAATCTCTTGCATAACTGGAGCACTTGTTCTGCTATCCGATCTCGGACCGCTTCTTTCTCAGGCAATGGAAACTCAAACGTGTCATCGATCTCTAGTTCCGGTCGCGAATGAAGCGTTTGTATTGTTTCGGATTCGATACCCAGCAATTGATCGATACGTTTCAAAAGCTGCTCACCAAAACGTGATGGTAAACCACTACGAGGTAATTGCAGCAGTTGATCGATACGTCGTATCCCCAGTCGATGCAGCTTGGAACAAGTCGCCAAATCAATGCGCAGCGACTCAATCGGCAACTTTTTCAGCACGTTTTGATCATCATTTGCATCGCTATCGACGGGATGAATACAAATGGTCTGATAGGCCATCTGAAGATCTGCGTAGGATTCGACCTCTCTAGTTTCGTCGACCGTGGAAAACAACCCACTCTCCATCGCTTGCAATCGCCCGGTCATCAAGTGGCGATGAACGTAGTTGGCTAGCCCCCACGCTTGGCCAACTTGATTGGCAATCGAGATGGCTGCGACCAAGCCTCGTGCTAATAGCCATGATTGTACACTCTTGGCAAATGCGAGTTCTCCGCCAAAGAGATCGGGAATTCCCGTCACATCGAGATACATCGATTGTGGCTCATGCAACGATCGACCAGCCCACGCGTCGGCATCGATTGTTTCCAATCCGACCATGGGACTGAAACATTGGGCAGATTCTGCCAATTGGACGAGAGCTTCTAAATCGGCTTGTGGATCATGTTCGAGCACGAGGGCATCGGGGCACAAGCTGCCGCATTGACTAAGGGGCATCTGAGGTAACACACCTGCAGCGCGAGCCGTTTGATTGGCAGCAGCCACGATTTGGCCTCTGCGAGAGTCCGTGCGGTAAAGTATCACAGGGCCTATCGCATGTACGTGCGCAGCCGGTGACTCTTGAGAGGCTTCAGCCTGCTGCTTCGCGACGAATACGCGTTGGCTTGGCCAGTTCGGCAGCCAGAGGCACATGATTCGTTTTGGCATTCCCTACCTCTCGTCCATCCGATTCGACCCATTCCCCATGTGCACCGATCCCAATTCGCAGCTTGGCACCAGCCCGGCCACCTTGGCAACGCTTCAAAGTCATCCGAAACCAACGCGTGGGAGATAACATAGCCGGCAAACTCGCAGATAACTCGCGAGCTACCGATTGGGGTTGCATTTTCGATGGTGGTTCACTGGAAACGTACCATTGCACATCGGCCCAGCTTCGTTCGCAACGCACATCGATCGCAGGTCGAACCAAAATAGCCAATCCACCGCCTATTTCTGTCGCCAGCTGCAATCGTCTCGCTGCTCGATCATCCAATCGATCGATATGGGCTATCACGCAACCAACGGCCGGGCATCTCAATGCTTGGTCCAAACTCCAAAGTAGGTCGGCATAGTTAGACGGCCGCAAGCCAATGACTCGCTCCAACGGCAACCCGAGATGCTCGAGGGCTGGTGGGTAATACGGTGCAGGAGGTTCGATCACAACCACATACTTGCCCGCCATTGAAACGTTTTGGTTAGCCGTGTTGCGGCCCGAATCCTGTTCTGGCTCCACAACATGTTTCGCAATATTGAGAGCAATGCTAGTGGCCCCAACAGGTAATCCATGGGGAGTGGTAAGCTCGAGGATCGTCCCTCCCAAAAATCCACCGTGAGGCATACACCGATCGAGAACGGATGCCCCCGATGAGATAACTGGCCCGGTTCGGCGAATGGAGGACTGGATTCCGCGGATCTGTTCCCCCAAGCGAGCCACCACTTGCCGGGCTTCGGGAGCCGCATCATCGCGGAGCGATAGCGACTTGGCATCATCGCGGAGCGATAGCGACCTCATGTCGTGGTCTGCCGCTGCGAGAGCTTGGTCTGCCGTTGAGAGAAATAGTGAGCTGGACATAGAATGCCTTTACATCGGTTAACCCCAGGAAGAACCTGAAGGGAACATCGATTTATGCTAGCATTCCGATCCCTCTAGGTCCAAAGGAATCCGATTAGAAGGACTGAGTTGACACGTCTGGTCATTTGGGGGGTGGTTTTTACAAAACCAAGCTCAGCCGAGGAACTAAAGAAAATTCCGACCAATAAAAATCCCAACCCGAATGCGTCAGCGAGGGACGTCCCAATACAAGCCCGAAAGCGCAAGGTGAGGGATTGCCCCATTCTAATTCAAGCCTAATCCGCGCGAACCAGCGATTCAATCCCTCGCATGCGATTGGCACCTAGGGGGATTGGCGTTCAGTATTACGGTTTTAGGGGCAACGCCCAGTTCGTTTACCTAGCCCGGCCTGAAGGGCCGGGACCGCGTTTCAAGAAGAATTTACAAGGGCCAACGGCCCGACAATTTGTATTTCAATGACATCCGAGACATCACAAACGGCCGGACCTTTGGCCCTAGCATTGTCGTTTCCTCAATACCCGGCCCTTTAGGGTCGGCTTTACCCACATTTCAAGGCATCGAGATACAGGATTCGTTGGTTTTCGTGCTCGTGCTCAGTCCGAAGGACGGTGCTCGTGCTCGTAATCGATTGGGTTGGCGATTCGATTACGAGCACGAGCACCATTTCATTGAGTACGAGCACGAAAAATGTGGGTAAGGATGAGCCCTTTAGGCCGGGCTAGGCAAACATAAGGCCTTTGGCCCAAAAAACCAGTTACTGCGCAACTTCAAAAAGCTCGAACTGTGGGTTTGCCCCATTCTAAATCAAGCCTAATCCGCGCGAACCCGCGATTCGTTCCCTCGCATGCGATTGGCACCTAGGGGGATTGGTGTTCAGTTCACTAATGCTTCGGGGGCGTTAACCGGCTATCGACTCCTCTGCTCGCGCATCGGGCTGGTATTAATAGCGGGTTGGCCTCTTCTACCAACAGGACCGACCTCCGAAGCTATCGGGTGGTCAGCTCGCCAGATCGTGTAATTTTCGGCGGGAAGCGGTTGGACTGAAACAGTCTTTCCCACAAACTGGCTTTTCGCAGGCGACGGTCATTGATTGGAAGCGTGTGCAATTTGCCTGTACGAGTTTCCAGGACTAGCTCCTTTTCTCTCACTTCTCGGACGACCCAGTACTTGTCAACCTCGTAAGAATAAAGCTCCCCTCGAGGAGCGGGGCTAATGTTCTTGGCGCGCGGACCTGGCGAACGGCTATACTTTTCTCTGGTGTAAACGACCCAATCATTGGGATGGAACGAATTGCTCACCGACATTGCCCTTTCCGTCAGTCTCTTCCTACGACAACCTGTGGTTTATCGACACTCTCATTCTTTATCTCAAGCCACCGATGATCTAGATCAGCTCCTTAATATTCACGTAAATCTAACAGATTATGACGAATTTTCTTAACAATTCTGAAAAGCTAGCACTCCCGAACTTCAAAGTGCAGTTTGTGTGTCTCGGCAACATATGCCGCTCCCCAGCAGCCCAGGGGATCATGACCCGCGTGGTGCGTAATTCCGGGCTAGAAAACCGAGTTATGGTCGACTCTTCTGGGACCGCAGGCTACCACATCGGTAAACACCCCGATCGCCGCATGATCGCCGCAGCAGCTCGTCGGGGCTATAATCTCCAGAGTCAAGCGAAACAGTTTGAGCGATCATTTTTCCGAGATCGAAATTTGATTATTGCCATGGATCGGGACAATTTTCGGGAAATCCAAAGGTGTCAGGCCGGTGTTGCCAACCATGTGAAACTCTTTAGCGAATACCTGGGAGACAACTGGCCCAACGACGTACCAGACCCGTATTACGGAGGTGACGACGGCTTTGAGTATGTTCTCGACATGCTGGAAGCGGGTTGCCCCAAGATTTTAGAGCAAATTCGAATCGAGCTCGGGCTATCGGTCGAACCAGCCTGATACCTCTAGCGCCGCGACTTGTAGATAACTTTCATTGGAGAATCCTCGAAATCTCAACCCGCAGCCTGAGCGAGGGACGATATCCCCGGAGAATTCCATTGCTTACGGGCTTGTTGCTTTAATTAGCCGGGATCGCGCTAGCGTCCGGTTGTCGGCCGTTAACCGTGGGCTAGACCCTGCGGCTAAGGCTTGTTTTTCAAATCGCCAATCAAGCAACAAGCCCTTACGCGTCGTGTTATGCTCAATGTCATCTCCGAATCGCGGCACTAGCTGCCCTATTTTTCGAAGATGAAAAAAAACTCTTGTCCATTGACCAGACGTGTCACTCCATGGGCGAAAACTTATTCAGGCAAGCAGGTATCTGATTGTGAACGTAGCGGGAATGCGTTAGCATCCTGTAAAAGCAGCGTTTGGAACGCTATTCAGCTCGGAGAGTGACCTCTGCCCGGTGAACAAGTTTTGTGAGGGATGCTTGTTCATGTGATTACTACCATTATCTCTCGTCTAGTTCACAGGAAAAGGTACGAACGATGGCTGCTAGCAAGAGCACGGCTAAGACGAAAAAAGACAAGGGAGCCCCCAGCGAAGCAACTGGGTTGGAGAGTCTTTACAAACGAGAGCCCGGACTGAAGACCGCTCTCCAGCAAATCGAGAAGCAGTTCGGCGAAGGCTCGATCATGCCTCTCGGCGGAGAAGCACAGCTTAAGATTGAGGGCATATCCACTGGATCGCTCTCGTTGGATGTGGCGCTCGGAGGAGTTGGTATCCCCCGCGGACGGATCATCGAAATCTTTGGCCCGGAATCAAGCGGTAAGACAACGGTTTCTTTACACATCTGCGCGCAAGCACAAAAGAACGGCGGCATCGCTGCTATCATCGACGCAGAACATGCCTTCGATCCTAGCTGGGGTAAGAAACTTGGCGTCGATCTCGAAAACCTATTGGTTAGCCAACCGAGCAGCGGCGAAGAAGGTTTGCAGATCTGCGAAATGTTGGTCAAGAGCAACGCAGTCGATGTGATCGTTATTGACTCGGTAGCTGCCCTGGTCCCTCGCCAAGAATTAGAGGGTGAGATCGGAGACACACACGTCGGACTCCAAGCTCGATTGATGAGTCAATCGATGCGCAAGTTGACCGGCGCAATTGCCAAGAGTAAGACCGCGGTCATCTTCATCAACCAGATCCGAGAAAAGATCGGTGGCATGAGCTACGGATCCCCAGAAACGACCCCTGGCGGTCGAGCTTTGAAATTCTACGCTTCATGCCGTATCGATGTACGCCGAATCGGCGCACTTAAAGAAGGTGAAGATGTCGTCGGTCAACGCGTTAAGGTAAAGATCGTCAAAAACAAAGTAGCTCCCCCGTTCCGAGTTGCCGAGTTTGACATGATGCATAACTGTGGCATCAGTTACGAGGGAGATCTACTGGACCTGGGAACAGCCCACAAGATTCTCTCCAGAAGCGGAGCTTGGTACAAATACGGCGAAACCTACATCGGCCAAGGCAAAGAGAAGGCTCGAAACTTCTTGGTCGAAAACAAAGAGGTGGCTGCCGAAATTCGTGAAGCAATCCTCGCATGCGGTGGCTACGCTGGACCAGAGGGTAAACCAGCAATAGACGATGATTCAGACGAAGAGCAAGCCGATTCATAACGGCTAACGAAAAAGAATCCTTCGCTTGCGCTTTTTGAAATTGTGCAGCGACTGATTCTTCGGGCCAAAGGCCTAATGCTTGCCTAGCCCAGCCTGAAAGGGCTTGTTGCTTTAATGAGCCGCGAACGCGCTAGCGTCCGGTTATCGGCCGTTAACCGTGGGCTAGCAACCTGCGGCTAATGCTTGTTTTTCGAAATATGATTAAAGCAACAAGCCCTCGCGCTGCAGATTGCGATCCCTATCAGCCGGCGGGCGCTAACCCCGGTTAGCACTCGCCAGCTACGCGCGCCAGGCAATCCAACCAACGTCCCCTCCTGTCGTAAGTTTTTCAACCGAGCTTCTCTCGGTATTTCCCCGTTTTGGTTTGTGAAAAACCAATATCTGGAATACATTTCTTTATGTGCCTTGCCAGTTGTAGGGAACACTGCCCGCGGTGAAACAAAACACCGAGAGGCTGCTCTTCGAGCCACGACTCGGAGTGGTTCCTTCGCTCTCCAACTTTCGCCCAGGCCCGTGCACGACCCAGGCCCACTCACACGCCAGGCCCGCCGACACGCCAGGCCCACCAACACCCCAGGCCCACCAACAAAGTGCCGAACTCTAATGAGCCGAATCTTGTAGTTTTCCTGCCTCTCTCGGTCACTGCATGAAATCGACTCAATGGTTTCCCAGATTACCCTTACCAAGTTAGCAATTTAGATGTCTCGATTTTGGCAACTCAGTTTATTGATTTCCATTCCCTTTTTGTTCAATGGCTGTGCAAGCAAAGTTGAAGAAGGACCAAAAGTCATCGGGTCCGGAAAAAAAGAAACATCAGAGAGAGAACTCGCTGACTTCGACAAAGTGGAACTAACCACCTTCGGGGAAATGCAAATCTCCATAGGCGAAAAGTTTAGCGTCAAAGTTGATATCGATGACAATCTCCTAGACGCAGTCGACAGCAAAGTTGTCAATGGAAAACTCATTGTCACAACCAACAAACGATTCTCCTCTGGCATAGGTCCCGTTGTTCGCGTGGTAATGCCCTCCCTCAAGTCTATTGATTTGCCCGGCAGAGGCTCAGCAACCTTTCGTGGCCTGAAGGGTGATGAGCTCACGATGACATTAACTGGTGCCGGTAGCGTCACTGGCCAAGGTGAAGTTGATCAAGTCAACGTTTACCATTCTGGTGGCGGACGTGTCGATCTTAGAAAGCTAGAAGCCAAACGAGCCAAAGTTGTGCTTTCTGGCGACGGCGGAGCGAGCCTTAAAGCCGAAGACTATATCGAAATCGATTCCTCCGGAAGTGGCACAATCGCGGTCCACAGCAAGACCAAAGAAGTCAAGAAGAATGTAACAGGCATTGGCGTTGTTGAAATCGGCGAACAATAAACCGAAGATCGTTTATTGCTGCGTCAAAGGCTCCGGAGAGACATCAACACTGACATTCAACGTGGTTAGCCCTCCGCCGACCACGACTCCCGTCACCGGAGCCACATCTTCGTAATCACATCCCCACGCGAGCGTAATGTGCTCGCAATCTGGGACAAGGTTATTGGTCGGATCATAATCTAACCATCCATAGTCCCCCAGATAAACACTTACCCACGCGTGACTCGCATCTGCTCCAATCAATTTAGGCTGCCCTGGTGCCGGGAGTGTAAGTAGATAGCCACTCACATAACGAGCCGCTATGCCGATCGATCTTAAACACGCGATCTGTAAATGAGCAAAATCCTGACAAACACCCTTGCGCAAACGCAGAACCTCAAGAGGCGTTGTCGAAACTAATGTCGAGTTGGGAACGTAGTCGAACTCGTTATAAATCCGAGCTGTCATCTCTAGCAATGATTCATGCACAGAACGATCTGGATGAAAACACTCCATGGCGTAATCAGCAAACTCTCGTCGCGTCCGAACGTATTTGGAATCAAAGCAAAACTCTTGAGCCGATCGGTCATCTTCACTTTTCGGATCTCTCAATCGCTGCCTAAGATCTTTATACGAAATGTCCTCAGCACCAACGGTATGAACTCGATCGCGGACGACATAACTAGTAGCGCGAATCACCATAGCATTGTGCTGAGACTCAATACTAAAAAACTCGCATTGATTCCCAAATCGATCTAAGCGGGTGCGTCGAACAACGGGAACCGGATCGATCTCGACATGACTATGCTCTACCTGCTGATAGACTAGGCGTCTCGGACTAAGCCGCATCATGTTATGACACATGCTGGCCGGGGACGAATAATCATATTCCGTCACATGAAGGATTCGATAACGAACGGGAGTGGTCTCGATCATTGATTAGCCGCATCCTGTAGCTGCCGAGCTGCTACGGTATGTGTCAAGAATCGTTGGGAAAGGAAATCGACTAGCGAGTTTAGACTATGCACCAAATCGTTGAGCAGCTTCTCTAGGTGTGCTCGTTTCGGTGGCGTGCCATCCGACGACTCTACCTCGACCGATAACGACTCCGCATCAAAGAGTCGCATCATTCCTCGCGCATCCATCATGGCTCGCCTTTGCAGTGTAACATCAACACTGCTCGCACCCGTCAATCCCTCGAGCAAATCGACTATCTTCACGAATTGGAATGTTACACTCCTCGGGTTGGCAGGATCAAAAAGCAATAGATCCAGGGTCGGCGCAACCTCGTAGTTCATCAAATAGCGATAACGATATGTCATGGAGCTATCGCAAATCTCCAGCGCCGACTCGGCCAAAGCCGCAATCGATCTCCCACCCGGTACCAACAATAAATCTAACAACCTTAACAAGCCAAACGCTCGCTCAATTCGACGCCCTAAGTCCAAAAACGCCCAACCTGGCCCGCGAGTCATGTTCTCGGAAACTAACCCTGCAAAAGCCGACAAGAGTGTGGTCATCTGATTGATAAACACTCCCGCATCCCCGATCTTCTGACGCCTGTCCACCCACGGTATGAGAACATCCAAATCTAAACGGCTTAGTAACTGCCATGAATCAAAACTAAGACGATCGCGAATCGACTCGGCATTAAACCGAATGCCGCGCAGCGACGATGTTAGGGCATTTAACCTCTGATCCGAGAATAAAAACTCGACTAACTCTTTCCTCATCTCCTCGGTATGCCCACTCATGTCGGGCGGTGGAGATTCCGTCAGCCCACCCTCGGATGCGTTGAGTGCGTAGACGACCTGCCACACAAACGGCAACAGTTCTGGCTCCAGCTCTCCTGCCAGCTTCGAAACACAAAGCCGGGCATGACGCACCATCCCCTCTGCTCGTTCTGTCTGCCGACCTAACCAAAAGAAATGCTCCGCAACTCGGCTCGGCAAATCCATCGCATTGCGACGGACCTCGGTTGTCACCTTGTTCGGAGAGAGCAGACTAATGGGTTTCACTTTTGATGATGTTAAAACCCAAACATCTTTGCTGAGCTGCCCCGAGATCAAGCTTTCCGATAAGGCATCTCCATTGTCAGCCGCACGAGCAATTCCACCCGGCATGACTTCAAACCCTTGATTCGTTGCCGCTGCAAAAACCCGAATCACCGTCGGCCACGCTACAACACGGTTCGCATGCCACGTCGGTGCACAGCTTGGTTTAAATTTTTCTAACGCAACAAAACTCCACGGACTTGCAAGTAGCTCAGCTCGAAATTTTTCCCTGGATTCTTGACTGGCCAACTGAAAATCCCAATCCATCCTCGAATGTCGGCAAAAGGAATTCCGTATAATGTATCTCTCAGGGTCTTGCAGAACCGCCTCGACATTCTCTGGACGTCCACACCAATGCATTGGTGCATTGCCTAGTTTCAAATCTTCACCAAGAACTGTACGGCACAATTCAGGCAGAATGGCAGTCAGCGCAGGGGACTCGGCCCATCCGCTTCCGAGTTGATTCGCCAACCGAACTTGTTGATCGCGAGACGCTTGGCAAAGTCCCGGTATACCAATCGGACTGCTCGTGTTTAATTCGAGCGGATCGCAATCGATATCAGGTATGCGGCGCAATATGGAATCCACCCCGACTAAACCACCAAGCGTCTTCAGGAAGACACTACCGCCGCGCACAGTTAAATCGCTTGCCTGTGTCAACGTGTAACCTAAGTACCTAGCCAAATAGGCATCCTCGAAGAACGTTTGACTCGCGACCCCAGGGCTCAACAAAACGTTTCTTACCGATCGTTCCTTTCGTCGACCGCTCGGATTTAGTTCGTCGCGAAACGCTGCAAAGAAACTAGCCAATCGCAAGACCTTCATTTGACGAAAGTCGGTTTCGAGTACGCGTGAAATAGCCAACCGATTTTCCACCGCCAAACCACCGCCACTTGGGCCTTGGGTTCGGTCAGCAATAACCATCCACTCTCCATTGCTATTTCTGGCGATCTGGGCAGCATACAGATGGAGCATCCGCTCGCGGACTTGTGCCGATTGCATCGGCCTCAAGAAAGAATCGGTTCCAAATACCAATTCTGCCGGTATTGCTCCGCTCTTGATGTGCGTCTGCGATCCGTAGACATCTTGCAACAAAGCATTGATCAATCGGACCCGCTGCTCGACCCCTTCGGATAGTTTTTTCCAATCCGATTCCGGAATAACGAACGGGATAGGGTCCAGCTCCCAGCTGCGAGTTCCATCCGCTTTGGAGAATTGGCCGCTAGATGAGGAGGGATTCTCCCGCAATGAACGCTTTATGTTCTGCCATCGCAGATAGAGTTGGCTACCATCCAGCCGAGGCTCGATCCCGAGCAATCGCTGGTAATGAGGCCGAACCTCAGAACCGCTTAACAGCTCATCGTAGTGACCTGGCTGGCATCGATAGGCTGGATACAGCTCGCCGAGAGGGTGTAATCCATATGGAGGAGTTTGTGGCATTCGGTTCCTTAATGCCGAGTCATCTTGCTTTGTTTTCCGAACATCCCTCGGAATCCCGACATCATCGTAATTCGCAGCTTTCCAATTGAAAACTACGACTTGTGCAGGGATCGCAATTTTGCCAACTCTTCAGGGGTGTTAAAAGTTAGCGGATAGCTCTCCAAGCTTATCGGAACCCTCACAATTCTATCATGGATCGATGTTTGCCAGGAGCGTATCGAGCGAATTCCTTGCCCCCACGCTTCCCGAATCGATTTCAAACCTGAAACGCCATAAACCCCAGGAAAAGGGGTAAACCGATCCCCTGTTTCCAACAAAACGGCAAAACAATCCTGCCTCCGATCGGCAGAAATTTGCAAAATAGCCTCCTCCCATGCCGAATTCCAGTCCCACAAATCACACGTCATGATCCAACAATGAGATTGCGACGCATCCTGGCAGTCCTCGAGCGATCGTTCGATTCCATGCAGCGGCCCAGCATCCTCAAGCTCATCTTCAATGCACGACCATTCGAAATCAGAGAAGTCCGCATGGCGTTTGGCAACAATCGTAGGTTTGATTCCTCGTCCGCTCAGGAGCCGACATAATTTTTCAATGAGAGGCACCCCATCAATATTCACAAGCCCCTTAGGTGAGCCAAACCGACTACTCCTGCCACCGGCTAAGATGTAAGCTCGCTGAATCCAGTCGTTGCGATCATTATCCATTCCAATTACCACCATCCTGGGAGATTAATCTCTTGAACGTTTTGGTTCTGAACCCTGGTTCCTCAACTCTCAAGTATGCATTCTACTCTCGTGGAAAGGCAATACATCACGAGACCGTGCCTTTATCACTTAACGGAGTGGCAAGTTCGAACCAAAACCGCGACTCAGTGCATCATGCGTTCGAGGAAGCCATCCGCAACATCGCAACCCAACTGCCGCTTCAACCAGATGCGATCGGCTATCGAGTCGTGCATGGTGGAAAACTCTTTTCTGGGCCGACCAAGATCGATGATTCGGTCGTCGCAGGAATCCGTTCGCTCATCGAACTAGCGCCTCTTCATCAGCCATACGGCTTGGCTGCGATAGAAATGGCCAGAGCCATATTCCCGACCCAATTGCATGTTGCCTGTTTTGATACCGCGTTCCATGCGAGCTTGCCTGATCTGGAAACTCGACTCCCCATTCCGAAGCGTTTCTACGAACAAGGAGTTCAGCGATACGGCTTTCACGGTCTTTCGTACGAATCGATCGCTACCCAGCTTCGTCAAACTTATTCGGAAATCGCTAACGGCAAGGTGGTCGTCTGTCATCTCGGCAATGGGGCATCGGTGTGTGGCATGCGAGAACTCAAGAGTTGCTATACGAGTATGAGTTTCACGCCCCTCGATGGTCTCATGATGGGGACGCGAAGCGGTCATTTAGACCCAGGCGTGATATTGCATTGGTTAAGACAAGGGTACACGGCGGAGAGCATCGAGCGAGTTTTGCTCAAAGAGTCCGGGCTACTAGGAGTCAGCGGCGTCTCCTCGGACATGCGGGATTTGTTAGCACAATCGGCATCAAACGAGAATTGTCGATTTGCGATCGAGCAATTCTGCATGTCGGTTGCCAAGCACATTGCGGTTGCAGCCACTTCTTTAGGGGGGGTGGATGCAATTGTCTTTACGGCAGGAATAGGGGAGAACTGTCCGGCGGTTCGAAGTCGAATAATGGAGGCTTTAGATTGGCTTGGAGTCCGAATCGACGAGGAAGTAAATGTAAGCAATCAAGACGGGCGATTGCATCATCCATCGAGTCCGATCAGTGTGCTCAAATTGAGCACAGACGAGCAATTTGTCGTAGCGACCCAAGCCGTATCAATGCTAGCCTGAGTCGTGATATTCGAAATTCCATATATCCAGGAAAAGGCAAATTCAAGATAATCCGGAAAAGGCAAAATCAATATATCCTGGAGGCGGGTTGTTCGACCGAAGGGGCATTTGAGAGGCAAACCGCGAAAACACATAGTTCTTCGTCCGGCTAGGTTGAAACTGCTCGCCGGAATATGGTAAACTGTGCCCCAGCGGGATTATGGTAAATTCCGTATACAATATGTTCGTCTCCTACAAGCGATAGTATCCCATGGATGTAACCGAGTGTCCGCTTAGAGAGAAAACCTCCGCTAACCTTCCCGGTGCTGCGATGCACGGAGCAGAAATCGTTGGCGTTTCAATTGACGA
>Ga0315899_10002486_pt1 | contig 20417 bp, 15 predicted proteins | sample LakEriMetagenome_2_FD_203518 | JGI IMG/M metagenome (GOLD analysis project Ga0315899, IMG submission 203518) | Freshwater fungal communities from buoy surface, Lake Erie, Ohio, United States - Buoy 4 MA112 | ecosystem: Environmental > Aquatic > Freshwater > Lake | place: USA: Lake Erie, Ohio... | reverse complement strand
AAAATCGCTGATCAAGCGGAACGTGATTTGTACCTTACCCCCGGGGGCCGTTATACCCTCGCAGACATTCAGGCAAACGGAAATGTAACTGCGTCGGAAAAGTTCAAGGGGATCAAATCGGAACATGATATGAAGCCCAAAGTCGGTGATATGCTTTGTCCAATTACAAGCACCAAAGCAAATGCCAAGTTCACTTGGATTATCGATGGAAAGGCCTTTCAGTTCTGTTGCCCACCCTGCATCGACGAGTATGTTAACACGGCAAAGACGTCGGCTGATCCGCTTCCCGATCCAGAGAGCTTCATCAAGCGATAGGCGTATGGTTAATAGACTAGCAATGTATCGTGCCTGGCAAGCTTCTGCTGTAATCGTTGCAAGCTTGCTCTATTCAACGGCATTGCCTTTGGTTGCTCATGAAGGCCATCAACCTTTACCGACCAAGGGTGTGCAAGTTGATACGGCTCGTGGCAAAATCACTTTATCCAAGCAAGCCCGAGACTCCATCGGGCTTGTTGCGGATGAAGTATCGATTGGAAACGTGGCGACGCTGACTCAGGTTTACGCGGAGACTGTTGCGCCGTGGCAGTCTACTGCCTTTGGTTCAGCGCAAATCTCAGGTCGAATCGCAAAGCTCTTGGTTCGACCCGGTGATCACGTGAACCAAGATCAGATTGTCGCCGAGTTAAGCAGTCGAGAATTAGAAGTATTACACACCGAGTTTTTGCAAGCGAGGCGCGAACACCAGCTTAATGGTCGCTTGCTGGACATCACACGTCCAACGGCGAGTTCAGGCGCGGTGCCAATGCAGCGTTTGCTGGATCTCGAGACCGCTCTTGAGCAAAGCCAGAATCGTATGGATATCGCCATTGTCCGAGCTCAGAGTTTGGGAATGGAATATTCGAACGAGTGGGAAAATAAGCAGATGCTTTACCCAATCCGTTCGCCCATAGCCGGCCTGATAGTGCATTCGGATCTTGCGGAGGGCAAATTCGTAGAGGCTTTCGAACATCTGTTCGAGATTGTTAACACAGATCAAGCATGGGTAAGGTTTCAAGTACTAGAAAAGGATAGCTTCAAGATCAACACGGGCAGTCGTGTTACGATCCATTTTCCCGACGCGGCAGTGACGATCGATTCGGTAATCGATCGCATCGATGCAGGATTTGATGCGAAGACAAAAATCGTCTGGGCATGGTCGACCATCTCTCATCCCAAAATCATCCCGGGCATGGTTGGAAAAGCAGAGATTCATACCTCGTTGAGCGAAGGTAAATTAGCAGTCCCTCACAGCGCTGTTTTTAGCGATGGTCTTCAAAATTATGTGTTTGTCGAAGAAGCCTCAACCAAGAGTTCTTCGGAGTATCAAAAGAAGTTTGTAAAACTCGGCAATCGTGTCATCGTTTCTGATCGCTCGGCAGAGACTCTCATAGAAGTCGTTCAAGGCGATGTTTACCCAGGTGATCGAATTGTCCGAAAGGGAGGGCATGAGCTTTCGAGTTTGTTTTTTCTGGGCGTTCTCAAGCTGGCGGATGCTGACAAAAAGAGACTCGGTATTACCACGAGTCGCGCAGCAATGCGAGAATTATCTCAAACCAGTCGTTTGCCTGCAACCATTGTACTACCGCCAGCCAATCGAATGCAGTTATCGAGCCAGCTAGGCGGCACCATCAAGTCGCATGCGCTCAGCCCCGGTAAAGCGGTCAATGCCGGTGAGCCTTTGGTTAGTATTTCATCGCCCGAATTTTTTCGGATGCAGCTCGATCTCATTTCGGCCGAGTTGGAAGGTCGACTTTTGAGACGACGGGCGGAGCGACTTGCAACAATACAAGGCGATGCGATTTCAACACGCGCGGTTCTGGAGATTCAGTCGCAAGCCGAACAACAAGAAATTCGCTCGCAGGGAATGCAGCGAGAACTCTTATCGCTCGGTCTATTACCTGCAGAGATTCAGTCGATCATCGAGGATCGACGCATCCTGGACAGCTTGCCATTGCGATCTACGCTCCACGGGGCCGTTACATCATCTGCTGTTATCCTTGGCGACACAGTGAGCGCCAGTCAAGCCTTAGTTGAGATTCAAGATTTAAGTCAATTCTGGATCGAGGCGAATGCTCCGTCCAGTACAACAGGCTCTTTAAAGGTGGGGGCAATCGGAGTCGCGACCTTTCTTGCGAACTCCGATCTTCGTATTCCCGTCAAGCTAACGCGCATCAGTCCCATCATTGATGAGACAACACGAATGCAAAGACTTTGGTTCGAACCTGCCTCATCGAATGCAGCTCCCAAGATGCGTGCCGGCATGATGATGTCCATTTCTATTTCTTCCGAGCCTGGTGTGAATTGTTTATCAGTTCCGATCCAAGCCATTATCAAAGACGGAACTAACTACTTTGCCTTTGTAGAAAAGGAAAACGGATATGTCGAACGACGTCGTGTCGTGATGGGACGATCAGATCTAGAGCATGTGGAAATTCTTCAAGGCGTAGTCTTGGGAGAAACGGTCATAGTCTCCGGAAGTCGTGATTTACAAACCGCTTTCGCATCGCTGAGGTAACGGATCATGCTCAATAGTATTATTCGGTTCTCGCTGACCAATCGTGCGGTTGTGGCCTTTGCATCGCTGATGTGCGCGTTCTTTGGCATTCTACTTTTTCGCACGTTGCCGGTTGATGTTTTCCCGGATCTGAATCGGCCGACTGTGACCATCATGACCGAGGCGCCTGGTTTAGCTCCCGAAGAAGTGGAGGTCCTCGTCACGCGACCTATCGAATTGCTGCTCAATGGAGCGACGGGGGTCAAGCGAGTACGATCGTCGTCAGCGATAGGCTTTTCCATCGTATGGGTTGAATTCGATTGGGGAACCGACATCTTCATTGATCGGCAGATCGTGAACGAAAAGTTACAGCTAGCGCAATCTAAATTGCCACCGGGCACCAATCCTAACTTAGCTCCGATTTCCTCCATTATGGGCGAAATCATGTTATTGGCCATACGAAGCGACTCTCAGGCAACGACATCAGCCGAAGCGGATGCCAAGGCCATGGAGCTACGCACCTTGGGGGAGTTTACCGTTCGCAACCGACTTCTCGCGATCGAGGGAGTATCGCAAGTCTCCGTCATGGGGGGCATCTTAAAGCAATATCAGGTCCTCACGTCCCCATCTAGGCTGGCCGCTCGAAATGTTACCCTGGCTCAGTTGAGTGAAGCGACCGCGAAAGCCAACGTCATTGCCGGCGGAGGCGTCATGAATCGAGGGGACAAAGAGTCTCTTTTGAGAATTCAGGGACAATCTCTCACCTTGGAGGAAGTAGCATCGACACCGATCCTTTGGAGAGATCAAGTTCCGATCCGGATAAGTGATGTCGCAGACGTTCGTTTAGGTGGACCTATTAAACGGGGCGATGCATCCGTCGTGGTCAAGCTCGAGCCTGATATCAATGCTGCTGTCGCTGGACGAAGCAGCGATGAGGCGCGTCCGTTTCAAGGGTTGCGCGGCGGCTCGGCCGTTATGCTAACCGTTCAAAAGCAACCAGATGCAGACACGATTGTGCTGGACCGACGAATCGACGAAATGTTGACGACTTTAAAGAAGGAACTACCTGACGATATTCAGATCGAGTCGGATGTGTTTCGACAAAGTCATTTTATCGAAGCAGCTATCGAGAATGTCAGCGAAGCCGTACGGGATGGCGCAGTGTGGGTCGTGATAGTGCTATTCCTTTTGATGGGGAACTTTCGCACTAGTATTAGTTCGCTAACGTCGATGCCACTATCGATTTTTTTGACATTGATCGTCTTCTATCTATTCGACATCACCATCAATACTATGACTCTAGGTGGTATCGCGGTGGCGATTGGCGATCTGGTTGATGATTCCATTGTCGACGTAGAAAACATTTATCGTCGTTTACGGGAGAATACACTCTTGCCGCATGAACAGAAACGTCCTGTTTTCGAAGTCATCTATTCCGCGTCGTGTGAAATACGAAACTCGATCGTTTACGCAACACTCATTGTGGTTCTCGTGGTTATGCCGCTATTCACAATGTCCGGCATTGAGGGCAGGCTATTCGCTCCCTTGGGAATTGCGTATATCGTGTCCCTCCTTTGCTCGCTCGTTGTTTCGATTACGTTCACACCAGTTTTGGCAAGTGTTCTCCTACCTAACGCGCCGGTCCTTGCTCAAAAGCGTGAGCCATTGCTAATGCGTTGGCTTAAATACTGGGCTGAGTGGATGATTCGTTGGACTTTAGAGCGTCCTCGTTTGGTCTTGGTGGTGGTTAGCATTTTCGTGTTGTTAAGTTGTTCCACCTTACCGTGGATGGGAGGCGAATTTCTACCGCCCTTTAATGAGGGGACCGCCACCATCAATTTGAGATTGGAACCGGGTACATCATTAGCCGAGAGTCAACGAATTGCAGGTAGAGTTGAAAACGAATTGCTAAACGTACCCGAAATTCTCTCGGTCTCTAGAAGAACCGGAAGAGCGGAGTTAGACGAGCACGCCGAGGGTGTTAATAACTCCGAGCTTGAAGTGCGGTTGGCGGAATACAAAACGGAGCGACAGGGATGGTTGTATTCCATTCTGCGAGTGATTCCCGTCGCACACCTTTGGAGCTTTGAGTACCACGGTCGCCCTCAATCGGAAGTCATTGCGGATATCCGGGATCGTATATCGAGTATCCCTGGAGTCGCAGTCAACATCGGTCAGCCCATTTCACACCGATTGGATCACATGATGTCCGGAATTCGCGCTCAGATCGCTGTAAAAGTTTTTGGGCCTGATCTCCGTGAGCTTCGAACAGCGGCCTTTGATATTCAGGCTCGTGTGCAAAAGATTCCTGGCGTTGTTGATTTGCAAATTGAACCTCAAATCGAAGTCTCGCAATTGCAGATGCGCGTTAAGCGAGAGGAAGCATCTCGATATGGATTAACGCCGGGCGACGTAGCGGAGGTTCTAGAAACAGCTTTCAAGGGGCAAGTAGTTTCTCAGATCATAGAGGATGACAAGTACTTTGGCTTGGTCGTGTGGTATGACGAAGCTTCGCGGGAAAATTTATCCGTTATCCAAGAGACCATACTTGAAACACCATCCGGAGCCAAAGTTGCTCTCTCCCAAGTGGCAGAGATACTGGATACGACCGGCCCCAACGTATTAAATCGAGAGAACGTTCAAAGGCGAGTGGCTGTCTTCTGCAATGTACAGGATCGCGATTTGGCGAGCGTAGTACAAGACATTCGTGATGCTCTCGTTCCGATCGAAGATGCACTTCGAGTTTTACCAGGGGAGTACTATCTCGACTATAGCGGACAGTTTGAGGCTCAGCAACAAGCAACCCTCAGGCTATGGGGAGCCACATTGTTTAGTATCGTGGGGGTCTACTGGTTGCTGATCAAAGCGTTGGGATCTCATTCCTCAGCGTTACAAGTGATCGCGAATGTGCCTCTCGCGGCCTTGGGTTCGATTGTTGCGTTGCTCGTCTTCAACCGTCCCGATATGCAATTACTTCTGCAGCAACCGTGGTACGACTGGCCGGTAGTTTGGATTCAGTCAACGCATTTGTCGTTAGCTCACTGGGTGGGTTTCATCACCTTGATTGGAATCGTCAGTCGAAATGGGATCATGATGATATCTCACTATCATCACTTGATGGAGGTCGAGGGATTGCCATTTGGCAAAGAGATGATCGTTCGAGGCAGTTTGGAAAGATTAGCGCCGGTCATGATGACAGCCATGACTAGTTTCGTAGGCTTGATACCTTTGCTATTCGGATATGGTGAGCCCGGGAAAGAGATTTTGTATCCACTTTCCGTCGTATTGCTGGGAGGCATGATCGCATCAACGCTTTTGGACCAGTTTGTAACCCCCTCGCTTTTTTATCTTGTAGGCTCGGGGAGAAATCGTGACCTTTGGCGGACCGATGATGCAGGGAGTTCAAACCCTGCTGCATCGGAGGCCCCCTAAGGGCGAAGAGGAATCCTCTGACACCATCCTGAATATGTAGGGGAGTGATTCGCTTTTTCCGTGGTACGGATTGTTTTGGAAGTTCAGCGGTCAAGATTCCTAAAAAACGGATCCAACATTCACAGATTTGCGTCGAGGCCTTTTTTGCGAAGGATTTGAGCAGAATCGACCAAGATACATTCGGGCTAGAGCGAAGTTTGCTACTTTACGCCCGTTTCTGTACCGCGTAGGGCAAAATTGCACTAGGCAACGCACCCCGTAGGCCAGAAAATCCTGGGCTTATCGACATCACCCCCCAACGGTCGCCTCCGCCGACCAATGAGATTTAGACAGTGGACAATCGACGATTCTTTACCTTCCTGCTTCTGGGCATTTCCATATTCCTGCTTTTAAACAGCATGAATCGCAGTAAAGAGCTCAGCCAAAAAGAAGCCGAAAAACGCCAACTTGAACTCGAGACTGCGAAAAAGGAACGGAAAAACCAGCTGGAGGAAAAGCTAGCTCAAGCTAAAGCCGACCCAGCCTACCAGTTTCCTGACGAGGTGCCTCGCGAGCATTTCATTCTCGGCAGCATGTCAGCCGACGATGGCTACTCGCTTTTGGTTTTCCTGGATAACCAAGGGGCAGGAATTGAGCGAGTTGAGATCGTTGATCGAGACAAAAAAGGGAAGCTCATCTATCGCTCTTTGCAAACCAAAGAAATTCGCGGATATCCAGGCTATCTGGGTTTAGAGCCCAAGGAATTGATCGTTCGCACTGTGCCAAAAGGTAGCCCGGCCGCCGAGGCCAAGTGTGTTGAGGATTCAACGCTGGTTGGTCTAAATGCTAACGATGAGATTATCGGCTGGGAGGGACTTGAAGGCGATGTTTCTCGCCGCAAGTGGGATGATTGGTCGGACTCTTGGCGAGTTGATCAGGAGATCGAAATCAAAGTTAATCGCGATACGAAAACGCTTACTTTCAAGATCAAGTTGGGGGAGATGCCGCTGGATCTCGTTCGAGCCAAAGACGATTACCGATTGGAACAAGTACCCGGTAACGATCCGTACTTGTCGTGTTTGACAACATTGGCTTCCGTGGGGGATCGTTCCATCGAAGAAGGGGATCAATCGATATTAGGTTTGGAATCTACCCTCAGTGGAACTTGGAAGGGTCGGTACGTTGAGTTCGATGGAGGTATGGCAGTGGAATTCGTAAAGCCACTACAGGCCTACCTCAAGCTAGCGGGTATCGACGGAGATTTAGAGCTTGTTAAGCAGTATCGACTCAAAAAGCCAACTGCGAGCCAGAGTCTGACCAACATTGATGCGTGGCATTATCACGTAGAAATGGTCACCACTATACGCAATCGTGGCCCTAACGATATCAAAGTTGCATTGCGACAAGACGGTATTAATGGTGTGTCTCTTGAGGGTTGGTGGTATCCGACCAAAATATCGCCATTCTTTTTCAGTGCCGCAGGCGCTCGGGATGTCATTATCAATGATGAGGCGAATGGACAGTCATTGTTCACCAATCGCACTATTGTCGATCACGCGGTCAAGCAACCGACCATGCCGGATACGGTTTTGTTCGGTTCAGCCCATTCGGAAACAGCGAGGACTTTGAAATATATCGGTATCGATGCACAGTCGTTTACCGCCGCCTTGCTACCGAGTCCCTTAACTCCGGATTCCATGAAGCTGCTGAGCCGAGGAAACGCGACCGTATTGAATTCGGTGTATTCCGATGTGACCAAGCTTCCGTATTCAAAGCATCAAGCTGCCAATGTCGGTTTCTGGATTGAAAGCGAGCCGGCGACTATTGCCGCTAATTCCGAGAAAGTATGGGCTTTTAACGTATTCACTGGTCCAAAGGATCCTGAGTTGCTGGCAGCATATCAGATGGATCAAACGCTCTACTACGGTTGGCGGATCTTTGGATTTTTCGCCAAGCCCTTAGCTTCCTTGTTGCATGGGTTTTACGCCATTGTCGGTAACTTTGGATTGGCGATCGTACTTCTTACAGTGCTAGTGCGATCGTTGATGTTCCCCGTTAGCCGCAAGATGGCAATCAATTCGCAGCGCATGCAGTCGCTGCAACCGCACACAGCTAAGCTGCGAGAGGCCTTTAAAGAGGATCCTCGAAAAATGATGAGCGCCCAGCAGATGCTGTTCAAGAAAGCGGGAATCAACCAGTTTGCTGGATGCTTGCCAGCATTGATTCAATTACCAATCATCATCGGTCTTTATCGTTGCTTGTCGGTCGATATCAAGCTTCGCCAGCAGCCCCTAATTCCGGGTTGGGAATGGTGTTCGAACTTGGCAGGGCCAGACATGCTCTTTGAATGGCATTCGTGGGCGTGGGATTTTATCGCAGGTCGGGGAACAGGCTATTTTGGTCCCTACTTTAATATTCTGCCCATAATCACCGTAGTGCTGTTCATTGTTCAGCAAAAAGTCTTGATGCCGAAAGCGACCGATGAACAGACAGCGATCGCGCAGAAAATGATGATGTTTATGACGGTCATGATGGGGGTTTTCTTCTTCCGAGTGCCGTCTGGTTTGTGCATCTATTTTATCACCTCTTCGACCTGGTCATTGGTTGAGAGAGCATTGATCAAGAAGTTCACTCCCAAGGGAGCGACCATCGATTTGCCTGACAACATCTCTTCGGACATCATTTCGGCTGTCAATAAAATGGGAACTGGAGTCGCCCCTCAGCGCCCCGCTCCATCGAGCGATAAACCCCGGGAAAAAATGACTAAGCCGCCTGAGACACTGGCTGAAATGTTTCCGAAGTGGTTCGGAAAGAAAGACCAGCCCAGTTCCAATGGCTCCTCAGGCCCGGCCGATCGAGATTCTGGCCGAGGTGCCAATTCAGCAGGTAAACGCACAAAGCCTGGGGATCGAAAACCGCGGCCGAACAAGCCCAAGTAGCCGCGGCCGGTACATGGTGTCTTTGCGGCTTATTTCCCCGTGGGGAGCGATTACGGTAGTTCCCAGTCGCATTGGCGGGAAAGTGTTCCGAAGTTGGGTTATGACTGGCTGAAAAGGCTTTCTGCACCACCGCGTCGGGGCTTCCAGGAGTCGAACCTCGACTGTATAAAACGTGGTTCGGTGAGGATAGATTGGGGGCGTTTATTAGCTCAAAGTCCTGCCAAAACATGAGGTGAGCGATTAGCTCGCCCTTGATGTAGTGAGACTCTTCAAAACTTCCGAGGATCCCAAAGGCTTGTCACATGACGGAATCGAACCATCCCAACGACGTGTTTGACATCGAGCGAATCCGCAAATTGATCGCATTGATGAAGGAGCACGACCTCGGAGAGATTGATCTCCGCCATGAAAACCAAAGAATTCGCCTTTGCGGAGCGGGTCACGGTCAACCAGTGATTGCAGCCCCCATGACAATGCAATCACCTGCTCCCGCTACGGCCCCGGTACCAGCTGCTCCTTCACAGGCGGCTCCCGCACCCGCTGCAGATGCCGCTCATATTGCGATTATCAAGTCGCCGATGGTTGGAACCTTCTACACCAAGCCCAATCCTAACGCGAAGAATTTTGTTGAGGTTGGGGTTTCCGTTCAGCCAGATACCGTGGTTTGCATCATCGAAGCCATGAAAGTGTTCAATGAGATCCCAGCCGAAATTCGAGGAAAAATTGTCGAGGTTCTCGTAAAGAACGAAGAAGCCGTCGACTTCGGAAAACCCCTCTTCAAAGTAGACACCCGAGGTTAATCTGAACCCGGTGCTAAGGATATTGTCCCATGTTTAATCGAGTATTGATTGCCAACCGTGGCGAGATCGCCCTGCGCGTTATCCGGGCTTGCAAAGAAATGGGGATTGAAACCGTTGCTGTTTTTAGCGAAGCGGATCGCGGTTCCCAGTACCTCGAACTCGCGGACCAGGCGTTCTGTGTCGGACCGCCAAAATCGATCGACAGTTACCTCAAATTTGAGCGAATTATTGCAGCCGCAGAGGCCAGCGGTGCCGATGCGATCCATCCTGGATATGGCTTCTTGGCCGAAAACTCCCAATTCAATGAAGCATGTCGAAGCTCGAACTTTGAGTTTATCGGCCCTTCGCCCGAAGCGATGGAAAAATTGGGTGACAAGAATACGGCCCGCGAGATGGCGATCGCAGCGAAAGTACCTGTCGTTCCAGGCAGTGATGGATTGCTCGAAAGCGAAGCTGACGCCTTAGAAGCCGCCAAGAAAATCGGCTTTCCGGTCTTGATCAAAGCGACGGCCGGTGGTGGTGGTAAAGGGATGCGAGTGGCTCTAGATGAAGCCGCTTTGCAAACCTCCCTCTCCCAAGCCAAAGCGGAAGCAAAAGCTGCGTTCGGTAACGCCGGCGTCTATCTCGAGAAGTACATCGATCGACCTCGCCACGTCGAGGTACAAGTCATCGCGGACCAACATGGTAATATTTGCCACCTGTTTGAGCGTGATTGTTCCGCTCAGCGACGACATCAAAAGCTTGTCGAAGAAAGTCCCTCGTCTCGATTGCCAGAAGCGACTCGCAAGGAGCTTTGCGAAGCAGCAGTTCGAATGGTAAAGCAAGCGAACTACCATAACGCGGCAACGGTCGAATTTATTGTTGATCAAAACGACCGCTTCTACTTTATCGAGGTGAACGCTCGGATTCAGGTTGAGCATCCGGTCAGCGAATTGGTAACTGGTATCGATCTGATTCAGTCTCAGATCCGGGTCGCTGCGGGTGAGAAGCTACCATTTACTCAGGCAGATATTGTCCCACGTGGAGCGGCTATCGAGTGCCGGATCAATGCCGAAGATCCAGACAAAAACTTTCAGCCTTGCCCGGGTAAGATTGATCGAATGTACATTCCTGGCGGTATGGGAGTTCGTGTCGATTCGCATGCCCACCCTGGTTACGTCGTACCACCATACTACGATTCGATGATCGCCAAGATTATCGTGCATCGTCCAACACGCGACGAAGCAATCGAATGTATGCTTCGCTCGTTAAGCGAATTGCGAATCACGGGCATTAAAACGACAGCCAGCTTCCAGCAAACGATCTTGCGACAAAAAGAGTTTGTCGATGGAACGATTGATACCAAATGGATTGAACGAGAGCTACTCCCGCGACTAAAGCAACTCGCTTAAAGCTCCCGAGCAAGTCGTTAATCAGGCCATTAGGCTTGCGCACGCCTGTATTCGTCGCCATCGAGTTGATAAAGGTTTAACATAAAGGAGACGGCCATGCGAACGATCACCGTAACGCCAGAGACGCTGGCCAAGAGTGTTATTGCAGTGCCACCATTGGCGAGAGATTCCCATGGTCGGATTTGTAAACAAAACAATACCCGCATTATTCAGCATCTCGAGTCCGCAGGAATCACTACGTTGCTGTACGGCGGCAACGCGGTTTTCTACCATCTTCGGCCGTCCGAGTACGCAGCAGTATTAAATGTTCTCGTCGAAAACACGATGATCGATACGTTGGTGATTCCATCGGTAGGGCCATCCTACGGCATGATGATGGATCAAGCTGAAGTGCTCAAAGACTACCCTTTCCCAACCGTTATGATTCTTCCTCAAAAGGAGATAGCTGATGAACAAGGGATCGTCGCTGGAATTCGCAAGTTCGTAAATGTGTTTGGAAAGCCAATCGTGCTCTATCTCAAACACGATCGCTGGCTCAGCCCTCAGACTGTCCAAGGGCTCGTTCGGGATGGTATGGTCAGTTGGATTAAATACGCCGTCGTAAGAGATAATCCGGCTAAAGACGAATATCTCGACGAGATTTTGAGTTTGATACCAAACAATATTTTGGTAAGCGGTATCGGTGAACAGCCAGCCATTATTCACATGCGCGATTTTGGTATGACTAGCTTCACTAGCGGCTGTGTCTGTGTCGCCCCTAAACTATCACTGGAGATGTTAAAAGCAGTGCAAACGGGCGACTTTGCGAAAGCCGAAGAAATTCGTGAGAAGTTTGTTACCCTCGAGGATTTGCGTAACGGCATTAATCCCATTCGTGTCCTGCATCATGCTGTCTCAGCAACCATTGCCCCGACAGGCCCCATGCAGCCCATGCTAGGGGAGTTGTCTGACGAGGAAAAAGCACGCGTATCCCAAGCCGCCGCCGCACTCCTGTAGTGGAGGACGCAAGGAGTCCACTCGTTAGCCCGTGGAGGACGCAAGGAGTCCACTCGTTAGCCCGTGGAGGACGCAAGGAGTCCACTCGTTAGCCCGTGGAGGACGCAAGGAGTCCACTCGTTAGCCCGTGGAGGACGCAAGGAGTCCACTCGTTAGCCCGTGGAGGACGCAAGGAACTAACTTAATCGACGTGAATAATGGCTTTTAGGACCCCGGTGCTAGGATCGGTCCACGTTGGGAATTGATTAGCCACATCGTTGAACCCCGCATGATGCGTGATCCACTTGTCGGTGTTAATGGTACCCTCGCCAATGAGACCGATAATGCGTCGAAAGTCTTCCGGCAATGCATTCCTGCTCGCCAAAATGGTTAGTTCGCGACGGTGAAGCGAAACAGAATGCGGGATCATAAGATTCTGTTGCGTGATCCCAACAAATGCGACACGCCCGGCAAAGGCTGCAAAATCTACTGCGCGACTCATACTGTGGTGGTTCCCAGTTGCATCGATCACAACGTCGGCGCGACGTCCGTCGGTAAGTGCCTCAAGTTTCGCAATGTCCGCTTCGGAACCGTCCATGAGGATTGTGTTGGAGATCCCCATCTTAGTTTTCACAAAATCGAGCCGTTTATCGCTCAAATCCGCCACAATTGCCTTGGCTCCAGCAACCTTAACAAACTCCAGTGCCGAAAGACCGATAGGCCCAGCCCCAATGACGAGGACGCTATCGGCCGAAGTGACTTTTGCCCGATTGACTGCATGGCAACCAATCGCGAGCGTCTCTACCAAAGCAGATTGTTCGTACGTCAGCTCGTTGGCTTGATGTAGCTTTCTCGCCGGGAGTATCATCATCTCGGTCAAGCCACCGTCACACATAACTCCGAGAGTTTTGTTGGACTCGCAGCAGTTAGTGTGCCCCCGCACACATGCGTAGCAAACACCGCAGTTGATATACGGCTCTACACTGCACCGATCGCCTACCTGGATGTACTGGACATTCTTTCCCACCTCAAGAATCTCAACACCGAGCTCATGGCCAGGGATGCGTGGATAAGAGAAGTATGGAAATTTGCCGAGGTAACCAGCGATGTCCGTTCCGCAAACCCCGACCCGATGAATGCGTACCAACGCCTCATCGTCCTTGGGGCGAGGTGGTTCGGAGATATCGATCTGGTTCCAGAGTTTCGGTTCAGTGAGTTGTAATGCTTTCAAGATGCTTAGTTAACTGAGAGATTGCAAAGAGGATTTGGCTATTGAAGCGGAGAAAAATCAGCTGGCTTCAAGAATATGCTTTTGACTCCTCCAGGAACCGTTAGCGATCCGCCAGCCGCGGCCTCGGATTCGGTTCGAGCTTTTTGCCATGCTGGGTCAGCACCAAACTTGCCAAACGACTCTTTCGCGGCATCCTGGGAGGCATGAGTTATAAAGTAAACCAACGCATTTGGTGATGCAGCCAAGTCACTATCAACTTTAGCTTCCGCTTTGCCTACGGGAGACATGGAATTAAGGAGTTGTCCGCAGGTAGTTTTTTCTCCCTCCAACACTGACCAATAGATGATGTTGGTCATACCATGCTTTTCAAACAAAGCGAGTGTGTGATTTCGAAAGCGATTGTTTAGGGCTGTGAGATTGTTGGGAGTCGCAATGTAGGTTCGTAGTTCGAACACGCGGCCGCCGACCTTCTTAATATCGAGCTTTGGACTGTAATCGTTCACCGATAGAAATGTTTGGCTAAAACCTTTTACCGGCTTAACACCGTTCTTTTCCGAGCCAACCACGGCTTTCTTCCAGTCCGCATCCGCTTGGAACGCACCCCATGACTTACCCGCTGCCTCGCGGCTATCATGTCCTACCAGCATAAAGATTCTCTCATCCGCCACATCGGTTGGGGTCCAAACGCCGACTAGCTCCATATTGTATTTCTTGATAAAGCCCATGCCGTGCTCGGCCATCAACTGCAAAGCATCGGACTGTCTGCCAGCTTCAACGGTATAAGCTCTTAGCTCATAAACTTTGGCCGAAACAGTCGCCTGGAACATTCCGACGCAAAAGAAAAAGACCATAGAAAGTGCAAGTCTCATCATGTTTTTGCCTCTTGAGAAAGGGAGAAAGGAAGGAAGCAAAAGTATATCCTAATCTCATCCTGCATAACTACAGGCATCCCAATAAAACCGCCAATCTTGATCCAAATGTAGCTTGGGCACTCCTGCCCGACGGAGTCCGTGCCCTCGGGCGTGAGTGCCAAACTTACGCATGTTATTACTCATCCCCTCGTGCAGGAGAGCCCAAAGCACGTATGCGAAACGGCCCGGGTTCGAGTATTATGTTACGACCAACAATTCGAACTCCGTGGAAGATGAATCGGAAATGCTTGAGGATTTTCTTCAAAAAGTGACTCGTCACCAAGATCTTTCGATCGACGAAATGCAAATGGCAATTACATGGATGCTTGCCGGCAGAGTCGACAACGACCAGATAAAAGCTCTATTGCTTGGATTGCGTGAAAAAGGAGAGGCGGTCTCCGAGTTGGTGGGTGCCGTAAAAGCCATGCGAATGATGATGACTCCCATTCGCACTCAGAGGTCTAATCTGGTAGACACCTGCGGTACGGGGGGAGATGGTGCGAAGACGTTTAACATCTCAACAGCAACGGCTATCGTGGCTGCGGCAGCTGGTGCCTCGGTCGCCAAGCATGGCAACCGCAAGATCACTAGTCTCACTGGTTCTGCCGACGTTCTGAGCGAACTAGGGGTTAAGATCGATGCCTCGCGGGCTATTGTGGAGAAGTGCTTGGACGAACTCGGACTTTGCTTTTGTTTTGCACCCCTGCTGCACCCCGCCATGAAGCATGTCTCGGAGGTTCGAAAGTCGATCGGTGTCCCTACATTATTTAACTATCTCGGACCTCTGTGCAATCCTGCGGGGGCCTCGTTTCAAGTGATTGGCGTCGGCAGTGAAGAGCTTCAAACCAAGATCTCCGCAGCTCTTCTGCAATTGCCTATCGAATCGGCTGTTGTCGTGCGAGGTAGTGATGGTATGGATGAGGTCTCATTAGGTGCGGAGACGAATGTTCATCATGTGGCGCACGGATTCTTGACGCAAACCGTTTGGACACCAGAAGACTTCGGCCTAACCCAGATCGATAACCGAGATCTCGTGGTTGATTCTCCAAGCGAGAGCGCAGACGCAATTCGGGGAATACTGCAAGGAGAAAGAGGAGCGAAACGAGATATCGTTCTGGCCAATGCGGCAGCGACGCTTTGGATTTCCAATCATACCCATTCGTTAATAGATGGAGCGCAACGGGCGGCCAAGGCGATCGACTCCGGCGCAGCGCGAGAGCTTTTGGAAAAGCTATCGGTTTTATCCAATTGCGAATGATTATCACCTCATTCGCAATGTCGATAGGCATTACGAGCGACTCCGCGCAGGAGTTTGTTGCTCGATCGCTAGTTAACTACTCGAGGACTTTGTATTCCCACTCTTTTACTTCGCAATCGGATTGAAAAACGCAGTAACCTAGTGGTCTCGATTTGAGAACCTCTGCACGAAGAGAAAACTTCTTTCCTTCTCGGGTCACGTTGATGATCTCCTCATCCTCAATCCAGACCGTCACGTGTGTTGCGTTCACTCTGACTCGAAAGGAATACCACTTGCCATTTTTGAAGTCCTTAAAGCCGCTTGTCTCGTTTTCGGACGCATCGTTTCCGTTGATGCTGCTGAGTCCAGTGAGTCCACCACCCCAGCCGCCACAGATGAACGAGCAATGCTCTTTGCCTACGGGAAACGTCATGCCGACAAAGAAATCGGAACCGGTTACCCGTCTCGCTTGCCATCGCAATTCATAGTTCTCAGTCGGTAAATCCTTTTTCTTCGAGGTGACGCCAGTTAGCGGATCGCCCATGCCGAGTTTTAGAACTCCATCCTTGATGTCGACCTCCCCCTCGCCACCAAAATTAGTGATCTCAAAACCATCGAGCGTGTCACTCGAAAGGAGTGGTGTCCATTTTTTTTCGGCATTTGCTTTTGCATCCTTTGATTCGCCGCTGGCCGGTTTGTCCTGCGCGGAACAGAAAGACGATAGAGCCAGTGTTAACGCGAGTAACGGTAGGATGGTTTTCATAATGGTAAGCCATGGTGAGGTGGGAAGACAAAATTGTTGCGCCCGATGATTCTAACATACAAAGGTCGACTAAAAAGTCGACTAATGGGCCAGGCAATTCCCTTGTTAAATCTCAATGAATTTCGCTATGTCAACAAGTAGGCTAGGCTCCCGCCATGTAGATCTCTTCAAACGGTTGAATCACCACAAACCCGTTTCCTCGAAATTCGGTTTGAATCGATTCGCCGCTACCTCGTCCAAAAAAGGTTTTCAGACTTACATCGGTTTTGAATACTGGTTCCAGACCGCCAGACCATACAACTGTTGCATTGGGATCGGTGGTGACTGGGTTGTCAGGTGTGACTATCAAAGTAATCGGGTCGTAATGCGTCGTGAACGCAATCATGCCAGTCCCCTCGAGTCGTACGTTAAACAATCCTCCTGCGATCATCGAAGATACCTTACGCATCATCTTGACCTCGTAACGAATCGATGGTTCAAACGCGAGGAGGTCGTTACCGTTAACAAAAATCGTATCGTTTTGGAGATTCAGAATGGTGATCTTCTTGCCGGCATCTGCCAAGTAGACTTGGCCTCGACCCTCGGCTTTGGTCAGGCTACTACCTTCTCCTGTTAGAGACTTCTTCAGCATATTGCCGAACCCTTGTTCCAATATACCTTCACGTGTGAATTTTACCTGTCCTCGATAAGAAACCATGGACCCCATCTTGGTCCAGACAGAACCGTTGAGATTGAGTTCTAAAATGCGTTCTGTTTCGAGTTCAAATACTCCCTGTTCGCGATTCTTCTCACGTGTGGAATTCACGAATTCCTCGATGCTATAACGACTCATGGAAATGACTTTCTGTAGAATTGGGTTGTAAAATTAGCAGTGCAATTTAGATCATTATCGGTAGGAATGGCATCACTCGATCAAGCCGTTCTTGGTAATAATGATTACTGCGTATCAAGTTTATGATATTATCGTCACTGACGACAGACCCGATAACAGCCATGACTCGATTGCGGTCATCTAAGGCTTTGAGATCTTCTTCATCGCGTCCCTCGAGCCTGGCTAGCCCAAATGCGGCTTTCAAATCCAGTGAGAGCTCACTCAGTCGTGTTTCGTAAACATCAGAGAGAAAGTTCTCGGTAATCGTCGCAATATAAAGCCCGAATCGCCCCACGGACTGTACGATCTTTTCGGATTGTTCCTCCTCTTCAGGGACAAAACCACTACTGTGGACCATCTCCAAGATATTAAATATCCAGTCCCGAAGAGTATCTATACGATCGATCCTCGCAGTGTAATCGATGAAACTCTTGTACGTTTGACGGTCAAGTATCCCCATCGTAGCCAGGAATTCCGTTCCTCGACGGGCTTCAAAACGATCCAAATCGTCCGCTGGTTCTCGACTTGTGATCTCTTGTAAACGGGAGGTTACATTGCAGATAACTTCGTCATTACTCTTGACCATAAAGATTTTGTTGTTCTGCCAAAAGTCCTCGATCGTGTTGGGTTTGATCCACTTCTTCTCCGCCTTCTTGAACCTGTTGACTAATTCAGGTTAAAGAAAAGGAATGTTGTCAGGACTCAATTCCTGCAGATATCCATCACTCTTGACCTTGCGCAAACGTTTGCCTTGAAACCTTTCGCCCAACCGAATCAATGCTCGCCTGATCGCGATGTCTTGCAGATGCGTGCTTCGTTCGGTTTGGTTGTACCAGTCCGTACAGCTGTTTATTTCGGTTTTGTGGGTATCGTAGACATCGCTGGCTTCTTTAACGAGTTTGTTAAGTACGTCTCGATTCTCTTTGAAGAATTTGACATAGCTATCTTAGTACAACTGTAATGCGGAGTCGCGGGATATCATGGAATTGCCATAGCTGTAGCCAATGGTCCAATTTCCCTCGCCGAAAGTTCGATTCATACCGGCGATAAATTTGTCTTTTGCTCGGCCGATTTGTCCCATCCTAGCGATCGCAATCATCCCTTCACCGAACGGCTCTCTATCGAGATCTTGTTCCGAACTAATAGGGGTATTTCTATTAGGAATGTCCGAGATTTCGTTCTCATTATCGGAATCGGATTCTCCTGTTGTGTTCATGTTTTTTTCCTAAATCTACTTTCTTAAGTAAGCAGATGGACAGATACGCAAGCGAATAGGTTCGATCGAATCGAACTCGATCGGCATAGGCATAAGCAGCTTTTTTGAACCGAACTTGAAGCATGTTCACACCAGCGTGGATGCCTCCAAAACCTGGGAGAGTATCGACTGGCAATCTGATTGTTGTGGCGCGGTCAAAGCAGAAGAAAAATCTTGAATTGGCAGAAACATCGAACGCAGAAAAATGGGTGCAGTATCTTTCTGCGATCGCTTTTTCTGCTCGGGGAATACGAAATCTGGTAGATTCGGGATCGGGGGCTATTCACGAACGACTTTGCTGAAAATGTACCTGAGTTGGGGGCAGCGTATCAATCGGTGACTAGTAACGTGAGCGGTTCTTATTTCAAACAGCTACCAGATTCGCTTCAAATCGACTCGGACATGGGGCGCGATCGTCATGGTGACCTCGTCGTGGCAAGTGACCTCACGGTAGGCACCGTTGTCGTACACCAGTTGTAGCAACGAATGATCTTCGGGATCGACGATCCAATACTCTGAAATTCCCGCTCGTTCGTAGAGTTGTCGCTTGACGATCGTGTCGTGCTTTGTGTTGGAGGGAGATAAAATCTCGACGACCATGTCGGGCACGCCTTTGATTTTCGTCGGAGTTAGAATCGACTTGCGATCGGTAGAGACGAACACCAAGTCGGGTTGAACAATGTCATGAGGCCCCAATTGCAGGTCGACCGGCGAGTCAACCACAATCCCGAATCCCTTCAGTTCGATCTCCATCAACAATTGATGTTGAAGATGACGGGAAACATGTTGATGGTAAAGATTGGGAGCCGGGTTCACGATATGTTCTCCATCGATGATCTCGTGGCGGAGGCCGTCCGCTGGGATCGCAGCATAATCTGCGTAAGTCAAAGCAGTTTTCGTCGACATGCTCCGTTGCTCCTCCTTAATGGTCAATTTGAAATCCCCGCAGCATTCAAGCCCACTGCCCTTCTCAGCGATCACACCTGCCTACAGTATAGTCGTGAATAGCAGCGGTTGCACGTGCCGCATAAGTTTCAACACCTAATTCGTCGGCAAGAAAATGCTATCGAGTCTTTAATTTCTTGCCCCCATCTTCTTGCCTAAATCATTTAGTGCTACGAGAGTCGCATTCACGTCCCCTCGCTGCATGTTGACGGAGTTGCCCGCCCCCTGTTGGTTCTGTCAAATCAAGACAGAAATCTTCATTGGGCAGAAAGATCGAACGCAGAAAAATGAGTCTTATATCTTTCTGCGTTCGATTTTTCTGCCCTCATAAGGATTGTATAGAGGTGGGGTTGGCATTGCTTGTTCTTTTCAGCGATCGAACCGAAAGAGGAATGGAACACTAATCTTCACTAATCAACACTAATCTCAAAGCCCGGTGGCTGGCCGCCGTGTAGGCTGTAACAAAGCATTGTAAGGTTAGGGCACGGGAATTACAGCAATTCAGCCCTAAACCGACTAGTCATTTAGTCCTGGCGTGCAGTGCCGTAACTGCGTCGCATTGCGACTTGTTACGGCCTACGTGGACGTTTTGTTCGGTGCCAGCCACGAATGGAACTGTACGAATGACGATTTGTTAAATCAGGTCTGCAGCAAGCCATATAGGTTGATTGTGTGAAGTAGTTTATCGTCAGGGTTCTGACGAACTCGACCTACTGCAAATGCGAAATGCGTCCCGAGTTTCCCTCAGAAATTTATGGCTGCTGGGCAGAATTTTGCAAACGATGTTTCCGTCGTCATCGGGACTTGGTCAATTCCCCGAGAAGTCGATCGTAAAATTGACGCAATTCTGCACGATGAGGGGCGTCCTCCGGTATCGTGCCAAGCGTTTGGCCAAACATGCTTGTTGTCGTTCAGATTCCAGGAGCGATGCCCTCAGAATTACCCACATTTTAATTCGATTTAGAAATCAAATTTCTTTGAAATCAAACGAAAACCCTGCGATTTCCTCCCCTTCGCCCCTTTTAGGTATTGGTCTCTACACAACTTGGGGGATTTGGTATTAGCTGACGAATGACTATAAACTCAAGCTGGATCGTCGTTTACAGGATCGGTACCACCTCTTAGTGAGGGCTCACATGGGAACATCAACGCGTA
>Ga0315899_10002484_pt1 | contig 20425 bp, 15 predicted proteins | sample LakEriMetagenome_2_FD_203518 | JGI IMG/M metagenome (GOLD analysis project Ga0315899, IMG submission 203518) | Freshwater fungal communities from buoy surface, Lake Erie, Ohio, United States - Buoy 4 MA112 | ecosystem: Environmental > Aquatic > Freshwater > Lake | place: USA: Lake Erie, Ohio... | reverse complement strand
CATTTTTACAATTGCCTCATTCGTATTTGCATGTTACTCGGTAGTTGTATTTGAGCCATGGCGCAACGAGATGAATAAATTTTTCATTCCGGGAATTTCCTTTTTCTGGTGGATGTTCCGCAGAAAAATGCGCCTGCGTTTGGAACGTGGCAATGCTTCTAAATGACGAAAACTACTCCATCAGCTATTTCTTACTTTTGTTCGGTATTGATTCGGTCTAATCAGGTCACACCATACCCTATTTGATCGATGCGCTTGATGGACTCCTACTGGCCCCTTATTATTTTTCTTTCACTATTAGCATCCGCTTTTTCAAGCGGTATGGAAATAGCCTTCATAACAGCGAACAAGCTCAAAATTGAATTAGATAAAAAACAAGGAGTTTTCGCATCCAACATTATAGGCCATTTCATCAATAAGCCTAAGCTATTCATAGCAACGATGCTCATAGGTAATAATGCCGCGCTAGTAGTGTATGGTATTTACATGGGCGAAGTCATTGAACACGCAGTATTGAACTCATTTCCTCTATTCGCTAATTCCATTGGTGAATTTGGCGTAGTGCTTACCCAAACAATTCTATCCACCATAATCGTCCTTGTTTTCGCGGAATTTATTCCCAAAGCCATTTTCAGCATCAATCCAAATAGGTGGCTAAATATGATGGCTATTCCACTGGCAGTTTGGTATGCTGTTCTGTATGTCTTCGCCTGGATTGTGACCGGCATTTCTGATATGTTTATTCGATTGGTCGTTCGAAAAGAAATCAAAGATGAAGTTGTGGAATTCGGACGCATTGATCTAGATCACTACCTCGAACAGGCAACAGGCAACATTGACCAAAGCAAAGCCATTGACCACGAAATCCAGATTTTCCAAAACGCCCTCGATTTCTCCAATTTAAAAGCCCGCGATTGCTTGGTCCCCCGAAATGAAATCGTTGCTATCGAAATCACTGATAGTATTGACAATTTAAAGAAGCGATTCATCGAAACACGGCTTTCCAAAATCCTTGTTTTTCGCGACAGCATTGACCACATCATCGGATATGTTCACTCCTACGAACTATTCAAGAAACCAGGACACATTCAACACATCCTGCGACCCATTTCCATCATACCCGAGCCAATGCAAGCCTATGAAATTTTGGAGATGTTTATCAAACAAAAAAAACAAGTCGCGGTCGTTGTGGATGAGTTCGGTGGCACGGCGGGCATGATAACCATGGAAGACATCGTGGAAGAAATCTTCGGAGAAATCGAGGACGAACACGACAAAGAAGAAACAACCGAAATTCAGCACGCCGATGGCACTTTCGATTTCTCAGCTCGCTTGGAAATTGACTATCTCAACAATAAATACAACCTAGAACTTCCCGAAAACCAAGAAGCTTACGACACACTCGGAGGCCTGCTCCTATTCCTGCGTGGTGACATTCCCGAGGAACACGAAACAATTTCGCAGGGACCCTACACCTTCACTCCGCTAAAGGTCAGTGAAACAAGAATAGAATTGGTAAAAGTCACGATTCTGCCATCCTCATAACAACCAGACGGCTTTCTGAAACACTCATTTTCAAGGGGTTTCACCATCAAATCAATCATCTACCATCTGAATGTCAATTATTTAAGCGTCAAAGGTTGAAGTATGGTGGCTATTTACGATATTCGCAACCCAAAATTTTAAGATAAACTGACTTATGGCAATGATTGAAAAAATCCGACAGCAGCGTGGTTTGTTGTTGGTAATGGTAGGTGTTGGTCTTCTCTCCTTCCTGATTCCCTACGACGCGGTGATGTCGCTTTTTGGAAATAATAATTCTGAAATTGGTGAAATAGATGGGCAATCTTTGAGCGCTCAAGAATGGCAGCGCGCACTTCAAGATCGCGAGCCACTGTTTCAATACCAAGGCAACGAACAAAGCCTGTCTAATGACACTTGGAACCAGCTCGTAGAAAACATCATTTACCAAGACGAGTACGACGCATTAGGTATCGAAATTTCAGATGAAGAATACGAAGAAATCACCTTCGGAGAATTGCTTTCACCTTTTGTGAAGGGCACCATTTACGGTGGCAAAGACAGCACATCACTAAAAGAACAGGTTCGCAAAAGTTTTGATGGCATGGATGCGAAAATGGCCGAAAACTGGAAGAAACTGATTAAGCAAAAGCGTCAAAAAGAAAAGTATGATGTCATGCTTCGTAAAGGAGTTTATGCTAATTCAATAGATGCCAAATGGGCGTTTAAAGCGGCAAACGATAAAGTAAGCGTTGAATTCGTAGTGAAGACTTTTGCTGAAATACCTGACAGCACGATCACCTGCACAGACAGTGACATTCGCGCCTACTACAACAAGCACAAGAATGATCGTGAATACCGTCAAGAAACTAGCCGATCAGTGAAATACCTGAACTTCCCGGTTCAAGCAACCGCATCAGATAGCACAACGTTGCGCGAGAATCTAAATCAAATCGCATCTGATTTTCGCACTGCGAAGAGTGACTCTCTATTCGCTACAAATAACGCCGGCAACCCAGCAGAAGCATACACCAATTACACCGATGGTATGCTCCCTGCCGATGTAGAAGCCCGTGTAAAAAATGACTCTATTGGAACGGTTATAGGTCCATTTGTGCACAATGGTCGTTTTCTTCTTGTGAAATCAAGTAAGCGCGGCGTTGATAATAACTCCGTGCAGGCGCGTCACATTCTGATTAAAGACAAAGCGACCGGTAAATCAAAACTCGACTCTCTAAAAACAGTAATTGCCAAGAACAAGAATTTTGATGAAATGGCGCGTCAGTACTCTGAAGATCCAGGCAGCGGAGCTCAAGGTGGTGACCTCGGCAAATTCGGACGTGGTCAAATGGTAAAGCCATTTGAAGATGCATGTTTCAATGGTGCAGTTGGCGCATTGCAAATTGTAGAAAGTGATTTCGGATGGCACCTTATTGAAGTTACAGGAAAGAACTTCCCGTACACGAAAATCGCCCAAATAGATCGCGCCATCGAACCAAGCAGTAAGACCATTAAGGGCGCCTACGCCTTGGCAAAAGAGTTTTCAATTAACTGCTCGGATACTGCCTCCTTCCGTTTGGCAGCCGATACCCTCAACGGAGGAACAAAACTCATCGATGGTAAAAACATCAGACCTAATTCTACTTCAGTGGCTAGCTTAACAGATGCCGGAGAATTGGTTTCTTGGGCTTATGGAGCCGAACTCGGTGAGGTTTCACAGCCAATGATGATCGGTAAAGAATACATCATTGCTGCCCTCACAGAAGTGAAGGAGAAAGGAGTTCCCACTTTCGAAAACGTCTATGACGTAATGAAAGCGGAGGCAATCAAAGAAAAGAAGGCTGAGAAATACACGGCCATGATGAACGAAGGCTCACTCACAGACATAGCAACGCGTATTGGTTCGGAGGTCAAGAAAGCCGAAAACGTAACGATGCGTAGTTCAAATCTACCAACCAGTGGAGTAAGCATGACAGAAAATATGGTCATTGGAGCTTGTTTCGGATTGAATACCGGCACTATGTCAAAAGCCATTGTCGGCAAAGGTGGTGTTTATGTTATTCAGCGTAATTCAGAAATTACCGTTGGTGAGTCTGTCGACAACTACCAGAGCGATATGGATCGTACAACGGCCTCATATCAGCAGAAGGCAGCGAACAGTGTGTTCAACTCATTCAAGGAGGCGGCACAAATTGAAGACAATCGATACAACCGTCGATAATAGATTTTTTAGTTAGTTACAAGCCCGGCTTTTGTCGGGCTTTTTTTTATGCCAACCTATCAATAAAAGCTACGGAATTGTTGATTGTTTCCGACAATAACACATCCTATTAAACGAATGCACAAGTTTACATTTGCCTCATGATTCAACAGCTTTCACCCGAAGAAATAGTGCGCAGAGAAGCACTCGACAAACTTCGTTCTCTTGGAATAGACCCCTTTCCTGCAGCAGAATTCGAAACCAATTCTACGGCGAAAGAAATATTAGAATTATATGAAGAAGGCAAGACCGTAAGCATCGCAGGTCGCTTGCACAATATGCGTGATATGGGTAAAGCCAGTTTCGCTCAGCTCCAGGATTCGACCGGCAAAATTCAGATTTACATAAGCATCGACTCTATTTGTCCAACCGACGATAAGACGCTCTACAAAGAGGTTATAAAGCATCTCATTCACTTTGGTGATTTCATCGGTGTCAGCGGTAAACTCTTTAAAACGCGCATGGGCGAAATCTCTGTTCATGTGGAATCCTTCGTCCTGCTGGCGAAATCAATCAAACCACTTCCGGTTGTTAAAACAGATAAAGACGGAATTATACACGACGCGTTTACAGATCCTGAGCTTCGTTACCGTATGCGTTATGTGGATTTAGTTGTGAATGAAAAGGTACGCGACACGTTCATCGCTCGAACGAAGATTGTGAATGCTATGCGTAACTTTTTTAACTCGCATGGCTATCTGGAAGTTGACACGCCCGTTTTGCAGGCCATTCCCGGCGGTGCTTCTGCTCGTCCATTCATCACGCATCACAATGCGCTTGACGTGCCCATGTATTTGCGTATCGCCAACGAGCTTTACCTGAAAAGACTTATCGTAGGTGGTTTTGAAGGTGTCTATGAATTCAGTCGCAACTTTCGCAACGAAGGCATGGATCGCACGCACAATCCGGAGTTTACCGTTATGGAAATCTACGTAGCTTACAAGGACTACTACTGGATGATGGACTTTACAGAAGCCATGATTCGTCATGTGTGCCATGAAGCTCTCCATACAACGTCTGTTCAGTTTGCCGATCGCACAATCGATTTTGGCAAGCCATTCCATCGCATTACCATGACCGATGCCATCAAGCAATACACGGGTTTCGATATCACAGGCAAGACTGAAGAGGAATTGAATGCGTTCGCCAAAAGTATCGGCATCGAGGTGAATGATGCCATGGGTAAAGGAAAACTCATCGACGAGATTTTTGGAGCCAAGTGTGAAGGCAACTTCATACAGCCTACCTTCATAATGGATTATCCGGTTGAGATGTCGCCATTATGTAAGCGACATAGAAATGATCCGGAACTCACCGAGCGTTTCGAATTGATGATTAACGGAAAAGAGGTGGCCAATGCCTACAGCGAACTCAACGACCCCATCGATCAGCGCCAGCGATTCGAAGATCAATTGAAACTTCAAGAGCGAGGCGATGATGAGGCAATGTTCATTGATCAAGACTTTTTACGTGCACTTGAATATGGAATGCCTCCAACTTCGGGAATGGGAATCGGCGTAGATCGTCTTGTCATGTTCCTAACGAATAACGAAGCCATTCAGGAAGTCCTTTTCTTCCCTCAAATGCGCCCTGAGAAGTTTCAGTCGGGTCCGAACCTGCAAGATTTCATTGCACTTGGAATAACGGAACTTTGGGCTGAACATGTTGTCAAAGCGGGTTACGATTCCGTTGAAAAATTGAAAAGCAGCAAACCAACAGCCGTTCATCAGCAACTCAATGGATATCGCAAAAAGAACAAGCTCGATATTCCGGCAGTTCAGCTTGAAGATGTACTCGCGTGGCTCAGTTAAGCTAAACTAAACACATAGGTTGGTTAAAAACATTCCTTGCGCCTTTTCGGAAGCAAGGTCATGGCATTTCATTTTTGTATACAACCCATAGAAATCATGAAAACACTTTTGTTTGCGGCATTCTCCGCCATTCTACTTCTTAGCAGTTGCGTGCCACAGCGCAAATATGCCGACACCGTTTCAAAGAAGAATTCGTGCGAGAAAGAACTTGAAGCCCTCAAAAAATCACATGAATTGTTGGAAGCAACCAAGAGAGATCTGGAGAATAAAGTAGATGCCGTGGGAGATATGAATACCATTCTGGCAAACGACACCCTGCAAATGGGCAGCGACTATCGCCAGCTCAAGGCACAATACGATAAAATCAACGAGCTCAATGACCTCCTTTCGAAAAAAAGCAACGAGCTGCTGTCACAAGCAACCGGTGAAAATAAAAAGCTCGTAGAAGAATTGAACAGAACTCAGGAGTCGCTTCAACGCAAAGAAGATATGCTGAAGGATTTGGAGAAAAACCTGAACGAAAAACAAGCTGCTATTGATAAAACGAATGCGGAGCTAGCCGAAAAACAAAAGCGACTCAGCGATCTTGAAAAGCTCCTTTCCGACCAAGAAGCCGCAAGCCAGGCGCTCAAAGACAAAGTACAAGCTGCGCTGCTGAGTTTCAAAGACAAGGGCCTAACAGTAAGTGAAAAAGACGGCAAGGTTTACGTCAGTATGGAAGCACAATTACTTTTTGCAACCGGTAGCACCGTAGTTGATCCAAAAGGTAAAAAGGCACTTATTGATCTAGCCAAGGCGATTGAAAACGATACCGATATGGAAGTGCTAGTAGAAGGGCACACCGATACAGACAAACTCAATTCGCCGTCCTACCCAAAAGATAACTGGGATTTGAGCGTGCTTCGCGCCACAGAAGTAGTGAAAATAATGTTGGCTAATAGCGCTGTAAAACCTCAGATTCTAAGTGCTGCTGGACGTGGTGAATTCTTCCCGGTCGATTCTACAGACAAGTCGAAGAACCGCCGTATTGAAATCATTCTGCAACCTAAGCTAGATGAGCTTTACAAGATAATTGAAGGGCAATAATTCATCGAATAAGGGTAACAAATCCCCTTAGAATCTTTTCTTCACTCAACGCGCCATTGGGTTCTACCGTTTGGTATCGGATGATGTATGGATAAACCTCCGACTCTACGTAGTGATCACCATCGCGGCGTTGACCCAGCCATGGCTGGGATATGTCGAAGCTCTCAAAGAACATTTCGCCCATACGGTTGTACAATTGAAGGTGAAACTTCTTGATGTTGTCGCCATAAATGAGCCATGCGTCATTGATTCCATCGCCATCGGGGGTAAAGGAGTTTGGCACATACAGCGCCTCCAAACAATCCTCCAGCACCTCAGTCTGAAATTCTGCTCTGCAGCCTTTGTTATTGGTTATCCAAACTGAATACGTGCCTGGCTCATTCAAAATAAGAATGCGGGAAGTTGAGTCGTTATTCCAAACATAGGTTGAGCCTGCATTTTCAGCGTCCAGAAAATTCACATCATCATTCACCCCAAAGCAAAATTCATATTCAGGCAAAAATGGTTGTTCCGGTAACGATTGAAAAGTAACAGTGGTTGATTCCGAAACCGCACATTGATCATTCGACGCTTGTACAGAATAATTGCCTGACTCCGTAATTCTAATGACCGAGGTTACTTCTCCAGTGCTCCACAGGTATGCAGGGCCCGACAAGCCTGCGCTCAACTCAATTTCATCGCCCTCACAAGCAGAAATATTAGGTTCCAGACTGATAACTGGAAATGGAATAAACTCGACCAAAATCTCATCCTCCGAAATGCATCCATCCGGAGATTCCACGGATACAGAATAAGAACCGGAGGTGTTCACCTGAATGGTCGATTGCTCGGATCCAGTGCTCCAAAGCACCGTGTAGTTATCGGGCCACGGAACACTCAATAATTGCTCATCACCCTCACAAACTTGAATATCGGGGCCTAAGTTTGTTGTCAACGGCTCAATTGAAACCTCAAGCAATCCCGAAGCTTCACAACCTTCGCTTGAAATCGCCGTCACGCTTAGTGTTCCAGAGTTATTTGTAATCAGTTCAGTAGCGGCTTGAGTGTGGTCGGCCACCCAATTGGAGGGCGACCAAAGCCATTGAACAGGCTCAGCCAATGAACATACCGCGCTGATGGCTTGCCCAGCACTTAGACAACTCTCTATGGATCCGGGCGTAACAGCAACCGTAAAAATGGGGGTAACAGCAACATCAATTGTTTCCTCCAATTGACAGCCGCTCAACTCATGAGTCGCTGTGCAAGTAATAACCACATCATCGGAAGGCTGGATTGAAACAGTCTGTGCCTGAAGCCCTTCAATAGCCGGATCACCTTCCCACTGCAAAACCACTCCCGTTAAATCACCTGTCAGCTCTGCCTGGACGGTGGCCGACTGACCTGCGCAAAGAACATCATCCGAAACAGTTAGTTGCATCGAAAACAAAGAAGCAAGCGTTAGTGTAACACTTCCTTGAGCAGTGCACCCAAATTCAGATGTGACTTGCACCGAATACGTTTGTGATTGCTGGACATCAACAGTTGGATTCTGACTAAATGCACCTACCATCGAAACCGCAGGACTCCATTGAAACTGATACTGTCCGGATATAGAAGGTTCTGCAGAAATCATCCATTCTTGTGGCTCACAAATGACAGCATCTTCGGTCATCTCAAGACTAAACGGCTGACCAACTTCTACCAATACCGAATCAAGGTAATCGCACTGGGTCGCTGGATCTACAACGCTTATATAATACATCGTCGTAACTGTAGGAGACGCCGAAACAACTGATCCGGAGGAAGACGATAACGATTGCTGTGGTGACCACGCACTTGTTAGTGAGCTGGAACTATTTCGACCAACATAGGCATTCTCCAACACCCAATTATCTTGGTTAGCACCATAAAATCCGACTTGTCGCCATCTGAGGCGAACGTTCGATGCAGAGGCACCGGCGGGCAATGGCACTTCAACCGAAATAAAATCAGGATATGCAGACTCATAGAAAACTTGCACATCTACCCATGGACCATTGGCTACGGAATAGGCAAGAACAACATTATCTCCGGGCTCGGCATTATCGCATGGAGCGCTTCCGTTGGCAACTTTCAGTGAAAAATAGACCGTACCTCCACCCGTTAAATCAATCGGTTGCGTTATGGCCTCGCGCGGAAAGGCACCGCTGAAATAAAGTCCGTTGCCGGTAATTGTTCCGCAGACATTACTTTCAATTGCTCCGTTTATCGTTTGCCAATCGCCCCAAGAGATAGACGGATCGAAATTATCTCGCCAAACCACTTCCTCAATTTCAATCCCTAAATCAACGGTCTCTCCTGAGCAGATTTGATAGATATCCTCAGGAACAGAAAAACGAGCAACATTTCCCTGATCCACTACTAAGGCAAGAGAACTTGTCGATTGTGCACATCCGGAAGGTGTCGTGACGGTCACCGCATATTCTACATTATCGTCGGTCTCTACACTGATGCTTGGAGTGGTCAGTCCCAACAATTCATTGTCTGCACTCCAATTATACAAATAGAAAGCATTGGGCTCGTTCGAAACAGCCGTTAGTGTTATTGTCTCAAACGAGCAAACGCTTATCTGATCTTGAACAATACTAACCGCAATTCCGTTGGGTGACTCAACGCTATAGTAAAACGTATCAACACAGCCTGATAAGATATTGAGCGCTCTCAACTCATAGGCAGCATTCGGGAACGGTGATGGAATAGGAAGTGTAGATTCAGTTGATAAAATGGAAGACAAATCATTGGCATAATACCACTGTGGTGAACTATAGTCGATGGGCACCACCAATTCAACGTCAGCCGATGAACACACCGTTTGCTCCCAGATAATGGGTGGTGAGTGAACATCAACTGCTAAACTGGAAAGATAACTTGTTGTGCTGACACCATCGTTAGAAATACCGTAGAGAATACCTGAGCACCCCGAAGGACAATTGATTCGATGATTGCCAGCATTCACCTCCAGGCAGCATTCAAAATATCCGGAGCAGGTAGCAACAGACGAAAACTGATTGACTGGTATCAAAGCACCGTCGAGCCAGCATTGTCCCAAGGCATCGGCGGAAACAATCAAATTCAGATAGTGCTCATTGATGATAGGCGAATTGGGGACATAAAATCTGGCCGACGTTACGGTGTGATTCAGCGGATCCAACATCACCATGGCGGGATCACCGTTACCACCACAAGAAATCCCTTGCATGTATTGAATCACTGCAACAGGTTGCGAGGCATGTATGCAATGAGTCTGACTTTCTCCATTGTATTCAACAAACTCGCCGGCCTGGAGAGTTATCGCTGTCACGTTGTCAATCGTTACGGAAGTACCATTCTGGGCGGCCATTATACGATAGGTGTATCGCGGCTGACCAATGCTGCTATAGTCAGGACTTACATTAAATCCAAAGGGAGTAATGATATAATCAGTGCCCCATTTTTCCAAATCGTACAACTGCTCATACAAATGGTCGCACGCCTGAAAACAATTCAGAGGGATGTTCGCGCAACCTGCTCCGGCGAATACTGCGAATGGCCTGCACTTTCCACTCACCGCAGTTGCCGTAATCTGCGTACCGGTCAAGTCACTTGTGCCGGAGGCCTCCAACCGATAGCACGAACCGGCATCCAATTGAACCAAGAAGGGGACATTGGCGACATTGCCTGCGCTGGTTGTTGTGCTGGGAATAATCTGTACCTCGGTTCCATCTTCGGTTGCCACTATCAAAAGTTCGGAGCTATAATCGGCAAGCCCACGATAACTTGCTGCGAAGTATTTCGTACCCAGCATCGTTTGAGGAAGAATCCTCGTGGCGTCGGCACTGCTTTCCGCATAGTTCAAGGCTTGAACTGTTACCGGACCCAAGCTCTGAATATGAATTGACTTCGATTCAATCAGTTGATCAGAGCTTACTTCTGCAAGTTCATCAGGCAATGACACCTGGGTGCTGGACTGGGCGTCAACGTAAAAAACCTGACTCCATCCTTGGCCTGGAATCTCAATTACACCTGAAGTGGCAAATTCTGCAGAAATAGTAACGACTAAATTATCGTTGGGGCCATCATCTGAATTGGTCATGAACCCCAACCAAAAAGATGTGCCTGCAGCCGGAACCTGAGACAACGCACCAGTAGCTGCGAAGTTCAGTAAAAAGAATGCAAGCAAGATCCCGAGAATTCTCATGATTCGAGGGTTTTCAGTTTGTCCGGTTAAGGACACAAAAGTATATAGAATGACTCTATTCAATACACAAAACGTTGCACGTCGAATCAAGAGGGCAATCCGCTTGCTCAACTAGACAGGTTTATACTGAAGAATTCGCCAAATAGATACGTTCAAGACGTGTTTTTATTTCGCTGAAAACCAATAAAAAAGGACCAATATAATGGTCCTTTTTTCATTTTGTATATGAGAATGGTTATTCTGCCAATATCGTCACCTTGTTATTGAAAACCTCAACTGTTCCGCCCTTTACGTCGAAACGATGTTCCTTTCCGGCGTTATCCTTTACTCGAACAGTACCTTTTTTCAATGAAGAAATGAGAGGAGCGTGATTGTTTAACACACCCAAACTACCGTCGCTTCCAGGCAAGAAAACAAAGCTTCCATCTCCTTCGAAGAGAGTAGCTTCCGGGGTGATGATTTCAACTTTCATGTAGGTTCAATTCTAATTAACGAGCAGCAGCCTCCGCCAACATTTTCTTACCTGCTTCAATGGCCTCTTCGATAGTTCCTTTGAGGTTAAACGCTGATTCAGGAATATCATCGCAGTGACCATCAAGAATCATGTTGAAGCCCTTGATCGTATCTTCGATAGGAACGAGTGTACCCTTAATACCGGTAAACTGCTCGGCAACGTGGAACGGCTGCGACAAGAAGCGCTGCACTTTGCGCGCACGGAATACTGAAAGTTTATCCTCTTCAGACAATTCATCCATACCGAGGATCGCGATAATATCTTGTAATTCCTTGTAGCGCTGGAGGATCAGCTTCACGCGCTGCGCGCAGCGGTAGTGCTCTTCACCTACAATTTGAGGAGTAAGAATTCGGGAAGTAGAATCGAGTGGGTCAACCGAAGGATAGATACCCAATTCCGCAATCTTACGGCTCAATACGGTAGTAGCATCCAAGTGAGCAAACGTTGTTGCAGGAGCTGGGTCAGTCAAGTCATCTGCAGGCACGTATACCGCTTGAACCGAAGTGATAGAACCGCGCTTGGTAGAAGTGATTCGTTCTTGCATGAGACCCATTTCCGTAGCGAGTGTTGGCTGGTAACCCACAGCTGAAGGCATACGACCCAAAAGAGCCGAAACCTCTGATCCTGCCTGTGTGAAACGGAAGATATTATCGATAAAGAAAAGAATATCGCGACCACCTGACTTTTCATCACCATCACGGAAGTACTCGGCCACAGTCAAACCTGAAAGGGCCACACGGGCGCGAGCTCCAGGCGGCTCGTTCATTTGACCAAAAACGAAGGTAGCCTGTGACTTCTCCAGCTCCTTGGGATCTACCTTACTCACGTCCCAGTCACCCTTCTCCATGCCATGCATGAATTCTTCGCCATATTTAATGATACCGGCTTCAATCATTTCACGGAGCAAGTCATTACCCTCACGAGTACGCTCACCAACTCCTGCAAATACAGAAAGACCGTCGTAAGCCTTCGCAATGTTGTTAATCAATTCCTGAATCAAAACCGTCTTACCCACACCGGCTCCACCGAACAATCCGATTTTACCACCTTTCGCATAGGGTTCAATCAAATCGATAACCTTGATACCGGTGAAAAGAACTTCGGTTGAAGTTGAAAGATCTTCGTAACGGGGTGGTTGACGGTGAATAGAGTAACCGCCGGCCTTGCTAACTTCAGGCATACCATCGATAGAGTTACCTACCACGTTGAACAAACGGCCTTTGATGGCGTCGCCCACAGGCATTGTAATACTAGCACCTGTAGCAATTACTTCCTGACCGCGTTGTAGACCTTCTGTTGCATCCATCGCAATGGCACGCACGGTGTCTTCACCAATGTGCTGCTGGCACTCAAGGATGAGATCACCTGAAGGACGCTTGATCACAAGCGCATCAAGAATGTTTGGCAATTTTTGGCCGGCCGGGAAGGAAATATCCACTACCGGACCGATGATTTGGGCAACTTTACCTGTGTTTTGAGACATCGTAATCGGTTAAAATTCGGGCGCGAAAGTAATGCTCAGAAGCCAAGGAAAAAACTTTTTATTGAAAGTGTTTATACACGATTAGATAATCTGACAAAACAACTCTGAACCAACGAACAACTATTTATGGCGCCAACAACTTAAATCCCTTACCATGAATATTGATAATCTCCACAGCAGGGTCATGTTTCAAATGCTTCCTAAGTTTAGCAATATATACGTCCATGGATCGACCATTGAAGTAGTTATCGTCTCCCCAAATTGCTTTTAGAGCGTAGCCACGTTCCATGATTCCATTTTTGTTCTTACACAGCAAATACATCAGTTCGTTTTCTTTAGTTGTGAGTTTTACCTCAAAACCGGGGACCGACAATTTTTGCTTCTGGTAATCAAACGAATAGGCTCCGATATTAAACTGCACCTCTGCGTCTGCATCAGGAAGCGCCGAGCTTCTTCGAAGTATAGCCTGAATTCGGGCCAGCAGTTCCTCCATGCTGAATGGCTTCGTCATGTAATCGTCGCCCCCCGCCTTAAATCCCTCAAGTGTATCTTCCTTCATGCTTTTCGCGGTTAGAAAGAGAATAGGAGTGTGCTTGTCATCCTGACGAATTTCTGACGCTAGCGTAAAACCGTCCTTGTGAGGCATCATAACATCCAAAATCAGAAAGTCGAAGGAGGTTCGTCGAAACATTTTGATACCCTCGTTACCGTCTACCGCTAACTCGGTCTCAAAACCTTTAGCAATTAAATAGTCTTTCAGAAGCATGCCCAGATTGGGATCATCTTCGCACAACAAGATTCTTGTTTTCTTTTTCATGTTCAATAGGTATATGAATGGTGAAGGTGCTACCCTTCTTAAGTTCACTTACAACATCTACCGTGCCGCCATGCATTTCCAATACACCCTTCACGTAGCTCAACCCTAAGCCAAACCCTTTTACGTTATGGATATTGCCAGTGGGCACTCGGTATAGCTTATCAAATATTTTTCGCTGGTTCTCTTTGCTGATTCCAATGCCGTTGTCCTTAAATGAAACTGCAACAAATCCTGACTCGTCTCGTGTTTCCACTTCAATTGCTGGGCTGCCTTCACTGTACTTCATGGCATTGTCAATGAGATTGTATACGACATTGGTTATATGGAGCTGATCGCCCTTTACCATTGCGTTTTTTGCGAGGAACCTTGTCACAATTTGACCATTTCTTGATTTCACCTGGATATTAATATTGGCAATGACTTGCAGAATGATGCTGTGGATATCAAACTCCTGCATTTTCAGTTTCATTTGACCTTGCTCAAAAATGGAAGTCCGCAACACATTCTCAACGAGCACACCGAGCCGTTTATTTTCATCGCGAATCATACCCACATAGTTCGATATCGCCTTTTCACCTGTGCGCATATCGGGATCACTCAGGGCTTCGCATGCGAGCGAAATAGTTGCTATGGGTGTTTTAAGTTCATGTGTCATGTTATTGATGAAGTCGTTCTTGATTTCACTCAACTTTTTTTGTCGATAGATGGTATTGAAGGAAAAGGAAAAAAGCAACATCAGCAGAAGCATTAGAATGGCTGAAGTGGTGAGCATGGTTCCCATGGTGCTCAGCACATATTGTCGTTCACGAGGAAAAAAAACACACAGGTAATTTGGGTCGGCTATAGGATCTCCGGGAAACAATTGGATGCGGTATCCATCGCGTTGAATTTGTTCCGCATTCCATTTCGATTGCACAGCAATTATTTCAGGTTGTTGCAACTTATTGAACACTCCGTACTCATATTCAGCCTTCACTCCTTGATGAGCAAAAGATTGCTTAATCAGAGTATCGAGTAGCAGCGTATCGATTCGATCAATAACACTGGTGTAGATATCCAACTCAAGCAACCCTCCCATGATGTCATTCAAAATTCCGGATTGAGATAAAATTCGGGCGTCCTTAACTCCCGCTTCGGCTAATGGATCCACCGATACACTATCATCACCGAAGGCCGGCTGGGTCACGATGCTTACATCCCCGTCGCCATGATTAATTACCAGACTTTCCCTTGAAGGTGCCTTCAAACTCATGGAAGATGAACTGGAGTTGTCTTCCGCTTCGCGATTCTCTAGCTCTGAGCTTACGGTCTTAAGAGCTAGATTAACGTGTTCGGAAAATTCCTGCTCCCTCAATGTAAAGACATTGCTAATCCAATAGACCTGAATAGCAATCAAGCCAATCATAGCGACAGAACTGCCGACAACCAACCATTGGATGTATTTAGAATTCATTTTCGAAAGCCAATTACCGTCAAAAGAGAAAACAGTAGATGATCACCATCATATTTCCTACTGAGGCAAATGTCAAGTATTCGCTAACTGAAATTCTTTGGCTTAACGTGATTTAACTGCGAGGAGGCAGCTTCGTATCAATAGACTTCGCGTGGTGTCCTTAATTAAAAGCGATAGCGAACACTCAATCCTCCACTATCCCACTCAATGTAATTACTGCCCTTTAGATTCATGGCCGGCTTCCAATCTACGCTGAACTGTATTGGAAAGGAACGCAGGTAATAAGCAATACCGATTATTGCATCAACACCAAACGCAATCGAGTTCTCGCTGAGGTTATTTTCTTCCAAAACACTTTTTTGATTGTAAGCCCAAACGTGACCGCCTGCGCCATAGAAATACCTGAACCCCTTCAGATTAAATAGCTTCTCATGTGCCTCCGCTAGAGCCGTCATGTTAAAAGCGCCATAACGCTGGAATGCCATTGCCTCAAATGCGATGCGACTAGTGGCAAAATGCTGGTAGGTAACTCCATTTCCTAAACCAAGGCGAATCCCTAAAGCATTATCCAACATACCCCTCTGACTGTATGATTGTAGCGTGAGAGCGCAAAGCACCGAAAACAGAAATGAGAACTTCAACATGGCAAAATACTATTCAAAATCAAGATTGTACTTCTTGCCAAATTCTTCCTGCGCCTTGTAGAACCGTTCTTGAGCAATCTTGGATTGCGTAAAAACCCGTTCCTGTATGGCAAGATTTGAATCGACAACTGCCACGTTTACGCTTTCAGCCGGTAAAAGTTTTATTTCCACCAATTTTTTATACTCGACATCTACCAAAGCCTCATAGGATCGGAATAGTTCCTTAGCGGAAAGTTGAAAAGAGGGATCCTCCTGATAAGGACCAATACTATCGAGAGCTAAAATAGAGCGTTTCACCTGCGCCTGTAAATTGGCATAGTGCAAGTCAATCCAATCAACGGTTGCATTGGTATCGCTGAAAACCGAATCCATTGCTACCAGGGCATTCACGATGGACTTTTGAGTCATGATAATGCGGTCGTTGTAATGTGCTGCTCGCTCAGATCGAGAGGTGCATGAAAACACAGCAACGGAAACAACCCATAGAAAGCTCCATTTCTTCATTGCATCAAAACTACACGTTTTTTCGAATGCCTGTTCGAAGCTTTTCAAAGAACTACCTTTGCCGTCATGACAGCGCCCAACTCCTTTGAAAGCATAGAGGAATTTTTAAACGGATCTCTTTTGCTTATCGACAAACCCCTTGGCTGGACCAGTTTCGACGCTTTAAATAGAATCAAAGGATTTGTCAAGCGCAATTTGGTTGTGCCGCCCAACAAGCATGGCCACCTACAGCGTTTTAAAATTGGACATGCCGGCACTCTCGACCCTCTAGCAACAGGCTTGTTGGTGATTTGCACCGGTCGAATGACAAAGAGTATAGACAGTTTGCAGGCAGGAGCAAAAGAATATACCGGCACGATTCAATTTGGAAAAACTACTCCAAGCTTCGATCTCGAAACACAACCCGAAGGCAACTTCCCAACTGCACATCTAACTCTTCAAGCTATTCGCCATGCAGCGAAGCAATTAACAGGAGAACAATTACAAACGCCTCCAAGCTTCAGTGCGAAACAAGTGAATGGTCAGCGTGCCTACAAGGCAGCGCGGAGAGGCGAGCATATCGAGATTCGAGCAGTAACCATTCAGGTTGACGATTTTGAAATTCTCTCCTGGCACGAAGGCGAGGCCCAGTTTCGTATCACCTGCAGCAAAGGAACTTACATACGCTCGTTGGCAAACGACTTGGGACGCCTTGCGGGTAGTGGCGCATACCTTAGCAGTCTTAGGCGAACACAGAGTATTCCATTCGATGTGAAGGATGCTTGGACCTTAGAAACCCTCCTCGAAAAGCTCCAATCGATGGGCAATTAACAATTTTACAGCTGGGAATCAACCGATTACAAACTTTCCCTTTACAAGGGCTTTTTGAAATAGTACATTCGCCAACCACTTTTAAATCTTAGAACATTGATTTCCATGATGAAATTGGGGCAGTTTCGTTACAAACTGCCCGAGGAGCTGATAGCTCAGCATCCCGCCAAACACCGCGATGAAAGCCGACTGATGGTTGTTCACAAGCGCACTGGCAAAATCGAACACAAGATGTTCAAAGACGTTCTCGATTATTTCGAGGAAGGTGATGTAATGGTCAACAACAACACACGCGTCTTTCCTGCCCGCATGCAAGGCAACAAGGAAAAAACAGGAAGCATGATTGAAGTGTTTATGCTCCGTGAATTGAACGCCCAAAGTTTGTTATGGGACACAGTGGTTGATCCAGCCAGAAAAATACGCATCGGTAACAAACTCTACTTTGGAGAAAACGACGAACTCGTCGCTGAAGTAATCGACAATACTACCTCGCGCGGACGCACCCTGCGCTTCCTGTTCGATGGAACGCATGAAGAGTTTAAAGCTCTTGTTTACAAATTAGGTGAAACGCCAATTCCCAAATACATCAATCGTCCGGTTCAAGCCGAAGACGAGGAGTGGTTTCAAACCATTTTCGCCAAGCACGAAGGAGCTGTTGCTGCGCCGACTGCCGGCTTGCACTTCAGTCGTGAGTTGCTGAAAAGAGCGGAAATTAAAGGGGTTCAAATGCCGGAAATTACCATGCACATTGGCCTTGGAACGTTCCGTCAAGTGGAAGTGGAAGACCTCACCAAACACAAAATGGAAAGTGAACAATGTATCATTCCGGATGAAACCGCTAAGATTGTAAACCAAGCGCTTCAAACCGGCCATCGTGTTTGTGCTGTTGGAAACACCGTGCTGAGAGCATTCGAAAGCAGTGTGAGCACCGATCGATTGCTCAAGCCCTATGATGGATGGATTAGCAAGTTCATTTATCCTCCCTACGAGTTCAATATCGCTGATAGCCTGATAACGAACTTCCACCAACCGGAAAGTGCGTTGCTCATGTGTGTAACGGCCTACGGCGGATATGATTTGATTATGGAGGCCTACAACGAGGCAGTGAAGCAGAAATACCGGTTCTGGGCCTATGGCGATGCCATGCTCATTCTTACCTAATACGAGCGATATTCGTCTCCAGAATGAGAGGCGTTTGTTACATACTGGTTTTGCTGTGCACTCTTCAAGTGTCTAAAAGCGCGCAAGCACAAATACCGATTGATGGGATCATCGGGAGTATAGTGTTTGAGCAACGTGAAGATGGATTTATCAAACAGCGCCAATACTCCACGCTTCAAGAGAATCCGCGTCTTGTAGCCATTGCTCTCGATTTAACCTTAGGACTTTTTGGAATGCATCGATTGTACTTGGGCACCGACGTAAGAGTTCCTGTTGCTTATACACTCACATTTGGAGGAGGAGGAATACTCTGGCTGGTCGATTTGGCGCTCTTAATTGGTTCAAATGATATTGAATCGTACAAAAACAACCCACATTTTTTCATGTGGATTCCGAAAACAGCGATTCGCTGATAGAGATTAACCTACACGTTTAATGCTGCAGCCAACCGGCTTCGTTTCTTCAGGCTTTATCTTTTTACCTGCCGAAAGATTCTTGATGGCATCCTTCAGATAAGGTTCCTTCACCTTCTTGCTATCATCAACGTTATCGTCGATTGCCCCCTTGTAAACCAATTTTAAACTACTGTCGAATAGATAGACATGAGGTGTAGTGCGGGCAAAAAAGGCATTCGCTACTTTGGAGTTCTCATCCAATAAGTAGTGGCATTTTTCGAAACCATGCTCTTTGGCGCGCGTTTTCATGCTATTCATGTCATCACCCTTGTCGCGCTTGGCTTCATTGCTATTGATGAGCGCCATGCCTATACCATTGGACGAAGCTAAGTTTCTCAATTCTTCATATCGACCTTCCCAACCTTCGCTTCCCTCGCTCCCCACAACAAAGGGACAGCCATTGCACGAAAAAATAACCAGTAAACCTTTTTCTCCTTTCAAGTCTTTGAGTGAATGTTGCTTTCCGGAAATGTCAGACATTTTTACATCTGTAGCGGGTGCATTTGCTCCAATAGATAGCGTTTCAGATGATTGAGCGTTTAAAACGGATGTCAGCGAAAGAGCAATAAAAAGACAGAGAATACGCATGGTAGTTGTTTTTGTTTCTAAACAAACCTAAACAGGAAAAGTTTAATCCAAAAGCAAAAAGACCATGATTGTATATGACCTTTCTTCATGCAATAAGTTGAACTTCATACTGTCATCGGCGCGATTTTCCGGCGTCATTACCATCCTTAAAAGACGGCTCTTATCTGAACGCTTCCCGCATGAATCGCCTTTACATCTTGAGGCCTTCTGCCGTTGTATTGAATATTGAGCTGAATATGGTCCGACACGTTGCGCTGCCAGGAAACAAGCCAAGTGTAGTTATATCCGGGCAGCAATCCCTCCAACATTTCGAATCCGAGCGAACTCGCAGCAAGACCGAAATAATCGATTTCATAGAAGTTAAACTCGGAACGCACACTGCCCTTTTCCGCAACATTCCAGGTGCACTCAGCACCAACCTTTCGAATGATTGCCTGTTCCATGCCCTGCAAGTTTCGTTTGTCAGCATACTGCGCCAGCATGCTCACCTTCAAAAGTGGAGATGGCTGATATGTAAACTTTGGCTGAACTTGACTATAGCGAATCAAGAAATTTCTGCCATTCAAAAAATCAGATTTCGCTGCCCGGTCTCCCCATTTCAGCTCTTGAAAAAAGGTAAGTGCCTTCCAGAAATTCCAACGTACCGCAAGTTGATTTAACTCCTCGTTTCTACTTTCAAAACCATTGCTCAGCAAATTTCTATTTTCCAGGAGTTGATGCGTGTAATCCATACCAAAAACCGGATTTGCCTTGTTAAAATACAGGATGTTTCTCACAACTCCTTGTGAAGCCAGTAGCACCGAATCGGGGAGGTCGGTTATCAATGGATTGAATCGCTCGGGGCCATCCTCCTGCGAGGTCTTACGTTCAAGGCGAAAAGTAGTAGCCGAACTCAATCTGGCAAGGAATCTTCCAACGGGCTTTACCGCCTTCAGTAGTCGCACCGGTTGAAAGATGACCGACTCACTAAATTGATTCGAGTAGGTTTTCACATAATCATTCGACTGCACAAAACTCCGGATGTAGTTGGCTTCGTATGAAAATGCAGCGACTTCAAATTCGTTGAGGTCCTTCACATTATCGCCATCGTAATCATTCCAAACGTACACTCCTTGTCCGGCGG